>Ga0136617_10004827_pt1 | contig 12085 bp, 8 predicted proteins | sample AntDrymUQ3222106_2_FD_129672 | JGI IMG/M metagenome (GOLD analysis project Ga0136617, IMG submission 129672) | Polar desert sand microbial communities from Dry Valleys, Antarctica - metaG UQ322 (21.06) | ecosystem: Environmental > Terrestrial > Soil > Desert | place: Antarctica: Dry Valley...
AACTCGGCGGCCTGCATCACCATTACGAACGATTAGCTGCGTGATCTGGGATGCCGCCGCCGGTCTGTCCAGTGGTGCGCGACGGGTTTTCGGGAAGGACAGGCACGGTGACGGCGGCGAGCAACGGCACTTCGGTCGCGCTTTCCGGCGGTACGATTCCCGCCAATGGCAGCTGCCAGGTGACGGTCAACATGACCAGCAATACGCCGGGCACCTACGCCAACAGTACCGGAGTGGTAACCTCCACTAATGCCGGCTCCGCCGGGCCGGCCACGGCGCAGCTGGTCGTTGTTGCCGTCCTGGCACCGGCGACCGCGATCCCAACGTTGGCGCAGTGGGCGTTGGTGCTGCTCACGCTGCTGCTCGGGTTCGCCGGCGCCGCCGCGCACCGATCACCAAGAAGAAAATAAACGTCGAGTACGCCCACGTATTGGGTTGCTCGCGATGGTGCGGAAACGTCGGTCACCTTGATCCGGATTACGCACTTCTCCGACAACGTCCACGTGCTTGTCCAATGAACGCGAAGAAGACGAGCAGCGCCATCGCACCGGTCAGGCTTGCCGTCGCGCCAGACAAGTTCGGTAGCGGCCGTCGACGCGATTGGCGAACCAATCGGTGGTTAGCTGACGCGTGATTTTCGGGCCTCGCAATTGGATTCGTGGAAGCACTGCGTGTGGCGCGGGTTTCCCGGTTAGCTTGTCGACCAGTGCGAACACTCGAACGTAAAGCTTGCTTTGTTCGAATTCCCGAACCTTCCCGAGCTCCAAGTCCCGGCGTATCTGCGCTTCGGACATGTCCAATCGCCGCGCTAACACGCGGGCAGCGAGCTCGGTGTTTCCTGGCTTCGCGACCGCTTGACCATGCTCGTAGCGGAGTAGATCGCCGTCCAACGACAAGGGAATGCCCGAGGCCTCGGTTAGCGCATTCTGAAACGCGGCGTTGCGGCTCGCATAACGTCCTGCATTGAAGTCTGCGAAGCGGTAGAGATGCCGATCGTAGGAGACGGGATAGTCGAGCAGATGCGCGATGCCGAAATACATCCCGCCGCGCCGGGTGAAGACCTCGTGCCGGATCGTATCCGCTACAGGATAGGGATACGTCTTGGCCGCCGCGTGCGCTTCGGCAAATGCGACGCTGACCTGCATCGGGCCGCCGGTCGCCACTGGATTGTGCTCTGCGAGGAAAGTCTTACCGAGCGGCACTCGCCGGAGGAAATCCTCAAAGAGCTCACTTAGCTGGCGCTCTGTTTTGACGGCGTCCAGCCGCTCGCTGTAGCTCTTGCCGTTGGAGGACGGCAACGCCAACGCCGCGTCCAGGACCAACTTCGGAATGCCGGCGTCCGCGCGCCGCTTATCGATTTCCTTCCAGGCGATGGTCGCGAGTCCCGGTATTGCGGGGTCGACCCGGAAGCTCGACTCTTGCTCGGTGATGGCGACTGCGGCGCAGATGTTCTCCGCGGTGGGCGGGATCTCCAACACAGCGATTGCCGCGTAGATATCGGTCGCCCAGCTCGAGCGGTCCGCGATGCCATCCGGAAGCAGGCGGCCCACTAACGTGCGTCCCTCTTCCGCGTTGAGCGCCGGATGCACCGGCGCGCGCGGCAGGTCATCCTTTGTCGCGCATCCGGCGAGCACGATGCCCACGCCGACTATCAGCGATGCTACGCGCCTGGAGTGCATGGGCGAGCGGCGGGTGCAGACGAGGGATGCGCGCACCGGCACATCCGTTCAAGTGCGATCGTAGGCGTCCTCATCGGTCATTCATTCGCCACTGGGCTCGAACAATTCGATAGGATTGCCCGACGGATCATTGACCAGGACTTGCTTGCCGCCCGGACCTACAACGATCTCACTGCGAAAATTCGCGCCAGCTTGCGTTAGCTTTTCGACCAACGATGCAAGATTGTCCGTTTCCAACACCAACCTATTCCAGCCGCCTGGCAGCGGCTTGGCGCCATCGGCCAGAGGACGCGACGCAGAACTGCCGGGACCGCTAAGCCATAACGTGAGGTCGCCCCGCTTGACCATCGCAAATGGCGGGCCCCACTGTTCCACGAGCTCGAACCCAAGTGTGTCGATGTAGAACGCCACCGCCACATTGACATCGTTGACGAGGTAGCGAATCGCGGCCACTCGAAGTCTCCGAACGGTTTCAGCTATTGAGCCAACAACACGCGCCGGCGCTCTAAGCTTTCCGCCGGCCAATACTTGGCGCGGTCGTAGTACTCATCCACCGCGGGTATGTTCCGTGGAAGGATGACCCATGGCTGCTTCGATGACGTGAAGATGTGGATATCGGGCGGCAGGCGATCAGGGTCATCGAGCGTCCCGACGCGAACGAAGCGCACGGCGTCGCCTGCTCCGGCGTAATTGCTCCATAAAGCGATACGGCAATGTGGGCAACGCGCAATCCTCTGTCCTTTGCCGCTATTCGACGGAGTATTCACCATTTCCGGCTCGCCGCTGAGCAAACCGACGCGATCAGCTTCGATCATGGCATTCAGCGCAAACGATGCCCCTGTTTCACGCTGGCACCAACGACAATGACAACAGTGGACGAAGAGCGGCTCGCCGGTCAGTTGATAACGCACGGCGCCACAGGTGCAGCCACCTTTCCATGGCAGGTTTTCGTCAACAGGCATCGAGCACATCCGATTTGAAAGTACGAATTTTAGACCCTAAACAGGCCAGGCTTAGTCTCAGCGACGCTTCGCTCGTCATTCCGGTTCCCTCTTCTCGCTCTAGTCGCAATCCTCGGCGACTGCTCGCTACGCCCCAGACTTAACACGCCTCGTGCGAAGCGGCTCCGATCACATGATCCGGGCGATCCACTGCGCGGTCAGCTTCTCTTGCGTGGAATTCTGCCGCAAGCGCAGATCGAGCGCCGGGAAATCGACGTGATCGAGCGGCTGATCCTGATTGAAGCACGAGAAGACGTAGCTCACTTTGCCCGTCGCCGGATCGCGATGCGGCTGCAGGCATTGCGCGCAAATCTCTTTCATCATGCACTGCATCGGCGAATTGATGGAGCCGATGGCGCGATGCGCGGGCTTCATATACGGTTGCAGCACGGTACTGCGTGCAGCGGTAACGGCCGCCATCATGCGGTCGGACCCGATCGCGATCAGGCGATCGCAGTCGCGCAACGCAATCGACTGCGCACCTAACCTGCCCGTAGCGTAGGCGGTCAGCGCCTGCACGATATTGCCGACGAACGCGCGATCCTGCGGCCGACCGGGGGTGAACCCAGGCGCCTCGTCGCTGCACCAGACGACGACGTCCGCCGCCGCTTCAATTTCCTCGACCTTGTAACGGTCGATCATCCGTTTGTACGCCGCGAAATAGACAACGCGCGACCCTGCGCGGCGAAAGGCCTGGCCAATGGAGAACAGCACCGCGTTACCCAGGCCACCACCGGCTAACACGACCAATTCATTGGTCGCGATTTCAGTCGGTGTGCCCGTCGGCCCCATCAGCACGACCGGTTCGCCGACCTTGAATTGGGCGCACAGGTCGGACGAACCGCCCATTTCGAGCACGATGGTCGACACGAGCCCGCGTTCGCGATCGACCCACGCGCCGGTCAGCGCGAGACCTTCCATCGCGAGCCGCGTGCCGTCGCGCGATGCCGCCAGCGTTTCGTAGTTCTGCAAGCGATAAAACTGGCCGGGCTTGAATTGCGCGGCAGCCGCCGGTGCACGAATGACGATCTCGACAATGGTCGGCGTCAGACGCACGACGCGCTCGACGGTCGCGCGCAGCGACCCGTCAAGCAGCGCGAAGAATTCGCCATCGGTTGCGTTCGTCGCCGGCATTACCTTGGCGAGCATCCGCGAAACGATCGGGTAGCCCTGCTTGGCGCTGGCCATCGCCTTCACGACGTTGCCGAAAAACGAGGGGTGCAGATCGCCGAAAAAGCTGGTCGCGCGCCCATCGGGAAGAATGTCGGTCAGCACCGCGGGGTGCGCGGGCTTGGCGAGCCCACGAATCGCCTTGACCGGCGTCCCCGCCTCGTCCAGCAACCGAAAATACTTGCCGTCGAGGTGGAAGTGGTTCGCGTCCTCGCGCGTGAGCACGGTATTGGGCTGCGTGCCGGCGGCGATCAGGATCGTGCGCGCCGGCAAGACGGTTTCCTTGACCTCGTGCCAGACGCCGTCGCCATCGTTGTGTTGCAGCGAAACCTTGAGACCCGTCGCCGCGCCGTGCGCGTCGACCTCGACGGCGAGCGGCGTCAATCCTTCGGCGAAACGGATGCCCTCCTCCAGCGCTTTCGCCACCTCCTCGTGGTTCAACGTGTACGACGGACTGTCGATCAGCCGGCGACGGTAAGCGATCGTTACACCGCCCCACCGTTGCATAAGCTCGACCACCCGGCTGTCGCGCGCCTCGCGCTGCGCCGCCGTTCGCTCGGCGCGAATCTCCCGCGCATGCGTCAGAAATTCGGTCGCGATCACGCGTTCCGCGCTCGTCCAGGCGGCCTCGACCGCCACGTTGCCGCGTTCCGCGACCAGCGTCTCGTGGCGAACGCGAAATTTCTCGACCTGCACCGGGTAATACGCCAGCGCCTCGGTCGCCGTGTCGATCGCGGTCAACCCTCCGCCGACGACGATGACAGGCAACCGCACCTGCATGTTCGCGAGCGATCCCTGCTTGGCCGCGCCGGTCAGTTGCAACGCCATCAAAAAGTCGGAGGCAGTGCGCACACCGTTGGCCAATCCATTGGGCAGATCGAGCACCGTCGGCTTGCCGGCGCCAGTCGCCAGTGCAATGTGGTCGAAGCCAAGCGCGAATGCGCCGGCGTCGTCGAGCGTTCCGCCAAAGCGTACGCCGCCATAGAGCGCAAAGCGCTCGCGGCGCTCCAGCAGAAGCCGCACGATTTTCAGAAAATTCTTGTCCCAGCGGACGGTAATCCCATACTCGGCAACTCCGCCAAAACCTGCCATCACCCGCTCGTCGAGCGGCTCGCTTAGACCCGCGGCATCGCGAATGGGCAGGAATGGCACGCGTTCGCCGGCGATGGTGATGCCGGACAGTGCCGGATCGAGCGGTTCGATCTTCAAGCCATCGATGCCCACGACGGTGTGGCCATCGTTCAATAGATGATGCGCCAGCGTAAAGCCCGCGGGCCCCATGCCGACGATGAGTACGCGCTTGCCGGTGACAGGCAGCGGCACCGGGCGGCGCAGATGCAGCGGGTTCCACCGGGTCAGCAACGAATAGATTTCGAAGCCCCATGGCAGTGCAAGAACGTCTTTGAGAACGCGCGTTTCCGACTGCGGAATATCGACGGGATCCTGTTTCTGGAAGATGCACGACTTCATGCAGTCGTTGCAGATCCGATGGCCCGTCGCGGCAACCAGTGGATTGTCCACACAGATCATCGCCAGCGCGGCGATCGGCCACCCTTCCGCGCGCAGCTTGTGGAACTCGGAAATCTTCTGCTCGAGCGGGCAGCCCGCGAGCGCGACACCGAACGCCGACTTCTTGAACGAATTGGCGAGCGGCACGCTGTCGGCAGGCTTTTTTTCCAGGAGCCCGTGCGCGCACGAATCCTTGCCTTGCTCGTGGCACCAGATGCAGTAATGCGCTTCCGCGAGCCCGCCCGCCAGGTCGGTGCCGGGATCGGTCAGCGCGAACCCTTCGCGTCGCCGCACATGATCGCCGGCAAGTTTAATCGCCGCGACCCCGTGGCGTTCCTCGTGCTCAATCGGCACGAGCCGCATGACATCGAGCTTGCGCGGCGCCCGGAACAGTACGCCGCCCTTGGTCGCCGCGCGACCCGCGGGTGTATGCACTGCCCAGGCGGCGTAACGTGCCGCAGTGTCGAGCTCGGTGGCATACGCGGCTTCGTCCTGCTGCCAGCGGAGAACGGCATTGGCAAACCCAAGCTCGGTCAGCGCTTCACCCAATTTCACCTGCAGCTCGCGTTGCAATGCCGCACCATCGAAGGCCAGCGCCTCGCCCGTGTTGAACTTGTTCATTGCCCGGCGCTGGACGAACAGCCGCTTGACCGCGAACACCGGTGCAAGCTCGTGGTGCTGCGCTTCCAGTGTCCGGACATCGGGCTCGATGCGAAACAACGCCGCAACAAAATCTTCGAGATGCGGGCCGAGTGCGATCAGGAGGGCGGATTCCGCCTTCGCACCCAACATGTCAGGATCGCCCCGCCCCGCGCGTAATCGGTCCGCCAGTGAAAGGTCGGTCGCGGCGAGATGCGCCAGAAAAGCCGCGTCGATCCGCCGCAATCCGGAAACGTCGTAAAGATCGGAGAACGAAACTTCGAAACCAGGCTTCAACATCAGTGCTTTCGGGCAGAATCGTTTTTTAGCGCCGGCAGCGAGAGGGCGCTTGGCGACGCCGCATCGGCATAAGCTAAAGTAACCGACCGGTTACTGCTGCGAGGCCGCGTCGGCGTCATTTTACCCGGATGCGCTGCTACGTTGCGTACGCAAGGAACCAATCAATTGGCACTAACGATATGCGACGGAAGCAAGCGGTCTTAGTCACGGGTTCCCAGGCGCGAAAGCGTTCACCGACAGCGCCGCATCTGCGCATCCTGCGCGCCGCGACGCGCGCCTTCGCTGACCGGGGCCTTACCGGCGCGCGGGTCGCCGATATCGCCGCCCGCGCCAAGGTCAACAAGCGGATGCTGTATCACTACTACGGCAACAAGGAGGCGCTGTATCTCGCCGTTCTGGAAAACGTCTATGGGGAGCTGCTCGCGGCCGAATCCGCGCTCGAGTTAGACGCACTCGACCCGATCGAAGGCCTCGAGCGGCTGGTCCGTTTCCTCTGGGAGTACTACGTCGCGCATCCGGAGTTCATGACCTTGGTGAACAACGAGAACCTGCATCGTGCGCGGCACTTGAAGCGCTCGCGCACCATTCGCGCGATGCATTCTCCGCTGGTCGAAAGCCTCGATGAGTTGCTCGCGCGCGGCCGCCGCCAAGGCGTCTTTCGCGGCGGGGTCGACGCCATCCAGTTGTACATCACGATTGCCGCCGTCGGCTATTTCTATCTGTCGAACAATGCGACGCTCTCAACGATCTTCGGGCGCAAGCTCAAGTCGCGCCGTGCGCTGCTCGAGCGCGCGCACCATATCGCCGACGTGGTCCTCGGCTACCTCGCTCGGCCGTGAGCCCTAAAACACAGCGCGGTGGACGACGGCACCTTGCACCGGAAGCTCACTGATTTGCGCGACGGCATCTTGCACCGCCCTGCCCGGCTTGGTAACCTGCCGGTTACCTGCGGAGAGCCGCGTGCCCGCCTACCTGCGTCCTACCAGCACCGCCGAAGCGTTGGCCGCCCTCGGGCACAGCGCGTACACCGTGCTCGCCGGCGGCACCGACTACTATCCGGCGCACGTGGGCAGGCCGTGCCTTGATGCCATTCTCGATATCACGGCGATTCCCGAGCTTAAGGGAATCCGCGACGCGGACGATCATTGGCGGATTGGCGCGGCGACGACGTGGTCGGAAATCCTCGCGTCGCCGTTGCCGGCATGGTTCGATGGCATCAAAGAGGCGGCGCGGGCAGTCGGTGGCGTGCAGATTCAGAACGCGGGCACCATCGCCGGCAATCTCTGCAACGCGTCGCCCGCGGCCGACGGCGTCCCACCACTTCTGGCGCTCGATGCCAAGGTCGAGCTGCGGGACTCCAGCGGTATCGAAACACTCCCATTGGCGGAATTCCTCGTTGGCAACCGCCGAACGCGCCGCCGGCCGGAGCAACTGGTTGCGGCGATCGTCGTGCCCAAGCCGATGGCAGCCCTCGCAGCCGGACATTTCCGCAAGCTCGGCAGCCGCAAGTATCTGGTCATTTCGTTCGTCATGGTAGGCGCGGCGCTGGCGATCGATGGCAAGGGCCGCATCGTCACCGCACGTGTGGCGGTCGGCGCGTGTTCGCCCGTGGCACGGAGGCTACCGTTGCTCGAGGCCGCATTACTTGGCCAGCCTGTGACCACGGACTTAAGCGTGCTCGCCGAACGCGATCATTTGGCGCCGCTGGCGCCGATCAGCGATGTCCGCGCCAACGCCGAGTATCGCCATGACACAGCGCTGACGCTCGTTCGCCGTACGCTTGATGAACTGGCGGCGCGCCTGCGCAGGTGGCCATGAACGATCGCAGCGCAACCGTCATCGCCGGCACGATTGCCTTCACGCTCAATGGGGAGGCGGTCGTCAGCCATTCGCCGCCGTTTGCGCGGCTCGCGGACGTACTGCGCGACGAGTTTCAGCTCACGGGCACGAAGATTGGCTGCAACGCCGGCGATTGCGGCGCATGCACGGTTTTGCTCGACGGGAATCAGGTGTGCTCGTGCTGCATCGCGCTAGGGCAGGCGGCCAGCCGTACCGTCGTCACTGTCGAAGGTTTGGGCCGCACGAGCGCGCTCTCGGCGCTGCAGCGCGCATTTCATCGGCACATGGGGGCGCAGTGCGGCATCTGCACGCCGGGCATGCTGATGGCCGCGGCCGATCTCTTGGCGCGTTGCCCACACCCAGTCGAGACGGAAATCCAGGATGCGCTTGCCGGCGTGCTGTGCCGTTGCACGGGCTATCGCAAGATCATCGAGGCGGTGCGCGACGTCGCCAACGACCTTGCGCTCCCGCCATCGCCCGCGCTCGGTGCAGCGCTCGGCGCGCGCGCGCTCAAGGTCGATGGCGTCGCCAAGCTGACCGGCGCCGAGAAATTCGGCGCCGATGCGATTCCGGCCGACGCGCTGTGGCTGTCCGTCGTTCGCTCGCCGCATGCGCATGCCGCGTTCACCTTGGGCGATCTGGCTGCGCTTCATGCCGCGCATCCGGGACTCAAGCGCGTGTTGACTGCGCGCGACGTCCCTTCGAACGGTTTCGGCATTTATCCCGCGATCAAGGACCAGCCGGTTCTAGCCGACGGCGTGGTGCGCTTTCGCGGTGAAGCGGTGGTCGCGCTCGTTGGTCAACGTGCGGCGATTGAAGCCGTCCGCGATGACGAAGTACCGATCCGCTACGAGCCGCGAATGGCGCTCGCAACCCTCGAGCAGGCGCTCGCCGCCGATGCACCGCGCGTGCTGCCCGATCGCTCCGGCAACTTATTGATCGAGGGCCGTGTGCGCAAGGGCGACCCGGCAGCGATGTTCGCGCGGTGCGCCGCCGTCGCGTCAGGGAGGTTCGAGACTGCCTTTGTCGAGCACGCGTACATCGAGCCGGAAGCCGGCTGGGCGGTGCGCTGCAACGATCGGCTCGAGCTCCATGTGACGACGCAGACACCGTACATGGACCGCGACGAGATGGCCGTCGTGATGAAGCTCGAACCCACGCAGATTCGTATCGTACCGACCGCCTGCGGGGGCGGTTTCGGCGGCAAGCTCGACATGTCCGTGCAGCCGCTGATCGGCCTCGCCGCATGGCTGCTCGATCGACCCGTCGCGTGCGTGTACACGCGGCCCGAGAGCATGATGGCCACAACCAAGCGCCACCCGGCGCGCATCGACGTGCGTTTCGGCGCCGATGCAAACGGCCGGCTGCAGGCGGTGGAATCGTTCGCCACGTTCAACACCGGCGCGTACGCGAGCTGGGGCCCGACGGTCGCCAATCGCGTGCCGGTGCACGCGAGCGGCCCTTATGCCGTGCCGCACGTGCACGCCTGGGGCAAAGCGATCCTGACGCACAACATGCCGGCCGGCGCCTTTCGCGGCTTCGGCGTGCCGCAGGCCGCGATCGCGCATGAGGCGATGCTCGACGATCTCGCGCAGATACTCGAACTCGACCGGCTGGAGATCCGTCGCCGCAACGCGCTCAACGTCGGCGACGCGACTGCGACCGGCCAGGTGCTGCACGCGAGCTGTGGACTTACCGCATGCCTCGACGCGCTGGCACCGCGTTGGGACCGCTTGCTGACTCAAGTCTCCGAATTTAACGCCACGGCGACAATCCTGCGCCGCGGCGTGGGTATCGGCTGCATGTGGTACGGCATCGGCAACACGGCGATGTCGAATCCGTCGGAGATGCGCGTCGGGATAAGCCGCACTGGACGCGTGACGCTCTACAACGGCTGCGCCGACATTGGTCAGGGCACCAACACGACAATGTTGCAGGTCTGCGCCGACGCCGTCGGCGTGTCGCTGGCCAAATTCGATTACGTGATGGGCGACACTGACCGCACGCTCGATGCTGGAAAGTCATCGGCCTCGCGCCAGGCTTTCATCTCGGGCAACGCAGCGGCGCGGGCCGGACAAGATCTGCGCCGGCAGCTCCTGGCACTCGCGGGCACGGATGACACGGCCGTGCTCGAGGGCACTGGTGACACGGCCGTGCTCGAGGGCACTGGTGACACCGCCGCGCTCGCGGGCAATGGTGACACCGCCATGCTCGCCGGCACCGATGACACGGCCGTGCTCGCGCTCGATGGCGCGACGCTGGTGGTCACCGACGTCGGCCACACGACGCGCATCGATCTCTCCCAGCTCGCGCCGATCAACGCGGAAGGCGATGTTCGCTCGGGCTACGGTCGTTTCGATCCACCGACCACAAAGCTCGATGCGCAAGGACAAGGAGTGCCGTACGCAACCTACGCCTTTGCCGCGCAGATCGCCGTGGTCGAGGTCGACGTCGAGCTGGGCACGACCAAGGTGCTGCAAATATTCGCAGCACACGATGTCGGCCGCGCGTTGAACCCGCAACAGGTCGAAGGCCAAATCCACGGCGGTATCGCGCAGGGACTCGGCATGGCGTTGATGGAGGAGTACTTCCCGGGGCAGACCGACAACCTGCATGACTACCTGATTCCCACGATCGGCGATGTGCCGCCGATCGAAGTGATCTTGATCGAAGATCGCGAACCGCTCGGCCCCGGTGGCGCCAAGGGTGTCGGCGAACCGGCGTTGATTCCAACCCCGCCGGCTATCTTGAGCGCCATCCGCCATGCGACCGGCGTGCGCATCGAGCAGGTGCCGGTGACGCCACCGCGGCTGCGTGCGCTGCTGCGCGGCTGCAGCGCATAGATCACAACACCATGCGCGAAGACACCTACAGCGGCGAAGTGATCATCGCACCGGCGGCAAGGTCAGCAGACGGTATCCGCTGCGACGCATGCCCGGTGTTGTGCCTTATCAAGCCGGGCAGGCTCGGCGCCTGCGACCGCTACACCAATGTCGACGGCACGCTAACGCGCCTCGATCCGCTGGTGTTGACCGCGCGGCCCGAGGCGCAGGTCGTGCAGTTTCTCGATCGGCCCGAGGCATGGGACGGTGCGCTGCTGGCCGACTCTCCAGTATTTGTCACCGGCATTGGCGCGACAACGACGTATCCCGATTACAAACCGGCGCCGTTCATCGTGTCGTCGCAAGTCGCAGGTGTGGACGTGATCACCGTCGTCACCGAGGGCATTTTCAGTTACTGCGGCGTCAAGGTGAAGATCGATACCGACCGCTACCTCGGTCCGGAGCAGGCCGCGGTACGAATCGACGGCGAGCAGATCGGCCACGTCACGACGGCGGAGTACGGCTCGCAGATGTTGTCGCTCGGCGGCGTGCGGCACTTGACTGGCGGCGGCAAGAAGGAAGGCCGCGTCACCTGCGCTGCGCTGCTCAACCTGTGCAACAAGCAGCCGGTCGAGATGACGGTCGACGGCGGTTCGAGCATCAAAGTTGCGGCGGGACAGGCGCCGGTTGTCAACGGGACACGCGAGGAACGCATGCGCGTGGGCTGCGGCTCTGCGACGATCGGCATTTTCGCGCAGCAATGGCAGGGGCATGCTGACGAAGTGATCGTCGTCGATGACCACATCACCGGTGTGCTGAGCGAGCATCAGGCGGGTCGCTTTCTCGATATGCGCCCCGCCGGTATCAAGGTGCGCGGCAAACGCTCCACCCCCGGCCGTTATTTCCAGGTCGCCGAGCCAGGCTTGGGCTGGGGCGGAACTAACCTGACCGACCCGCTGACGATCGTCGAAAAAATCGATCCGAAGCGCGCATGGCCGGGCTTGAAGCTGCTGTTCGTATCGACGACCGGCGAGCACGCAGCGTGGTTCGTCCTGGACGACGCGCTCGTGCCGCAGCCGGCGCCGATGCCCGAAGCGATCACCGCGGTCGTTGAGCGCATTGCCGA
>Ga0136617_10004828_pt1 | contig 12085 bp, 11 predicted proteins | sample AntDrymUQ3222106_2_FD_129672 | JGI IMG/M metagenome (GOLD analysis project Ga0136617, IMG submission 129672) | Polar desert sand microbial communities from Dry Valleys, Antarctica - metaG UQ322 (21.06) | ecosystem: Environmental > Terrestrial > Soil > Desert | place: Antarctica: Dry Valley...
ACGTGGCGTGGTTGTCGCCGCAGATCCCGCAGATCCGGCTGGTGATGAAGTGCGCGTCGCGCGGGTCCTTGCCCTTCATGAAGATGCTGTAGCCGCGGAAGATTGACGACGTGCTCTTGCACTCGACGACCTTCTTGTTGCCCCAGTCGATCTTGGTGTAGATGCCGAGCGAGCCCACGATCCGGGTGATGGGATCCCAGGCCATCTCGACCAGGTTCTCGGTCTGGGTCGAGGTCTTCTGCGGGGCGACGGTTGCCATCTGTCCTCCTCCTACAGCCGGGCTTGACAGCCGGCCCGGCTGTCGGTGTCGAGGGTGCTGGGAGCGGCGACGCTCAGGACCATGGTCGGTTGTAGCCCGTGGTGAGCTCCGCGCGTCGGTGCCGCCACTTGGGCTCCTTGTCGACCGTTCGGGCGGTCATCGTGCGCAGACCGCGAATGATGCTGCCGTAGGCACCCGATGCGGCGGTCGAGACGCGCGCTCCGGGCGGCTCGTCCATGAACGGCATGAACTTGTCCGGGAAGCCCGGCATCGTGCAGCCGATGCAGATGCCGCCCACGTTGGGGCAGCCACCCACGCCGTTGATCCAGCCGCGCTTGGGCACGTTGCACTTGACCACCGGACCCCAGCAGCCGAGCTTCACGATGCACTTCGGCGAGCCGTACTCCGTCGCGAAGTCGCCCTGCTCGTAGTAGCCCGCGCGGTCGCAGCCCTCGTGGACCGTGGCGCCGAACAGCCACGTGGGCCGGAGCGCCTCGTCCAGCGGGATCATCGGCGCCGCGCCGGCGGCCTGGTAGAGAAGGTAGAGCAGCGTCTCGGAGAAGTTGTCCGGATGGGTGGGACAGCCAGGGATGCAGACGATGGGGATGCCGGCCTTTGACTTCCAGTTCCAGCCCAGGTAGTCCGGAACGCCCATCGCGCCGGTCGGATTGCCGGCCATCGCGTGGATGCCGCCATAGGTCGCGCAGGTGCCCGCCGCGACGATCGCCAGCGCCTTCGGCGCCAGCCGATCAAGCCACTCGCTGGTGGTCATCGGCTGCCCGGTCGCCGGGTTGTTGCCGAAGCCGGACCAGTAGCCTTCCTTCTTGATCGACTCGTTGGGGATCGAGCCCTCGACGACCAGCACGAACGGCTCGAGCTCGCCTCGATCCGCCTTGAAGAACCACTCGATGAAGTCGTTGACGCCGCCCACCGGCCCGTTGTCGAAGTCGATCAGCGGCCAGTGGACCGCGACCTTCGGCAGCCCGGGAAGCGCGCCCAGCGCGATCTCCTCGATGCTGGGCTGGGTGGCCGCGGTGAGGGCGACCGAGTCACCGTCGCAACTGAGACCGGCGTTGATCCACAGGATGTGGACGACGGGATCCTGGGTCGCTTCTGCCGCCATGGAGTTCTCCTCCTTACGAGCGTCGGGGCGATCTGATGAGCGTAGACGGCGCGTCGCGATGCCGTCCAATGCATGTTCTCAATGCAATCCATCGAAGATCGGAATGAGACGCCAGACCGCCGTCCACGCGAGCTGCTCCGGGCGCCGGGCACGTAGAACCGGAGCGTCCGATGGTCGCGAGCGCTGCACCCGGCACGGGATGCATCGTCATCGAGCAGGCCCAGCAAGCGACCCTCCGACCGACGGCGGGATGCCGCCCCATGGAAGGTCTGCCGAGGGTAGGCAACATGGCCCGGAGCGGTCAACCGCCGGGGGGCCATTGATAGGCCGATGCAACGTGCGGGCGGACCGTCAGCCGCGGCCCCGGGCATGGCGCTGCTGCTCGATCAGGCGCCAGATCATCGGGGTGAAGATGAGCTGGAGGGCGAGGTCCATCTTGCCCCCCGGACAGACGAGCGTGTTCGCCCGGCTCATGAACGAGTCGTGGAGCATCGACAGCAGGTACGGGAAGTCGATCCCGCGCGGCTCACGGAAGCGGATGACCAGGAAGCTCTCGTCCAGCGCGGGGATGTAGCGGGCGATGAACGGGTTGGAGGTGTCGACCATCGGCACGCGCTGGAAGTTGATGTGGGTCCGCGTGAACTGCGGGCAGATGTAGTGCACGTAGTCCGGCATGCGCCGCAGGATCGTGTCGGTCACGGCCTCCGTCGAGTAGCCCCGGGTTGACTTGTCGCGCTGGATCTTCTGGATCCACTCGAGGTTGAGGACGGGCACGACGCCGATGAGCAGATCCGGATGCTTGGCTGCGTCGACCGCGTCGGTCTTGACCGCACCGTGGAGGCCCTCGTAGAACAGGAGATCCGTGTCCGGCGGCAGGTCGTCCCAGCGAGTGAAGGTGCCCGGCTCCTGCTCGTACGGCGCCGCTTCCTCCTCGTCGTGCAGGTAGTTGCGCGAGCGCCCGCGGCCCGTTGCGGCGTAGTCGCTGAAGAGCTGCTCGAGCTCCTCGAAGAGGTTCGCCGTGGGCCCGAAATGGCTGAAACGGTGGTTGCCGCGGGCGGCCTCGTCGGCCATCCGCTGGGCCATCTCGGCGCGGTCGAAGCGGTGGAACGCGTCACCCTCGATGAACGCCGCATTGACGTTCTCACGGCGGAAGATCTGCTGGAACGTCTTCGAGACCGACGTGGTCCCGGCGCCCGACGATCCGGTCACCGCGATGATTGGATGCTGGGTGGACACGCGATCGGCCCTCAGTCCGGGTTCCGGAACAGCCCGCGGGCGGCGAACAGGGGGGCCTCGAACGGCCGCACGTTGTAGTCGCGGTGATAGCGCTCGATCCGCTCCACCTCGGGGCGCGAGCCGAAGATGAACCCCGTGCGCTGGTGGAGGCTGGTGGGCTGGACCTCCAGCACCGGCTGGTCGCCGGTGCTCGCCCGGCCGCCGGCCTGCTCGATGAGGAAGCCGATGGGGTTGGCCTCGTACAGCAGGCGCAGCTTGCCGCTGCGGGCCGCGGCGCGGTCGTCGCGCGGGTACAGGAACACGCCGCCGCGCATGAGGATCCGGTGCGCCTCGGCGACCAGCGACGCGACCCAGCGCATGTTGAAGTCGCGATCGCGTGCGCCGGTGGATCCGGCCAGGCACTCGTCCACGTAGCGGGTGATGGCCGGCTCCCAGAACCGCGAGTTCGAGGCGTTGATCGCGAACTCGCTGGCGTGCTCCGGGATCCGCATGTCGCGATGGGTGAGGATGAGCTCGCCGATCTCCCGGTCGAGCGTGAACCCGTGCACGCCGTGCCCGAACGTGATCACCAGCATCGTCGTGGGGCCATAGATCGCGTACCCGGCACAGACCTGGCGGGTCCCCGGCTGGAGGAACGCCTCCGGTCCCACCGGGGCGGCGCGGTCCGGATCGGGCAGGACGGAGAAGATCGAGCCAACGGACACGTTGACGTCGATGTTGGACGAGCCGTCGAGCGGGTCGAATGCGAGGAGATAGCGTCCGCGCGGGTGCTCCGCCGGCACTCGCCACACGTCCTCCAGCTCCTCCGAGATCATCGCCGCCAGTGCCCCGCCTCGCTCGTGGGTGCGGATGAAGATGTCGTTGGCGAGCACGTCGAGGGTGGCCTGGTCCTCGCCCTGGACGTTGACCGTGCCGGCCTTGCCGAGGGTGCCGGTCAGCGCGCCCTTGCCGACGACGTTGGCGATCCGCTTGCAGGCCAGGCGGATGTCGTTGACGAGCGCCGTGAACTCGCCGGTCGCGCCGGGGACCTTGCGCTGCTCGCCGATCAGGAACTCGGTCAGGGTCTGATCCGGCAGGACCAGGGCAACCGCAGGCGCGCGCTCGGGGACGGCCGCCGTCCGCGTCACGGCCCGGCCTCCTCGCCCTTGTCGGCTTCCTCGGTGAACACCCGGCTGGCCCTGATGTCGGACGCCTCGATCGTCATCAGCGCCTCCCGGGTCAGCGGCTCACCCGCGGCGCCAAACAGCCGATCGGCGTGGCGCAGACGGGCCCGATCGAGGGCGTTGCGGATGGAGCGCGCGTTGGCGAAGCTGGGTCGCGTCCGGCGCCGCTCGATGTACTCGCGGAGCGCCGTCCGGGCGTCGTCCGAGAGGCGGTACTGCATCTGCTCGAGCATCAGCTCGGCGATCGCGTAGAGCTCGTCCTGGCCGTAGTCCGGGAAGTCGACGTGATGCGCGACGCGCGAGCTCATGCCCGGGTTGCTGGCAAAGAATCGGTCCATCCGGTCCTTGTAGCCGGCCAGGATCACGACCAGGTCGTCGCGCTCGTTCTCCATCACCTGGAGCAGGATCTCGATCGCCTCCTGGCCGTAGTCGCGCTCGTTCTCCGGTCGGTACAGGAAGTACGCCTCGTCGATGAACAGGACCCCGCCCATGGCCCGCTTGACAACTTCCCTGGTCCGCGGGGCGGTGTGGCCGATGAACTGCCCCACGAGGTCGTCCCGGGTGACCGCGACCAGGTGGCCCTTCCGGACATAGCCCAGGCGGTGCAGGATCTGGGCCATCCGCAGCGCGATCGTGGTCTTGCCGGTGCCCGGGTTGCCGGTGAAGCTCATGTGCAGCGACGGCGGGCCGGCGGACAGGCCGACCTGCGTGCGCAGCTTCTCGACCAGGAGCAGCGCGGCGATCTCGCGGATGCGCCGCTTGACCGGGGCGAGACCCACCAGCTCCGCGTCGAGCGTCGCGAGCAGCTCGTCGACGTGCGACTCCGCCAGCGCGGCGGCCAGATCGAGCGGCTGGTCGGAGGGAGCGGCCACACCGGTCACCGGTAGCGCTCGCCCTCGGGCTGCTCGGTCGCGTACGACCGGATCGTGTACCGGATCGCGCGCCCCTCGGCCTCCTGGCGGACGAGCCCGAAGCCCGGCTCCGGATCCGGCCGGTTGACGATGAAGGACAGGCGCAGCGATTCGATGCCCCGGGTCGCATCGAATGCGTTGACCTTGACGTAGTGGCTGGGGAAGGTGGTCCTGGCGGCCGTCACCTCCTGCATCACGCCGGCGGCGTCGCGCAGGTCGAACATGGGGTTGCCGAACATCTCCCAGTACGTGTTGCGCGGGTGCGGGTCGTCCGTGTATTCGATTGAGACGGCCCAGCCGTTCTCGAGGCAGTACTCGATCTGGCCGCGGATCTGGTCGTCGCTGAGATCGGGCAGGAAGGAGAACGTTCCCTGGGTCAGGCGCATGACGGTCTCCTCACGCCGGCGTCGGCGTCGGCACGTAGTCCGGCGTGTCCGTGCTCGTGTAGTCGAAGGTGATCTCGCCCCAGGTGTCGAGGGCGGCCTTGAGCGGGCCGCAGCCGCGGGCGGCCTCGGCCAGGATCTCGGGACCCTCAGCCCAGATGTCGCGTCCTTCGTTGCGCGCCAGGACCATGGCTTCCAGCGCCACCCGGTTGGCCGTGGCTCCGGCCTGGATGCCCATGGGGTGGCCGATCGTGCCGCCCCCGAACTGGAGCACGACGTCGTCGCCGAGATAGTGCAGGAGCTGGTGCATCTGCCCGGCATGGATCCCGCCCGAGGCGACCGGCATCACCTTGCGCAGGCCCGCCCAGTCCTGCTCGAAGTGGATCCCGCGTTGCAGGTCAACCGGGTTGTGCGGCTCGCGCAGGACGTTGTAGAAGCCCTGCACGGTGTTCGGGTCGCCCTCCAGCTTGCCGACCACGGTCCCGGCGTGGATGTGGTCGACCCCGGCCAGGCGCATCCATTTAGCGATGACGCGGAAGCTGATGCCGTGGTTCTTCTGGCGCGTGTAGGTCGACGCGCCGGCGCGGTGGAGGTGCAGGATCATGTCGTTGCGGCGGGCCCACCTGGACATCGACTGGATGGCCGTGTAGCCGATCACGAGATCGATCATCACGACGACGCTGCCGAGCTCCTTCGCGAACTCGGAGCGCTCGTACATGTCCTCCATCGTGGCCCCGGTGACGTTGAGGTAGTGGCCCTTGACCTCGCCCGTGGCCGCCGACGCGCGGTTGACCGCCTCCATGCAGAAGAGGAACCGGTCGCGCCAGTGCATGAACGGCTGCGAGTTGATGTTCTCGTCGTCCTTGGTGAAGTCGAGCCCGCCCTTCAGCGCCTCGTAGACGACGCGTCCGTAGTTGCGCCCGGACAAGCCCAGCTTGGGCTTCGTGGTCGCACCCAGCAGCGGCCGCCCGAACTTGTCGAGCCGCTCGCGCTCCACCACGATCCCGGTGGGCGGCCCGTCGAACGTCATGACGTAGGCGGCCGGGAAGCGCATGTCCTCGAGGCGCAGCGCCTTGAGCGGCTTGAAGCCGAAGACGTTGCCGATGATCGAGGCGGACAGGTTCGCGATCGAGCCCGGTTCGAACAGGGCAAGGTCGTAGGCGATCCAGGCGAAGTGCTGGTCCGGCGAGCCGGGCACGGGTTCGACCTTGTACGCCTTCGCCCGATAGGTGTCGGCGGCGGTCAGGCGGTCCGTCCAGACGACCGTCCACGTCGCCGTCGATGATTCGCCGGCCACCGCGGCGGCGGCTTCGATGGGGTCGACGCCTTCCTGGGGCGTGATGCGGAACAGCGCCAGGATGTCCGTGTCGGCGGGCTCGTAGTCAGGGTTCCAGTAGCCCATCTCGGCGTACTTCAGGACGCCTGCCTTGTAGCGCTCGGTCGCGTCGAGCGGCTTCACCGGGCCAGTGCCGGATTCCATGTATTGCACCTCGGTCGAAGGCCGGCAGCGTACCCTGCGAGTTCGATGTAGTCCAATGCATGTTCTAGATGAGTTTGATAACGTATGTCGATGCGTGAGCGCCTTTCCGTGTCGAGCGATCCGCGGGCTCCGTCCTTCGATCAGCTGGTCACCGTCCATCAGCTCCGGCTCTTCCGGGCCGTGGCCGAGCACGGCGGCTTCTCGCGCGCGGGTCTGGCCCTTGGGCTCAGCCAGCCGGCCATCTCACACCAGCTCAAGGAGCTGGCGACGACCGTCGGCGTTCCGCTGATCGACGTCATCGGCCGGCGCATCCAGCTCACCCAGGCCGGCGACCTCCTGCTCGAGCATGCCCGCCGGATCCTGGCCGAGTTCGACGCGGCCGGGGCCGCGCTCGACGAGCTGCGCGGGCTGCGCCGGGGCGTGCTCCGGGTGGCCGGCGACACGACCGTGGGCGCCTACGTGCTGCCGGACGTGCTCGGCGCCTTCCGCGACGAGCATCCCGATATGCAGGTCCGCCTCGACGTGGGCAACCGCCAGCACGTCCTCGAGCTGCTCGTCTCCGGCTCGGTCGACTTCGTCGTCAGCGGACGGCCCTGGGACGACCCGCCGTTCCCGCTGACCGTGGAGCCGTTCCTGGCCAACGACCTGATCGCCGTGGCTTCGCCGGTTCACCGGCTGGCCCGGCGGTCGCGGATCAGCCTGGCCGAGTTCGCACGCGAGCCGTTCATCGTGCGCGAGCCCGGGTCGGGCACCCGGGAGACCGCCGAGGAGACGTTCACGGCCGCAGGGCTCACCCTCCGGCCCATCATGGAGCTGGCCAACAACGGCGCGATCAAGCGGGCGGTGGCGCGCAACCTGGGCGTGACGATCATGTCGCGCTACGCCGCGAGCCTCGAGCTCGAGATCGGGCGGCTCGTTGACCTGCCGGTCTCCGGCTTCCCAGTCCGCCGCCAGTGGCATCTCGTGCGCCCGCGGGACAAGCAGCTGGGACCGCTCGACGAGGCGTTCCTCGCGTTCGTCCGGGAGGGCCGCTGGACCGCGACGATCGGCCGCCCGATGAGCACGGACTGACGGCGCGAACGCCCATCCGGCTCCGTCTCCGACCCGAACGGTAGGCGACCGCTCGACACCAGTCGGGCCGGCGAGCGGAGCCAGCCATGACGATCGATGCTCCCGCGCCCAGCGCGATCGGGACACGCAAGGACGACCACCTGACGCTTGCCGCGAGGCCCGACGCCGTGCACGAGCACGACGCGGGCTTCCGCGCCTGGCGGCTGGCGCATCGAGCCCTGCCGGACCGCGACCTGCCCGAGGTCGACCTCGCGACGGTCTTCCTGGGCCGGACGCTCAGCGCGCCGGTCCTCGTCTCCGCGATGACCGGCGGGACGGACCGGGCCGAGATCGTCAACCGGCGCCTGGCCGAGGCCGCCGTCGAAGTGGGGCTGGGGATGGCCCTCGGGTCCGGGCGAGCGCTGCTGCTCGATCCGGCACTGCGCGGCACCTACGTCCCGGGCCCGCGACCGGGGCTCCTGCTGGCCAATCTCGGCGCGGTCCAGCTGCGCCTGGGCCTGGGACCGGATGACGCCGAACGCCTGGTCGAGCTGGTCGACGCCGACGGCCTGATCCTCCATCTCAACCCCGTCCAGGAAGCGATCCAGCCTCATGGCGACACGACGTTCGGTGGGCTGCTGGGGCCCATCGCCGCGGTCGTCGAGCGCCTCGCGCCGCGGGCCGTCGTGGTCAAGGAGGTCGGCTTCGGGCTGGCGCCCGACGACGTGCGGGCCCTCGTCGGAACGGGCGTCGCGGCGGTCGACGTGGCCGGCGCGGGCGGGACGAACTGGGCGCTCATCGAGGGCCAGCGCGACGTGCACGCGCGGGCGGTCGCGACGGCGTTCCGCGACTGGGGCTGGCCCACGGCGCGGCTCGTCCCGGCCGTCGCGCCCATCGCTCGCGCTGCCGGGCTGCCGCTGATCGCGAGCGGCGGGATCGGCGACGGGGTGGAGGCCGCAATCGCGCTGGCGCTGGGGGCGAACATGGTGGGCCTCGCCCGGCCGTTCCTGCTGGCCGCGCTCGAGGAGCGGACGACCGACGCCATGCGGGTGGTCGTCGAGCAGCTCCGGATCGCCGCTTGGGCGGCGGGCGCAGCCCGGCCGTCGGACCTGTCACCCGACCACCTCCAGCCGGCCTGACGCGTGCCGGGCCTCTATCTCGGCGCAATCCTCTTCTCGCTGCTGGGTGTCGCTGCCATCGCTCGGCGCGCCCTGCCCGGGGTCGTGACGAGCCGCCTCGTGCCCGTGGTCGCGTCGGTCCTCGGCGTCTTCCTCGCCTTCGATGCCGTGGGCTCGGCGCGCGGCTGGTTCGCGTCCGAGGAGCGCTGGGTCGTCGCCATCCTGCCACCGGGCATCCCGCCCGAAGAGCCGCTGCTGCTCGCGTTCCTCGCGCTGTTCAGCGTCGTGCTGATCGAGGCCTTTCGCAGCCGGGTTGGACGGCGTGCCTGAGTACACCCTCGCCGCCGTTGCCGTTCTCCTCGCGGCGCTGGCGCTGGCGGCTGCCCGGCGGGTCCTGACCGAGCCCGCCGTCCTGCTGGGGCTGATGGTCTTCGCGGCGGCGACAGTCGTTGCCGACCTCGTGCTGACCGGTCTGCCCATCGTGCTCTACGGCGATGTGCATCGGAGCGGCATTGGTCTCGGCCCCATGCCCGTCGAGGATCTGCTGTACGGGCTCGCGCTGTACCTGGTGGCCGCGGCCGTCTGGGGACCCCGACCCGCCAGGGTCCTGGCGTGAGCATCCGCGCGGCGCTGGGCGACCTCGTCCGGGTCAGCCGCCCGATCTCGTGGGTCAACACCGCCCTGCCCTTCGTGGCGGTGGCCTTCGACGCGACGCGCGAGCTGACGCCACTCCTCCTACTGGGCGCGTGGGCGTTCGCGGTGCCGTACAACCTGCTGCTGTACGGGGTCAACGACGTCTTCGACTACGCGTCGGATGCCCGAAACCCGCGCAAGGGCAGCGCCGAGGGCGGCCTCGTCCCCCCGGAACGTGCGCGGCGGACCCTCATCGCGATCGCCGCCCTGAACGTGCCCTGGTTCGGGCTCCTCGCCTGGTTCGGGGGCCCCATCGGCGCCCTGGCGCTGGTGGCGACGCTGGTCGTGGCTATCGTGTACTCGGCCCCGCCCTTGCGCACCAAGGAGCGGCCGCTCCTCGATTCCCTGACCAGCGCCCTCCACTTCGCCCTGCCCGCGCTGTGCGGCAGCCTCGTGGTGGGCGGAACGCTGGGCGCGCTGCCGTGGGGGCTGCTGGCCGCGTTCGTGGCGTGGGGCATCGGGTCGCACGCACTGGGCGCGATCCAGGACATCGAGAGCGATCGCGGCGCCGGGATCGGCTCGATCGCCACCGCGGCCGGCGCCCGTCGGACGGCCCTGCTCGTCCTGGGGGCGTACGCGGCCGTCGTCGTGGCCGTCGCGACGCATGGCGGCCTGGGCGTGGTGGCGGCGGTCGTGCTGTCGCTCTATCTGCTGCTGCCGCTGGCCGTCCTCGCGCGGCCCGCTGAGCCGGCCGCCGCCCGCCGGGCATGGCGGGGCTTCCTGGGCCTCAACTACCTGGCCGGCTTCGTGGTCACCCAGCTGCTGCTCTGGCATTGGGGACTCACGGCGACCGACCCGTGGAACCTCGCGATCGGCGCCTCGGCCGGCGCCGCGGGGATCGCGCTCGCCAATGCCCTGCTGACGAGGTTGGGGAGTCGGCGTCGGCGCGGGCGGGGCGCCGGGGTGCGGCCATCGATCACCGTCGTGGTGCCGTGCCGGAACGAGGCAGCCCGCCTGCCCGCCACCCTGGCTGCGCTCATCGTGGCGGCGCAGGCGGTCGACGCCGAGGTGCTCGTCGTCGATGACGGCTCCTCGGACGGCTCGCCGGCGGCCGCGGCCATCGCCCTGGCCGCATTGGGCGAGCGCGGTCGCGTGCTGCGCGCACCCGCCAAACCTGCCGGCTGGGCGGGCAAGGGCTGGGCGTGCCAGATCGGCGCTGAGGCGGCCCGGACGGACCTGCTCCTCTTCCTCGACGCGGACACCGTCCTCGAGCCGCGCGCGCTCGAGGTGCTCATCGACGAGCTGACGGCCCGGGACGCCGATCTCGTGAGCGGCGTGACCCGCTACTCGATGCCGACCGTCACGGAGCGGATCGCGGTGCCCGGATTCCCGATGCTGCTGTTCGGTTTCGTGCCCGTCTGGCTGGCGGGCACGCGGCTAGGGCGGCGCATCGGCTTCTCGTTCGCGTACGGACCCATCCTGCTCGTCCGCCGCGCGGCGTATCTGCGCAGCGGGGGGCACGGCGCGACGCCGGGCTCCGCGCGCGAGGACCTCGACCTGGCCGCGAACGTGGTCCGGAGCGGCGGTCGGGTCGCGGTCGTGCACGCCGCGGACCTGGCGTGGACCCGGCACTACCCGACGGCACGGGACGCCGTCGCTGCGTGGCGCCGGGTCCTGCTGCCGTACGCCGGGAGATCCCTCGCGCTGGGCCTTGCGGCGATCGCCGGCCAGCTCCTTGCCTTCGGCGTGCCGCTGATGCTGCTGCCCGTCGCCCTCGTGGTCGGTGCGCCGGCCGGGGTCGTCGCGGCGGCCTGTCTGCCCCTCGGCCTGCTGATCTCGTTCCGGCTGGTGCTCAGTGCGACGCAGCGCCTGCCCGTCTCGACCGTCGCCCTCCACCCGCTGACCCTCGCCCTGACGGTCGCCGCACAGGTCCTCGCGATCGCCGACTGGGTCGCCGGACGGCCGCTCGCCTGGCGCGGACGCGAGCTGCCCTCGGAACCGCACCCCGCCAAGCCACCCACGCCTGTAGGAGAAACCGCTCGATGACCCGCACCGCGAAGCGACGCATCGTCGTCGTTGGCGCCGGCCTCGGTGGCCTCGCCGCAACGGTTCGCCTCCTCGCGGCCGGCCATGACGTGACGCTCGTCGAGCGCCGGCCGGAGCTGGGTGGGCGCGCCTACCAGCTGCGCGACGGCGACTACACGTGGGACATGGGCCCGTCGCTCATCACGATGCCCGGGCTGCTCGACGAGCTGTATTCGCTCGCCGGCACCACCACCGCGGCCGAGGTCACGCTCCGTCCGCTCGACCCGTTCTACCGGATCTGGTGGACCGGCGACGATCGATGGTTCGACTTCAACGGCGATCGGGCCGCCATGCGCCGGGAGATGGCGAAGTTCTCGGCGGTCGACGCTGCCCGCCTCGACGACTTCCTCGTGGCGTCGCGGCGGATCCACGAGCAGGGCATCCTCGTCGCCGGGCGGCAGGCCTTCACGCGCTGGACAGACTTCGCCCGGCTCGTGCCGACGATGGCCCGCCTCGACGCGATCCGGCCCCTCAGCTCGTTCGTGGGCCGCTTCTTCAAGGACGAGCACCTCCGCCAGGCCTTCGACTTCCACTCGCTGTTCATCGGCGGCGATCCGGCGCGCGTGCCGGCGATCTACACCGCGCTGAGCTATCTCCAGGTGGCCGAGGGCGTGTGGTACGCGGACGGCGGCGTGCACTCGATC
>Ga0136617_10004829_pt1 | contig 12083 bp, 7 predicted proteins | sample AntDrymUQ3222106_2_FD_129672 | JGI IMG/M metagenome (GOLD analysis project Ga0136617, IMG submission 129672) | Polar desert sand microbial communities from Dry Valleys, Antarctica - metaG UQ322 (21.06) | ecosystem: Environmental > Terrestrial > Soil > Desert | place: Antarctica: Dry Valley...
CAGCCATTGCCTGGCGGAATTGATGAGCTGCGCCGGAGTGGCTCGCTGAACCCGATCCAGCCTGACTTTGTAGAAGTCGGGGCGGCGGCCAAATATTTCACCCTGGGCCAGCACGTCGGATTTCCCGCCGAAGCCGCCAATGCGCTCGATGCCACGAATGAAGCCGGCGCGGTACTGTGTCTTAACTCTTCGCATCTCCGCCGCGGTGGGGCCGGTGGCAAGAAGGCGGGCCAGCTCCTGGTCAACCGCCTTCTCGACCTGGCTCAGATCCGTGCCGGGACGGGCGCTCGCCTCGATCACAAAGAGACCGCCAATTTCCCGGAGATCCAGTGAGGCCGAGACGTCGGTGGCGATCTGCTCGTCGTAAACCAGCCGCTTGTAGAGCCGGGACGTCTTACCGCTGCTCAGGACATCACTCACCAGGTTCAGATAATCACCCTCTGCCGTGCCCCACCCCGGAATATTCCAGACCTTGTAGATCCGGGACTGTGGAACACGATCCTGCATGATTCCACGCTGGCTGCCACTGCGTTTGGCCACCCAGGCCTGTTGCCGCGTTACCGGCGGGCCTGCCGGGATGTCGCCAAAGTATTTCTCCACCTTCTCCCTGGCTGTTTGGGCGTCGATGTCGCCTGCCACTACGACGACCGCGTTCGCCGCCCCATAGTACTGTTGGAACCAGTCCTTCACATCCCCGAGTTTGGCCGCGTCCAGGTCCTCCATCGAACCGATGACGCTCCAGGAATAGGGGTGATTGGCGGGATAGAGCTTGGGCGTCAGAAAATCCCACACTTTGCCGTACGGCTCGTTCTCTCCTTGGCGTTTCTCGTTCTGTACTACTCCGCGCTGCTCATCGAGCTTCGGCTGGCTGATGGCCCCTGTGAGATGTCCCATCCGGTCGGACTCCATCCAGAGCGCGAGGTCGACCGAGCTAATCGGAACGTTCTGGAAGTAATTTGTGCGGTCCTCGTTGGTAGTTCCGTTCATGTCGGTGGCACCGGCCTGCTCCAGTGGTCCGAAAAAGTCCTTGTCGTAATTCTCGGTGCCGTTGAACATCAGGTGCTCGAAAAGGTGGGCGAAGCCGGTGCGGCCTGCCTTCTCGTTCTTGGAGCCGACGTGATACCAGACGTTCACTGCAACGATCGGCGCCTTGCGATCTTCATGCACAATGAGGGTGAGCCCATTGGTCAACTGGAAGCGCTGGTACGAGATCTCGAGTGAGGTCGGCCTTGGTGGGGCGGAGGACTGGGCCCGTAACACTGTGTCAGGGACCACTCCGATTAGCGCGGCCAAGGCAAGAAAAGCTCTGGGAGACACAACTGCCTCTAATGAAAAAGGTTTTCGTAGGCAGAGCGGCGGGATTTGCTCCGGGCACCGGCGCCCTTGCAATGACTTCAGGAACACAGTGACACCGATGAGGCGTGGTTCTAAGACGTATAGGAGTGTCTGAAAGTTGCAGGTAGCACTTCTAGTTCACCGGTAGCGGGGCGGGTGTGGGCGACTGATTCACGCCGAGCCAATAGCGGGCAATGGTCTGAATGGTTCGCGAAAACTCCTCGTACCTGACCGGTTTCTGCACCCAGCTGTTGGCGCCCAGTTGATAGCACTGGGCCACTTCGCGTGGATCGGTGGATGACGTCAGCACCACAATCGGTGCGACACAAGTACGGGAGTTTGCCCGTACCCCCCGAAGCACCTCGACGCCATCCAGCTTTGGTAACTTCAGGTCGAGTAGAATGAGCCGAGGCAGGGGGGCTCCCAGCCGCTGTCGGAACTGGCCACGTCCGAGGAGGAAATCCAGAGCTTCCTCACCATCGCGAGCAACCTCGATTCGATTGCCCGCATCGAGCTCGCGCAAAGGCCGGAGTGTGAGCTCGACCTCCAGCGGGTTGTCCTCGACCAGGAGGATGTCAACAGGGCGGGTCAGCGGGTCAGCGGGTAAGCGGGTGCGGGGGGCAGTCATCCCGGGGGTATATCCTCGGCGCCCACCTCTGGCGCTTCCCTACCCGCGCCACCACCTGTCCCGCTGTCCCGCTGTCCCGCTTGCTGCCCCCCCAGCGTCAAATAAAACGTCGCACCCGCATCCGGCTCGGACTCTGCCCAGACCCGCCCGCCATGCTTGTGCGCAATGCGCTGAACGATGGCCAGGCCGGCGCCGTTCCCCTCGAACTCGTCCGGGCGGTGCAAGCGCTGAAACATGGTGAACAGCTTGCCGGCATAGGCCATCTTGAATCCTACTCCATTATCCTCGACGCGGATTCCTACCTGTCCGTCGACTTCCACCGCCCGGACTCGGATCGTGGCTCGTTGGAGCGGCCGGGTAAACTTGACGGCGTTGGCGATTAGCTCGGTGATGGCGACTCTGGTTAGTGCGAGATCGCAATCGACCGTGGGGAGCTCATCTATCTCCCACTCGATGACCCGGCCATCGGCGGACGACCGTAGCTGGTCTACGACGTCCTCGACCAGCGTCATGAGCCCGACCCCCCGGCGGAGCAATGCCTGGCGACCGATGCGGGAAAAGTTGAGCAGGTCCTCTACCAGAGTAGCCATCCGGTCGGCAGCCTGGTGTATCCTCTCGGCATAGTGCAGAGCACCGGGCTTGAGCTCGCTCCCGTGGTCGTCCAGCAACATCCGGGAAAAGCCCATGAGATGCCGGAGCGGTGCTCTGAGGTCGTGACTGACGGAGTGCAGCAGAGTCTCGACCTCGGCCGTGGCTCCGCGTAGCGCGGCATTCCGCTCGCCCAGCTTCCGCTCGAGCTCACCGGTCTGGTAAGACAGCTCCTGGCGCAGACGGGCGTGCTGAATGGCAATGGCGAGGGGAGACGTTACCTCGAGCGCGATGTCGCGATGCTCCGGCTCGAATGCCGCGGGCGCGGAGGAAGCGAGGTTGATCTCACCGATAACCTCACCTTCGACCATCAGTGGAGCCGACAGCAGGGATCGTAATCCTTCAGCGAGCAGCTGGCGCATGATCGGCGGCGGATCCTCCAGGCCGGCCAGATCCTCGATGTAGCGGACCGAGTTTCGTTGCAGCACTTCCGGGGCTGAGAACTCGCCCAGCGGATATGATGTCGAGGCCATCTGAGCCCCGCTGGAGTAGCCCGCTATGAGCTCGGCTTCACCGCGGTCGAAATCGAACAGTACCACGGTACAACGCTGACAGGGCACCATCCGGCGTATGCGCCCCATTGCCGCACGGCCAACCTCGGAAGGTGACTGGGCCGCGAGTATGGCCTGATCCATGTCGTGCAACATGCCAAGCCGGTCCGCGGACCGCCGTAGCTGATCCTCGGTCCGTTTCCGCTCGGTAATGTCGGTGACCATGCCCACCGAGCCTACCGTCGCGCCGTCCTTTCCCAGGATAGGACTCGCTGAGACCAGTCCCCAGAGCTTGGTGCCGTCTCGACGCCGGAATCGAAGGTCCTGGTTCTGTCCGGGCCGCAATGCCCGCCCGGTCAACGTTCGTTGGGCAGCTGGTCGAGAGTCTGATTCGATGAAATCGTAGACTGGCCGGCCGAGCAGGCTTCCATTGCTGTACCCCAACAAATCTGCCAGACGTTGGTTTACGTAGGTGATCACCCCCCGGTCGTCCGCCACCCAGATGCCTTCCTGTGCAACGTCGATCAATTGCTTGAAGCGCTGCTCGCTCTCCTGCAGTGCACTGGTTCGCTCCTCCAGGCGGCTCTGTCGGGTTTCGAAAGCCGCGGCGTGGGCCAGAGCCGCGCCCATGAGGCCTCCCAGCAGACGCAGCGCTTTGGCGTCGCGGTCGGTGAATGCATGAGCTTCGATAGACACGACCTTGAGCACGCCCAGAGTGCGGTGCTCATCCTTGAGCGGAACCACCAGGATCGACCGAATGCCCAAATCACGATATAGCTGATGGGGAATACGGGTATCTGCCAGCGTATCATCACAGCGCTGAAGCTCGCCGGTCTGCACACATATTCCGGAAAGACTGGAGCTTACCTTGAGCCGGGGGGCCTCAGTGCCGATGTGAACCAGGGGGACGAGATCGTCACCCTCCAATGACTCGATGACCGCCCCGCTGGCTCCGGTGAGTCCCTTGCTCCGCTCGGCTATCGCTCGCATTACGGTTTCGGAGTCGAGCCCCGCCGCCGAGACCGCCTGCTCGACCTCAAGCACAGCCTGAAACAGATCGGTGTCGAGCCGCATCGCTTCCTCGGCGAGTTTGCGCTCGGTGATGTCGAACTCTGTGCCCAGGTACCCGATCTGGCGTCCCGACTCGTCCCGCATCGGCTCCCAGGAGCTGGAGCACCAGCGAGTCTGGCCGCTCCGGGTGATAACTCGATACTCCTGGTCCCGGAGGGCGCCACCCTGCGCCAGGTGGTCCCACTCCGCCAGTATGGCCGGCCGGTCTTCGTGGTGGATGTGATGAAGGAAATCCTGCTCTCGCAGATCATCGGCTGGGTAGCCGGTGAGCCGCTCGAAAGCCGGGTTGATGAAAGTGAGGCGCCGCTCCATGTCGTACGCGATCACCCCTTCACGCATGGTTGCGGTGACCGTTTGAAGCCGGCTTTGAATTTCAGCTGTAGAACGTTCGGCCCGCCGCCGCCGCCGGTGCTCACGCCAGAGGAGGCCAAGAAGCAGAACCAGCAGAGCGAGCAGCGCGCCTCCTGCCGTGAGGTAGGCGCCGGGGAGCTGCAGCAGAGGGACCACGGCTCCGAAGATACACGCTGGCGGCGCACCCTGCGAGGAGCCCTCCTCGTGGTGGCGGCCGATACCCGGGGACTCTACTCTTCCCGCCATGGCCTTCCTGGATACCAAGCGCGACCGCGCCGCCTTCCTGATCTTCATGCTCGGGTTGGGTCTCGCATACGCCCTGTGGCCTTTCAGCACCGGCCTCATTGGGGCACCGGTCCTTTACGTCATGTTCGCGCCGATTTACCGCTGGCTGGCCGGCCGCGGAATGAAGCCTGGGCTGGCAGCAGGGCTGGTGGTGTTGCTGGGGATCTTCCTGATCCTGGGGCCGGGGCTCTCCTTCCTGGGGGTGGTAGCCAACGAAGCCCAGGACATGGCCAGCGGGGTTATTCGGAGTCCTCTGCTCACCCGTCTACGGGAGCTCAGGATCGGTTCCTATGACGTGGGAGCCCAGATCGAATCCCTGGGCTCGAGCCTGGTCAACTGGGTGGGAACCAGTGCAGTGGGGCTGATAGGCACGGCTACCCGCCTGGCTATCCAGCTGACCATCGCCTTCTTTGGCCTGTACTACCTCATTCAGTCTCCCGACTCAGCCTGGAAACAAGTGCGGCCCTTCATTCCGTTCTCGGGACGGAATGCCGAGATCCTGCGCGAGCGGTTTCGCGACGTTACCATCTCCACCCTGATAGGAACCGGACTGACAGCCTCCATTCAGGGTCTGCTGGTCGGGCTCGCGTTCTGGATCACCGGCATACCCAACGCCCTGTTCTGGGGTGTGGTGACCGTCATCGTGGCGATTCTGCCGGTTGTCGGAAGCGCGCTGGTGTGGGGTCCCGGGGTCCTGCACCTCGCGCTCGACGGTCGCTACGGCATGGCAATCGGGCTGGCTTTGTGGGGCGCCGTGGTAGTGGGGAACATCGACAACGTCATCCGGCCGATGGTGTTTCGGCGGTGGGCCCAGATTCATCCATTTATCACCATAATCGGCGCCTTTGCCGGCATTCAGTACTTTGGTCTGCTGGGGCTGCTGATAGGGCCGCTGGCGATCTCTTATTTCTTCGAGCTGATCCGGATGTATCGGGAAGAATATCTGGAAGACGAAACCGCGCCGGAGGTTGTCATTCATCCGGGTGACGAAAGGCGCTAACCCGGGGCCAAGGTGGCCCCGGACTAAGTACCAGCTTTTATCGGCGCCCATCGGTGGCTGGTACACTCCGGCGCCAGAATACAAATACCGGGACGCCGAGCAGAATCAGTCCTGTGCCCTTGAGGGCGTTGGCTGGGTTGGAGGCGACCGAGCCGGTCACGACGTACAGCGCCGCCAGGATGAAGACGACAGGCAGCACGGGAAAGCCAGGCATTCGAAAACGCAGCTGGGAGCTTCCCCCCCCGCTTCGCTCTCTGAAGCGGAAGACGAACACCGTGGATGCCACCGCCGCGAAGAAGATCCAGTCTCCGAACACCACGTAGTCGAGAAGGTCACCGTAGCGACCGGTCACAGTCAGGACAACCGCCCAGGCACCCTGGAATACTATGGCGGCCGAGGGCGTGCGATACCGCTGGTGCAGCCGAGCCAGACTGGGAAAGAAAAGTCCATCCCGAGCCATGGCCTGGTACACCCGGGGTGAAACCAGGATCACCAGGTTCAGGAAGCCAAAGGTTGAAGCTGCTATCCCGGCCGCGATCAGCCCTCGCCCTTTTGGACCGAGGAGTGCGCTCATGGCGTCGGCCGCAGGCGCGCTGCTGTGGGACAAAGCAACCGCCCCCAGCGTGCGCAAGTAGGCCAGATTGGCCAATAAGTAAACGGAGACGACCACGCACACCCCCGCCACCAGTGCCCGGGGCAGGTTCCGCTCCGGTTGGATCAACTCTTCCGCTATGAAGTTGGTCTGCTGCCAGCCGCCGAACGCGAAGAGAACGGGAACCAGCGCCGCGCCCACCGCGAGCACTAGCTGCTCCTGGGGCAGGGAGGGAAGCGAGCCGGAAGCTGTTTCAGCCGGTGTCAGCGTGAGTCCGGCCAGGATAAGAACCGCCAGCGCGCCAAGCTTCAACACCGTGAACACGTTCTGAGTGATTGCGCCTGGCTTTACCCCTACATAATTGACGGCGGACAGGAACAGTATGGCGCCAACCGCAAGCGGCAGCCGGGTAGCCGGCGCCCAGCCAAACAGCGTCGCCGTATATCCAGCGAACGTAACAGCAACCGCCGCGATGGCTCCAGTGGCAATCACCAGAAGCAGGGTCCAGGCGTAGAGAAAGGCCGGCAGTTTTCCGTAAGCGTCCCGAAGGTAGACATAGCCGCCACCAGCGACGGGCCGCCGAGCGCCCAGCTCGGCAAACACCAGCGCTCCGATGAGGGCTATTGCGCCACCCAGGATCCAGACCAGCAAGGTGAGCTCGGCGGTTCGAACCCGCTCGGCAACCAGCGCGGGGTTCAGGAAGATTCCCGATCCGATGATCCCACCGACCACCATCATGGTACCGGAGAACAGCCCGAGGCTTCTGGTGTAGGTTTCAGCCATTGTCCACTGTATCACAGGTCTGGAGCGGCTGGTTCACCTTACCGGACATGGTCAGGGATGACAGCGACTCTTCCCACCCGACGGCTGGGAAACACCGATCTTCACCTCAGCACCGTCGGGTTCGGTGCCTGGGCCACTGGAGGTGGTGGCTGGGCGTACGGCTGGGGCCCCCAGGACGATGCTGAGTCGATCGCAGGTATCCGTCATGCGGTCGAGTGTGGCATCAATTGGATCGACACAGCGGCGGTGTACGGACTGGGCCATTCCGAGGAGGTCGTCCGCCGCGCCATCGGCGACATACCGGCGGCTAACCGGCCTTACGTCTTTACCAAGTGCGGTCTGGTCTGGGACGAGCACAATCCTAGCTCTTCTCCCCGTCAGGTACTCCGGCCCGAGTCGATCCGTCGTGAATGCGAGGCCTCCCTACGGCGTCTGAGTCTAGAGCGGATCGACCTGTATCAGTTCCATTGGCCCGACCAGACTGGAATGGCGGTAGAGGATTCCTGGGATACGATGACCCGCCTGGTAGATGAGGGCAAAGTCCTCGCGGCCGGCGTGTCGAACTTCGACGTCGCTCTGCTCGACCGCTGCGAGTCCATTCGCCACGTAGACTCCCTGCAGCCTCCACTTTCCCTCATTCGAAGGCAGGCTGCGGAGGCGGAGATCCCCTGGTGCGCCGCGCACGGCACCGGTGTCATCGGCTACAGCCCCCTGCAGTCGGGGCTGCTAACCGATCTCTTCTCCCAGAAACGGATCGAGGCGCTCGCCCAGGACGACTGGCGGCGTCGCTCGCCCGATTTCAAGCCGCCCAGGCTGGGCCGAAACCTCGCCCTTAGGGACGCGTTACGCCCAATTGCGAACCAGCACGGAACTACCGTCAGCGCGGTTGCGATCGCCTGGACTCTTGCATGGCCGGGTGTAACCGGGGCCATTGTGGGGGCTCGTTCGGCCGACCAGGTCGATGGGTGGATAGGTGCCGCTACACTCGAGCTGACGCTGGGCGATCTGGATCAGATCGCAAAGGCGGTGGCCGAGGCCGGTGCCGGGGTGGGACCCGCCCTTCCCCGCTGAAGCCATCCCAACGCTTCGGTATTTCTTCTCTTACGACCTTATCGGAAATTCGCCTTGGTAGAAGTTATCTCATGGCGCCTGGCGTCGCCCAATTCCACCCTTGCCGGTCGCGCGCCAGTCGAACCGGCGATACGAGCTGAGGATATATGTGATGCTCTCTGTCGCCCTTGAACAGGAGCGCCTATTCGTGGCTGAGCGCCTCCTCTCCGAGATCGAACGTCGCCACGGCCTGCCCCATCCCGAACAGCGAGAGATACCCCCTGTTATCGTCGACCGATTTCTTACCGCCTACCTCCCTGAGACCAGGGATGGGGAGCCTGCGCCACTCGCGCTCGAGTACGCTTTTTCCCGAAGCCTGAGCGACGCCCTGGATCTCATGCGGGAGGTAGTGACTGAATCCACCAGCGGCATCGGGTCCGCATTGTACGTGCACGACCTCGACACCGGCATTGCAGGAGGTATGCAGCGCGCCAGTTGAGCGCCGCCATCGAGACGTCCTTCCACCCTCTGCTTCCGTCCTGAGTGTCGATGCAGACAAACGGGCCCGGCGCCAGCGCCGGACCCGTTTCTCTTACTAATTCCCTACTTTGGGTGCCTTGCTACAGCATCATCGATGAGGGCCGCGTCCGACCGCATAGCATTGGCGGTTCTACCGAAAATGCTGAAAGCCGCTGTATTGGCCGGCGTGGATTCGTAGCTCATCGTGTTGACCGGCGTGATTGTTCCGCCGGAAAGAGTAAAGACCGTCCAAAGGGTGCCCGGCTGACCTTCCGGTACGCCGAACACCTGCGATTCGCCAGAGGCGAGATACACGGTAACTGTGGCTGAGGATAAGGCGAGCGCGTCGCTGGGGGAATCGGAGTTGGCCCCCCGGTTGACGAAGTCGTGAACTGAGAACCGATAGGTGCCTTCGACCATTCGGCTGACGGTGATTGTCTCCGGTCCGAACGAGTCGGTGTCGTCACGATCCAGAGCGGCGAACGGTGCCGCATCGAGGCTGCCTCTGACACCAAAGTAGACGTGGAAGCGGCTCTCCGTTTCCGTCGGACCGGTCAGGTGGGCATCCAAATCGGACGGCGTAGCTCCCCACTGAAGCACGACACGCGCCGGAGGTGCTGGGGCTGCGGTCGCCGTGAAAATCAACGGGTCGGCGCCCGTGGCGCTCGCCGAAGCGCCCTGGGCTCCGATCGCGGAGCCCAGGGTCCAGACAGCCTCGGCACGGCCAGAGGCATCGGTCGTGGCTGGCGAGGGAATACTGCCCCCACCGCTGTTCGCCTGGAAGCTGATGTCAGTGCCAGAGAGTGGTGCCCCGTCGCGGGTCGCTCGCACAACTAGAGGAGCTGTAAGGATCTGGTTAGTGAAGCCCGTCTGGTCATTGCCCGAGATGATCGACAGTTCGACAGGTGATATAACCGAGGCTGTGAACGTCAGCGAGGTTGGATCCAACGCGACGTCCGGGTTGGAAGCCAAGTTGCCAGTGGGCGGATCACTTGACGCCAGCGGTGGATTGTCCTCTGCCGGCGTGTCTGCGGTGAGGGTATAGGTTCCGGGCTCTTCCGGAAGCGTCCAGCCGGCACTCGCGTGCCCGCTCGCGTCGGTGAAGACCGGCTGCAGGGTTTCCAGGGACCCGTCCTCGGTAGCGAATGTCACCGGCACTTCCGGAATGGGCGTCCCGTTGGCGCTGGTAACCAGCACGGTGCGAGTTACGTTACTGCCGCCCTCCTCGGTGGCGCTGGGCGCGCCAACGATGGAGAAGCTCCCCGGATTGCTGAAGATATCCACCACGCCGAACTCGCTGAACTTCTTGGTAGTGCCCCCCACTCCGAGCGTCACGACGGCGACCGACGCGGCATGCAGTCGGGCCGGCAGGAACACCCTCTTGGCCCAGCCGAAGCGGCCTTCACCCCACGAGCCGGTTGAGCCGATCGGCTGGGACTCTCCCAGGTCGGCGCAGTCGAGCCCCGGAACTGATGTCGGTCGGGGTAGAATCTCCACGTCCCCGAACAACGGACCGACGTTATGGGCCAGCCGGAGATTGGCGTCCGGGACGTCGATGTTGTCCCGCAAGCAGACGCCGGCCGTCACGTAGAGGTTGAAGGTCACCGGCCCGGTGGCCGTGGTGCCGCTGAAGTGATAGAAGAGCGGGTACTGATCCAGGCTGGTGCGCAGTGCTGGCGGGTCGTCTGGAAGGAGACTGATGGCGATCAACGTCGGCTCCGGCACGGCTCCCTCCGGGATCGTAACGGCCGCATGTTCCGAAGGCGTGACCACGGTGGTAGTCGGGTCTCCGGGAGACACCAACGCCACCACCACGTCGGAGCCCCCGGTCGTGCTCGGCAGATCGGGCGAGGCCAGGCGAGCGAAGCAGTAGAATGACTTGATCAGCTCTAGCACCTGATCTAAGGTGGCAGTGGACAACCCGCCGGTGAGCTGGCCGGCATAGTAGGTGGTCAGCAGGAAGTCGACGATCGCAAGAGTCTTGTCCCTCGCTGCCGTGCCGGCCTTTTTATCGACCGCCTTCGGAATCGAGCTGAATTGCGCCTGTGCCGAGGTCCTGAGACCGCCTTTGGGAAACAGCGCGTCGATCTGAGCCTGAATGCCCGCGGCCGTGCATACTACCAGAGCCGCCGGACCTCTCATGATCGGAGGTGCTGTGGTCGGTGCCTCGGTGGGCTGATCGGAACAGGCGACTAACGACAGGGTGGCTGCGAGGATTGCGCTGAGTACCGAACGGCGCATGAAAAGGCTCCACCAGAGAGGGTTTGCGCTCACTGCTGGCACGGGTTCCGTCCGCTTGGGCGGGGCACCAGGTGTCGAACCGTGACTGGTGAGGGCTAGACTACCGACACGGTAAAAAGCCGCCCGCATCCAGGGTGTGTCGGTGGTGTAATAATCTGTGGGCCCCAATATGCGCCTGGTACGAGAATTCGCTAGTAGTTAGACAGCGACCCGGCAACCTTATTGGGCAAGTCCCACCAGATCGCGATATCGGGGATCTTCCTGCAGGGCTCGGAACCACCAGGTGGCGTCTTCAGACAACGCAGTCCGTTTTTCGGGATTGGCCGAAAGGTAGACCTTGAGCGCCTTGATTGCGTCATCCCGGTCTCCCAGCAGTGTGCGGACGAACGCCTCTGCGTAGATCAAGTCGCGCGTTGGATCGATTTCGGGGCTGCCGCGAGAGCGCTGCGCCAACCGGCGCGCGCTATCGGCGAGTCCCGCTCTTGCGATCGTTGCAGCTACCATCATGCGTGAGTTGAACCGTTGATAGTCCTGGTCCGAACCAGTAGCCAGCTTTACAAGTGAGTCCGATAACTGCCAGGCTCGGGCCACATCCGGTTCCTGGGACCGGGTCGTCAAGAGATAGAGCTGGCATTCCACCGATTTTGGGTCTTCAGGGAATCTGAGCTGTACTGCTTCGCACCAGTGTATGGCATCCGAAAACTGGCCAAGATCGTACGAAACATAGAAGAGCCTTGAGAGAACAACGTCCGCGTTGCTGAGATAAGCATCTTCCTCGTACGCCCTGCGTGCGGCGAGCTTTACGTCCACGAGATTGCCGGTCTGATAGTAGAGATGGGACAGCGTTGCCCAGGCACCCGCCTGATTGGGCGCGACCCTCACCGCCTGCTCCAGGTCGGTCTGGGCTGAGCTAAGCAGGGCCCGCGCCGCTGCCGGTTCCGGTTCAAGACTCAATAGCCAACGCCAGTACCCCAGGTTACCCCGAAGCTCCAGGGCCTCAGCATTCTGGGGGGCGAGCTTCAGCGCACGGTTCACGTGACTGTGACCCTTCTCGATCCATCGACTTGCGCGCAGCGGCTCATCGCCTTC
>Ga0136617_10004830_pt1 | contig 12081 bp, 14 predicted proteins | sample AntDrymUQ3222106_2_FD_129672 | JGI IMG/M metagenome (GOLD analysis project Ga0136617, IMG submission 129672) | Polar desert sand microbial communities from Dry Valleys, Antarctica - metaG UQ322 (21.06) | ecosystem: Environmental > Terrestrial > Soil > Desert | place: Antarctica: Dry Valley...
GATGTCGCAGAACATCCGGGCCGTCGCTGGGCCGTCGCCGCGCCACGGGAGGATCTGGAACGTCGAGGGGTCGGGCTTGGCCAACATGTCGGCCTCGTACACCCGGGCGAAACCTTCGATCGCGGAGCCGTCGAAGCCGATGCCCTCGGCGAAGGCCCCTTCGAGCTCTGCTGGTGCCACCGCGACCGACTTGAGCGAACCGAGCACGTCGGTGAACCACAGCCGCACGAACCGGACGTCACGCTCCTCGAGAGCCCGCAGCACGAAGTCTTCCTGTTTCCCCATGGCGTCATCATGCCGCCTTCCGGTTACGCCGGCGTTACGCGGGCAGCCGCTGCCTAGTCGTGCTCGGGTATTCAATCCTCTTTTTGTTCAAACAAGTGATTGACAACAAGACGCGGCCTGCCTATGGTTGTTCAACCGAAGGGTTGAGCAAGGAGGCATGATGACCGCAGCCGCACTGTCCAAGGTGTTCTCGGCGCTGGCCGACCCGACCCGGCGCGACATCGTCGCCCGTCTCGCGGTTGCCGACGCCACGGTCAACGACCTCGCGCAGCCGTACGACGTGTCGGTGCAGGCGGTGTCGAAGCACCTCAAGGTGCTTGAGGAGGCCGGGCTCGTCAGCCGGTCCAAGGACGCCCAACGCCGGCCCTGCCACCTCGAAGCGGAGGTCTTCGACCTGATGACCAAGTGGATCGAGCGCTGCCGCCGCGAGGCCGAAGAGCGCTACCAGCGTCTCGACGCCGTCCTGGCTGCCATGGACGACACCGCAGTCGCCAGCACGAACGACAACCCCGAATCAACCGAGCAGACAGGAGCAGCATCATGACCGCCCAGACCTACCCCGAGACCCAGATCATCGCCAACCCCGACCTGCCTACGGTCGAGTTCGTCCGCGAGTTCGACGCCACCCCCGACAAGGTCTACCGCGCCCACGTCGACCCCGACCTCGTGGAGCAGTGGCTCGGCCCGCGCACCACGACGATGCGGATCGACTCGTGGGACGCCCGTACAGGTGGCAGCTACCGCTACGTCGCCGAGCACGAAGGCACGGAGTACGGCTTCTACGGCTCCTTCCACGAACTGCGCCCGCACGAGCGGATCGTCCAGACCTTCACGTTCGAGGGTGAGGCGGATGGCGTCAGCCTCGACACGGCGACCTTCGAGGAGCTGCCTGACGGTCGGACCCGGCTCCACATCCTCAGCGTCGTCGACTCCATGGAGGCCCGCGGCGCCATGATCGCCAGTGGCATGGAGACCGGCGTTGTCGAGGGCTACCAGAAGCTCGACGACGTGCTCGCCTCCGACTGAGCGCCTCCCGACCACCACTCATTGCCCAGCAACATCCGAGCCTCAAGTGGTCCCGACCGCGTCAAACTCGGATCTTGACAGCGCAGCTTGACGGCGAGGTCCGGAACCGGACAGGTCCGCACGGCCCTGGTGACAACTCCGACCTCGGACACTAGACACGGGTGGTCAGGTCGAGTCGCTGTGCCGGTCACCCGGGGGAGGCAACATGAACGTTCTCGTGCAGGTCGTCGTCACCATCTTCGTCGCCGCGTTTGGCGTCGTGGCGCTGGCCACCTCAGCCGGGGCCGGCAAGACTCCGGTCGGCTGCGCCGGTCCGCAGCTCATCAACCGCGCAGCACTGACGGTAAAGGTCGGTACGCAGATGCGCACCGTCGGACGCCTGACGCAGTACTGGGGTCGATGCAACGGGAAGCCACGCAACTGGGCCCACGTCCATCTGCGCCCGGGGTACCGGGCTCACGACGTCCGGTTGGGCATCCAGACCAGGAACAGCCGACTCCACGGCGTCCGCACGGTCGCCCAAAGGCGAGACTTCCCATCGGATCGCGCCCGCACCATCAGCCGTGACACCCGAGCGTTCGCCCGAGGTTTCGTCTCCCACAACGGCAGGGTCCTGTCACTGCCCCCAGTGACCACCCGGTGGTCTCATGGGCACCGGCCCCGCGTCTGTGGCACCTGCTGGCCGGGCTGAGGCCACCCCGCAACCCCTGACTGTTCCTTTCGGTCGACGGTTGGTGATGCGTATGCCAATCAGATCCATCCGCGTTCCACGGCTCGCACCCCGGTCTGAAAGCGGCTCGACGCACCGAGCCGGTGCATGATGGCAGCGACGTAACGGCGGAACTGACGGTCGGTGATGGACAGGTGTCGAGCCGCTACCTCGTCGGTGACCCCCGTGCTCATCAGCAGCAGCACCCGTCGCTCCATCGGGGTCGGGCTGTGATCGTCTCGGTCGTCGGTGATCTCCTCAAGAGCGCGACCGGACCGCAAGATCCGCCTCGCCAGGTACCACAGGCTCTGCACCAACGATCGTTCGGCGATGAACAAGGCGCCACGGCTGGGATCGGCGACGTCTCGGGGTACGATCGCCACCCTCCGGTCCAGCACGATGAGCCGGTGCGGCACCACGTCGGCGAACCGGATGCGGGCGCCGGCCGCAGCCAACGTGTGGACATGGTCACGCATGTAGGCAAGGTCGGCGTACGAGCGTGGTGAGGCTACCTGGAGGTCGACCCCACGATGCATCAGTTGGATATCGTCCGGCGTGCTGGCGGCCATCATCTCCGGAGTGGGCGGGCGGCCCGAATGCAGGCTCAACAGCTCGCGGGAGGTGCCGGCTACCTCGTCGCGAATGCGTGAGCGCAACTCGTCGAGGTCGACGATCTCGTCGACACCCGCCCCGAGTGCGGGCGAGCCCTTGACGACGGCATCGAGGGCGCGGCGGGCCTGCAGCAGGCGCAACGCTGCTGGACGCGCGAGCCCCCGTCCGCTGTCGATGAGGCCCTGCAGTGCGGCCGGGGATCCGATCTCGATCCGGATCGCCCCGCTACCACCGCGCTCGACGTGGACCAGACCGGCCCGGGTCAGCTCACTCACCGCAGAGTCGACGGTGGAGCGGCTCAGCCCGGCCTCGGCCGGCAGCGCTGACACCGGCACGGCGTCTCGAGCCACGGCCACCTCGAGGACCGTGACGGCGGCCGAAGACAGCAGACCGTCGGAATCGGACATGTCCTGATCCTGGCATGTCCTGGGACCACGTCCGATGGCGAGCATGCGGAGCAGAGCACGTGGCTGCCACACGGCCGCAGGCTCGCTCAGCGCTCGCGCAGGTACTCCTCCCAGGTCACTTTACGGACGCTCGGCCCCGTGTCGGGCCCCTCGTCGGCCAGCCCGTTACGGCCGCGGTAGTAGTCACCGGCTTGGGCCTGAGCCCGTGGAGCCAAGTCCGGGTCGCTGATGGCGACGGCGTGAATGTGCCACGGCCAGTCGCCCTCCGACGGGCTCCGCAGCCAGGCAGCGAAGCCGAGCTGACGAAGCACCCGGGTCACCGTCACACGCTGCCGACCGGTCCAGCGACGCACGTTGATGTCGACCACGCCGCCACCGGCGTGGGTGCCGGCCGAGGTGGGGTCCTCGTTCGTGTACGACCCCTGGTCCAGTCGGATGTTCAACCCGAGGCGATCCTCCGCCTCGGCCAGCATGGCTGACGTCCGCGTGTTGACCGTCTTCCCGGAAAAAGCGGTGCGCGGTCCCGGCCGTACGAGCCGAGTCACTTCGAAGCGACCTTCGGCCAGTCGGGTCAGGGATGTCGTACCGGGGATGCCGTTGGCGGCAGCGCCGCCGAACCCGAGCCGTCGCTGCCACCTCGTGTACGCGCTGACAGTCGCGGTCCCGTAGTGGCCGTCGACGTGTTCGCCAGCCAGCAGACCGCGGTCCCGCAGGGCCCGCTCGACCAACAACACACTGGTCCTGCTGCCCGGGACGATGCCCGTGCCCCTCTTCTGTGGATCCCACTGAGCCGACTTGAGCACCGCCTCCATGCTGGCCCGCGGGAGCGAGGCTGCGGCGGCGACCGCGCGGGTCGGCGCTGCGGCTGCGATGAAGTAGGCGGTCCCCACAGCCAACGTTTCACGACGACTCAACCGGGTCGCAGGATGGACGATGCGGGCGATTCGACCTGTCATCACGTGCCTTTCGGTGTAGCGGCGGCGGCGGTTGCCGATGGGTGGCCACGACCCGCCGCGTTGGAGCGACGGGTCGTGGCACAGGCAGGTCCGATCGGTGGAAGAAGCGATCAGCAGTGCTCGGACGGGCTGTTGTACGACGCGCCGCCGATACGTCCACCCCACTTGACGCAGGACGGCGAGTTGGTGCGCACCGGCCCGGCGAACTCGAAGAACCTGCCGCTGTCGGCCTTCCCGGGCTTGCCCTTGGGCGTGATGTACGTGCCCACCTCGCTGCGGCGGTCGGTGTTGCCGAGCTTGAGCGTCACAGCGCAGTTGTTCTTCTTCCTGCCGTTCCAGGTCAGCACGACAGTTCCGGCGCGACCGAGCCGGGCGGAGTCGTTGACGACGTAGCCTGAGCCGCACAGCTTGGCGGGGTCGCGGCGCGAGGCACAGTTCCGAGAGGTCAGGGTCTGGTCACCGCCGCGGCCGTAGTTGTAGCCGGGGACCGGTCGAAGGTTGCTCGGGTACCCCGACCCTTGCCTGATCTCGAAGTGGAGGTGCGGAGTGATGTCGGCTTCGGCGGAGGTATCCCCCACCGACCCGATGGGTTGCCCCTTCGAGACGGTCTGTCCCCGCTTGACCGCCCTGGTGCTCAGGTGGGCGTAGTACGTCTGCCAGCCATCGCCGTGACCGATCACAATGAAGTTGCCGTACCCGCTGCTGGTTGAGTACGTCGACGTCAACACCTTGCCTCCCGCGGCGGCAAGCACGGTGTCGCCGCGGTCGGCCGTGCTGCTCGACCCGCGGTTGAAGTCGAGCTCCTCGCCCACGTGGGCGCTGGAGTTGGTGTTGTTGGCCACCCAGTTCTGACGGCAGGGGAAGGGCATCCGGAACGACGGTTTGGCCGGCGCCGCCGCCGACGCGGTCGACGCTGGGCCTTGGGTGACGCTCCGTGCTGTGCTCGTCGCGGCACTCAGCGCCGTGAGGGCGGTGGCCGCGAGGATCGCCGTCGAGCCCGCGGCGAGAACGCGTGTGAGTGAACCTGCCATGGTGAAAACCCCGATTCTGTGGATCGTTCATGGATCGGTGGACACGGCTCAGCCTGATCTGCCCGCATCCTGGCGACCAGATGGCGCGTACGCGACGTGTCCGGTTCCGGACCTCTGACGGTCGGATCTTGGCGCGCGGCGGCCCGCACTAGGCTGAATTCGTGCCTCAGCTGCGCGTCGCCCTCGGCCAGATCAACCCGACCGTCGGCGCGCTCGACGCCAACGCAGACTTGATCGTCGCGGCCGTCGGCGAAGCCGCGAAGGCGGATGGGCACCTGGTCGTACTACCCGAGATGGCGCTGACCGGATACCCGATCGAGGACCTCGCGTTCCGTCCGTCGTTCGTCGATGCGTCCCGAGCCGCCGTGGCAACACTCGCCTCCCGTCTTCGCGACGAGGGCCTGGGCGAAGTCGTCGTGGTGGTCGGCTTCCTCGACCGGGCTGATCCCCCGCGGACCCGGATGGGGGCCCCGAAAGGCTCGCCGCAGAACGCCGTCGCAGTGCTGTACGACGGTGAAGTCGTGGCCCGCCAGGCCAAGCACCACCTGTGGAACTACGGCGTGGGCGACGAGATCCGCAACTTCGTACCGGGCGACCTGATCAACATCGTGCAGGTCCGCGGCGTCGACGTAGCGATCGCCATCTGCGAGGACCTCTGGCAGGACGGCCCGTCTGCGGCTGCGGCTGCGGCCGAGGCCGGCCTGCTGGTCGTGCCGAACGGGTCGCCGTACGAGCGCAACAAGGACGACCTCCGGCTCGGGCTCTGCTCCCGACGCGCCCGCGAAGGCGCCTGCGCACTGGCGTACGTCAACCTGGTCGGCGGTCAGGACGAGCTGGTCTTCGACGGTGACTCGCTGGTCGTGGACGCGGATGGTGAGCTCGTCGCGCGGGCGAACCAGTTCGTGCCTGAGCTGCTGGTCGTCGACCTGGACCTGCCCGCTGCCACACCCGGGATGCCTGAGGCGGGGGCGCGGTTCGGCGGGCTCGAGGTGCGCCGCACGGTACTGACGTCCGAGCCAGTCCCGTCGTACGAGCCCATCACAGCATCGATTGCACCACCGCTCGAGGACCTGGCCGAGATCTACCACGCGCTGGCACTGGGCCTGCGCGACTATGTGGGCAAGAACGGCTTCGACTCGGTGCTGTTGGGGCTGTCCGGTGGCATCGACTCGACGTTGGTCGGGGCGATCGCCTGCGATGCGCTCGGCGCGGACCACGTGTACGGCGTCTCGAACCCGAGCGAGTGGTCGACGGAGCACTCCAGGACCGACGCGGCCGAGCTGGCGCGACGCACCGGGCTGCACCTCGACACCGTGCCGATCGCGCCGATGGTCGACGCCTACAGGGCTGCCGTGAAGGTCGACGGTCTGGCGGAGGAGAACCTGCAGGCGCGGATCCGGGCAGTCGTATGGATGGCGCTGTCGAACCAGCACGGTCATCTCGTGCTCGCGTGTGGCAACAAGTCCGAGCTGGCCGTGGGTTACTCCACGATCTACGGCGACGCGGTCGGTGGCTACGCGCCGATCATGGACGTCCCGAAGACTCTCGTCTGGGAGCTGGCGACGTGGCGCAACGTCGACGCCGAGCGGCGCGGTGAGCAACCGCCGATCCCGGAGAACACGATCAGCAAGCCCCCGTCGGCCGAGCTGCGGCCCGGGCAGCTCGACAGCGACTCCCTGCCCGACTACCACCTACTCGACGACATCCTCGACGACTACGTGGAGCAGGACCGCAGCGCCCACGAGCTGGTAGAGCAGGGCTTTGACCCCGAGATGGTCGAGAAGGTCGCGGCACTGGTCGACCGCGCGGAGTACAAGCGGCGTCAGTACCCGCCGGGACCCAAGATCTCCGCGCGCAACTTCGGCCGTGACCGTCGGCTGCCGATCACCAGCGCCTGGCGTGAGCGACTGACCAGCGGCACTCGCCCTGTCGCTGCTCACGAGAAGCTGCCGCCGCCCGACCCCAAGGCCTGAACCGTCCCCCGCGGACGTCGTTGCCTACAGACGCACAGGAGGTGCCATGTCATATCCCGAGTACGGCAACCCGACCGCGTACACGCAGCCGCGCTACGAAGGAGACGGCGAGGTGTCCGCCGTCGTACGCCCGGACGCCACGGCACCGGATCTCGTGTACGCGAGCGGCAACTCCGTCGAGTACCTGTCGACGGGCGCTGCGAGCAACGGCGAGCTCGGGCTCTACCGCTGGAACATGGGGCCGGAGCCCCTACCCACGCCCGACAGGCTGGACTTCAGCGGAGCTGAGAGGCGTAGTCGGGGACGGCGTTGAAGAGCTCGCGCGGCGGCCGCTCATAGTCCTCAGCGAGCGGTCGCGGGGGTAGCTCGATCGACGGGCGTTCCTGCCGGACGTACGGGATCGTCGACAGCAGGTGGGCGATCATGTTCAGCCGGGCGTTGCGCTTGACATCAGCCTCGACGACGTACCACGGCGCCGGCGAAAGGTCGGTGTGCACGAACATCTCGTCCTTGGCTCGCGAAAAGTCGACCCACTTCGCGCGGGTGAGCAGATCGTTCTCGGAGAACTTCCAGCTCCGCATCGGGTCATTGATCCGTGACCGGAACCTCTTCTCTTGCTCGTCGTCGCTGACCGAGAACCAGTACTTACGCAGCAGCACACCGTCGTCCACGAGCATCTGCTCAAAATGAGGGCACTGGTGGAGGAACAGGTCGTACTCCTCTGGCGTGCAGTACCCCATCACGCGTTCGACCACGGCGCGGTTGTACCAGGACCGGTCGAACAACACGATCTCGCCGGCGGCCGGCAGCTGCTCGACATACCGCTGGAAGTACCACTGCGTCCGTTGCCGGTCGCTCGGTGCGGGTAAGGCGACGACCCGGGCGGCCCGCGGGCTGAGGTACTCGGTGATGCGACTGATCACGCCGCCCTTGCCCGCTGCGTCGCGCCCCTCGAAGACCACGACGAGCCGCTGTCCGGTGGCCTTGAGCCATTCCTGCACCTCGACCAGCTCGGCCTGCAGGCGCAGCAACTCCTTCTCGTAGACCGCCCTCTTGACCTTCCTGACCAACGGCTGCGGCTTTTTGCTCATGGCAGGCTCCCGTCGCGTGTTTGGGTCACGGTATGACGGTCGGACATCCCCCGCATCTACTGATTCGGGCATGCACATGTCCAGGGCCGTCGTGTGACGCAGGGAACAAGCGCCTGCGGTGGTTCCGTCGGTACGCCGCGTGTCAGGCTGACAGCACGTCCGGGGACTCCTCATGAGCCTCGAGATCAGCGAAGAGGTCCCCTTATGACTGAGACGACTGCACCCGACGGCACCGGACCCGCGACTGCGGCTTCCACACCTAGCACGCGCATCCGCATCCACCACCTTCAACAGATGAAGGAGCGCGGGGCGAAGTGGGCGATGCTCACGGCGTACGAGCAGTACGCCGCGCAGACGTTCGATGAGGCCGGGATCCCTGTGCTGCTGGTGGGTGATTCGGCCAGCAACAACGTGTACGGCAACGAAACGTCGATCCCGGTGACCGTCGACGAGCTGATCCCGTTAGTCCGTGCGGTCACCCGATCCGTACGCCGCGCCCTGGTCGTGGCCGACCTGCCGTTCGGGTCGTACCAGGCGAGCGCCGAACAGGCCTTCCACACCGCCGCCCGCTTCATGAAGGAGGCGGGCGCCCATGCGGTGAAGTTCGAGGGCGGTCACCCGGTCGTGCCGCACGTGCGGAAGCTGACCGAGAGCGGCGTTCCCGTGATGGCTCACATCGGGTTCACGCCGCAGTCCGAGCACGGCCTGGGTGGGTACCGGGTGCAGGGTCGAGGCTCGGGCGGCGAGCGCGTGGTGGAGGAAGCGCTGGCGCTGCAGGATGCGGGCGCGTTCGCGGTGGTGATGGAGATGGTGCCGGCCGATGTGGCCGCCGACATCACCAAGCAGCTGACCATCCCCACGATCGGAATCGGCGCCGGACCCGACTGCGACGCGCAGGTGCTCGTGTGGCAAGACATGGCGGGGCTGCGCACCGGCCGGATGGCGAAGTTCGTCAAGCAGTACGCCGACCTGCACGGGGTCTTGCTCGAGGCGGCGCAGACATACGCCGCCGAGGTGGCCGACGGCTCGTTCCCAGGCCCCGAGCACAGCTTCTGAACCCCACTCCGGCAGATGGGATGTCGGCGGCGGGTGCCAAACTCCGGGCATGGTGGAGATCCCTGAGGAGAACTACTCACCGCTGTGGCCAGGCGACGCCCGTACGCCAGTGCCGCGCACCGCGTCCGAACGAGTCATCCTCACCGGCTTCCTCGACTACTTCCGGGCGACATTCGAGCAGAAGTGCGCGGGGCTGGCCGACCATCAGCTGTCCGAGGCGAGTGTTCCGCCCTCCACCATGACCCTGCACGGCCTGGTGCGGCACTTGGGCGGGGTCGAACGGTGGTGGTTCCAGATCCAGTTCGTCGGCGCCGACGTGCCGATGCTCTACTACAGCGACGACGACCCCGGTCAAGACTTCGACTCTCTGGACGGTGACGTCGACGAAGCGTTCGCGGTGTGGCGGCACGAGTGCGAGCGCTCGCGTCAGATCGTCGCCGCCGCGGGCTCCCTCGACGACACCGGTACGACACTGCGCGACGGCGAGCCGTTCTCCTTGCGCTGGCTGTTGGTCGACCTGATCGGCGAGTACGCCCGCCACTGCGGCCACGTCGACCTGCTGCGCGAACGCCTCGACGGCGGCACCGGAGCCTGACGCGCCGCGTTGTCCGTCCCGGGCTACTCGTCGTTGCGGTCATCCTTCCAGCGTGGGTCGTTATCCCACTCCTCGTTGTGCTCCTGGACCTTCTCGAGGGCTCGGGACGCCTCCGCCTGGGACGCGTACGGCCCGAGTCGGTCGGCGGACCGGCACCCGTCCTCGCCTTCGACGGTGTGGTGCTCGAGGCAGAAGTAGTACTGGTCGGCCATCGGGATCCTCCTCCTCCGTGCGGCGGTGCATCGGCCGTCGTCGTACCCGGCGACGTCCTCTCATCCTGCCCGATGCCACCCTGCATGTCCGGGGACGCCGACTTCGTAGACTTCAGGGTGTGACCGTCCTGACCGCTGCCGTGATCTCGCCGCGCCGACCGGTGCCGGCCTACATCGAGCGGCCCGAGTACGTCGACAAGCCGGCGCCGCAGGTGCACACGGGTGGCGACGTACAGACCGCCGAGACGATCGAGAAGATGCGGGTAGCCAGCCGGATCGCCGCCCAGGCGCTGCGGGCTGCCGGTGCCGCGATCGCGCCCGGCGTCACCACCGACGAGGTGGACCGCGTCGGTCACGAATTCCTCTGCGACCACGGTGCCTATCCCTCGACGTTGGGCTACAAGGGCTTCCCGAAGTCACTGTGCACCTCGGTCAACGAGTGCATCTGCCATGGCATCCCCGACTCGCGGCGGCTCGAGGACGGCGACATCTGCAACATCGACATCACGGCGTACATCGGCGGCGTCCATGGCGACACGAACGCGACGTTCCTGTGCGGCGATGTCGACGCGGAGAGCCGGTTGCTGGTCGAGCGCACCGCGGAGTCGTTGCGCCGGGCTGTCAAGGCGGTGCGGCCGGGCCGCCCGATCAACGTCATCGGTCGGGTGATCGAGTCCTACGCCAAGCGGTTCGGGTACGGAGTCGTCACCGACTTCACCGGGCACGGGATCGGCACGACCTTCCACTCCGGCCTGGTGATCCCCCACTACGACGACGAGCGGTACGACGCCCCCATCGAGGAAGGGATGACCTTCACGATCGAGCCGATGCTCACCCTCGGTACCAAGGAGTGGGACATGTGGGACGACCACTGGACGGTGGTCACGAAGGACCACCGCAACTCCGCGCAGTTCGAGCACACCCTCTTGGTCACCGCCACCGGCGCCGAGGTCCTCACCCTCCCCTGACCGAGTTGTCAGAAGTCCAGCACGCTCTGGCGTGTGTCACTTCTGACGAGTCGGGATTAGAGGCCGAGGGCGGCGAGGCGTTCGAGGTAATCGTCCTCGATCTCCTCGGGGTCGCGGTCTTCCGCGTTCCACATCTCGAAGAGCTCGGACTTCGTGTTGTCGTCGAGCGCGGCGAAGCGGGCGTTCCACTCCTCGGCCCTCTCCGTCCAGTAGGCCACGACCTTGTACGCCGACGCGGGCAGCCCGAGCTCGTGTCGGACGTACCGGCGCACTGCGCGCAGCACCCGCGACTCCCCCACCACCCAGACGTACCCGGGCCCGTCCGGCCGCGGTGCAGTGCGGACGGCCTGTTCGATCCGGCTAGGCGCGACCCCGTTCCCGCCGTGCATCCAGGTGACGTCGACACCGGCCGGCAGTTCCTTCTCCCACCGGTGCTCCGGCCCTGGCACCTCGAACACGACCCGGGAGCAGACGTGCTCGGGCGTCTGCTGGAGGATGCGCAAGGCCGCCGGCATGCCGGTCAGATCGGTGACCAACAACTGCCACGCCAAGTCGTCGGCAGCGTCGTACAGTCCAGTCGGCGAGTTCAGGCCGACCACGTCTCCCCGTTTCGCCTCTTGGGCCCAGGTCGCCGCGACCCCGCCCCCATGGAGCACGAAGTCCAGCGTCACCTCACCGCGCTGCTCGTGGAAACGGCGCACGGTGTACGTCCGCAGCTCGGCCGGAGCAACGCCGTCGGGGTACTCCCAGCCGCGCCCGACAGGGAACGGCAGCCGCGGCTCCGACTCGCCGCGGTCGGGCAGGAACACCCGTACGTACTCGTCACCGACGCCGGTGCTCTCGAAGTCCGCCAGGCCCTCGCCCCCCAGGACGATGCGCCGGAGGCTCGGCGTCAGGTCCTCAGCCGACATCACCTCGGCCCGATGGATCCGCATCTCCACGTCGCGCACGCGCAACGCCTCCTCCGGCCGTCAAGTTAGGGTGACCTTACTGGGGCGGACGTACGTTTCTTGACGGCTCGACGGGGGGCTGCGACCTCGGCGCAGTCGCCGCATTGGCTGAATCTTCGCCGCCTACGTCGGGCGAAGGTTCAGCCAATGGGCGCAGAGGTCAGGCCAGCGCCTCGGCCTGCTCGGCGGCCTCGATCTCGGTGTCGGTCC
>Ga0136617_10004831_pt1 | contig 12079 bp, 15 predicted proteins | sample AntDrymUQ3222106_2_FD_129672 | JGI IMG/M metagenome (GOLD analysis project Ga0136617, IMG submission 129672) | Polar desert sand microbial communities from Dry Valleys, Antarctica - metaG UQ322 (21.06) | ecosystem: Environmental > Terrestrial > Soil > Desert | place: Antarctica: Dry Valley...
CGATGGAGGCGGACTCCACGGCCTCGGCGGCGTCCGGCTCCGCCATGGTAGTGGCCGGTTCCGCCACAGCGGCGTCGGACACCGGCCGCGGGGCCTTCACGACGGTGACCGGAGCCGGAGCTGGCTTCTGCGAAGCGGACACGCGGCGGGCCCGATCAGCCTCATCGGTGACCGTCTTCTCGCGGACCAGCTCGATCACGGCCATCGGGGCATTGTCGCCCTTGCGCGGCATGGTCTTGGTGATCCGGGTGTACCCACCGTCACGATCGGCGAAGGACGGGCCGATCTCGACCACGAGCCGGTGGACGATCGACTTGTCCCGGATCACCTGCATGATCTGGCGGCGGTTGTGCTGGTCACCACGCTTGGCCTTGGTGATCAGGCGCTCGGCGTAGGGCCGCAGCTTGCGCGCCTTGGCCTCGGTCGTGGTGATCCGGCCGTGCTCGAACAGCGAGGTCGCCAGATTGGCCAGGATCAGCCTCTGGTGCGCGGGCGATCCGCCGAGACGGGGCCCCTTGGTGGGCTGAGGCATGGCTACAGCTGCTCCGTTTCTGCGTAGTCCTGGCCGTCGTCCCCGAATGTTTCGGGGTCAAAGCCTTCCGAACCGTACTCGGCAGCCGCGGCCGACGGGTCGAACCCGGGTGGGCTGTCCTTCAGCGCAAGCCCAAGGCCGACGAGCTTCATCTTGACCTCGTCGATCGACTTGGCACCGAAGTTGCGAATGTCGAGCAGATCGGCCTCGCTGCGGCCCACCAGCTCGCCCACCGTGTGGATACCCTCGCGCTTGAGACAGTTGTAGGAGCGGACGGTGAGGTCCAGCTCCTCGATCGGCATCGCGAAGGCCGCGATGGTGTCAGCCTCCTGCGGCGACGGGCCGATCTCGATGCCCTCGGCGTCGATGTTCAGCTCCCGCGCGAGCCCGAACAGCTCAACGAGGGTCTTGCCGGCCGAGGCCAGCGCGTCCCGCGGAGTGATCGACGGCTTGGTCTCGACATCGAGCACCAACTTGTCGAAGTCGGTGCGCTGCTCGACGCGGGTGGCCTCGACCTTGTAGGTCACCTTGAGCACCGGCGAGTAGATCGAATCGACCGGAATGCGACCGATCTCGGCGCCGGTGACCTTGTTCTGCATGGCCGGCACGTAGCCGCGACCCCGCTCGACGACCAGCTCGACCTCGAGCCGGCCCTTGTCGTTCAGCGTGGCGATGTGCAGGTCCGGGTTGTGCACGGTGACGCCGGCCGGGGGCACGATGTCGCCGGCGGTGACCGGGCCCGGGCCCTGCTTGCGCAGGTACATCGTCATCGGCTCGTCCTCCTCGGAGCTGACGACCAGCTCTTTGAGGTTGAGGATGATGTCGGTGACGTCTTCCTTGACGCCGGGCACGGTGGTGAACTCGTGCAGCACGCCGTCGATGCGGATGCTGGTGACCGCCGACCCCGGGATCGAGGACAGCAGGGTGCGCCGGATCGAGTTGCCCAGCGTGTAACCGAAGCCCGGCTCCAGCGGTTCGATGACGAACCGGGAACGGGTGTCGACGACCGAATCCTCGGTCAGAGAGGGTCGCTGAGAGATCAGCATAGGTGTGATGCCTCCTTCTGGGCCCACCGCGCCCGCTATTTGACGCGATGGTGAACCCCCGCTGCCTCCCTGCGGCGGCGGGGGATGTCGAGCCCTACTTCGAGTAGAGCTCGACGATCAGCTGCTCGGTGACCTGGGTGTCGATCTGGGCCCGCTCGGGCAGCTGGTGGACCAGGATGCGCAGGGTCGAGGGGACGACCTGCAGCCACGCCGGGATCGGGCGGTCGCCCACCAGTTCCTTGGCGATGATGAACGGATCAGTGGTCATCGATTTGGGTCGGACGTCGATCACGTCCCACTGCGAGACCCGGAAGCTGGGAATGTCCACCTTCTTGCCGTTGACCAGGAAGTGGCTGTGGTTCACCAACTGCCGGGCCATCCGACGGGTACGGGCCAGTCCCGCGCGATACACGACGTTGTCCAGCCGCGACTCGAGGATCTGCAGCAGGTTGTCGCCGGTCTTACCCTGGCGACGGTTGGCCTCCTCGTAGTACTTGCGGAACTGGCGCTCCAGCACGCCGTAACCGAAACGGGCCTTCTGCTTCTCCTGCATCTGCAGGAGGTACTCGGTCTCCTTGATCCGGATCCGGCCGTGCTGGCCGGGCGGGTAAGGACGGCGCTCGAATGCCTGGTCGCCGCCGACGAGGTCGACCTTGAGCCGGCGAGACTTGCGGGTCATCGGTCCGGTGTAACGAGCCATCTCTGGTTCTCCCTCCCCTAGACCCGGCGCCGCTTGGGCGGACGGCAGCCGTTGTGCGGCTGCGGCGTGACATCGGAGATCGTGCCGACCTCGAGGCCGGCGGCCTGCAACGAACGAATCGCGGTTTCCCGCCCGGATCCTGGGCCCTTCACGAACACGTCGACCTTCTTCATGCCGTGCTCGGCCGCCTTGCGGGCGCAGCTCTCGGCGCACATCTGGGCAGCGTATGGCGTGGACTTGCGCGAACCTTTGAAACCGACCTGGCCCGCCGAAGCCCACGCGATCACGGCGCCGTTCGGGTCGGTGATCGACACGATGGTGTTGTTGAAGGTGCTCTTGATGTGCGCGTGACCGTGCGCGACGTTCTTTTTCTCCTTGCGGCGGACCTTCTTGGGGCCGGCCGCGGCACGCGTCCTGGGCGGCATTACTTCTTACCTGCCTTCTTCTTGCCAGCGACCGTCTTCTTCGGTCCCTTGCGACCGCGGGCGTTGGTCTTGGTCCGCTGGCCGCGCACAGGCAGGCCCCGGCGGTGCCGGATCCCCTGGTAGCAGCCGATCTCGATCTTGCGACGGATATCGGCCTGCACCTCGCGGCGCAGGTCACCCTCGACGCGGAGGTTGCCCTCGATGTACTCGCGGAGCGCGGCGAGGTCCTCGTCGGTCAGGTCCTTGGAGCGCAGATCTGCGCTGATCCCGGTGGCTGCGAGGATCTCCTTGGAACGGGTGCGCCCGATCCCGAAGATGTAGGTGAGCGCGATCTCCATCCGCTTGTCGCGGGGGAGGTCGACGCCGGCGAGTCGTGCCATACGACGGTGTTCTCCTGATTCCGTGGTGCCAGGTCTGCTCCACGCCCGTCCCGGTCCGACGGTGTCGATAATCGCCTCGCTGTCGCTCGGCTCAGTCTGTCTCCGGGCCCCGGCCTGGTTCCGGGGGTGGACCGTGCCCGTATGGCGCGGCAGGTGCGCGAAGTTCGTCGTTGTTGCTGCGATCAGAGCCTGCCAGTGGTGCGGGTGATCAACCCTGACGCTGCTTGTGGCGCAGATTCTCACAGATCACCATGACTCGCCCGTGACGGCGAATCACCTTGCACTTGTCGCAGATCTTCTTGACGCTCGGTTGGACCTTCACTTCCTCAAGTCCTTGCTGTTGCTCTTGGCGGTGCTCGAGGGGCGGAGCCCCCCGAGGGGTGGGATCCACGGGGAGCTTTACCCCGTGTGCTCACTACTTGTAGCGGTAGACGATGCGGCCGCGGGTGAGGTCGTACGGCGACAGCTCCACCACAACCCGGTCCTCCGGGAGGATCCTGATGTAATGCTGCCGCATCTTGCCGCTGATGTGGGCAAGGACCCGGTGTCCGTTCTCCAGCTCCACGCGAAACATCGCATTCGGCAGGGGTTCGACGACCCGGCCCTCGACTTCGATCGCCCCGTCCTTCTTGGCCATGTCCTCCGCGTTCCGTAACGGTGTGGGTGCTTCTGCGTCGTGCTCGGGCACGCCGCAACCCCGGGACCGTGAGGTGCGGGAGGCACAACGGAACCGGCGCCAGATGGCGCACGCGAAACCTCAGTGTACGACGCTTGCGCCTGACCCTGCACGTGGGGTGCAGGCCGAACCATCCCGGCGACCCGGCCACCACGACGACAAGGTGTTGCGCGCAGTACCCGGTCGGGCGCCGAGAAGACCTCACCTTCCTCCACATAGTTATGTCTCCCACGACGGGTCATGTCTCCCACGACGGGCTGCTCCCGACAACCTGTCAGGATGGAATGTCCAAGAACGGCGAATTCTGGTCACTCACTCAGAGCCAGGTCTACCGGGAGCTCGTCACCATGACCGAAGCCGGTCTGCTCGAGGCAGGCGAGCGGGGCCGACGGGATCGCCGTCCCTACATGATCACCGAAGCCGGCCGAGCTGCGTTCTCAGCCTGGATCGACCGCGGCCCGAGCTCCGCAACCATCCGCATCCCGCTGCTGCTCACGGTCCTGTTCGGGCGCCACCTGCCGTCGACTCGGCTCGCAGGCATCCTCGCCCACCACCACGAGCTGCACGTCGACCGACTTGCACACTACGACAGCCTATGCGCCGCAGCCACAGCCGAACCGAACCGGACCCCTATGCGATGGCGGTGCTCGACTTCGGGCGTTGCTATGAACGCGCCGTGCTGGAGTGGTTTGCCCGGCTGCCGGCGGAGTTGACGGGTGAACCAAACGCTACAGCGCCTTGAGCTCCTCCGACACCTCGCTCACTGACTTCTTCGCATCGCCGAACAGCATCGAGGTCTTGTCGTCGTAGAACAGTGGGTTGTCGATACCGGCGAAGCCGGAGTTCATCGAGCGCTTGAGCACGATCACCGCGCGGCTCTCGTCGACGTTGAGGATCGGCATGCCGTGGATAGGACTTCCCGGGTCGTTGCGCGCCGCCGGGTTGGTGACGTCATTGGCCCCGATCACCAGCGTGACATCGGTACGGGAGAACTCGCCGTTGATGTCGTCCATCTCCTTGAGCTGGTCATACGGCACGTCGGCCTCGGCCAGCAGGACGTTCATGTGTCCTGGCATCCGCCCGGCGACCGGATGAATGGCGTACTTGACCTCGACGCCCTTGGCCTCCAGCAGCTTGGCCATGTCCTTCACCGCGTGCTGGGCCTGCGCCACGGCCATCCCGTAGCCGGGCACGACGATCACCTGCGATGCGTAGGCCATCTGGATGGCGACGTCGGCGGCACTGGTCGACCTGACCGTGCGATCCACCCCGTCGTCGCCGCCCATGGCAACCCCGCCGCCACCGAAGCCACCGGCCACGATGGCCGGGATCGACCGATTCATCGCCTTGGCCATCAGATTGGTGAGAATCGACCCGGACGCGCCCACGATCATGCCGGCCACGATCATCGCGGTGTTGTTCAACGCCAGCCCGGTGGCCGCCGCGGACAACCCGGTGAACGCGTTGAGCAATGAGATGACCACGGGCATGTCGGCGCCACCGATCGGCAGCACCACCATGACGCCCAGGAGCGCGGCGAACACCAACACACCGATGATGATCAGCTCAGAGGTACCGCCAAGCCCGATCAGAACCGCCAGCACCACCGCGGCGATCAGCAACAGCCCGTTCAGCGCGCTCTGCGCACGGCCCAGGCCGATCGGCTGGCCGGGAAGGATCTCCTGCAGCTTGCCGAACGCGACCAGCGAGCCCCAGAACGACACCGATCCGACGACGGCCGAGAACAGTGAGGCCACCACGAAGTAGACGGGTTCGCCGAGATAGCCCTCGCCACCGCGGAACTCCACCCATGCGATCAGCGCGACCGCACCGCCGCCCACACCGTTGAACAACGCCACCATCTGCGGTATCGCGGTCATCTTGACCTGACGGGCGGACGGCACCCCGAGCAGCGTGCCGATCACGATTCCGATCACGATCAGCAGCCAGTTGGAGACACCCGGGATCAGCAGCGTGGCCACCAGCGCCACCGCCATCCCGACCGCGGCGATCAGGTTGCCGCGCACGGCGGTCCTGGGGCCGGTCAGTCCCATCAAGCCGTAGATGAACAGCCCGAACGCCAGGATGTAGAGCACGACCACCAGGGTGTTCACTTCTGCGAGCCCTCCGGCTGTGCTGTGTCTTGCCTCTGGGCGGATTGCCTCTGGGCGGATTGCCTCTGGGCGGATTGCCTCTGGGCGGATTGCCTCTGGGCGGATTGCCTCTGGGCGGATTGCTTCTCGGCGGCCTGCTTGGCGGACTTGCCCTTGAACATGCCCAGCATCCGATCGGTCACCAGGAACCCGCCGACCACGTTGATCGTGCCGAATGCGATGGCGATCACGAGCAGCACCTTGCTGAGGACGTCAAGATCGTCCCCGCCCAGGCCCAGCACCACGATTCCGCCGAGCAGAACGATCCCGTGGATGGCGTTGGTGCCCGACATCAGCGGGGTGTGCAGCGTGTTGGGTACCTTGGAGATCACCGCGAACCCGACGAAGCCGGCCAGCACGAGGATCGCCAGGTTCGCCAGAAACTCGGTCTCCATCAGACCTCTCCCTGTGCCGTCTTGGTCGACTCGCCGGCGCTCGCCCGCTGTGCCGTCGTAGTCGACTCGCCGGTACTCGCCTCGCGGGTGACGCAAGACTTGGCCAGGACCTCGTCGGAGAAGTCAGGAGCCAGCGCGCCGTCATCGTCGAGCATCAGTTCCAGCAACGCCGAGACGTTGCGCGAGTACAGCTCACTGGCGTGCTCGGGCATCGTCGAGGGCAGGTTGAGCGGCGAGGCGATCGTCACGTCATGGCGGACGACGACCTCACCGGGCTCGGTCAGCTCGCAGTTGCCCCCGGCCTCGCCGGCCATGTCCACAACGACGCTGCCGGGGCGCATCCCCTCGACGGCCTTCGCCGTCACCAGCGTGGGCGCCTTCCGACCGGGCACCAGCGCGGTGGTGATCACTACATCGAACCCGGTAATGGCCTCCTCCAACCGCTTCTGCTGCTCGGCGCGCTCGGACTCGCTGAGCTCGCGCGCGTAGCCGCCCTCACCGGCCGCGTCGATGCCGAGGTCCAACCACTGCGCCCCCAGCGAGCGGACCTGGTCGGCCACCTCGGGACGAACGTCGTAGCCGGTGGTGCGGGCGCCCAGCCGCTTGGCCGTGGCCAGTGCCTGCAACCCCGCCACTCCGACGCCGAGTACCAGCGCCTGCGCGGGCTTCACCGTGCCGGCGGCGGTGGTGAGCATCGGAAAGAACCGCGTCGAGCGCTCCGCTGCCAGCAGCACCGCCTTGTAGCCCGCGACGCCGGCCTGTGAGGAGAGCGCATCCATCGACTGCGCCCGCGAGATCCGCGGGATCGCTTCCATCGCGAACGCCTGCACGCCCGCACTGCGCAGCGCCTCGATCGTCTCCGGGGACGACAGCGGGGCCAGGAAGCCGATCAAGGTGGTGCCCTGGCGCAACCGCCCGATCTCCTCGGACGACGGCGGCGCCACCTTGACGACGACGTCGACCACCCACGGATCGCCGATCGTCGCACCGGCAGCCGTATAAAGGTCGTCCGACATCAGCGCGCCGAGCCCCGCACCCTCCTCGACGACGATCTCCACGCCTCGAGACCGGAGCTTCTCGACGATCTTCGGGACCAGCGCGACGCGACGCTCACCGGCACCGGACTCACGGGGCACCCCCACCGATGTGGATCCAGACGTGGATCCAGTAGTCCGCCGCACCGCGGATTCTGCGCTCATGGCAGGAACCTAAACCAGCGCACCGACAATTGCGCGGCCGTCGCCTCAGGTCTTGGTCACTCCTTCGGGATCCGCGCTGGTATTTTCTCCGCTATGGCGGTCACCACGTTCCAGGACCGCTGGCGGCTGGAGGAGTTCCTGCTCGCCTGGGATGCGGGCGCGTTCGACAAGCGCGCTGAGCTGATCGACAGAGAGATATGGGCGGTGCCGATCAGCGACTGGCACGACGACATCGCCGGACGTGTCCTGCGGGCGCTGCCAAACGATCGTTACCGAGTCACCACCTTCACGCTGCCCGCAGGTGACTCGCTTCTCGATCCGGACTGCTGGGTGCGCCGCGAGGGCACGGAACCGGTCGACCGGCTGTCGCCGCGGCTGCCGCGCTGGTCGCCGGATGATGTCCTGCTCGTGGTCGGGGTGTCCGACGAGACGCTCGACCACGACCTCAGTTCGAAAGCGACGCTCTATGCCCGCACCGGCTACGGGTGCTACTGGGTGGTCACCAGGGACGGCGTGTACGAGCACACCGAACCCAGCGACGCCGGATACGGCCGACGCGTGCTGTACCGTCCCGGCGACCAGATTCCCGTCCGGCACGCAGGCAGTTCGTTAGCCGTCAGCGATCTGCTTCGGTCGGGCTGACGCGGCTGTCACGTCGCGGTCCCCGCGGGCCGCTTGTCGGCCGATCCACCCACATATTCCTGTTCGATCAGCGTGCGGGTCCGCTGCTGAAATGCCGCCTCAAGCCCGCACAGCGCCTCTACTCTGACGGCATGGGCGGCGACCGCATCACGGAGCTGCACCTGACGTCGTTCACGTCCTACCGCGACGTCGCGCTGCCCCTCGCTCCGCTGATAGTCTTGATCGGACGCAACGGCGCGGGGACGTCCAATGCCCTGGAGGCGCTGTCGCGGCTCGCGAAGGACGGGGAGATTCGCGACGCGTTGGACGGCGCCCGTCGCGATGCCGGTCCGGTTCGATGCGATCATCGAACCGGTGTTCGCCGACCTGATCGGCCCCTCCGCTGGTACACCTACCCTCGGGCCGTTCGCCGCCAACGCCGCCTGGCCGACCTGCGCGGCGCTCGCGCACAACCTGCCGCGCGCCACCAGCACCCCGACCAGCCCCGTGCTGAGAGATCAAGCTCAATCTGGGCAGCAATAGCTCCACCCAGGGGTGGAAGTCCGGCGAAATAATCCACCTTGCTGACCATGCGAGCGCCGCTACCCAGCGTCGATCATGGGTGTCAGCAAGTTCGGTCCTGTGTGTAGAGATGAGAGATGGGGTAGCGATGACCATCGCGATATGCGTCGTGGCGGCGATTGCGCTGGCAGGTTTGGTGACCTGGGGAATTCGGAGTCGGGGCGGTTCAAGTCGGGGTCGGGGGTAACCGGCATGCTTGCTGGGAGACCGAGGACTGAGGACCGGATGGCCCGGCGGGAACAAGACAGCCAGCGGGACCAGGGTTCGCCAGATGAGGCAGAAGGTGTGGCTGTGCCCCCAGCCCAGCCAGGGCGCACCCAGCTCATCGACGACGCGCGGGGGGGTCGCCGCGAGCGGCGGGGTCTATGGACGGTGATTGGAGCATTCGCGATCTGCCCCTGCCACCTGCCGATCACGCTGGCCTTGCTCGGCGTTGCCTTGGGCGGCAGTGCTGCTGGTGCCCTCCTGCGGAACAATGTCGTGCTTACCGGTGTGGTCGTGACAATCGTGTGGGCAGCTTTGACCTGGCGCGGCTTCTGGCTGCTGCGCCACGGTCGCACTTGCCCGGTACCCGGAGCTACTCAGCCAGGTAGGCTAGCGTGGGTGACGAATATGCGTCGATGCCGGTAAGGACCGCACGGTTATGACGGTTGAGCAGACGATCGTGGCAGGTGCTGTTTGTGCCGCGGCCGCCGGTCTGTTGCGGCCACGCTATGCGGTGTCAGCGCTGATGGCGATTCTCACAGTGTTGTTCGTGACAGTGCCGTCGGGTGAGCCCGCAGCCGCGCTATTACCCACGTGCGCTTTCCTGATCGTGGCTCTGGCGTACGCGGTGATCCGTGAGCGCGCCGCCAAGCACAATCTGCGGGAGTCGTTCGCAGCAGAGGCTGCGGCGAGGTCACGGGCAGCGGTCCTGGCTGAACGCACCCGAATCGCGGGTGACATCCACGATGTCATCGCGCATTCTCTCGGCGCCATGCTGATCCACTTGATGGCCGCCCGGGCGTTGCTGGAGGACGAGCGGCCCGACCTGTCGCGAATGGCCCGGATGATCGATCAAGCCGTGAACGTCGCCCGTTCAGCCGTACACAAGGGACAGACGGCGGTGGGCGCCTTACGAGGAGACCCTCTGGGCTGGGCTGACATCTGCCGCATGGTCGAGGATTTCATGGTGACAAGTGGGATGCGGTGCGGGATTGATCTGCCCGCCGAAATGCCTCCCCTGACACCTGCGACGAGCCTGGCGATCTACTACACGGTTCAAGAGGCCCTGACCAATGCGGCCCGCCACAGTGGGGGTACGGCAGAGGTGACGGTGAACATCACTGTGGACAACGGCCGGGTGAGCGTTCGTATTCAGGACAACGGCACCGCGGAGTTCGCTAGCGACCCCCGTAGGCTCGGCACCGGGCAGGGACTGCGCGGGCTGCGGGAACGCGCCGCCACGGTGGGAGGCGACCTGGTCGCCGGCCCCACCGGCACCGGATTCGTGGTGCGCCTCGAGGTGCCCCTGCAGAGTGGGTGAGATCTGAATGAATAACATCCGTGTGCTGGTTGTCGACGACCAGCCACTGGTCCGCGAGGGTTTGGTCATTCTGCTGGAGCGGGTCGAGGGAATCGAGGTGGTAGGCAGCGCGGCCGACGGCCAGCATGCCCTGACACTGCTGAACACCTTGCGTCCCCAGGTGATCCTCATGGATCTACGGATGCCCGGCATGGACGGGATTGAGACCACGCGACGCGCAGTCGCAGCCCATCCTGACATCGTCGTACTAGCACTGACCACCTATCCTGACGATCGGTCGCTGTTCGCGGCGCTTCGCGTCGGAGCCCGTGGCTACCTGACCAAGGACGCCACACTCGAAGAGATCACAGCGGCGTTGCGCGCTGTGGCTTCTGGTGCGACAGCACTGGCGGCCAGTGCTCAGAGCAGACTCATCGCGGCAGCACTCCGGCCGACCCACCAATCCGGCGGCGATGGGCCTGATGGTCTGACTCCTCGCGAGACGGAGGTACTGCAGCTTGTCGCCGAGGGGTTGCGCAACGAGGACATCGCCGCCCGCCTCACCATCAGCACCGTAACCGTCAAGACGCACATCAATCACATCTTCGGAAAGATCGGAGCGGCAGACCGTGCCCAAGCTGTCTCCTACGCCTTCCGCAGCGGCCTGGTATGACGGGTACCTGCCCACGGGCTACCGCCTACCACGGATCGTTACTTAACGTAGCGATCGCTGCACACTAAGCGATCACGATGTTGGCCTACCTTCGACCCGTTCAGTAGGAGATCCCTCATGGTCCGTTTCCATGCGGTTCCACGGGCCGGAGGATAATCTCGTGCCGGTCGGATCAACGCCTGGTATGCTCAGCTGAAGAAGCGAGAGCCTCGACAGTTAAGGTCGACAATGTCACCATTGCGAGTGGTAGGCGTAGGGCTGGGGCGGACCGGAACGCACTCCTTAAAGCTGGCGTTGGAGCGACTTCTGGGCGCTCCCTGTTACCACATGCTGGAGACCTTTGACCATCCAGAGCATATCAAGGTCTGGAAGGCGGCGATCGACGGCGACCTGCCAAATTGGAACGAGTTGTTTGCTGGGTATCAGGCTACATTCGACTGGCCTGCAGCCGCATTCTGGACAGATTTGATTGACGCTTATCCAGATGCGGTCGTCGTGCTCTCTGTGCGACCGACGGCGGAGTGGTGGCGCAGCGCTAGCCGTACGATCTTCGCGTTGATCCAGAATTTCGAGTTGTCGATCCAGGAAGAGCCGCCACGGCATCCCGTCGTCGCTGCTCAGCGACAGATGTCCGGTGCTCTGCTACGAGCTCGATTCAGCCAGGACTTTGGCGACGAGCGTGCAGCCTGCGAGGCATACGAACGTCATAACGAGGCTGTACGCCTCCGGGTTCCAGCCGGGCGCCTCGTTGAGTGGACACCGGGTGATGGGTGGGAGTCGATCTGCGCTGCGCTCGGCCTGCCCGTACCTGAGGATGCATTTCCACATACAAACACCACCGACGAATTCCGAGTGGTAACGAGATTGTCCCCCTCTCGTAGAGCTTAAGGGCTAGTATCCAGGACGCTGTCACCGCCCTGGAACAGCTGCGCTTATCGTTCATACGTACGTGGAGTTTCGCACTTTTTGGTGCCCTGGTCTTGGTGCGGCCTGACCAGGTCTTGATCGGCTGATCTTGTTCTTTGCTCGGCGTGTCGGCGTGACTTTAGTCCGGCTATCTGTCACTGATGGCAGCGGCAGATTGGGGAGTCGTGAGAGCATGCCGTCGTGAGCGGGGCAGCGGAGCCGGACCAGGTACCGCCGGTGTTGCGGGGCAGTCTGATCATCATGCGCCGGCGGTGCGGGAAACCGAC
>Ga0136617_10004832_pt1 | contig 12079 bp, 9 predicted proteins | sample AntDrymUQ3222106_2_FD_129672 | JGI IMG/M metagenome (GOLD analysis project Ga0136617, IMG submission 129672) | Polar desert sand microbial communities from Dry Valleys, Antarctica - metaG UQ322 (21.06) | ecosystem: Environmental > Terrestrial > Soil > Desert | place: Antarctica: Dry Valley...
GCGCTCGAATGCCTCGCCCGACTGCCAGAGCGCGACCACTCGGCGGACCTCTTCCTTCGCCTCGGCCTGACCGCGAACGTGGTCGAGCTTGACGCCCCACTGCGCGTCACCGGGCTCGAAGCCGCGGATCTGCGAGATCCCCATCAGCAGCATCGGACCCATCAGGATCCCGAAGTTCGCGATGAAGAGGAAGAAGACGAAGACGACCTGGACCCAGAGGGCCGGGGTCGAGGCGATCTCACCGATCTTGCCGAGGAGGAAGCCGGGCGTGCTCAGCCACGAGGCTTCGCCGCCTCTGACGAGCCAGAAGATCGTGATCACGAGCAGGAAGATGAAAGCCAGCCGCGCCTTCTTCCGCCAGTACCAGGCGCGTCGCCGGCCCATGACGTCCTCGTCGCGGAGCCGCTGGCTGTCGGCGCCGAAGAGGCTCGGCCACGGGATCAGGCGGCGGAAGAAGAGGTCGGCGAAGCCGCGAAAGACGATCACGACACCCACCGTGGCGGCGAACGACCAGAGCGTGCTCCAGCCGTTGTATTCCTTGAACCAGATGAAGAGAGCGGGACTCGTCAGCACCGCGACGGCGGTCGCGGCCCGCGTGAGGCGGCGCCACTGGTCGGCCAGTTCCTTCGAGGGGGCCGCCTGCGTGGGCGGCCGGCCGGCGAGGGGCTCCGCAATCGCCATTTTCAGAGTGTGTGACTCGACTTTCCCTTCGTCTGTTAGCAGCCGGTTAAGAGCCGTGGAATAGGAGTGAACGTTCCGATGATGCGTTGGTCAGCACTTTCCGCAGTTGTCGTGCTCGCACTCGTGGGTTGTGCTGGCTCGATCCATCGCGAGAGCGAAGTCAGGCGGGCATTCGCCGCACAAGGCTACGAACTGCGTTCCTCCGTCAGGAACGGGCCACTCATGCTCAAGGGGGGCTTGAGCGACAACAGCTTCTGGGTGATCATCTTCGGATCGGCGGACGAGGCCGAGAGGAAATTCGCTCCGCTGGCATACGACGTGCGCGAGCGCAACGTCATAGTCACGGCAGAGAAACGACCGTCGCCCGAACACGTGCTCCGGATCGAGGCGGCCCTGGAAGATCTACGTTCCGGCTGATTTCAGACTGACCCACTACCCGTGCGTGATACACACGGCCTGTGGGGGATGCAGGGACGCACGGGCTGGGTGGCGAGCAGCTGGCCCGCCGTTATCACGATCCGCGCTACCGCGCGATCATGGCCGACATTGCGCTTGGGCTCGCCGTCCCTGCCGTGCTCGCGTTCACCTCGGCCGGCCAGGCGGTACTTGGGCTCGTCGACCCGTTGCCTGAGGTGCTCGGTGCATTCGTGCTCGGATTGCTGGTCGTGTACCTCTCCGCGCTCGTGCGATTGCCGCTCAGCGTCTGGCTCGGCCTGCTGCACGAGCGTGCGTTCGGGTTCATGCGCCAGAGCTCGCGCGACTTCGCGCTCGATCGGCTGAAGACGGTGGCGATCGGCTCGCTGCTTACGGGTGTCGCGCTCGCGGGGCTCGTCCTGTGCGCGCAGGCGTTCCCGTCCGCCTGGCCCCTCGTGGCCGCGGGGGCCGGAGCGGTGGTCGTGCTACTGCTCAGCTTCGTCGCGCCGGTCGTGCTCGAGCCGATCTTCAACAAGTTCCAGCCGCTCGAGGCGTCGAAGTTGCGCGACGCGGTGCTGAAGTTGGGCGACGACGCCGAAGTTCCCGTGAGGGAGGTGCTTGTCGCCGACGCGAGTAAGCGCACGACGAAGCTGAACGCCTACGTCTCCGGTCTCGGCGCTACGCGCAGAGTCGTCCTGTTCGACACCCTGGTTGAGAAGGCGAGCACGGCCGAGATCCTGACGGTGGTCGCGCACGAGCTCGGCCACCGCCGCTTCCGTCACGTCGCGCTCGGAACGGTGGTCGCAATGGGAAGCGTGGCCGCCGTCGTTCTGGCGCTGTGGGCCCTGCTCTCCTCGGGCGCTGTGCTGAACGCTCTCGATGCGGTCGGGCCGGGCGATGCGCGTGTCACAGCCTTCGCGCTGCTGGTCGCGTCGCTGCTCGGAATCGTGGGGGCACCGCTCCACGCTGCGCTCTCACGCAGGTGGGAGTACAAGTGCGATCGCTTCGCGCTCGAGCAGACCGGCGATCTCGGCGCCTTCGAATCGGCCTTCGGCCGGCTGGCCGCGGCGAACCTGCCCGACCCAGCGCCGCCGCGGCTTGCCTACCTCTGGCTCTTTTCCCATCCGACCGTGCCCGAGCGCCTAGCAGCGGCGCGTCGTGCGGCCGCCTCGGTTACGGTCCCGACATGACCAAAGCCACGCTCCACACCAGTGAAGGACCCATCGAGATCGAGCTCTTCCCGGAGGAGGCTCCGAAGACGGTCGAGAACTTCACCAAGCTCGCCGGTGAGGGCTTCTACGACGGGCTGATCTTCCACCGCGTCATCCCCGACTTCATGATTCAGGGCGGCTGTCCGCAGGGCACCGGCACCGGCGGCCCCGGCTACCAGTTCGCGGACGAGTTCAATGACCACCACGTCGAGCGGGGCGCACTCGCGATGGCGAACTCCGGCCCGAATACGAACGGAAGCCAGTTTTTCATTGTCACAACCGAGTCGGCCTCCTGGCTGGACGGCAAGCACACGGTCTTCGGGAGGGTGAAGAGCGGCCAGGACGTGGCCGACAAGATCTCGATGGTCGAGCGCGACGGCCGCGACACCCCGCTCACTCCAGTGACGATCGACCGCGTCGAGCTCGCCTAGCCGCGACGCGTGACCCCCCTTCGGCTCGGGATCGTCGGGCTCGGCACGGTCGCTCAGGCGGTCTATCTGCCGCTCCTGGCGCGCAGGCCGGACCTCTTCGAGCTCGCGTCGCTCTACGATGTCTCGCCCTCGACGCTGGCTGCCACGGCAGGCCGCTACGGCGGCACTCCCAGACGCAGCCTCGCCGAGGTACTCGCCGAGGCGCCGGACGGCCTGCTTCTCCTCACGCCGGGCTCGCACGGGGCCGACGCCCTAGCTACAGCGGAGGCAGGCATCCCGGTTCTCTGCGAGAAGCCGCTCGCATACACGCTCGCGGAAGCGGACGCGCTCGCGGCGTCCGCCGCCCCGCTCCAGCTCGGCTATATGAAGCTGTACGACCCTGCCGTCGACCGGGCGGTCGCGGCGGTGAAGGTTCGGCCCGCGCCGCGCTCGGTCGACGTGACGGTCCTGCATCCGCCCGCGTCGCCGCAACTCGTCCATGCGCGGATCCCGGCTCCGGCCGCGGATGTTCCCCTCGACACCCGCGACCGGCTCGAGGGCGAGACGGCAGCCGTGCTCGAGCGCGCGCTCGGCGACGCGCCTCCGGAGTTGCGTCGACTCTACTCGGACGTACTGCTTGCGAGCGTCGTCCACGAGCTCGCGCTCGTCAGGGCGCTCGCCGGCGACCCCGTCTCGATCGAGTGTGCGCAGAGCTGGCCGGACGATCGCTATCCCGGCTCGTTCTCGATCGACGGCACCCTCAGCGGCGGCGGGCGGCTCTCGATCCGCTGGCACTACCTCGAGCAGGCCGCCGTCTACCGGGAGGAGGTTCGGGTGCACGACGACCTCGGTACGGTGGAGCTCGTGTTCCCCTCGCCCTATCTACTGCACGCGCCGACCCATTTCAGTGAGACCGGCTCAAACGCCGACGGTGAAGAGAAGCGCGAGTTCCGTTCGACCGCCGAGGCGTTCGAGCGGCAGCTCGAGGCTTTCCACCGCTTTGTCAGCGAGGGGGAGCGCCCGCGCGCCGGAGTGGGGGAGGGCCGCGCGGACATCGCGACCTGTCAGCGGATCGTGCGGAGGCTCGCCGAGGGGCGGGGCTGGGCGCTCGGTGGCGAGGCAGCGCAGTGACGGAGCCGCGGCTCGTCCACGTCGTCCCGCATACGCACTGGGATCGCGAGTGGTATTTCCCGTTCCAGCGCTTCCGGATGACGCTCGTCGACCTTGTCGACCGCTTGCTCGACCTGATGGAGGCCGACCCGCGTTACGTCTTCACGCTCGATGGCCAGCTCGCGACGGTCGACGACTATCTCGAGATCCGACCCGAAAACGAGCCGCGGATCAAGGCCCTCGTGGAGGCGGGACAGCTTGCGATCGGCCCGTGGCAGATTCTGGTCGACGAGTACCTTGTCTCCGGCGAGTCGATCGTGCGGAACCTCGAGCTCGGCCTGCGCCGGGCCGAGGAGCTGGGCGGGGCGATGCGGATCGGCTATCTGCCGGACATGTTCGGGCACGTCGCGCAGATGCCGCAGCTGCTCCGGCGCGCCGGCATCGACCGCGCCGTCGTCTGGCGCGGGGTTCCCGCCGCGATCGACCATCACGCGTTTCGCTGGTCCGGGCTCGACGGCTCGGAGATCGTGGCGGAGTACCTCGTCGGCGGCTACGGCGCGGGCGCATACCTCTTCGACGACCCGGAGGCCCTCGGCGCGGCGGTCGAACAGCTCGCGGCGACGCTCCAGCCTTTCTTCGACGGCGACGAGCTGCTCGCGATGGTCGGCACAGATCACAAGCTTCCGATGACGGACCTGGTTCACCAGATCGAGCAGCTGAACGGCCGAGAGACCCGCTTCCAGCTGCGGCTCGCAACGCTCGGCGACTACCTCTCAAGGGCGAACGGCGACGGAAACATGCCGCACTGGCGCGGCGAGCTCCGGTCCGGCGCGCGCGCGAACCTGTTGATGGGGGTCACCTCGGCCCGAATCGACCTGAAGGCGGCATGCGCCCGCGCGGAGCGCCTGCTCGAGCGCTACGCCGAGCCGCTGCAGGCCTTGCACGGAGACCGCTGGCCTGGAGAGTTCATCGAGCTCGCCTGGCGCCGGGTGATCGACAACTCCGCACACGACTCGATCTGCGGGTGCTCTGCCGACGCGGTCTCCGAGCAGGTGCTCGTTCGGTTCGCGGAGGCCGAGCAAATCGCAGCCGAGCTTGTCCGGCGTGCGGCGGCGAGCGTGGGCCAAGGGGTGCCGGACGGGGCGTTCGCGATTCTCAACCCCTCGCCCGAGGCACGTTTCGACCTCGTCGAGCTCGACGTCGCCGCTGCCGGCGAGCAGCTGGCGTTGGAGCTGCCTGGGGGCGAGCTCGTTGCCGCACAGGAGGTCCACCGCCGGGAGCCGTTGCTTGCGGAGGACACGATCATCGGAGCGGAGATCGGCCCCTGGGTCGGCCGGCGCCTGCACGGGCGTGAGCTCTTCGGCCTCTGGCTGAACGGCGTCGCGGTCGACGGAAGAGAGCTGACGCTGGAAGTGGGCGACGAGGCACAGCCGGTCGACGCGGTCGTCCTGGCCGGCGAGATCACCGCAGCGGCCGATATCGCGCCGGACGAGCAATGGCGCATCCGCATTGTCGCAGCGCCGCGTTCGCGAGTTGTCGCGCGCGTCCTCGTGCCGCCCCTCGGCTGGACCTCGGTCCGGTTGACGGCGTCGCATGTGGAGGGAGCTGTTCGGGGCGAGGAACGCCGAATCTCGAACGGCCTCGTCGATGTCATCCTCGAGGAGGGCGGCACGTTTCGAATCGGCGAGATCTCGGGGATCGGCCGCCTCGTCGACGGCGGCGATTGCGGCGACAGCTACAACCATGCGCCCCCGGCGGAGGACGAGCTCGTCGATCGGCCGGCGTCGGTGTCGGTGGAGCTGACAGCGGCCGGGCCGGTCCGAGGCGAGCTCACCATTGTCCGCACCTACCGCTGGCCGCTCGGCCTCGCGCCGGGCTCAACGGCCCGCGGCGCGGAAACGGCTGACGTTCGGGTCACTACCCGGCTCGAGCTTCGCGAGGGCGAGCCGTTCGTCCGCGTGCGGATCGCGTTCGACAATCCCGCCGCCGATCACCGTCTGCGCTTCCACGTGCCGCTGCCTCTACCCGCCCCATCGTCGTTTGCAGAGGGCCAGTTCGGGGTGGTCGAGCGCAGCGGTGCGCCCGAGGGCGGCTGGGGAGAGGTTCCGCTGGCGACGTACCCTGCGCGTGGGTTCGTCGATGCGGGCGGGCTCGCGGTACTGCTCGACCACGTGACCGAGTACGAGGTGCTGGACGAGCGTGAGCTCGCGCTCACCGTGCTCCGCTCGACGGGTCTGATCAGCCGCTCGGCGAACCCCTACCGCGACGACCCGGCGGGGCCGGAGATCGCGATCCCCGCAGCCCAGTGCCGCGGACCCTGGAGCTTCGGCTTCGCCCTTTATCCGCATGACGGCAGCTGGGCCGACGCGGACGTCCCCCGCTGGGCCGAGCACTACCACCATCCCTTTGTGACGACGGTGGGGACGGGCGCACCCGATCTGCCCCTGAGCACCGGCGCGGGGCTCCGTCTCGATGGCCGCGGCGTCGTGCTTTCCTCGCTCCGCCGGCGGCACGAAGGGCTCGAGCTGCGCGTCGTGTGCCTGCAGGCTGAGGCGAGCACAGCGACGATCGCCGGACCTTTCTCCGAAGCTCGCGAGGCCGATCTGCACGGGCAGGCCGGCGACTCGTTGCCGCTCACGGCAGGCGAGCTGCGGCTGGAGCTCGGCCCGTGGGAGATTCGCACCGTCGTGCTCGGAGGCTGACGCCCATGCTCGGCCTGCGCACGAGCTCACCTCAACTCGACCGCGCGTTCGCGATCGCGCTGGCCGACCTGTCCGCCAGCATCCAACCGTTCCGAGACGGCCTGCTCGAGCGCGAGGTACCCGTCTTCCTCGCCGGTGAGTCGTACGAAACGCCGTGGACGCGAGACGCCGCTATCAACGTTTGGAACGCCGGCGGTCTCCTGCATCCCGAGGTGGCGAGGAACACCCTCCTGTCGGTGCTCGAGCGGCGAAACGGCGAGCTTCGCATCGGCGGCGAATACTGGGATGCGGTTGTCTGGGCGCCGGGGGCGTGGTCCTTCTACCTCGCGACGGGAGATCGCGACGTTCTCGCGCTCACGCTCGAGGCGACGCGCAACTCGCTCGCCTATTACGAGCGGACCGAGCTCGACGCCGGGCTTGGGCTGTTCCGTGGTGCCGCGGTCTACGGCGACGGGATTTCGGCGTATCCGGACCCGTACGCCGGCACGGGGCATCACAACATCATGGGCTGGCGCGACCTCACTCCTGCCGCGCTCGCCGCCGCGGGAGAGGGCCTGCCGATGCACGCCCTTTCGACGAACTGCGCCTACGTCCACGCCTACGAGCTCGCAGGTGCGATGGCGGCTGAGCTCGATGTCCCAGCTGATCCCGCTTGGGCCGCGCGGGCGTCCTCGCTCCGCGCGGCGATCGACCATCATTTCTGGCTGCCGGAGTCCGGGCATTACCGTTACCTCGTCGACCCCCACGGAAACTCAGATCTCCAGGAGGGCTTCGGCCACGCGTTCGCGATCCTGTTCGGAATCGCCGACCAGGAGCAACGGGAATCGATTCTCCGCGTGCAGCACGTCACACCCGCCGGCCTGCCGTGCCTGTGGCCACCCTTCTCCCGGTACGTTCGCGACGGTCACGTCGGCCGGCACAGCGGGACGGTCTGGCCGCCGATCCAGGCCTTCTGGGCGGAGGCCGCCGCGCGGGGCGGACGCGGGGACATCGTCGGGCACGAGCTCTCGGTGCTCGCGCGCCACGCGGTCCGCGACGGACAGTTTTTCGAGCTGTACCACCCGGAGACCGGGATGCCCTACGGGGGCCTCCAGGAGCGGGCCGGCGCCGGTGTCGAGCTTTGGGAGCCCGTGGCGCACCAGACCTGGAGTGCCACCGGTTTCCTGCGGATCGTGCTCGCTGCCGTTGCGGGGCTGCGGCTTGCACCGGACGGTCTCCGGTTCGAGCCGCTGCTTCCCCCCGGACTCGACGAGCTCGAGCTGACCGGGCTCCCGTACCGCGCGCTCACGATCGACCTCCACATCGCGAGGAGGCCCTCGCCGGACCGGGAACCCCCGTTCCTGCCGGCGGACGACGCCGGACACCGGCGCGTCGAGCTGACCGTGTCCTAGCTCTCCGGCTCCAGCACCGTTCGCTCGTCTGGCTCGTTCGGGAGAATGCTCTCGAGGTACGACTCGATTGCCTTCGACAGCCCGATGTCGTTTCCGGCGAGCTGCGAGAGGTACCAGCGGTGCTCGAGGATCTCGTGGTAGACCTCGGCCGCCTGCCGTTTCGTCCAGAGCTCGGGAGGCACGGCCGCGATCGTCGGCTCGAACACCTCCGCGAGCCAGCGGTACACGCCAACGATCTCCGGTAGCTGCCCTTCTGTCTTCTCGAGCTCCGCGCGGTAACCGGCGAGATCGTTGAGGAGGCGGCGAGCCTGATTCTCCTGCGCGTTCAGCCCCGTCAGCCCGTGCAGTCGTCGGCGGTGATGTCCCGGCTCCACGACGCGGGGGTCGAGCCGCAGGCGGTACCCGTCCTCGGCCGCAACGAGCTCGACCTCCTCGACGTCGAAGCCGAGCTCGTTCAAGCGGCGCAGCCGCTCCTCGATCCGGTACCGCTCGTCCGGACCGAACACCTCCTCCTGGGTCAGCTCGGCCCAGAGGCGCTCGTAGCGATCGACGAGCTCGCGCGCGGTGTCCTCGGGCTCGAAGCGCTGCTGCTGGTCGAGCTCGGCCTGGACGTCCAGCAGCTCGCCGACCACGTTCTCCTCGGCGATCGCGAGGTCGTGCCGACGCTGTCCGTCGCTCAGCTGCGGGTGGAGCTCGCCCGTCTCCGCGTCGACGAGGTAGGCCGTCAGAGCACCGGCGTCGCGGCGGAAGAGCGTGTTGGAGAGCGAACAATCTCCCCAGAAGAAGCCGGCGAGGTGCAGTCGGACGAGGAGGTCCGCGCCGGCGTCGAGCAGGCGATTCCGGAGGTCGGGAAGCTCGTGCCCTGCGAAGAGCTTCCTGAACGGGAGCGAGTAGTCGAGGTGACGTGTGATCAGGACGGCGTCGAGGTCGCCGTCGCTACGCTCGCCCACGATGCCGACGACCTCGACAACGGGCATCTCGCGCGCCGCTAAGGCCCGTAGGAGAACGTACTCCCGCCGCGCCAGCGGCGCCGGCAGCTCCTTGAGCGCGTACAGACGACCGTCGTAGTTGACGAAGCGAACGACGTGGCGACTGATCCCCCGGACGACGTCAACGAGTCGCTCCGACTGCCACTCCTCGAGCGGAACCTCCCAGGGTAAGTCGAGGAAGTCCGGATGCCCCGTGCGTGCGAGCAGCTGCAGGCGGGGTGGCATCAGGGGAGGCGCGGCGTCAACGCGGCTCGAATCGTCCGTCGATGAACGCCGCAACGGTCGTGTTATTGCCGCCGACTGTCGCAACCGAGCCGAAGTAGGAGAGGATCCCGAACCCGCTCCGCGTCGGGTTTCCCGATGGATCCGGCTTCGTGCCACTCACGGTGTTGTCGGTGATCATGCAGTGCGAGTAGTCGCCGCAGAAGATCGCAACGCCGACGGCGTCGCGGACGCGATTCTCGTCCACCTCGCCCATCGACATCTCCGTGACCGCGATCCCGCGCAGGGTCGTGCCGCTGACATCGTTGTCTCTGATGACAACAACCGCGAGATGCGAGACGATTCCCTCCGCGCCCCCTCGAACGCTGCAGCGCTCGACCTTGCTTGGAGGCGAAGTCATCGCGAACGAGATGTCGACCCCCTGCGCGCCCACGGTGCGCGGTGAGTCGATCCGGCAGTCGGAGATCCGCACGGAGCTCTGTCGCGCGGAGATGCCGTCGAGCGTCGCGCCGCCAATCCGCACTCGCTCCACCACGACGCTCTCGGAGTCGCGCACTTCGATCCCGTGCTCTCCTCCGAAGACGGTGAGATCGCGCACGTGGACGTCGTCCGAGGTGACGACGATCCCGCCGCGCACGACCGTGCCGGGCTCGCCGACCAGCCGCTGCGGGTGGTCGAGCACGAGCGGTCCTTGGTGGACTCCTGCCGCGAGATGAATCGTCGGCGGCCGAATCGACCAGGCTGTAGCGCCGACGACGAGCACAGCCGCCGCCGCCAGGGTGGTAAGCGCGTACCCGCTGCGCCCGAGCTCGCCGCCGTCCTCCGCGTAGCTCAGCCGGAGGAATGGCAGCACGGCGTGGCCGAGCACCTGCGCGAGCAGCCAGCCGGCTCCAAAGAGGGCGAGCGCTGGCGTGAGCGGCGCGTTGAGGCCGAACAGAAGCGCGAGCGCCATCGTCGCGCCGAGCTCGAGCAGGCCCAGCGGCAGTGCCGCCCAACCTGGCTGGTACGGGAGCCGGCGGTGATAGACGGCGACGTCGAGGAGCACGCCGCTCCCGACCATCAGGCCGACGAGCTCGATCGGCCACCAGACGCGCAGCAGTGGCGCGAGCGCGACCGCCACGGCGAACGGGAGGAGCGCCGCAGCGAGCCGCGACTCTAGCCGGCCTCTCAGCGTGTACGACATCGCTCGACCCGGCGCAGGAAGCGGCGCGCCACGTACTTCATCCCCACGAGCGTGTCCGCCGCGGGATAGGCCCACTGGGCGGGCACGCCGGCAAGCGCAAGTGTGCGGTCTGCGTGCGTCAGTCCCGGGACGGTCGCGTCGGACGCGAGGACGAGCCAGCGCTGGGCGGTCTCGAGCTCGTGCTCGTCGGCAAGCCGTCGCAGCAGCGGGTCGTGTTGGAACCCGCGGCGAAAGCCGGTCGCGCAGATCACCTGGCGGGCGCCGTTGAGCTCGGCGACGACTCGGAAGCGCCCCTCTCGGCCTGCTCGCTCGAGCGGCTCGTCCCAGGCGCGGCCCGGAGGGTACGACGGCTCCGACAGCGTGCGGAGCAGCTCGGCCCGCTCTCCGGAGGCGGTCGCGTGGTAACCCGCGAGGCCGCGCTTGGAGAAGAGCGTGCGGTCGACATTGAGCGGGCGACGAGCCGGCTCGCGCCGCCGAACGGAGACGACCTCCGCACCCGCGGCGAGGGCGTTCAGCCATTCGGTCGCCGCGGCCATGCCGGCACCGACGACAGCGACGCTGTCCGAGTAGTGGTGCGGCTCGTAGGCATGGACGACGCGGGGGTCTCCCTCGAGCTCGGGCGGAAGCGCATGACCGGGATGGCCCGGAGCGAGCAGCACGTGCCGGAAGACGCCCTGCCCCTCGAGCTCGAACCCGCCGGGCACGGCCCGAACACGCTCGACCGTCGCCGGCCGAAAGCTCGTGTCCCAGCCGCTGCGGCTGCGGACCTCGGCGACGTGCGCGAGGAAGTCAGCGACGCTCGGCCGGTAGCGGTCGCAGACGCTGAGCACGAGCGGAGCAGGTGTCAGCCGCCGCAGCGATTCGCGCACCGCGAGCCCCGGGAAGGAGCGTGGGAGGCAGTGGCCGTCGCTCTCGGAGCGCATCCACCGCTGCCGGATCGCGGCTGCGCGCGGCCGCCAAGCGGCGACAGGATCGGGGTCGTGGCCGAAGACGGCGATTTCGGCGGGCGCGAGTCCGCCGTGCCGCAGGGTCGCGTAGGTGACGAGGCCGGCGAGCCCCGAACCGACGATCGCGACGCGTTCCATTGGAGAAGTATTGCCTGCGTGTTCCTGGCGCGTTGCACGCGGTGCGTAGGCCGGTGGAACAGTACGGAGGTACGGGCCGACGGCTGGAGTGCCGCGAGCGACGCGAGGCAGGCGGAGCCGGGCTCTGCCCGGCGGGACCCTGCCGGCCAGGGACGCGCAGGACTACTTTACGGAGCCGGCGAGCAGACCCTCGACGAAATAGCGCTGGAACATGGCAAAGATCGTTAACGGGATCACCGCCGAGAAGAACGCGGCCGGCGCGATGATCTCCAGGTTCGCGCCGAACTGGCGCAGCTGCGAGAAGATCTCCGGCGCGATCGGCTGGTTGTCCTGCGCGAGCACGAGGCCGACGAGGAGGTCGTTCCAGACGAAGAGCACCTGAAAGATGCCGAGCGCGGCGATCGCCGGGATTCCGAGCGGCAAGATGACGCGAGCGAAGATCCGCAGCTCGGAAGCACCGTCGATCCTGGCGGCCTCGAGCAAGTCGCGCGGGATCCCCGCGAAGAAGTTTCGCAACAGGAAGATCCCGAACGGAAGCGCGAACGCGCTGTGGAAGAAGACAAGGCCGACGATCGTGTCGTACAGGCCCGTCTTGTTGTAGAGCTCGAAGATCGGGATCAGCGACATCTGAAGCGGCACGAGGAGGAGCGCGATCACGCCGAGGAAGAACCAGTCACGGCC
>Ga0136617_10004833_pt1 | contig 12078 bp, 11 predicted proteins | sample AntDrymUQ3222106_2_FD_129672 | JGI IMG/M metagenome (GOLD analysis project Ga0136617, IMG submission 129672) | Polar desert sand microbial communities from Dry Valleys, Antarctica - metaG UQ322 (21.06) | ecosystem: Environmental > Terrestrial > Soil > Desert | place: Antarctica: Dry Valley...
GGCGGCGCTCGAGGGCACGCTCGCGCTCTACCTCGACCCCGAGCGCGCGCGCCGCGAGGTTCCGGTGCTGCGGATGCTCGACGAGCCAGTCGCAGCCGTCCTCGCCCGGGCGGAGCGGCTCGCCGCGCTGGTTGGCGGCGAGGTCGAGGAGACAATCGGTCGTGTGGGCGGCGGCGCGTTGCCGCTCGCGGAGCTGCCGAGCGCAGCGTGCGCGATCGAGGAGGAGCTGGCCCGACCGCTGCGCCTCGGCGACCCGGCTGTGCTCGGGATCGTGCGCGACGGCCGCCTCCTGCTCGATGCGCGGACGCTGGCCGACGACGAGCTCGAGGTTCTCGCGCGCGCGGTCGCGGCCGCGCGGGCGGGCACCGAGTCGTGAGATGGCGCTGACGGTCGGCACCGCGGGCCACGTCGACCACGGCAAGACCACCCTCGTCAAGGCGCTCACCGGCAAGGAGACCGACCGGCTTCCGGAGGAGCGTGCGCGGGGGATCTCGATCGACCTCGGCTACGCCCCGCTCGAGCTTTCCGACGGGACAACACTGTCGCTCGTCGACGTGCCCGGTCACGAGCGGTTCGTGCGCACGATGGTCGCCGGCGCGAGCGGGATCGACCTGTTCTTACTCGTGATCGACGCCGCGGAGGGCGCCCGCCCTCAGACGCACGAACACCTCGCGATCCTCCGCCTGCTCGGGGTCGACCGCGGGGTCGTCGCCGTCACCAAGGCGGACACGGTCGATCCCGAGACCCTCGAGCTCGCCGTCGAGGAGGCGCGGGAGCTCGTCCCGGGCCGCGCAGTCGTCCCCGTGAGCGGCGTCACGGGGCAGGGCCTCGACGCGCTTCGCGACGCGCTTGCCGAGACGGGAGCTGCAGCGACGCCGCGCCGCGCCGATTTTCCGACCCGTCTGTACGTCGACCGCGTCTTCACGCTGCGTGGGATCGGCACCGTGGTCACCGGCACGCTCTGGTCGGGCACGGTCAGCGAGAACGACGAGCTGCTCGTCGAGCCGTCCGGTCGTCCCGTCCGCGTTCGCTCCGTGCACGTGCACGACACCCCGGTCGCCCGGGCCGAGGCCGGTCAGCGCGTCGCGGTCGCGCTGCCAGGGGTCGAGCGGTCGGAGCTCCGGCGCGGCGACGCGCTGGTCGCGGAGGGCGCTTTTCCTCGCTCCTACCGGCTCGAGATCGCATTGGAGGAGCTCGAACCGATCCCGTCCGGAGCGCGCCTGCTGGTGCACCACGGCACGAGCCGGATCCCCGCACGAGTCGTCCGGGTGGGCTCGGATCACGCGCAGCTACGCCTCGCGGCGCCCGTCGTCGCAGCTCGCGGCGACCGGGTCGTGCTGCGCGGCGAGACGACGGTCGGCGGCGGCACGGTGCTCGACCCTGCGCCTCCGCGTGGGGTCGACGAGGCGCGGGATACCCTGCTCGACCGTGGCGATCCGGCGTCGATTGTCCGCGCGCTCGTCCACGAGCCGGTGCAGCGCGGCACGCTCGCAGCCCGGGCGCTGCTCGCGGGCGCCGAGCTCGAGGAGGGCCTCGACGCCGTCCGCGTCGCGGGCGACTGGGTGTTCGCGGACGCCTGGCTCGAGGAGGTGACCGATGCGATCCTCGGACGGTTGCGGGCCCGCGCCGAGCGCTCGCCCCTCGAGCCCGGGCTCGCGCTTGCCGAGCTGCTCCCTACGGCGCCGTGGACAACGGCCGTGCTTGCGCTGCTGCCGATCGAGCAGCGCGGGCCGAAGGCGTACCTCCCGGGCACGGTCGCCACGCTCGGGGGCCGCGCCGAGGCTGCGCAACGCCTCGAGCAGGAGCTTGCGAGCGCCGGAGTCGCCGCGACGAAGGCCGCAGACCCGGAACTCGCGAGATACCTGGAGGTGGATGGCAAGCTCGTCAGGCTCGGCGACGGGTTCGTGGTGAGCACGAGCGGTTACGAGGTCGCGCGCGACCTCGTAACCGCCGAGTGCGCGGCAGCCGGGGAGCTCACGCTCGCCCGCTTTCGCGACCTGGCCGGGGTCGGGCGACGTGACGCCCAGCTGCTCCTCGAGCGCATGGATGCCGACGGCGTCACTCGACGGGTCGGGGATCGACGCGTGCTGCGCCGGCGAGCTCCGCGATGAACGCGAGGACCACCGCATCGAAAGCATCAGGTCGCTCGAGGCTCGGCAGATGGGCCGCGCCGGCGATCGTCTCCTCGCGCGCGTTCGGGAGCGCGGCTGCGAGGCGATCGGCGATCGCGCGAAAGTCGGCAACGTCATGCTCACCGACGAGGACGAGCGCCGGGCAGTGGATCGCGCCCAGCTTCGACGGAAGGTCGTCGGTGAGAAACGACTCCTCCGCCGTGCTGCCGATCTGGAGCTCGAACGCGCGCAGCTGTTGCCTGCCGATCGCCGTCCGGACAAGCTCGGGTGCGTCGGGAAGCCAGAACGCGACATTGAGCTCCGTTGCGGCGGCGAGGTCCCCGCTCGCGAGGGCGTCTTCCTCGGCGGCGAAGAACGCCTCGGTCTCCGGCGACCACGGCTGATCGGGGAGCGGCGCGCCGGCGAGCACCAGTCCCGCGACCCGCTCGGGATGCGAGGCTGCGAGATCCAGCGCGACAAGCGCTCCGTACGACGCGCCGACGAGTACGGCCCGGTCGAGCGAGGCCGTGTCGAGGATCGCGAGCACGTCGCGCGCGTGGCAGTACCGGCCCTCGGCTCGACCGGAACGACCGAAACCGCGTAGGTCGAGGCGCGTAACCCGCAGATTCGCGGCCCAGGAGACCCACTGCGGATCCCACATGCGGCCGTCCGCGACGCCGGCGTGGAGCAGCACGACCGCGGGCCCTGCGCCTGCCTGCTCGACGTGGATCCCTCCGACGGTCTCGCGCGACGGAACAGACCCGCGCCGGGAGCGAAGGGCGTCGAGGTCGGCGTCGTCGGAAAGCCACTCCCACGCCCGGCCGTCCGAGGCAACGGCTTGCCGCAGGTTCGCGGCCGCGGTGTCGAGGTCGCCGGCGAGTGCGCGAAAGCAGGCGAGCTGATAGTTGAGCTGACCGTGCGAGGGGTAGTCGACGAGACCGGCCGCCGCGAGCTCGGCGGCTTCAGCGGGTTCGGTTGCGGTGAGCGCCGTGTACCAGTGCTCGTACGGCGCCGGCGTCACGGCGCCGGGTGTCCCGCCGATCACGAGGACGCTCGTCCGGTCGGTAAGGGCTTTGGCGCCCCGGCTCGCCTCGGGTGCGACGAGGAGGAACTCCTCGGGGCCGAGCTCGAGCGTGCTCGCGTCGACCTCGAACGAGGCGCGACCGCTCAGTACGACGTACAGCTCCTCGTGCCGATTGGAGCTCTCGCCCAGCTCGTCGTGGCTGCCCACGAGCACGTCGCCGGCGCTCGGAGCCGTATACAGGCCGGCGCCGAACCCGGTGATCCCGAGCGCGCGCCGGAGTGGATGCCAGAAGTGATCGCCAATCTCGGCGGGTGCAAGGTCGGCGAGGCGGACATGGCGAGCGCGCTCGCCGTCAAGCTCTGTCATGGAGTCTCCTGACGAACTGGCTGGCATGGACTCGCGGCGAACGTCGCGAGCAGCCCGCGCCGAAGCGCAGCGTCTTCGGTCCGCCGTCAGTCGCGAGTGCGACCGGCGGGGCGCTGCGTGACGGACAGTGGACTGGTCATCTCGCTGCTCACCTCCTCCCGGTCGAGGCGCGGTCTGCGCGCCGAGGAGCATACACCGCGTCGCCGTAGAATCTCATTCCGTCGGCGAGGATCCGTACTCCCGCGGCGCCCACTCGGGCTCGAGGTCGGTGCCGACCCCTTCCGCCACACGGTTGATGTAGTTGAAGTAGGCGATCACCTGGATCGCGTCGTGGATCGCAGGATCGTCGAGCCCCTGCGCTCGCAGCGCGTCCGCATCGGCGACTCCGACCGCAGCGGGCTCGAGCGTCAGCTTCCTCGCGTAGTCGCAGAGCGCGCGCCTGCGCCCGTCGAGGTCGGCCGCTTGCCGGTAGTCGTGCTCTGCATGCCACGCGAGCTCCTCTGCTGCGCCCTCTGCACGGAGGTCGTCTGCGTGCGAGCGTCGTCAATAGTGGCACTCGTTCGTCGCCGAGACGACCGTGGCGAGCAGCTCCCGCTCTTCGCGCGTCAAGCCGGACGGCTCGAACATGATCGCCTTGTAGAGCTCCATCGAGCGCCGCAGCACCGCCGGGCGGAGGCTCATCGAGCGGACGATGTTGTAGACCTTGCCCGCACGTGCGGTCGCCGCCTCGTACTCCTCGGCGAGCGACCCTGACGCCTCCTCGGGTGGGATCAGGCGGATGTGCGCCACTACCGTGATCCTGCCAGCACTGACACGGCGCCGCTCCCCGAGACGGAGCGGCGCCGAGGCGCCCGCGGTGCACGCGTCAGTGCGGCCGGAGCGGCTGAACGACTCGCACCGGAAGCGGGGCGAGCTGCTGTCTGAGAAGGATCGCCGGATGGAACACCGGCGGGAACGGGCGGCCACGGGTATAGACGGGCCGGGGCGCCGTATCGTGCTCGACGCACAATCCGCCGATCGTGAACGTCGTGCACCCGGGGAACGAGCAGCGACTCAGCATGAACGGCACCCTACCCGATCTCGAATGTGAGCAAACAGTTAAGGATCTGTAGTCAACTTGGTCTTGCGCCAGCTCGTGAGGTCGTAGGCCCTGTTCAGGGCCTTGAGCACCTCTCTCGCGATGATCTTGCCACCGGCGGTCTCGAAGTGCACGCCGTCGCTCGCCCTCACTCGCTCGGTGCGACCCTGGGCGTTCGGCAGGTACTCGGCGAAGCCACCCGCGGCGCCGGCGAACATCGTGTAGGTGTCGACGTACGTCACGCGCTTCGGCCAGCGGCGCGCCTCGGCGACCACCGTTGCATTGACGATATCGAAGCGTTGGGTCTGCGCGGGGCTGCGGGTGATCGGCAGCCCGATCCAGACAACATGCCCACCACCCTTGGTGATCGTCCCGAACACGATCGCAAGCCGGCGCCGGTACTCGCGGCGCCAGGCAGCGTCGCCGAACTCGCCGATCGAGACACCCTCCGGCAGACCGGTCATGTAGGCTTTGTCGTCGTTGCCGCCGAATCCCAGCACGACCGCGTTCGGCTTGAGCTCCTTCATCTTCGCGCGGAACTCGTCGAACCAGTTGAAGACGTCGGGTCGGGTGAGCCCGGTCGCGACGCGGCCCTCGACACCGCCGACGCCAATGATCACAGGGCTTGCGCCGGCCGCCTGGACGATCTCGTAGCCGGGCGTGATCACGAGCGAGTCACCCGCCACCCACAAGCGCAGCTGCTTGCGCGGCGTGAACGCGAGCTTGCGGGCCGGTGACGGGGGTAGCGGCTTCGGCTGGGGCTTGGGCGTCACGCGTGGCTTCGGGCTCGTCGCCGACGGGGGTGCAGGGATCGGTATGGCGTCGATCGAGACGTCGATCTCGTCGTCGTCCGGGCGACCGATCGCGGCCTTGACGAGTGCGCGCGGCCGATCGAGCAGCAACGCGCGGCTCACGTCGGCGAGCGGGCTGGTGAACGTGGTCGCGACATCCCGCTTCCAGCCGTCGGGCTGGTTGTAGGCGGTCTTGTGGATGCCGGGCGCGTTGAGCAGCAGCCCGAAGGCGAGGGCGAGCGCTGCGACGACCAGGGCGTGCCCGGCCGACCACAGCTTGCGGCCGTCGAGCGTGCGGCGGCGCCGAGGCTCCGCGGCGACCGTCGTCGCGTGCGGCTCGGGCTCGTCAGCCGCCTCGACGGTCGGCTCCTCATCGACGGGCAGCGGTGGCAGCAGGGGCTGGTCGGGAGGGTTGGGCACGCCTAGAACTGGAAGTAGATGAAGGGTGCCACACCCTCCGGGCCCATCGCGTTGACCAGGGTCAGCGCGAAGGCGAGAACCGTGGCTTGGCCGAGGACGGGGAGTCGCGAGAAGCGCGCCATCACGAGCCGCGGCACGCGTGACGGGAGGTACTGGGAGCCGATCCCGACGGCGATCGCGAGCAGAATGCCCGAGGTGACGAGTGGCGAGGGCTCGCTCCAGCCGGTGAAGAGCCCGCCGAGCAGCTGCCACGCAGTGTCGAACGAATCGGCTCGGAAGAAGATCCAAGCGAGGCAGACGACGTGGAAGGTGAGGAGGCGGTTGCGCCACGTCGTCCAGGTCGTCGGGGGACGCCTGACGAAGCCGGGCCGTTCTCGCCACCAGCGCTCTGCGGCAAGCCCGACGCCGTGGATCCCTCCCCAGACGACGAACGTCCACGCCGCGCCGTGCCACAACCCGCCGATCAACATCGTCAGCAGCAGGTTGCGGTAGGTGAAGAGCCGTCGTCCCCGGTTCCCGCCGAGCGGCACGTAGAGGTAGTCGCGCAGCCAGCGCGAGAGCGTCATGTGCCAACGTCGCCAGAAGTCCTGCAACGATCCCGCCGCGTAGGGTGAGTCGAAGTTCTGGGGGAAGGCGAACCCGAGCAGGAGTGCGATCCCGATCGCGATGTCCGTGTAGCCGGAGAAGTCGGCGTAGATCTGCACGGCGTAGGCATAGACCGCGATCAGGATCTCGAGCGACGAGTGCTCGCCGGGCGCGCCGAAGACGTCATCGACGATCCCCGCGGCGAGGTAGTTCGCGATCACGACCTTCTTGAAGAGGCCGGTCGCGATCAGGTAGAACGCACGGCTCGTGTCGACCCGGCGCGGGTCGCGGGGACGGTCGAGCTGGGGCACGAGCTCGCTCGGCCGCACGATCGGGCCCGCGACGAGGTGGGGAAAGAAGGCGAGGTAGACCGCGAACTTCTCGAGGCTCGTCGGCTGAAATGTGCCCCGGTAGGCGTCGACCACATAGCTGATCGCCATGAACGTGAAGAAGGAGATGCCGACCGGCAGCACGATCGACTTGACCTCGAGCGGCAGGTCTGCCCCTACCAGCGAGGCGAGGCTGTCGCTCGAGGTGACGAAGAAGTCGTAGTACTTGAAGTAGCCGAGCACGCCGAGATTCCCCGCGAGCGCCAACACGAGCAACGCCTTGCGCCGCGAGGTGACGGGGGTCTGCCAGATGCGCACCGCCAGCACCTGGTTCCAGAGCGTGCAGCCGACGAGCAGGAACACGAACCGCCAGTCCCACCAGCCGTAGAAGACGTAGCTCGCTCCGATCATGAACGGCCGCCAGCGGCTCGGGCGCGACATCAGGAACCACGAGAGCGGTAAGACGAGCAGGAAGAAGAACGCGAACGTGGCGGTCGGGAACAGCACCGGTGGGGAAGCCTACGGCGCTCTGGTTCGCAGGTGACGGCTTCGACGCTCTTTCTAAAGCGCAAAACGACATAGGGCCGGGCCAGCCCGGCCCTATGTCGTTCTGCGCTCGACCGTCGCTTCCACGTCGGCAGGCGCCGGCGGCAGAGGCGTGATCGCCGTGACCGAGTCTGTCTCGAGCAGCGTGTGCTCGACCGGAGGCACGAACCACGCGGGATCGTCGCGCGCCTCGGCGGGAGGGGGTGCGGCGTAGGAGACGAACGTCTGCCGCACGTCGGTGCGCGAGGCTGCCCACTCGATCAGCGCGACGAGCAGCCAGGCGCCGGCCATCACCCCGCCGATCGCGACCGCGTCGAGCTCGGCGACCGCAGCGCCGGTTGCGCACGCTGCGAGGAAGAGGCCTTCGAGCAGGAGCCGCGGCACCTGCGGCGGACGGCGTACAGGGGTCTCGAGCGAGCCGACCCACGCGTACGCCGCAGAATCGACCTCGGCCGGGCGAGGAAGCGGCGACGGCGCGGAGAGCCGGCGGACGTCACCCTGCAGGGCGTCGACCTTGCCGACGAGCCCGCGCAGTGTCTCGGTGAGATCCTCCGTGGAGGCGTCGTCGGGCATTAGTCTTCGGCGCGCATCGCGTCGATCGCCTTCTTCGCCTTCGCGTGTACACCGGCGCGCCGCTCCTCGATCGTCTCGGCCGGTGGCGCGACCTCGGGCTCCCTGTCCGGCGGCGCCGTGGCGCGCGTCTCCCGCAGCTTGCGTCGCAGGTCGTCGGCGGGATCGGGGGCGGGCTCGGCAGGCTTCGGGGCGTGTCGGCGGCCGAGCAGGCGCGCGAGCGCGGCGATGCTCACGAGCCCGGCAGTCCATCCGAACACCCTGCGCACGGCGCCATGCTATCCGGGTTTTGGACAGAGCCCTGTTCCCTCGCCGGCTAGGCAAGGGAGAACGCTGCTACCGTTCGTTCGCTTCCTGCCACCTCGCGCGCCGTCTCGTCCCGGGCGGCGCACCAGCCGGGCGTGGCCGACTCAGACCGAAGGAAGGATGGAGGGAACGAGTGAACGAGTACGAGATTCTGCTGATGCTGGACCCCGAGCTGCCGGACGAGAAGCAGACCGAGGTCGTTCAGCGGACGCGCGACCACATCGAGCGGGGAGGGGGGTCGTTCGAGCGGCACGACACGTGGGGCCGTCGCCGGCTCGCCTACGAGATCGACCACAAGGCCGATGGGGCCTACCACCTTCTCACCTTCGCCGCGTCGCCGGAGACGCTCAGTGAGCTCTCGCGCGTCTTGAAGATCGACGACGCTGTGATCCGCCATCTCGCGACGCGGCGCCCGGAAGGCGGGCCGAAAGGGCCAGTAGCGGCGCCCGCGCCGATCGGCGACGATACTCCTTCACCCGCGAGCGCCCAGGACGAGGAGGAGTAATGGCCGACATCAATCGTGTCACTCTGGTTGGAAGGCTCACACGCGACCCCGAGCTCAAGCATCTGCCCTCCGGCACGCCGGTGCTCGAGCTCGGGCTCGCGGTGAACGGTCGTCAACAGGACGGCGCCGGTACCTGGGTGGACAAGCCCAATTTCTTTGACGTCAAGGTGTTCGGCAATCAGGCCGAATCGCTCTCGCGCAACCTCCAGAAGGGGCGGCGGATCGGAATCGACGGCCGGCTCGACTGGCGCTCCTGGGAGGCACAGGACGGCTCGAAGCGCTCCAAGGTCGACGTCGTCGCCCAGAACGTCCAGTACCTCGACAGCCGCGGCGACGCCGAGGGTGGCGGCGACTTCATTCCCGCCGGAGCGACGTCCAACGCGAACGCCGATTTTCCGACCTCGCCGACCGACGACGACATCCCGTTCTGACGATGCAGCTGATCCTGCTCAGCGACGTCGAGAAGCTCGGCCTGAAGGGCGAGGTCGTCGACGTCAAGCGCGGGTTCGCCCGCAACTACCTCCTGCCGCGCCGCCTGGCCGAGGTCGCCTCACCAGGCCGGATTGCGGAGGCTCGCCGGATCGACGAGGTCAACGCCAGGCACGAGGCCCGCTCGTCCGACCAAGCAGCGGCGATCGCGGACACGCTGGGCAAGACGGTGCTCCGCTTCGAGGTCAAGGCAGGCCCGACCGGAGCGCTGTTCGGCTCGGTGACCCCTACCGACATCGCCGAAGAGCTCTGGCGAACACGCAAGATCCGTGTCGACCGGCGCAAGATCGATGTCGATGCGATCAAGCGAATCGGCCGCTTCAGCGTCCCGATCGCGGTGTACGAGGGGGTGGTCGCCGAGGTGAAGACGCTCGTCGTGCCCGAGGGCGGCGAGCTGCCGCCCGAGGAAGAGCTCGCGGCGATGGAGGCAGCCGACGCCGCCGAGGCGGCGGCAGCCGCGGAGCAAGCAGCCGCGGCAGCGGCCGGCGACACGGAGCTCGAGTATCTCGACGAGGTGGTCGCGGAGAGCGTGGACGACGAGGACGGGCCGAGCGCCGCGACCGACGACGACCCGCGCGACGCAGCCGCGTAGGACCAGGACGCACCGAGGGGTCTGCCGGGGTCTGTCCCCGGAGGGACAGACCTCCTCTGTTCTCCCCAGGGCAGGTCGCGGCCTGTGGACGCGGGTGCGGAACTTCCCGCACGATGCGGGCTTTCCCGGCGCCGGAGCTGGGGAGAAACCAGCCGACCGTGGGGATACACTACGAACGTGTGTTCTGTTCTCCCTGCTCCGTCGTTGCAGACGGTCCAATTTGGCGCTGGCCCTCCGGGACGGTTTGATCCCGACTCCAGATGAGTGTCACCGAAGACCGGCTCGCGCCGCTCGTTCCGCCCCAGAACCTCGAGGCGGAGGAATCGGTGCTGGGCGCGATGTTGCTCTCTGCGACCGCGATCGGGGCGGTCACGGAGATCATCGACGCATCGCATTTCTACCGCGAGTCGCACGCCAAGGTCTACCGCGCCTCGCTCGCGCTCTGGGGCAAGGGCGAGCCGGTCGACGCAATCACCCTGTCGAACGAGCTCGAGGAGCGCGGTGAGCTCGACGCGATCGGGGGCCGTGCGCGCATCGCCGAGCTCGCCGCGCTCGTGCCGGCCGCGTCCAACGTCGATCACTACGCCCGGATCGTCAAGGAGAACGCCACCCTCCGTGCGTTGATCCGCGCCGGGCAGGAGATCGTGCGGCTCGGCCAGGAGCGGCTCGGCGAGACGACCGATCTGGTCGACCGGGCGGAGCAGCTCGTGTTCGAGCTCGCCCAGCAGCGGGTGACAAGCGACTTCCACCACATCGAGGCACTGCTCAAGGAGGGCTTCGAGCAGATCACACGGTTGTACGAATCGGGGGCCGACCTGACCGGCGTCCCATCCGGCTTTCGCGAGATCGACCGCCTCACCTGCGGCTTCCAGCCCGGGAACCTCGTCATCCTCGCGGCGCGGCCGTCGATGGGGAAGTCCGCGCTCGCGCTCTGCATGGCTGCGAACCTCGGCGTGCGTCACTCGACACCCGTCGCGCTCTTCACGCTCGAGATGTCGAAGGCCGAGGTGACGCAGCGGCTGATGTGCAGCGAGGCGAAGGTCGAGTCGAACCGGCTCCGCTCCGGCAAGCTCGCGCCGGACGACTGGCCCCGACTGACTGCCGCCTGCGACCGGCTCGCGAAGGCGCCCATCTTCGTCGACGACACCGGCTCGATCACGATGATGGAACTCCGCTCGAAGGCCCGCCGGCTCAAGTCGCGCCAGCCCTCGCTCGGGCTCGTGATCGTCGACTACCTCCAGCTGATGACCTCGGGCGGCACGGTCGAGAACCGCGTCCAGGAGGTCTCGCAGATCTCGCGCAACCTGAAGGTGCTCGCCCGCGAGCTCGAGGTGCCGATCGTGGCGCTGTCACAGCTCTCACGCAAAGTCGAGGAACGCCAGGACAAGCGCCCGCTGCTCTCAGACCTGCGCGAGAGCGGCTGTCTAGCCGGCGAGTCGCGCGTGTTCCTGCCCGCGGAAGGGGTCTACAAGCCGATCCGCGAGCTCGTCGGGCGCTCGGACTTCGATGTGCTCGCGCTGAACGAGGAGACGTGGCAGCTCGAGCCACGGCGCGCGACGAACGCGTTCGTGACCGGCCGGAAGCCGCTGTTCCGCCTCCGCACGCGACTCGGGCGGTCGATCCGGGCGACGGCCAACCACAGGTTTCTTGCGTTCGACGGTGGGTGGACGCGGCTCGACGCGCTGAGCCCCGGGAAGCGCATTGCGCTCCCGCGACGGCTCGATCGGTGGGCCGGCGACGAGCGAACGATGAGCGATCCGGAGCTTGCGCTGCTCGGCCACCTGATCGGCGACGGCTGCACCCTGCCGCGACATGCGATCCAGTACACGACCCGGGAGCCGGAGCTCGCCGCGCTCGTCGCCGATCTCGCCGAGCAGGTCTTCGGCGAGGCGATCGCGCCGCGTATCAAAGCCGAGCGAACGTGGTTCCAGGTGTATCTCGCCTCCGCGAGGCAACTAACCCACGGCGTGCGAAACCCGGTCGCCGCCTGGCTCGACGACCACGGGGCCTTCGGACTCCGGAGTCACGAGAAGTACGTGCCGGATGAGGTCTTTCGTCAGCCGGTCGAAGGCATCGCGACGTTCCTTCGTCACCTGTGGGCGACGGACGGCTGCCTCTGGCACGACGGCTCGGACCGCTACCCCGTCGTTCGGTACGACACGACGAGCGAGGCGCTGGCAGACGGCGTCGTCTCGCTCCTGCTGCGTCTCGGGATCTGTGCGACCCGCCGGGTTGTGTCGATGGGCGAGCGCGGACGTCCCTCACATCGAATCGAGCTCGGCGGGCAGCCGGACATGCATCGCTTCTTGCAGATCGTCGGTGCGGCGGGCGAGGTGCGTCGACAGCGGGTCGCGTCGATTCGCAAC
>Ga0136617_10004834_pt1 | contig 12078 bp, 11 predicted proteins | sample AntDrymUQ3222106_2_FD_129672 | JGI IMG/M metagenome (GOLD analysis project Ga0136617, IMG submission 129672) | Polar desert sand microbial communities from Dry Valleys, Antarctica - metaG UQ322 (21.06) | ecosystem: Environmental > Terrestrial > Soil > Desert | place: Antarctica: Dry Valley...
CCAGCGCGAGCCGTCGCCGACCACCTCGCGGATCTCGTCGCCGGTCTCGGGGGCGATGATGATCCCGATCTCCTCGATCCCGGCGGCGGCCATGGCCTCGATGCCGTAGAAGAGCACCGGCTTGTTGGCCACGGGCACGAGCTGCTTTGCGCTCGTGTGGGTGATCGGCCGCAGGCGGGTGCCCTTGCCACCGGAGAGGATGAGGCCCTTGAGCGCGTCCATCAGTAGACGCCGGCGAGCTTGCGGTGATCCCACGTCGCGGTGGTCCCCGCGACGAACTGGAGCCCGACGCGCTTGGCGGCCTGCGTCTTGAAGGCCGCCCGCGCCTCCGGACCGACGGCACCCTCGCCGCCGTAGCGGACCGCCAGCGCCTCGCCGATCCCGGCCACCGTCTCGAGGTCGTGGTGCAGGACCGTCTGGGCCTTGATCATCACGCCGCGCAGCTCGGAGTACTCGTGGCCGGTCTCGATCTGCAGCGTCGCGCGGTCGTCGCGCTCGAGGTTGCGGACCTTCTGGGACTTCGCGTAGGTCCAGCCCCACAGCTCCCCGCTGCGCACGACGTACCAGAGCGGCATGAGGTGGGGCCAGCCGTCCGGGCCGATCGTGGCGACCACGACGACGCGCTGCTCGTCCAGGAAGGCCGCGACCTCCTCGCCCGACATCTGGATCTGGTCCCGGCGGCTCACCGGGCGGAGGGTAGTTGAGCCGCTAGGCCCGCGTCAGCAGGCGCTCGGCCGCGGCGCGCACCGCGTCGCGCGCCTCGGCGGGCTCGAGCACGGCGGCGTCGCCGGCCTCCTTGAGCACCTCGCGCACGAGCCAGTCGGTTCCCGCGTAGGCGAACTCGACGACGATCGCGCCGTCGGCGAGCTCGGCGACGAGCGGGCGCTCCTCGCGCACCCAGCGGGCGCGCTCCGGCGAGATCCAGACGCGTGCGCGCTGGGAGGCCTCGACCTCGCCGGTGCGCGGCCAGCCGTCGAGGTCGGCCGCGGGGTCGATCTCCGGGCGCGGCTCGAAGGACTCGTCGGTGACCGTCGCCTGCTTGATGCGGTCCAGCCGGAAGTGGCGGACGTCGTCACGGGCGGGGTCATAGGAGGCGACATACCAGCCGTCGCGCCCGTTCATCAGCGCATAGGGCTCGATCGTGCGCTGGGAGAACTCGTCCTCGTTCTCCTTGTAGTACTCGATGGCCAGCAGCCGGTGGCCGGCGATCGCGCGCGAGATGACGTGGGCGATCACGGGGTCGTCGCCCAGCGCGGTGGCGACCTGGAGGCCCTCCTGCACGGGATCCTCGCCCAGAGCCAGGACGATCTTCTCGCGCGTGGAGGCCAGCGACCCCTTCGGGATGTGCTCGCCGATCAGGTCGATCGCCGCGACCAGCGCCTTGGCCTCGATCGGCAGCAGGCGGGCGGGGCGCGCGAAGGAGTCCGAGTAGGCGTCGTTGTCGACCTCGATCGTCCCGTCGGGCGACACCTCCGCGTAGAGGATGTAGGAGCCCGCACCGAAGTTGACGACGTTGAGCACCCCGACGTCCTCCGAGAGCTCCTGCTCGGAGAGCTGGAGGCGCTCGCAGACCTCCTCGACCTTCAGCTTGCGGCCCTCGCGACCGGCCTCGATCAGGATCGACGCCAGGGTGACCAGGCGCGCGAAGCGCTCGGGGCGGATCGCGGCCTCGCCGCGCGAGCTCGCGTCGGCGCGGCCGTTTGACTCCGCGACGGGCGGCTCGGCCGGAGCCCCGGTGCCCGTCGTCTCAGCGGGCTCGAAGTCGTCGGAGTGGCGCTCGAGCAGCAGCTCGACGCGGTCGCCCAGCTCGGCCACGACGTCGTCGGGACCCAGCAGGCGCGCGTGCTCGCCGAGGCCGAGCACCCAGGAGATCAGCAGGCGCGCGTTGGCATACGGGGTGGTGAAGCGCACGCCGCCCTCGCCGTCGTCGGCGGGGGCGAAGGTGCCGTAGCGGTCGAAGTGGCGCTCGATCTGCCAGGCGATCCGGTCGGAGATGTGCACCTCGGCGTCGCCCACGGCGTCGCCGAACTGCCACTGGATGCGGTCGGCGTAGGCGCGCGGATTGAAATCGTCGGGCCGCTGGAAGTCGTGCTCGGCCTTGGACGAGTAGGCGACCTTGCCGCGAATCCGCGACAGGCGGAACACGCGCAGCGCGTCGCGCTCATGGGCGTGGCCGACGAGGTAGAACTGCCCGCCCTGGAAGAGCAGCTGGTAGGGATCCACCTTGCGCGGGCCCGTCTCGTCGCGGTCCATCGTGTAGTAGTCGAAGGTGATGGTCTTACGGCGCGAGATGGCCGTGTCGATCTTCACGAGACGCTGCGAGACGTCGTGGCCGCCGGCCGACGCGGTGATCCCCAGCGCGACCGTGCGCTGGTCGGGCGCGCGCAGCGGGCTCGGCCGGCCCCAGGAGATCTGCTGGAGGGCGAGGCGCAAGGGCTCGGCGTAGGCGAACTCGCCGTCGAGCAGCGACAGCGCGGTCTGCAGCGCGGCCAGCTCGGAGTCGGTGAACTCGATGGCCGGGAGGTAGAAGTTCTCGGGCGGCAGGGAGTAGGACTCCTGATCGGCGGCGCCCTCGAGCGTGTCGTTGACCGACAGGACGATCCCCAGCGACTCGAGCTCGGCACGGTCGGCGTAGAAGCGCCGCGCGAAGGCATCGGCGGTCATCCCGCTGTAGCCCTCCACCGACGAGCGGATCTCCGATGCTGTGACCGGCCGGCGCTCGGCCATGAGGTAGGAGATCAGCGACAGCTGCCTGATCAGCTTTTCGGTGTCCTTTGCCACGAGTCACCGAGGATAGAACGGACTCGCCGCCGGCTCTGCCGCCAGGCGCGTTTCGCCCCGCTCTTTGCGCTGTTTGGCGCGCGGGCGCCCGGGCAGGGCGCGCCGGAAACCGTCAGGCGGCTTCGGCGCTGTCGGCCTCGGGCGGCGCGGCGAAGTAGGCCCCGCCGCCAAGTGCGCGGTCGAAGCCCGACCACTCCTGGCCCTCGGCCAGCTCCTTCTCGAGCCGGTCGAAGGAGCCCAGGCGCCCGCCGAGGTTGTCGATCATGTGCACGAGCGTGGCCTCGCGGGTGCAGGGCACGACCGGTGAGCCGTGCTCGAGCTGGCCGTGGTGGGACAGGATGATGTGCAGCAGGGCCTGCGCGGTCTGGGGTGGGAACCCCGGCAGATCCTCGACGGCGCGGCGCACCCGGTAGTAGCCGAGCGGGATCTCACCCTGCAGCTTGCCGTCGTCGGTCATGTCGATGTGCTGCGGATCGGCCGTGTAGGCCTCGAGCTTGCCGATGTCGTGCAGCAGCGCGCCGGTGACGGCGATGTCACGATCGATACCGGGGAACGTGGCGGAGATCGTCGAGACGGCCTGGGCGACCGAGAGGCAGTGCTCGAGCAGGCCGTGGCGGTAGGCCTGGTGGTAGTACTTGGCGGCCGGGGCCTCGCGGTAGCTGGTCCAAACGTCCGAGCCCTCGCCGAGCAGGACGTCGAGCAGCCCGCGCAGGTGCGGATGCTGGACGGTGGCGATGAGCTCGCGCAGGTCCTCCTCCATCTGCTCGGCCGTGCGCTGGGGCCCGTCGAGCAGCTCGTCGATCTCGTACTCGCTCGGGGCGGCCGGACGCAGGCCCAGGACCTTGAGTTGGGGGCCGAACTTCGGATGCACCCCGTAGTGACCGGTGACGAAGGCGGCCGACCCGCCGGGGAGCTCGCGCACGAGCGCGGCGTCGGCGTCCCAGAAGACGGCGCGGACGGTGCCCGTCCGGTCGCTCAGCACCAGGCGGGCGAACTCGCTGCCGTCGCGCTTGTGGCAGAGCTCGATCTCACGCACGAGCAACGCCTGCTCGACGGCCTGTCCCTCATCGAAGTCGCGGATCAACACGGCGGCGACCTTAGACCCGGTTGCGGACGGCAGTACGGTGCGCTTCATGCATTGGTGGTCGTCGTCACGGGGCCGAAGCTGACATGGCACAGACCGCGATCGTGACGGGTGGAACCGGGGGGCTGGGGACCGCCGTCGTGGAGGTCCTGCTGGCGGCCGGCTGGCGCGTCGTGGTGCCGTTGGTAAACGAGCGCGGTCTATGGCAACACTCAGTCGATACGACTTCGCCAAGCGGTCCGGCCCGCTCTTCATCGATTCCTTTTCCGGACCCTCAACCCCCGTAGAACTCGATCGCGCGGTCGGCCACCTCGCGCACGGCCCGCGCGTTGCCGAAGGAGTTGACCACGACCGCGAGCCCGGGGATCGCCTTGCCGGCGAGCTTCTTGGCGCCCTTGCGTGTCGCGTAGCGCGCCAGGGAGTTGAAGAGCGCGCGGTCGCGCTGCGTGCTGCGTCCGATGAATGCCTCGGCCATCGTCTGACCGACGCCGTCGAGGGCTGCGCGCGCTGTCGCGGGATCCGGATGGAAGCGCTCGATCACCAGCAGCTCGGCGGGGCGCATCGGGTCGTGGGGGTCATAGCCGTAGGCGGCGGCGATGAAGAAGACGACGCGCGACTGGATCCAGGCCAGCGAGGCGAGGTCCGGAATCATGGTGACGAAGCCGCCGAACCCGGTCGCCGCCCCGGTCACGCGAGCAAACGCCGAGTGGCGCTTGCGCGCCATCCGGGCCAGCTCCGCCGGTGTGTGGGCATACATCGCCCGGCGCTCGGACACCCACTCCTCGGCCGCTGGCGCGTGAAACTCGCTCGCCGCGAGCGCGATGTACTCCGGCGCGCGCACCGGGTCGGCGCGGAGCTGTTCCCACAGGCGCGCCGGGAGCGTGCGCGCCTCGTGCTCCTCCTGGCGGAAGGAGGAGTCGGCGTGGTCGGGTTCGCTCACGGGGCCACCAGGGTAGCCTCCCAGCCGCGTCCGCCGGGCGCGATACACAGGGTGCAGGGGTTTCCGTGACGCAGCCGCTGATCGAGCATCGTCGCCGGTTCGCCGGCTTTGACACCCGCCTGCTAGAGCTCGAGGGGGACGGGCCGCCGATCGTCCTGTTCCACGGCTACGCCGACTCGGCCGACACCTGGCGCACGCTGCTGCACCGCCTCGCCCGCGCCGAGCGCCGCGCGATCGCGGTGGACCTGCCCGGCTTCGGCACCTGCGCCCCACTGCGCCAGGGCCGGATCCTCCCCCAGCTCGAGCGCTTCGGCGCGGCGGCCGTCGCGTACGCGGCCGCGGACGGCGACGAGGTGGTCGCCGCGGGCAACTCGCTGGGCGGCTGCCTCTCGCTCCTGCTCGGCCAGCGCCCCGAGCTGCCGCTCGCCGGGATCGTGCCCATCGCGCCGGCAGGCTTCGACCTCGCGCGCTGGATCGGGATGGTCGAGCGCGACCCGATCCTGCGCACGCTGCTGGCCATCCCCACGCCGCTGCCCGAGGCGGTCGTGCGCGAGGCGGTCGGACGCGTGTACCGCGTGCTCGCCTTCGCCCGGCCAGGGGACATCGACGCGAGGGTGGTGCGCGCCTTCACCGCCCACCACCGCGATCGGGCGACGGTGCGCCGGTACCTCGACACCGCGCGCCGGCTGCTACCCGAGCTGGCGGACCCGTACGACCTCGAGCGCGTCGAGTGCCCCGTGCTGCTGGTATGGGGGACGCGCGATCGGATGGTCTCGGCGGGGGGTGCCGAGACCCTGCGCAGCGCGCTGCCCGATACCGAGGTCGTGCTGCTCGACGGCCACGGGCACTGCCCGCAGATCGAGGCGGCAGACGAGGTCTCAGACCTCCTGCTCGGCTTTCCACGCGCACTGCCCCGGGCCGCCTGACCACCGGACGCTAGAATCCGGCGTCCCGCGCCTACCGCCCACCCGCGGAGGAGACGGACGGACTTGCTCAGGCTCCCCTCACCCGACACGGTTGCCAAGGCGGCGGCCAACGCGTATGACACCTTCGTCGGCGGGGGCGTCGCCGACCTGCGCCCGACCGCCTCGTCGATCATCTACGAGGGGCCTCAGTGCACCATCCACCGCTACCGGCGGCCCAACGCCCGCCCGGCGCGCGGGACCCCGGTGCTCCTCGTCCCGCCGCTCGCCGCACCCGCGACCTGCTTCGACCTGCGCCGCGGGTGCTCCCTGGCCGAGCACCTGCTCGCCAAGGGGCACCCGACCTACCTCGTCGACTACGGCGCGATCTCCTTCTCGGACCGGGCGCTCGGGCTAGAGCACTGGGTCGACGGCGTCATCCCCGACGCGATCCGCCGGGTCTCCGAGGACAACGACGGCGCGCCGATCCAGCTCGTCGGCTGGTGCCTGGGCGGAATCATGTCGCTCCTGGCCGTCGCCGCCCACGAGGAGCTTCCGGTCGTCTCGGTGGCGACGATCGCCTCGCCCTTCGACTTCCGCCGCGTCCGCATGACGGCGCCGATCGCCGCGCTCGCGCAGCTGACCGGGGGGCGGGTCGTCTCCGGGCTCTATCGCGCGCTGGGCGGCGCGCCGGCACCGCTGGTGACCGCGGGCTACAAGCTCGCCGGGATCGACAAGTACGTCACCAAGCCGGTCGTGATGGCCCAGCGCATCGCCGATCGCGACTTCCTCGCCCAGCTCGAGGCCGTCGACGCCTTCATGGGGAACATGATCGCCTACCCCGGGCGCACCTTCGGCCAGCTCTACCACCGCTTCTTCATCGTCAACGAGCTGGCCGACGGCCACCTCGAGCTCCCGGGCCACGACGTGCACCTGAGCGACGTCCGCGTCCCGGTGCTCGCCGTCGCCGGCGAGGGGGACGGCATCGCGCCGATGGCCGCCTGCGAGCACGTCGTCGGCCTGCTGCCCAACGCGCCGAGCGTTCGCTATGAGACCGGGCCGGGCGGTCACCTCGGCGTGCTGACCGGCCGCGCGGCGCGCCGGACGACGTGGGTCTACCTCGACGAGTTCCTCGCCCAGGGCGACCGCATCGCCGGGGACCGGCTTCCCGCGCGCGCGGCCTAGAGCTTGGCGAAGTCCGCCGAGCGGTAGCCGCGGCGCGCGCCGAGCCGGGCCAGGCGTGGTGGAGCGAGCACCCGGAGGTCCCGCGCGAGCAGATCCTCGCCGCGGCGATCAACGCGATCTGGATCGGCTTCGAGCGCGTGCAGCGCGGCGAGGGCGTGCGGCCCGGCGGGGAGCAGCTGAGCTAACCGGCCGCGGCCGGGGCGTCTGGTGAGCGGCGCTCGGCCACCGCGGCGCGCGCCTTGACCAGCGCGTGCTTCGGGTTCAGCGTGCCCAGGACGCGCGCGATGATGACGAGGGAGATCGCCAGCGAGACGAGCAGCAGGACAAAGGACACGCCGAACGAGAACGCGGTGATCGCGGCGATGTCGACCGGCTCGCCGCTGACCTCGACCAGCCCGTAGGAGAGCATCGCCAGGCGCAGCCCGGCGCTCGCCGGCGCCAGCGGAATGATGCGCCCCCCGCCCTGGGCCGCCATCACCAGGACCACGGAGGCGACGGACACCGGCAGGCTGAACGCCGCCATGAAGCAGGCCAGCGACCCGAGCCGGACCACGCGCGAGAGTGCCTGCCAGCTGACCACGCCCGTGAAGTAGTCGCGCGGCCGGCGCAGGATCGCCAGGCCGGCGCGCACGCGATCCACGAACGCCTCGGCAGTGCGCCGCAGGCGGCGGAAGAGCAGTACGCCCCCCACTGCGAGCACCGCGACGATGACGGCCGACTCGACGGGATGGGCGATGAGCAGGGAGACGTCGATCGAGGGCAGCTCGACGCGGCTGGTCGGCAGCGGCAGGAACCCGCGCGCGAGCGCCCAGACGACGAGCGCGATCCCGCAGAGGGTCTCGAACAGCGTCTCGGGGACGAACGTGGCGACCAGCGTCGAGTAGCGGCCCTCGGGCAGCCGGCGCTTGACCATGTAGAGCTTCATGACGTCTCCGCCGCGGGCGGGGATGACGGCGTTGAGGCCCGAGCCCGCGAAGAAGGCGGCCGTCACGTCGCGGGCGCGCAGATCGGTCGCGCGCGGGTAGGCGGCCCGGATGATGTTCCACCAGCCACGGGTGCGGATGGCCCCGGCCAGCACGTGGAGCGCCACGCCGGCCGCCATCCACCAGGGAGACAGGCCCACCGTGTTCTCGAACAGCACCTCGGCGGCGTGCCGGGTGGCGTCCCAGACGGTCTGCAGGCGATCGAGCACGGTGGTGTCCTGATCGGCTCCGGAGAGCTAGATGCTGACGGACCCGTCGGGACCCATGGTCCAGCGCGGGTTGTGCGCGACCTCCCACGGGTGGCCGTCGGGGTCGACGAAGATCCCCGAGTAGCCGCCCCAGAACGTCTCGGCGCCGGCCCGGGGGATCGCCGCCCCCGCCGCCTCGGCCTCGGCGAGGACGGCGTCGACCTCAGCGGGTGAGCGGACGTTGTGGGCGAGCGTGACGCCGCCCCAGCGACCGCCGTCGGTGACGCAGGAGTCCTGGGCGAGCTGCTCGCGGCTCCACAGCGCGAGGACCATGCCGCCGGCCTGGAAGAAGACGACGTCCAGCTCCGGGTCCGTGTGGGTCGTCCATCCCAATGCCGTGTAGAAGGCCTTCGCCCGCGCGACGTCTGCGACTCCGAGCGTGATGACGCTGAGGCGCTGCTCCATGATCAGTGGCAGCGGGGGCAGGCCCCGCGCAGCACGACGTCGTGGCCGGCAACGGTGTGATCGAGGCGCTTGGAGACGCGGTCGATCGCGCGCTCGAGCGCCTCGTCGGCAAAGGCGGTGACCCGCCCGCAGCGGTCGCAGACGATGTGGTGATGGTGCTCGCCGCCGGGCAGGGCGGGCTCGTAGCGCACGACGCCCTCACCGGCGTCCAGGCGCTGAACGAGACCAAGCTCGTCGAAGGTCTCCAGTGCGCGATAGACACTGGCGATCCCGACCCCGGCGCCCTCGCCGGCGAGCTGGTCGGCAATCTCCTTCGCGCTGAGGCAGCAGTCCTGGCGCGCGAGCAGCTCGATCACCGCGTCACGGGCCGCGCCGGAGCGGTGCCCGGCGGCCTCGAGCGTCGTGCGGGTGTGCTGCGCCCAGGCGCTTTTCGGGGCGGTGGCCATCGCGAGAAAACGATAGCCGCTCTCACCTAACGGCTCGGGGCTTGCGGGTCCGCTTCGGAGCTCACCCGGTCGGTGGCGGCGACTCCGGGAGGACTCGCAGGCCGACGGCGACGGTTGCGGTGTGCAGCCGGCGGTCCCAGGTGGCGACGACGAGGTCCGCCGATGGCACAGGATTTGTGGTCACAGTCTCCAGCGGTACCACGCCACGGCTCAGCTCAGGTTCGCCCAGACGGTCTTGGTCTCGAGGTAGCCCTCGAGCCCGGCGTGCCCGTGCTCGCGGCCCAGACCCGATGCCTTGTAGCCGCCGAATGGTGCGGCGGCGTCCGAGCCGCCCCACGCGTTGATGTAGATCGAGCCCGCCTGGAGCAGCTCCGCGAGCCGGTGGGCGTTGCCCAGGGACTGCGTCCACACCCCGGCCGCGAGGCCGTACTCCGTCGCGTTGGCCCGCGTGGCCACCTCCTCGAGGGACTCATACGGCAGCGCCACCAGCACCGGGCCGAAGATCTCCTCGCGCGCGATCGACAGATCGTCGGAGGTCGCAGTGAACAGCGTCGGAGAGACGAAGTAGCCGTTCTCGTCGGTCCCCTCGGGGGTCCCGCCGCCGGTGACGAGCTCGGCCCCCTCGGCCTTCCCGGCCTCGATGTAGCCGGTGACCCGCTCGTGCTGGGCGGCCGAGACGACCGGGCCCATCTGCGTGTTGGAGTCAAGGCCCGGGCCCACCCGCATCTTCTCCGCGCGCGCGGCCAGCGCCGAGACGACCTCGTCGAACTGCTCGCGCTGGACGAACAGCCGCGAGCCCGCGTTGCAGGACTGGCCGGTGTTGAAGTAGATCCCCTGAAAGGAGCCCTTGACCGCGGCGTCCAGATCGGCGTCGGGCAGGATGATGTTCGGCGACTTGCCGCCGAGCTCGAGCGTCACGCGCTTGAGCGCGCGACCCGCCGTCGCACCGATCTCACGCCCCACCTCGGTCGAGCCGGTGAAGGCGATCTTGTCGACGCCGGGATGGGCCACGAGCGCGGCGCCGGTCTCGCCGTCGCCGGTCAGCACGTTCACCACCCCCTCGGGGATGCCGGCCTCGAGCACCAGCTCGCCGAGGCGCAGCGCGGTGAGCGGCGTCTGCTCGGCGGGCTTGAGGACCACGGTGCAGCCGGCGGCGAGCGCCGGCGCCAGCTTCCAGGCCGCCATCAGCAGCGGGAAGTTCCACGGGATGATCTGCCCCGCGACCCCGACGGGCTCCTTGCGGGTGTAGCAGAGCGTCGCGGGCGCGCGGACGGGGATGACCTCGCCCTCGATCTTGGTGGGCCAGCCGGCGAAGTAGCGGAAGTGGTTGACCGCCTGGGCGACGTCGACGGCCTTGGCCAGGCCAACGGGCTTGCCGTTGTCGAGCGACTCGAGCTCGGCCAGCTCGTCCGTGTTGGCCTCGACGAGGTCGGCGAGGCGGTGCAGGAGCTGCCCGCGGTCGGCGGCCGCGAGCGCCGGCCACGGCCCGTCGGTGAAGGCCGCGCGCGCCGCGTGCACGGCCGCGTCCACGTCGCGGGGGCCGGCCTGCGCGACGACCGCGATGGTCTGTCCCGTCGCCGGGTCCAGCGACTCGAACGTCTCGCCCTCGGCCGGGCCGGGGCGCTCGCCGCCGATCAGCAGGTCGTGGTGGGAGACGGCGAGGAAGGCGCGCGCGGCCTCCGAGACGGCGTCGGGCGGCGGGGTCAGGGTGGACATGCGTCGGGCCTTTCGGTCTACGGGGTCAGGACGATCTTCAGCGCCTCGCGGCGATCGTAGGCCGCGTAGGCCTCGGGCGCATCTTCGAGGGCCATGTGGTGGGTGACGATCGGCGCTGGATCGAGCGTTCCGGCGGCGATGAGCTCCAGGGTGTCGTCGAAATGGGCCAGGACGTTCGCAAGCCCCGTCGAGAGGTGCAGCGACTTGTTCCACAGCAGCCCCATGTGGACCTCGCAGCGCCGCCCGTGGACCCCGAGCACGGCCAGATGGCCCTCGCGCCGCGTGAAGCGGATCGCCGAGTCGAGCGCCTGCGGGGTACCGACCGCCTCGACGCAGACGTCGGCCCCGCGGCCCTCGGTGGCCGCCTTGATCGCCGCGCGCGGATCGTCCTCCTCGAGGTGCACCGGCGTCGCGCCGAAGCGCTGGGCGAGCTCGAGGCGCTCGGCGATCGAGTCGATCGCGAGCACCTGCGCGGCCCCCGCCAGCCGCGCCGCCTGCACGGCACACAGCCCGACCGGCCCGAGGCCGAGGATCACCGCGGTGTCCCCCTCCCCCAGCGGGGTGGAGGCGATGCCGAACACCCCGGTGTTCATCACGTCGCCGGCGAACAGCGCCGCGTCGTCGGACAGGCCCTCCGGGACTTGCCGCAGCGTCATGTTCGCGCGCGGGACGAGCAGGAGGTCGGCCTGGGCGCCCGGGAGGTCGCCGGAGATCTTGCCGTGCCCGAAGATGCGCTGGTCGGTGCAGTGGTGAAAGAGCCGGCGCGCGCAGAACCAGCAGTCTCCGCACGCCGTCACGAACGACCCGGTCACGCGGTCGCCCACCGCGGCGCGCTCGACGCCGTCGCCGGCGGCGACGACCGTGCCGACGAACTCGTGGCCGATGGTGAAGCCGGGCTCGACGGGATGGCGGCCGTGGAAGATGTGCAGGTCTGAGCCACACACGCCCGCCGCCTCCACCCGCACGACGGCATCGTCGGGCGCGACGGGATCGGGATCGGGGCGTTCGTCGAGGCGAACCTCGCCGGGGGCCTGGAAGGTGACGGCACGCACGGCGCCTACGCTACCGGCGTGCGCTCAGAGCCGGACCCCCGCTCCCGTCCCGGCGTCGCCCCCTCGCTCGAGGGTCTCCTCGCCCACGAGACCGAGGGTCGCGACGACGTCATCGACCCGCGTTTCTTCGCCGCCCTGGACGGGCGCGCCGTCACCGAGCGCACCTGGCCGGGCTGGGACGGACCGCCGAACCTCTTTCCGATGATCTACAGCGACGCCTCGCTGCTGTCGGCGACCTGGACGCTGCCGGTCGACGAGGCCGCGGCGCTGCTCCCGCCCACCGAGCGCCTGACCCCCATGCGTCTCACCCCGGGCAGGGCGGCGCTCGTCGTCTTC
>Ga0136617_10004835_pt1 | contig 12078 bp, 6 predicted proteins | sample AntDrymUQ3222106_2_FD_129672 | JGI IMG/M metagenome (GOLD analysis project Ga0136617, IMG submission 129672) | Polar desert sand microbial communities from Dry Valleys, Antarctica - metaG UQ322 (21.06) | ecosystem: Environmental > Terrestrial > Soil > Desert | place: Antarctica: Dry Valley...
ATCCGCCTCATGCAACACCTTCGTGATCGCCGCAGTCAACGTCGTCTTACCATGATCGATGTGACCCATCGTCCCAACATTCAAATGCGGCTTGTTCCGCTCGAACTTCTCCTTGGCCATGGCCTTGGTGCTCCTGGTGTTGCTGGTTGACGAGATTGGTGGCGACTCGGGGCGGCCCGAGGGTGTGAATGACTACTCGCCGCGGATGCGCTTGACGATCTCTTCTTGGATGGACGACGGCGTCTGCTGGTAGGAGTCGAACTGCATCGTGTAGGTGGCTCGGCCCTGGGTCCGCGAACGGAGGTCGGTAGCGTAACCGAACATGTCCGAGAGGGGCACGGTGGCTCGCACCACCTGGCTGTTGCCGCGCTGTTCCATGCCGCCGACCTTGCCCCGGCGTGAGGACAGGTCGCCGATCACGTCACCCATGTAGTCCTCGGGGGTGACCACCTCGACCGACATGATCGGCTCCATCAACACGGGGATGGCCTTGCGGGCGGCCTCTCGGAAGCCCATGGTGCCCGCGATCTTGAACGCCATCTCCGACGAGTCGACGTCGTGGGCCGACCCGTCGACCAGGCGGGCCCGGACGTCGACGGTGGGGAACCCGGCCAACACGCCGGTGGTCATGGCCGCCTGGATGCCGGCGTCGACCGACGGGATGAACTCGCGGGGGATGCGGCCGCCGGTGATCTTGTCCTCGAACTGGTAGCCACCGCCCGGCCCGGTGGGCTCGAGCTCGAGGACGATGTGGGCGAACTGGCCTGAGCCACCGGTCTGCTTGACGTGGCGGTAGACGACCTTGCCGGTGTTCGCCGTGATCGTCTCGCGGTAGGCGACCTGGGGCTTGCCGACGGTGGCGTCGACGTTGAACTCCCGCAGCATGCGGTCGACCAGCACCTCGAGGTGCAGCTCGCCCATGCCCGAGATCACCGTCTCGCCGGTTTCCTCGTCGGAGCGGACCTGGAAGGTCGGATCCTCCTCCGACAGCGAGAACAGGGCCTTGCCCATCTTGTCCTGGTCGGCCTTGGTCTTGGGTTCCACAGCGACGTGGATGACCGGCTCGGGGAACTCGAGGCGCTCGAGCACGACAGCGGCCTTCTCATCGCAGAGGGTGTCGCCGGTGCGGGTGTCCTTCAGGCCGATGCCGGCCACGATGTCGCCGGCGGACACCGAGTCGAGGTCCTCGCGGTTGTTGGAGTGCATGAGCAGCAGGCGCCCGACCCGCTCCTTCTTCGTCGTGCGGGAGTTGAGGACGCTGCTGCCCTTGTCCAGGCGGCCGGAGTAGACCCGGAAGTAGGTGAGCTTGCCGTGGGGGTCAGCCACGATCTTGAACGCCAGCGCGGCGAAGGGCTCATCGGCGTTCGGCTTGCGCTCGATCTCCTCATTGCCCTTGAGCGACATGCCCTGCACCGGCGGCGTCTCCAACGGCGACGGCAGGTAGTCCACCACGGCGTCGAGCAGCGGCTGCACGCCCTTGTTCTTGAACGCCGAGCCCAGCAGGACCGGGACCAGACCGTTGTCGATGGTGGCCTGGCGGATGGCGGAGCGGATCTCCGCAGCGGTGATCTCCTCGTCCTCGATGAACTTCTCGAGGATGGTGTCGTCGTACTTCGACACCACGTCGAGCAGCTGCTGGCGGTAGTCGTCGGCTTGGTCCTGCAGGTCGGCGGGGATCTCGGTGACGTCGAACTTGGCGCCCAGCTCCTCGTCGTGCCAGACCAGGGCCTTCATCTCGGCCAGGTCGACGACTCCCGCGAAGTTGCCCTCGGAGCCGATGGGGATCTGCGTGACGGCGATGTCGGCACCCAGTCGATCGACGATGGAGTCCACGGCCTTGAAGAAGTCCGCACCGAGGCGATCCATCTTGTTGACGAAGCACATGCGGGGGACGTGGTACTTGTCGGCCTGCTTCCACACCGTCTCGGTCTGGGGCTCGACGCCGGCCACACCGTCGAACACGGCGACGGCCCCGTCGAGCACCCGAAGCGAGCGCTCGACCTCGACGGTGAAGTCGACGTGGCCCGGCGTGTCGATGATGTTGATGCGGTGGTCGCGCCAGAACGTGGTCGTCGCCGCCGAGGTGATGGTGATGCCCCGCTCCTGCTCCTGGGCCATGTGGTCCATGACCGCAGCGCCCTCGTGGACCTCACCGATCTTGTAGGTCTTGCCCGTGTAGTAGAGGATCCGCTCGGTGGTCGTGGTCTTGCCCGCGTCGATGTGCGCCATGATCCCGATGTTGCGGTAGCGCTCGAGGGGGACGTTGTGGGCCATCTTCTTCGTCTCGGTTCTGGCGGTGGGGGTCGGGGTGGGAGAGGTCGGACAGGCGGCGACCGGATCCACCCGAGGCCAGGACCCGGTCGATCTCTCGTCCGGGCCGGACCCCGGATGTCGGGGCCTACCAGCGGTAGTGGGCGAAGGCCTTGTTCGACTCGGCCATCTTGTGGACGTCCTCGCGGCGCTTGACGGCGGCACCGATGCCGTTGGAGGCGTCGAGGATCTCGTTGGCCAGGCGCTCGGCCATCGTCTTCTCGCGTCGCTGGCGGGCGTAGCCCACGAGCCAGCGCACTGCCAGCGTGGTGGCCCGGCGGGGGCGCACCTCGATGGGAACCTGGTAGGTGGCGCCACCGACCCGACGGCTCTTGACCTCGAGCTGCGGCCGGATGTTGTCGACAGCCCGCTTGAGGGTGCCGAGCACGTCGTCGGTGCCGGTCTTCTCCTCCACGACCTTGAGGGCGTCGTAGACGATGCGCTCGGCCAGCGACCGCTTGCCCCGTTGCATGATCTTGTTCACCAGCTGGGTCACGAGGACCGAGTGGTGGACGGGGTCGGGGGTGAGCTCGCGGCGCGGGGCCGGTCCCTTGCGAGGCATCAGCTGTTCCTCGCATCGCCCGGAGTGGCTGCGAGAGCGCCACTTCGTGGCGACCGAGCCGTGCTCATGGGTCGCTCGCTGCGCTCGCTCATCAGAAGCTCAGCCGCCCTTCTTGGCGCCGTAGTGGCTGCGAGCCTGCTTGCGGTCGCGAACCCCGGAGGCGTCGAGGGTGCCGCGCACGATCTTGTAGCGGACGCCGGGCAGGTCGCGCACCCGGCCACCGCGCACCAGCACCATCGAGTGCTCCTGCAGGTTGTGGCCCTCACCGGGGATGTAAGCAGTGACCTCGGTGCCGCTGGTGAGGCGCACGCGTGCCACCTTGCGAAGGGCGGAGTTCGGCTTCTTCGGGGTGAAGGTGTAGACGCGCGTGCACACCCCACGCCGCTGGGGCGCGCCCTTGAGGGCGGGCGTCTTGCCCTTGGCGGGCTTGCGCTGACGTCCCTTGCGGACGAGCTGCTGGATGGTGGGCACTACACGACCTCTCGGCTCTGACTGACTTCGGCGCCGCACACGGTTCGCCGCGAGGCCAGTCGACCATGTTACGAGCGGCCCGAACACCGGAGCAACCCAGCGGCCTGCAGATCCGCGCCCGATCGAGCGGTCACCGGCCCCGGGTTCGAGCCGGGCGCCCGATGCGGACCCGATCATAGATGGCCTCCATCGCACGAGCGTGGGCCCTCAGGCTGAAGCGGTCGCGGACGGCGTCTCGAGCCCGTTCACCCATCGCTCGCGCCGCCGACGGGTCTGCGAGCAGGCCACCGATCGCCTCGGCCAGGCGCGGAGGGTCGTTCGGCGCCACCAGCAGCCCCGTCGCCCCGTGGTCGATGATCTCGGGAACGCCGCCCGCGTCGGCCCCCACCACCGCTCGGCCGGCCGCCATTGCCTCGACCACGACGCGCCCGAAGGGCTCGGGCTCGGTCGAGCTGTGGACGACCGCATCGGACAGGGCCAGCATCTGGGCCACGTCGCGACGACGCCCGGCGAAGACGACCCGGTCTCCGATCCCGAGGTCATGGGCCAGCTGCTCGAGCTGGCGTGGGAAGCCGGCATGGGTTCCCGCCTCGCCCCCTCCGACCACGAGGGCGATCGCCTGCGGCTCGTGGGTGATCACCAGGGCCATGGCCCGCAGGAAGACGTCCTGGCCCTTCCACGGCACGAGGCGCCCGACGTGGACCACGACGCGGGCACCGGCGGGCAGGCCCAGCTCCCGGCTCACGGCGCGGGAAGGGGCGGCGGTGTAGTCCGCTGGTTCGAAGGGGTCGTCGAGCACGGATACGCGATCCGGGGGGATCCGAAGGGCCCGGCAGCTGTCGGCGATCGCCTGGGACATGAAGACCAAGTGGGCGGCGCGGCGAGCCAGCGCCCTGTCGACCACCAGGGTGGGGCCCTTGCGGTAGTCGTGGATCCAGCGGGTGTGGACCACGGTCGGGACGCGGGCCACAGCACCGGCGATGAGAGCGTCGCGGTTGGAGAGCACGTCGTTGTTGGCATGGATCACGTCGACTCCTCGCTGGCGAACGACGCGGAGCAGCTTCCAGGCATGAGGGATGTCTCGCCGGATCAGGCGGCTGAGCTCACGCCTCGTCGGCGACGCCGCCAGCCGTCGACCCCACCGGGCCACTGGACGTGGATCGCGGACCGCGCCCGCTGCCTCGGACTCGATCTCCAGGCGATCGTCGAGGACGACCACCTCGGCGCCGGCGTCGCGAAGCTCCGCTACGAACGGGTTGGGGGTCCGCAACGTCACGACGGGGCGGTACCGCCCTCGGTCCAACCCTCGCACCAGATCCAGGAGCCCGGTCATCGATCCGCCGTCCGGGTAGTGCTGGACCAAGAGGATCGTCGCCGGGAAGCTCAGCGCCGGCTCGGCTGCGACCACGGCGACTCCATGTGTTCGGCTCGCCTCGGGCCCTAGCCGCCCGAGGGCGCCGTCGTCAGGAGGTCGGCGACGGGCGGGGCCAGCGGGCCAGCGGCGGCCAACGTGAGGAGGTGGCCCTCGGCGTACCGCAGCGAACGCGCGTCCATGCCCCAGCCCCGCAGCAGGTCGTGCCAGGCGGTGCGGGCCAGGCGGCGATGGTCGAACGCATGGGGATCGAGGTGCGACAGGTGGCTGGTCAGCAGCACCCCGAGCAGGGCCGAGGCGGTCACCACAACCCGATCCATGGCCGAGGCCGAGGCCGGGCCGGGCCCGATGACGCCTTCGTCGATCGCCGCCTGCACGCCCTGGCTGCCGATGGCGAGCAGGGCCAGGGTCGGTCCCAACACCCGTCCCAGCTCCGATTGGGGCACGACCACCCCCTGCTCGGCCAGGATGGAGAAGAGCAGGTGCGACTCCTGGGGGAAGGCGTCCCAGCAGGCGATGACGAACTCACCGAACAGCGCCAGGTCGGCGGTGGCCCGCTCGGCCGCGCCGGCCCGCCGCTCGTCTAGGGCCGCCGCGCTGCGGTCGCGCACCTGCTGCAACGAGACCACGATGCGTTCCACCGCCGTCCGTTGCAGCTCGGCCACCAGCACGCCCTTGGACGCGAAGTAGCTGTAGACGGTGCCCACCGAGCAGCCCACGTCGTCGGCCAGGCGCTGCATCGTCAGCCCCGGGATGCCGTCGCGCAGCACGAGGTCCATGGCCGCGCCGAGCAGAGCCGATCGTCGAGCCAGCCTGCGTTGCCCGCGACGATCCCCGCTCACGACCGGTGCCCCCACCGTCGTCACCCTTCCATCGTAATGCGACACCCGACGGCGACGCCGAGGGGCGTCGCCGACGGGTGCAGGTCAGCCGACCTGGCCTTCGCCGCCGACAGGGGTCGGGGTGGGGTCAGGGCCGTCGGTGGGGGCGCCATCGCCGGTGCCGCCCTGGAGGTTGGCCAGGTACTGCGAGCCGTCGAAGCCCTCATCGGCGAAGCCCTCGCCGCCGTCGGAGGAGTAGAACGCCATCGGCTCGTAGTCCGGGGCTTCGGTGCCGACGTCCTTGTACATCGCCAGGCCCGTCCCGGCTGGGATCAGCTTGCCGATGATGATGTTCTCCTTCAGGCCCAACAGGGAGTCCGACCGGGACTCGATGGCCGCCTCGGTGAGCACCCGCGTCGTCTCCTGGAACGAAGCGGCCGACAGCCACGAGTCGGTGGCCAGCGACGCCTTGGTGATGCCCATGATCTCGTCTCGCGCCTCCGACGGTCGCTTGCCCTCCTCGACCAACGTGCGGTTGGTGTCGCGGAACGCCTTGCGGTCGATCCGCTCGTCGGGCAGGAAGTCCGACTCACCTGGGTCCGACACCGCCACCCGGCGGGTCATCTGGCGCACGATCAGCTCGATGTGCTTGTCGTGGATCGACACGCCCTGGTCCCGGTACACCTTCTGGACCTGCTCGCTCAGGTAGGCCTGCGTCTCGCGCAGACCCTTGATCTCCAGCAGCTCCTTGGGGTCACGGGGCCCGGGCACGATGGCGTCACCGGCCGACACCTCCTGGCCGTCCTCGATGTCGAGGCGGGCCTGCAGGGCGATGGTGTGGACCTCCTCGGAGCCGTCGTCGGACACGACGGTCACGACCCGGCCCTTGCCCTCGTCCTCACCGACGCGCACCACACCCGACGTGCGGACCAGCGTGGCCTTGCCCTTCGGACTGCGAGCCTCGAACAGCTCGACGACGCGGGGCAGACCGCCGGCGATGTCGCCGCCACCTGTGGCCACGCCGCCGGTGTGGAAGGTCCGCATGGTGAGCTGGGTCCCGGGCTCACCGATGGACTGCGCGGCGATGACCCCGACGGCCTCGCCCAGCTCGATGGGCCGGCCCGTGGCCAGCGACCGGCCGTAGCACTTGGCGCACACGCCGAGCTCGGCCTCACACGTCAGCGGGGTGCGGACCCGCACCCGGGTCACGGTCTCGTCGTCGCGGACCTGGGCCATGATCTGCTCGTCGACCGGGGTGTCCTCGGCGACCTCGGTGCCGTCGGCGAAGGTGACGCCAGCGGCCAGGCAACGACCGAACAGCTTGGTCTCGAGATAGGTCCGCTTGGCCGGGGTGTCCGGCGCGGTGTCCTCGATCCAGATGCCCCGGGCCGGACCACCGTGGCGGCAGTCGTCCTCGCGGACGATCAGCTCCTGGGCCACGTCGACCAGGCGGCGCGTGAGGTAGCCCGAGTCGGCGGTCCGCAGCGCGGTGTCGACGAGGCCCTTGCGGGCGCCGGGGGTGGCGATGAAGTACTCGAGCATCGCCAGGCCCTCACGGAAGTTCGACTTGATGGGCCGAGGGATCATGTCGCCACGAGGGTTGGCGACCAAGCCGCGCATGCCGGCGATCTGGCGGACCTGCATCATGTTCCCGCGGGCGCCGGAGCCCACCATCATCTCGATGGGGTTGAACTGCTCCTCGCGCAGGCCGATCTCCATGTCGCGGCGCACCTCGTCGGTGGCCGCGGTCCAGATCTCGACCTCCTTCTGGCGGCGCTCGCCGTCGGTGATGATCCCCCGACGGAACTGCGCCTCGACCTTCTGGGCCCGCTCCTCGTGGGCCTCGAGGATGCCCGCCTTGGACTCGGGGGTCTTGACGTCGTCGACCGAGATGGTGATGCCCGACTTCGTCGCGTACCGGTAGCAGAGGTTCTTGATGGCGTCGAGGCTCGTGGCCACCGCCGCCTTGGGGAAGTCGTGGGCCAACACGTCGACGATCTGGCCCATGACCCGCTTGTCGATGCGCTCGTTGACGTACGGGTAGTCCGTCGGCAGGGTGTCGTTGAACATCAGGCGGCCGGCAGTGGTCTCCAGGTCGTCGACGGTGCGCGCCCCGTCGCTGTCGACCGAGACGGTCCGCAGCATGATCGGAGCGTGGAGGCTGACATGGCCGTCCTCATAAGCCCGCTCCACCTCGTGGAGGTGGCGGAACACGCGGCCTTCACCGAGGGCGCCCTCGACCCGCTCGGTGAGGTAGTAGCCGCCGATGATCATGTCCTGGGTGGGCGTGACCAGCGGGCGGCCGTGAGCCGGCGACAGCACGTTGTTGGCCGACAGCATCAGCACCCGAGCCTCGGCCTGGGCCTCGGCTGACAGCGGCAGGTGGACCGCCATCTGGTCGCCGTCGAAGTCGGCGTTGAAGGCGGTGCAGACCAGCGGATGGATCTGGATGGCCTTGCCCTCGACCAGCACCGGCTCGAAGGCCTGGATGCCGAGGCGGTGCAGCGTGGGCGCCCGGTTGAGCAGCACCGGGTGCTCCTTGATGGCCTCCTCGAGCACGTCCCAAACCTGGGGCTTGCGGCGCTCGACCATGCGCTTGGCCGACTTGATGTTCTGGGCCAGCTCGTAGTCGACCAGCTTCTTCATGACGAACGGCTTGAACAGCTCGAGGGCCATGATCTTGGGCAGACCGCACTGGTGCAGCTTGAGGGTCGGGCCGACGACGATGACAGAACGGCCCGAGTAGTCGACCCGCTTGCCCAGCAGGTTCTGGCGGAACCGACCCTGCTTGCCCTTGAGCATGTCCGACAGCGACTTGAGAGGACGGTTGCCGGGCCCGGTGACGGGACGGCCGCGCCGACCGTTGTCGAACAAGGCGTCGACGGCCTCCTGCAACATGCGCTTCTCGTTGTTCACGATGATCTCGGGTGCCCCGAGGTCGAGCAGCCGCTTGAGGCGGTTGTTGCGGTTGATGACCCGGCGGTAGAGGTCGTTCAGGTCAGAGGTCGCGAAACGACCTCCGTCGAGCTGCACCATGGGCCGCAGCTCGGGCGGGATCACCGGCACGACGTCGAGGATCATGGCCCGGGGGTCGTTGATGCGGCGGTTGTGGTCGTCGCGGCGGTTGAAGGCGGCGACGATCTTCAGGCGCTTGACGGCCTTCTGCTTGCGCTGGGCCGACAGCGGCTTGCGCCCCTCCTGGGGATCGAGCGCCTCGCGGAGCTTGACCTCCTCCTCGTCGAAGTCGATGCGGTCGATGAGCTGCTTGATGGCATCGGCGCCCATGCCGCCCTCGAAGTAGTCGCCATAGCGGTAGGCCAGCTCGCGCCACAGCATCTCGTCGTCCATGATCTGGCGGGCGAACATCTTCGAGAACTCCTCGAAGGCCCGGTCGAGGCGGTCGAGCTCCTCGTCGTACTGCTCGCGCACGACAGCCTCGTCCTTCTCGAAGGCACGACGGCGGGCCTTGATGTCGACCTCCTTGGCCCCATCGGACTCCATCTGGCCGACCTCACGCTCGTGCTCCTCGAGCATCTTGGCCAGCTCGACCTCGCGCTGCTGGCCGATCTCGTCGCGCTCGAGGTTCTTCTCCGCCTCGAGGTTGGGCAGGTCGGCGTGACGGCGCTCCTCGTCGACGTAGGTGACGAGGTTGGCTGCGAAGTAGATGACCTTCTCGAGCTGCTTGGCCTTGAGCTCCTCACGGACCTCGGTGCCCATCAGCAGGTAGGCCAGCCACGACCGGGTGCCGCGCAGGTACCAGATGTGGACCACGGGGGCGGCCAGCTCGATGTGGCCCATCCGCTCGCGTCGGACCTTCGAGCGGGTCACCTCGACGCCGCAGCGCTCGCAGATGATGCCCTTGAAGCGGACGCGCTTGTACTTGCCGCAGTAGCACTCCCAGTCCTTGGTGGGACCGAAGATCTTCTCGCAGAACAGGCCGTCCTTCTCCGGCTTGAGCGTGCGGTAGTTGATGGTCTCGGGCTTCTTGACCTCGCCGTTGGACCAGGTGCGGATGCTGTCCGCCGTGGCCAGGCCGATCTTCAGCTGGTCGAAGTCGTTGACATCCAGCATCAGCAGGAGGTCCTTTCCCCGCCGGAGCCGGCGGGCATCAGGGTTGTGGTGGGGGGTGCGGTGGGAACGAGGGTCAACGCAGGGCTCGGCGCCGCTCGCGCTCCTCGTCGTCCTCGTCGGAACCGCGCTCGGGGCGGGACAGGTCGATGCCCAGCTCCTCGGCGGTGCGGAAGACGTCCTCGTCGAGCTCGCGCATCTCGATCTCCTCGCCCGATTGGGCGAGCACTTCGACGTTGAGGCACAGAGCCTGCATCTCCTTGATGAGCACCTTGAAGCTCTCGGGGATGCCGGGCTCGGGGATGTTCTCGCCCTTGACGATCGCCTCATAGACCTTGACCCGGCCGAGCACGTCGTCGGATTTGATGGTGAGCAGCTCCTGCAGGCAGTAGGCGGCGCCGTAGGCCTCGAGGGCCCACACCTCCATCTCACCGAAGCGTTGCCCGCCGAACTGGGCCTTTCCGCCCAGCGGCTGCTGGGTGATCATGGAGTACGGGCCGGTCGAGCGGGCGTGGATCTTGTCGTCGACGAGGTGGGCCAGCTTGAGGATGTACATGTAGCCCACGGTGATGGGCTTGTCGTAGGTGTCGCCGGTCCGGCCGTTGTAGAGCACGGTCTTGCCGTCGCCCCGGATCATGCGGCCGCCGTCGCCGTACTCGGCGTGGATCGACTCGGGCTGGAGGTTCTCCAGCGTCTGCTGGATGGTGGCGTGCTTGCCGGCCTGGTCCTTCTCGTCCCAGTGGGCCCCGTCGAACACCGGGGTGGCGACGAGCGTCGAGGGCCGGGTGGTGGGCCGGGTCTTGGCCTCGGTGCCCCGGATGGGGGCCTCGCCGGTGCCCGGCTTGCCATCGACGTCGGTCCAGCCCCAGCGCGCGGCGTAGCCCAGATGGGCCTCGAGGACCTGGCCCACGTTCATCCGCGAGGGCACGCCGAGGGGGTTGAGGATGATGTCGACGGGCGTGCCGTCGGCGAGGAACGGCATGTCCTCGACCGGCAGGATGCGCGAGATGACGCCCTTGTTGCCGTGACGTCCGGCCAGCTTGTCGCCGACGGAGATCTTGCGCTTCTGGGCCACGTACACCCGCACCAGCTCGTTCACGCCGGGAGGCAGCTCGTGACCGTTCTCCCGGGTGAAGACCCGGACGTCGATGACCTTGCCGGACTCGCCGTGGGGCACCTTCAGCGAGGTGTCGCGCACCTCGCGGGCCTTCTCGCCGAAGATGGCCCGCAGGAGCCGCTCCTCGGGGGTGAGCTCGGTCTCGCCCTTGGGCGTGACCTTGCCCACCAGGACGTCGCCGCCGTCGACCTCGGCCCCGACGCGGATGATGCCGCGCTCGTCGAGGTCAGCGAGTATGTCCTCGGACAGGTTGGGGATGTCGCGGGTGATCTCCTCGGGCCCGAGCTTGGTGTCACGGGCGTCGATCTCGTGCTCGTGGATGTGGATCGACGTGAGCACGTCGTCCTTGACGAGGCGCTCGCTGAGGATGATGGCGTCCTCGAAGTTGTAGCCCTCCCAAGGCATGAAGGCCACGAGCAGGTTCTTGCCCAGGGCCAGCTCGCCGTTGTCGGTCGAGGGCCCGTTGGCCAAGATGTCGCCCGTCTTGACCTTGTCGCCCTCGGCCACCACCGGCCGCTGGTTGATGCAGGTGTCCTGGTTCGAGCGCTCGAACTTCAGCAGCTTGTAGACCCTGCGGCCCTCGGTGGCGTACTCCACGGTGAGATGGGTGCCGTCGACCTCGGTCACGACCCCGTCGTCGGTGGCGATGAGCATGTCGGCCGCGTCGTGAGCGGCGCGGGCCTCCATGCCGGTGCCGATGAACGGCGCCTCGGCCCGCAGCAGCGGCACGGCCTGGCGCTGCATGTTGGCGCCCATGAGGGCCCGGTTGGCGTCGTCGTGCTCGAGGAACGGGATGAGCGAGGTGGCCACCGAGACGATCTGCTTGGGCGACACATCCATCAGCTGGACCTCGTCGCCGGGAACCGAGGAGATCTCGGTGGTGGCGCCGAAGAAGACGTCGCGCTCGAGCTGCAGCTTCAGGTCAGACAGCGACGCCGACTGGGGGCTGCGGCGCACGAGCACCCGCTCCTCGCCCAGCATCCCGTTGGGCTTGACCGGGGTGTTGGCCTGGGCGACGACGTACTCCTCCTCCTCGTCAGCCGCGAGGTACACGATCTCGTCGGTGACCTTGCCCTCCACCACCTTGCGGTAGGGCGACTCGATGAAGCCGAAGGCATTGACCCGGGCGTAGGTGGACAGGGCGCCGATGAGGCCGATGTTGGGGCCTTCCGGCGTCTCGATCGGGCACATCCGCCCGTAGTGGGAGAAGTGGACGTCGCGCACCTCGAAGCCGGCCCGCTCACGGCTGAGGCCGCCCGGGCCGAGGGCCGACAGGCGCCGGCGGTGGGTGAGCCCCGACAGCGGGTTCACCTGGTCCATGAACTGGGAGAGCTGGGACGTCCCGAAGAACTCCTTG
>Ga0136617_10004836_pt1 | contig 12077 bp, 13 predicted proteins | sample AntDrymUQ3222106_2_FD_129672 | JGI IMG/M metagenome (GOLD analysis project Ga0136617, IMG submission 129672) | Polar desert sand microbial communities from Dry Valleys, Antarctica - metaG UQ322 (21.06) | ecosystem: Environmental > Terrestrial > Soil > Desert | place: Antarctica: Dry Valley...
GAATCTGGAGGTCGGTGCCTTCGGAGAATACTGGCGCGGCAGGCCGTTGAAGTTCTCGTTGGTGCCGCGCTGCCAGGGTGAGTGCGGGTCGCAGAAGTAGATGTCGATATCGGCGTCGACGGCGACGTGTTTCCCAGTCGCGCATCTGCGGGCCCTGGTCCCAGGTCAGCGACAGGCGCAGCGACTGCGGCAGCGTCTTGATCTTCGCGGCAAGCACGTCGCGGACCTGTTCGGGTTTGTATCCGTCGGGCAGTCCCAGCAGCATCAGGTAGCCGGTTTGACGTTCGGCTAGGGTGCCGATCGCGGTCTGGTTCTGCTTGCCGATGATCAAATCGCCTTCCGTAAGACTGTGTACGGCCCGGGAGGGTCGGGTGTGGCTGAAGTCGCCTTGCGCTTCGTCGCTTACTGGGAATGTCCGCCCGGCTCTCCGGGGCGCCCTGGCTGCTGATGGAGATCTGCGCTCGGTCGCTGGTTACGGATGCGTCAGCGGGGTGTTCCACGGGGCCGCGGGCAGCATCGGAATCGAGGGAACGGAGACGCGCGCATGGCGGCAGTTCGGGACAAGGCATGGGCCGGGGTCGACGTCGGTAAGACCCACCACTGGGTTTGCGCGGTCGACGCCGACGGCAAGACGCTGCTGTCGGTCAAGATCGCCAACGACGAGGCGGAGATCCGCTCTGTAATCACCAAAGTGTCTGGGCTGGCGCGGCAGCAGGTCTGGGCGGTCGACATCATCGGCGCCCCGTCGGCGTTGCTGCTGGCGTTGCTGGCCCAAGCCGGGCAGCCGGTGCGCTACGCCTCCGGAAGGGTGGTGGCCGCGATGAGCGCCGCCTTCACCGGCGAAGGCAAGACCGACACCAAGGACGCCTACGTCATCGCCGAAACCGCCCGGTTGCGCCGGGACCTGGCCGTCATCGGCCGGCCGTGACACCGACCTCGTCGGCAACCTCGCCGTGCTGACCGGGCACCGGGCGGACCTGATCGCCGGCCGGGTGCGGATGATCAACCGGCTGCGGGACCTGAGGACCAGCGTGTTTCCCAGCCTGGAGCGCGAGTTCGACTACTCCTCACCCAAGGGCGCGCTGGTGCTGCTCACCGGATATGCCAGCCCCGAGCGGATCCGCCGGATCGGCCAGACCCGGCTGGCCGGCTGGCTGCGGCAGCGCAAGGTCCGCGACTCCGCCGGCGTGGCCGCCCGCGCCGGCGCGGCGGCGAAGGCGCAGCTGATCGTGCTCCCCGGCCAGGACCTCACCGCGAGCATCATCGCCGAGCTGGCGACCAACATCCTGGCCCTCGACCAGCGGCTCAAGCAGCTCGACGCGCAGCTCGACGAGCTGTTCGCGCAGCATCCGCAGGCCGCGATAATCCAGTCGATGCCCGGCTTCGGGCCGTTCCTCGGTGCCTCGCTGCTGGTCGGCGCCGGCGACCTGCGCGCGTTTCCCAGCGCCGGTCACCTCGCCGCCGCTGCCGGGCTGGTGCCCGTCCCGAACGACTCCGGCCGCCGCACCGGCAACCTGCACCGCCCGCTGCGCTACAGCCGCCCGCTGCGGCACGTGTTCTACCTCTCGGCGCAGACCAGCATGATGCGCGCCGGCCCCAACCGGGACTACTACCTGAAAAGACGAGCCCGCGGCGCTACCCACACCCAAGCCGTCATCGCGTTGACCCGCCGCCGCATCGACGTCCTCTGGGCACTACTGCGCGAGAACCGGACCTGGACCACAGCGCCACCGGCGATCCCTCAGGCGGCTTGACAACAACATTGAGATTCCCAGTGCCCGGGTACCTGCCGGTCATCGGCCTCGCTTGGGCGCTCGTGCAGCGGCACCATGCCGCGCAGCCGGCCGCGACCGGAGGATTGGCGGGCGACCTTCGGGTAGCGCATCGCGCGCCCGGTACGCAGGCGCTGAGTCAGCCTCGGCGACAGCGGTGAACGCGCCGGCACGAACAAGCTCAGGTAGATCGTCTCGTGCGACACGCGCATGGCGGGTCGTGCGGGTGGTCCAGGCGCAGCCGGTGACTGATCTGCTCGGGTGACCACTGGAGCTCAAGACCGCCCTGGACTACGGCGAGCAGGCGTGGGTTCGACCGCAGCTTGCCCGCATGAGATTGGCCATTGTCGCTCAGATAGCCTATCCGATCACGCAGTGTAACGCTCGACGCCGAAGAACCAGCTGTCCGGCGAGGCGGTCGAGTTCGACGATGAGGCTTTGTGCGGTAATGGAGCGGGCGACGAGCCCGCCGAGGCATTCGCGGGTGTTCGTCGACGATGGACACGATCTTGACCGGGCGGCCGTCGGTGGTGGAGTCGAACTGGAAGTCCACCGCCCACACCCGGTTCGGCGCATCGGCCTTCGGGCGTCCGGGGAGGTTGAGGTGCCGAGGCGTTTGCGGCGGCGGTGTTGCGGCACCCGCAGGCCTTCCTCGCGCCACAGGCGCTGGATCTTCTGTGGTTGCACGTCCAGCCCTGTCCGCGGGCGTCGTGGTAGGCGCGACGGAACCCCCACCCGCGGATGAGCCTTCACGTACTCACGCAGCCACGCCCGCAACGCCGCGTCGGGATCGGCCGGCGTCGCGTCGCGGCCGGGTGGCGTTGGGTGGTCCGGTTCTCCCCCGGTCACTCGGCAGGCGAACCGTTCACTCACGCTCATGACCTGCATGAGGTGGCGCACGGCTGCCCCCCGGCGCGCCGGGCTCAGAAGTTTCCCAGGCGATCTCCTTGAGCGCCGCTTTGTCCAACTCCGCGTCGGTGAGCAGCCGTTTGAGGTGGGAGTTCTCCCGCTCCAGATCCTTCAACCGCTTGGCGTCGTCGGCCTTCAGCCCGGGCCTCAAGTCAAGCTGCGGTGCGACGAGACAGCTCGTGCCAGAGGACAAGGACAAGGACTAGGTGATGGCAGCCGGCGACGCGGTGAAATTCCGCTTCAACGTCTGACCGACCACGTTCCCAGCCCAGCGCTACGGGCGGATGACGTGGTCGAAGACGAGCTGGCCCTTAGCAATGCGGTAGGCGCCATAGTCGGTCAACGTGGTGTCGCCATTGCGATCGATGCTGTAGGTCCCAAGTACGGACTTGCGGTCGCGGGTCAGCATGAGCTGTTTCAGCACGGCGCCGCGATCGTTGCCACGCGCCCCGGCCCGGGCGATGGCATCGAGCACCAGCCGCATCGCTTCATAACCGTAGATGGCGTAGGGCTCCGGGCTGCGATCACCGTAAGCATTGCGGTAGTCGGCAAAGAACTGCTTGCCCAGCGGACCGTAGTGTTCCGGCCCGAGTGTGGGCGCCGTGACGTACATCCGCTTCCCCGTGATCGCTGGGATCCCACCCTCTGAGGGATTGGCGAAGGCCGATTCGGCCACTCCGTCCGAGCCGAAGAGCTTGGCTGTCGGCAGGCCGACAGCGAGGTCGCGGAACACCTGGACGGCGTTGTTCGGCGTGATGCCGGCATAGGCGACACAGTCGGCCTTCTTCGCCGAGATATTCGCGGTTAGCGCGTGGTAGTTCGAAGCCTTTGCGTCGATCGTGCGATTCTCGATCACTTTCAGGCCACTATCCTTGGCTGATGCAGCGATGTTGCGGGCGAGGCCGACTCCGTATAGCTCGCCGTCGTTGAGCAGGAACACCTGCTGACACGACTGCTTACGCATCAGGCTGGCCAGCGCGGCTCCTTGCACGCGGTCTCGTGGCACCACTCGGAGGTAGGTGCGCTGTCCCGACGGGTAGTAGCGCTCGGGCTCTCCCGGTTCGGCGCCCGCTTCGTTGGTGGTCAAGCCGACGGCTGTGTTGCCGGGACTCACCTGAGCAAGACCGGCCTTGTTGAGGATGGGCAACGAGATCGCGCTCGCGCCAGAGTTGAACTCGCCGAGGTACGCCATGGCCCGAGGGTCGCCGGCCGCCTGACGCGCGTTCGCTGATGTCTGTCCTGGATCCCACCGGCCGGCCTCCGCGGTGGAGTCATCCAGCGCGCGGAGGGTCACCGCGAAGCGTCCGGCACGCCCGTCAGCTTGTTTCAAGGCGAGCCTGACGCCGTTCAGCATGCCTTCGGACAGGGTGCGTTGTGCACCCTGCAGCGGGAAGCTGACGTAAATGGTCACCTTGTCAGCAGGCGCCGCCGCTCCGGTACCGCTACATGCACTCATGGCCGCCGTTGCCGCAAGGGCAATGAGGGCGCTGGTGGCTCGTCTGGCGGCGCGGGGGAGATACATTCTGTCCCTTTCGATCAACGGGGGTGCGGAATGAGCTCGGGCGATGGTGGCCCAGCTATGGCCGAGACACCCGCAACGTGCGGGCGGTGGTGCAGCACTGCTGGACCCAGCACGGTGGCGGCCGCCGGCGTGAGGGGGGCCCAAGGAGGCCACGGCCCGGCCAGAAAGAAGCCCTGAGCGATGTCGACGCCCATGTTGGCGAGGGTCCGCAGTTGCCCGGGGGTTTCCACCCCTTCGGCGCAGACCAGTGCACCGGTGCGCCGTGCGAACACGAGGAGAGCTTCGACAATGGCCTGGCGGTCGGGCTCGGTGTCGATGGCTTCGATGAGGCACCGGTCGATCTTGAGCAGTTCGGGCCGGAGAAGGAGCAGCTGTCGAAGGCCGGCGTAGCCTGAGCCGGCGTCGTCCAACGCGATACGCGCGCCCCTGCCGCGCAGGTCGCTCAGACAGCGTTGAAGAGCTATCTCGTCGGTGACCGGCTCGTTCTCGGTGATCTCGATGATGACGTCGCCGAGCGCGGCCGGCAGGGCTGCGGCCACTTCCGGTGAGAGCAGGGCGCTGATGCTGATGTTGAGCGCCAGGAAACCACGCCGGTCCGGGATGCGTAGTGCGGCCGTGATCGCCCGCGCCTCAAGCGCAGGTCCCAGGCCACAGCGGTGGGCCCGGGCGAACCACACCTCCGGGGAGCTGCCCGGATCTGAGGGAAAGCGCGCCAACGCCTCGTAGCCCAACACGGCTCCGCCGTTCAGCGCGATCAGTGGCTGGTATGCCGGGGCGATCGGCTCGGGCAGGTCCAGCAGCGCGCGGACCTGCGCGAGTTCGGCCGCCCTGACCGCGTCGACGTGGCTCGCCGCGAATGCCGGCGCGGTAACGTGGCTGCGGACTTGCCCGCGCCCCCCGCGCTTGGCGTCGTACAACGCCCTGTCGGCGACCTCGACCAGGCTCGCCGGCTGATCCGTGTGGGCAGGGAAGCAGCCGATTCCGAGCGAGACCGACAACCGCTCCTGTGCCACCGGCACGAGACGCAGGTCGGCACACAGCCGCCCCGCCACCTCGGCCGCCTGCGCCGCGCCGGTGCTCCGAAGCAGGACTGCGAACTCGTCACCGCCGAGGCGAGCAGCTACGTCCGTGCCTCGCATGGCCTCGGCCAGCCTCCGGGCAACGGCACGGAGCACCTCGTCACCGTAGGGATGGCCGTGGCCGTCGTTGATCTGCTTGAAGTGGTCGATGTCGAGCACGATCACGGCGAGCGGCTTACCTGCGCGCTGCGCCTCCACCGCGGCCGCGTTCAGCTCGGCGTGAAAGCTTGCGTGGTTGGCCAGCCCGGTCAGCGAGTCGCGTGCGGCCTGCTCGCGCAAGCGAGCCTGCTGCTCGCCCACCATGGCCGCCATGTGTTGAAATCCTGCGGCGACGTCGACGAACTCGCGTACCCCGCTGGAAGGCAAGATCACGTCGTAGCGTCCGTGCTCCACCTCGGTGATGCCGGCACGCAGCCGACGAAGCGGACGCAGCACGGCGTGATCCAGTAGTACGGCGACGATGAGCAAGAGGCTGAGCGCGACCCCGAACGCCACGAGCGCAGCTGTCGCGGCCGCTGACGCCGTGGCGCGGTGCAACGGTGCACTGGACAGACCCACCCGAAGTGTGGCTTGGCCCGCGCTGAACCGGGAGACCTCAGTGGGATAGCTGAAGGTACGCACACTGGGACGGGCGTCAGGCCCCCCGCCCAGGCTGTTGACGCTCTTGCCTGGTTTCGTCCGCAGCTCCATGGTCAGGTCCAGCGGCCGGACGAGCTCCTCGAGGTTGACCGGGTTGACCGGCTCGCCGATGATGATCACGCCGCTGCGTGCGCCGGGAACGCGGACCGGGACCGCCGCGAACACGACCGCGGTCCCGTCGCTGGCCACCGCCAGGCCACCCTCGGCGATGCCAGCGGTTGCAGAGGCCACCAGGGCCCGGCTGCGAAGCATGCTCCAGTCGCTGGTTCGGCTCGAGTAGACGTACTCGCCACGCAAGCCGACCACGGCGACGTAGTCGAAACGGTTGGAGATGGTGTTGGGGACCCCGAGGTCGGCGAGTCCGGTGCTGTCGGCCGTGGCGATCGCCCGACTCATCTCCTTCATAGCGCCGAGGTGAGTGGCCTCGCGTTCCAGCCGGGCCTGCTGTGCCTGCACGGCCTGGCGGAAGATCCGCAACGATGTGTTCGCGCGGTTCTCCAGCTCGGCATCGGCTGCTGCCCGCGCACCCCACGCTCCGGCTCCGCCAGCCGCCACGCCGATGAGCGCCACGCCGGCCGCGAACGGAAGCAGGAAGCGACGGCGCAGGGAACGAGCAGTGGGGCTAGAGCGAGACCTGTCGTCTTCCCCACGTCTGCGTGCCCGGAAAGGCAGAACACCACGGCGCCACCCAGGGACAGCGCGCATAGGAAGCCAACCTCCGAAGTGAGACCCGTGACAGATGAGGCCTCTATCCGTTCGTTGTCGACCAACCGGGCGACCCACTTGAGACAGTCAGCCGGGCGAGTCGACGACAGGCATGCGGAGTGCTCCGCCGATCCGGTGAGCAAGTAATGCGCTGTGGTCACCGGCGGGGCATCACACCGTCGGCCAGGCGGCTCCCGCCGTACAAGCGCGTACGGGGACGAACAAGCGCCCGCCGGCCGGCAAGGCAACGCCCACACGAGGCTTTGATCTCCGCCTCGTGTGGGCGCCGGGCCTACGAACGGGACGGCAGGTCCCGCGCTATGGTCACATCGCGACCACGGCGTCGCTCACATCGTCCCGTCGGCCTTTGAGAACTTCGACGTGTTGAGCATCAACGTCCCGACCGTGCTAGAAGCCCAGGGACGTCCCGGTCTTCGTCAACAGTTCCACAACGCTGAGCAGCCTATCGAGGTGATTCATTACTGATCCTCCTTGCTAGTGCCGGTGTGTCTGACTTGTGACTATTGCAGGGTTCGGGTGCTTGGTGTCGACGCCAAGCCGCCTGAAAGATGACCCCGGAGCGTCGGCGGCAGATTCCAGTCAACGTCGCAACGTGACCTGTCGTCGCTGATCCGTCCGGTCGGCAGACTAGTGCTTACTGACCAAGATCAGCTCGGACAGTCGGCGCGCCTCCACCAGTGTGAGGAGAGCCATGGACAGGCTTCCTCTGTCGGCCTGGAAACTGACGGAGGAGGATCTGCCATGGCTCCGGCGCACAGCCTTGCACGGCTGCGCAAGCATGTGTTGGACCGTGTCGCGCGCCGCGAGGTGACGATGGTGGAGGCGGCCCGCCAGTTGGGCTGTTCCCGGTCACGGTTGTACGAGCTGAAGGATCGGTACCAGCGCTATGGCGAGGTTGGGCTGTTGCCGAAGCCTCGGCCGGCGGGCAGTCATCCGGGCAGGGTGAGCCCGGCGTTGCGGGACCAGATCGTGGCCTACGCGGTGGAGCACCCGACCGAAGGGCCCCGCTCGATCGCCTGGCAGCTGGCGAAGGCGCGGTTCGGCGCCTGGACGGTGTCGCACTCGACGGTCTACAACCGTGCTGGTCGAGGCCGGGTTGAACCGGCGCGCGATGCCTCTGGCGGCCGCCGGAGCGGTCGCGGCCAGCGAAGGCGGGCCGGTCACCGAACGGGCGCTGCGTGACCTGCGGGCGGCCCAAGCCGTCGAGCACCGCCACATCGGCTCTGATGTCGTGGGCGAGGCGGTGTTCCTGGACACGATGTACGTCGGGAACCTCAAAGGCGTCGGCAAGGTCTGGCAGTACACCGGCGTCGACGGGGCCTGCTCGTTGGGCTTCGCGCGGGTGCGCGCCGGCAAGAAGAACGCCGCCGCGATGGTCCATTTCCTCGAGCACGACATCGTCGCGGCCTACCGCGAAGCCGGTACCCCGCTGGTCGAGGTCGTCACCGACGGCGGCCCCGAGTTCACCGGCCGCGCGTTTGGTCGCGCCTGCGCGCGGCTGGGGATCCGCTGGCACAAGCTGCCCCCGCGCTCACCGAACCTGAACGCCTTCGTCGAACGGTTCCAAGGCAGCGTGTTGCACCTGCACTACCGGACCGCGTTCCGCTACCGCTTTTACCAGTCCGCGGCGCACATCGACGACGACCTACAAGCCTGGCTGCGCCACTACAACTTCGAACGCCCCCACCGCGGCTACCGCACCCGCGGCCGCATCCCCGCCGCGATCTTCTACAACGCTCGCCCAGACGATCACCGCGAAAGGATGGAACCTCGATGACATCAACCCCGCAGCCTGAAACGTCCACGTTGATCTTGGGCCGCAAGGTCGCTGTTGAAGTCCTCTCGGATGACACCCGCCGCACGGCCGTCGAGGAAGCGTTCGGCTGATTCGCGATGATGTTTCGCGCCCGCGCCGCAGCCGGAGCGGCGTCTCCCAATAATCGTCCAGCTGATGCACGCCGCTGAGGCCAGTGAGACTTGCCATGCGAAATTGTTGCGTTTACGCTACAAACGTGAATGAAGCGGCAGCCTTGATCAAGGATGCTCGCGCTCGCGCCGGGCTGTCGACCCGTGCGATGGCCCAACGCGCAGGGGTGACAGCATCGACAGTGAGCCGCGTCGAGAGTGGGCTCATGGATCCAACTCTCGGAACGCTGCAGAAACTCATGGCCGCGGTCGGATGTGAACTCGTTATTTATCCGCGCCGTAGCGGAAGTTCCACCAGTCGTGCAGCCGCCGCCCCATCCACCCCTGCGCTGGCTGATTTGCACGATGCGTGGCGGAGTACCCCGCAGGGTGTGCGACCCGACTGGACGCGGATTCGAGCGTTCTTGGACTACCTGGCGCTGCACCCGGAACTCGTCGCTGAGGCGATCAAGGCGCCACCGAGGCGCACCCGATCGCAGCTGATGAACGCGCTGCTGGCAGGAATCGCGGACAAGCTCGCTGACGACTCTGGGGTCACCCGACCGTCATGGACGAGAGCCGCCGGTGCGCTCACGCGGCGTTGGTACTCCCCAGGCACGCCACGCATGCGGCAGAAGGCGCGTGAAGAGGCCCCCCGTCAACTGATGGCACGCAACATTGCCATCCGTGAGGACAGCCTCTGGCGTCCACAGCAACGCCTGGCCGGTTGACGTGTCAGCACCGGGCGGGGTTCTGGACGCTGAGACCATCCAGGCGTACCTGCGCGAAGTCGCCGACGAGTTGCCCGACTCCGGTAGCCGGCAGCATGTGCTGGTTCTCGTGGGAGGAGCGCTGCTGGCCTGGGCGGGTCTTCGCGGAACCACCCGCGATGTGGACTCGATACACCCGTTGGACCAGCAGCTGCGCACAGCCGTGGCCAGCATCGCGGCGAGACATGATCTGGCGCCCGGGTGGGTGAACGACAGCGCAGCCGGATTTGCGCCGCGGACCTTGCGCGAAGAAGACTGTACGAGATTGTGGGAGCACCCGCGGCTGCTGGTCCTCGCTGCGCCCTGGCGAGACGTATTTCTCATGAAGCTGCAGGCGGCGCGGGATGTTGACTGGGATGACCTCGTGGCTCTCTGGCCGCGCAGTGGCTTCACCGATGCCAGTCAGGCAGTCTCGCAATTCCATGAGGCCTACCCGCATGAAGCGGTGGACCCTTACCTCATCGAGTACGTCGAGCGCGTCGCCAAACTCGCCGCGTCACCGTAGGTCCGGAGCGGGAGGCACATCGAACGGTCCACATTGGTGACTGTCATTTGTGAGACTGTTGCTTGCCCTCCAACCACGCAATGACGTCAAGGACCCGCAATGGCGAAACCTCGTACGGCAAGCAGGCGGCATCGCGTAGGCGGAGCAGGCGGCGGTGCAGTGCATGTGGCCCGACCCCAGCTGGTTGATCCAGGCCGAGTGAGAGTCTTGCCGCCCGCGTTGTGGGCAGAAAGGCTCGATCACGATGACGATGAGGAAACGACACAGCCCGGAGCAGGTCGTGCGGAAGTTGGCGCAGGCCGATCGGATGCTGGGCGAGGGCAAGGACGTTGCTGGTGTCTGCCGCGAGCTGCAGGTCTCCGAGCAGACCTACTACCGGTGGCGGAATCAGTTCGGTGGGCTTAAGGCCGACGACGCGAAACGGCTGAAGGACCTGGAGCGGGAGAACTCCACCCTCAAACGGCTGCTCGCGGATGCGGAGTGGGAGAAGGCGGCGTTGAAGGAGATCGCCCGGGACGCTCCTATAGATCGTCAGGTGGTGATTGTTGCGTAGTCGGCGCGGAGGGCGGTGAAGACTTCACGGGCGAGGTAGCGCTTCTGGCAGCGGATGATCTCGGGCATCGACTTGCCTTCGGTGGTGCGGCGTTTGGCGTAGGTCTTGCTGCGTTGGTCGTATCGGAGGCGGACGACGACGGCGATGTGCAGGGCCCGGTTGCCGGAGCGGTCGCCGCCGCGGTGCAGTCGGTGCCGGTTGGTCTTGCCGGATGAGGCTGGGATTGGCGCGACGCCGCAGAGGTGCGCGAACGCTGCTTCGCTGCGCAGCCGGTCAGGGTTGTCACCGATCGCGACGAGCAGCGTTGAGACGGTGTCGGGTCCGAGACCGAAGATTGCACTCGTCGCCGGGGCGGCACTGGCGGTGAGTGCGTCGAGCTGCCGCTTCAATGCGCGGGCTTCGACGTCAAGAGCGCGAGTCGCGATCGAGCGCAGCGACAGCTTCGCGGCCTGGACAGGGTCGTGCAGGTTGCCGGTGTCGGGTCGAAACCTCGAGGTATGACTCGAAGTTGTGGATGCGGGACCTGAAGGAGGGCGCGGCGTACCTTCCCAACTGATCACAACTGGGATACCGGCGGGTGAACGCCGGTGGGAAGGAACGCCGATGTTGAAGGTAGTCGAGGATGCCGCCGCGCGCGAGGAGCTCGCCGTGGGGCTGGACGAGATCGTCCGGGAGGGTGCGCGGCGGATGCTCGCCGTCGCGCTGGAGGCTGAGGTCGAGGCTTATCTGGTCGCACACGCCGGTGAGCGGGATGAGGCCGGCCGGCGGCTGGTGGTGCGTAACGGGCGTGCCCGGGCTCGGCAGGTGAGGACGGCCGCGGGTGCGATCGAGGTGGCCGCGCCGCGGGTGGAAGACCGGCGGGTGAAGGGTACCGGCGAGCGGTGCCGGTTCCGCAGCTTGATCCTGCCGCCGTGGTGCCGGCGTAGCCCGAAGGTGAGCGGGGTGCTGCCGCTGCTGTACTTGCATGGGCTGTCCAGCCGGGACTTCGTGCCGGCGTTGGCGGAGTTCTTCGGCTCGGGCGCTGGGCTGTCCGCGTCGGTGATCACCCGGCTGACCACCGGCTGGCAGGCCGAGCAGCGCCGCTTCGCCGAGCGGGACCTGTCCGCAGTGGACTACGTGTACTGCTGGGTGGACGGCATCCACTTCAACGTCCGCCTGGACGCCGACCGGGTATGCACGCTGGTCATCGTCGGTGTGCGCGCCGACGGCAAGAAGGAACTGGTCGCACTGGCCGACGGGCACCGGGAGTCCACCGCGAGCTGGGCGGATCTGCTGCGGGACTGTAAGCGCCGCGGGATGCGCGCTCCGGTGCTCGCCGTCGGCGACGGTGCGCTGGGCTTCTGGGGTGGGCTACGGGACGTCTTCGGCGACACCGCAGAGCAGCGGTGCTGGTTTCACAAGACCGGCAACGTGCTCTCGACGCTGCCGAAGTCGGCGCACCCGGCGGCGAAGAAGCACCTCGCCGAGATCTGGGGTGCCGAAGACAAACCCACGCCCTGGCCGCGGTCAAGGCCTTCGCTGACGCCTACGGGGCGAAGTTCCCGAAGGCCGTCGCGAAGATCACCGACGACATTGAGCAGTTGCTCGCGTTCTGCGACTACCCGGTGCGCCACGAGGCGCCGCGAGATCGAGTGGGGGTGAGAGACCACCACCTTCTGGCCGTCGCGGCGGCTGGGTGAAGCTGGGGGCAGCCGTGC
>Ga0136617_10004837_pt1 | contig 12077 bp, 10 predicted proteins | sample AntDrymUQ3222106_2_FD_129672 | JGI IMG/M metagenome (GOLD analysis project Ga0136617, IMG submission 129672) | Polar desert sand microbial communities from Dry Valleys, Antarctica - metaG UQ322 (21.06) | ecosystem: Environmental > Terrestrial > Soil > Desert | place: Antarctica: Dry Valley...
ATGCTGTAGTTGTTCTTTTTTTTAAAAAAATAATATTGCTTATGATTTATAGAAACTTACTCTTTGCTACCTGTTATCAACTGGCTTATTAACATGTTATGTTTTTTTAGATGTGTTCTTTTTCCTGTTAACAACATATTTTGAAACAAGATACATTTCATCCTTAAAACCGGTGTAGTTCCAATAATATTTGTTAACAACAGTCGATATGACAAACCAGGCAACACTGTTAACTATAATGGAAAACAAAAACCCATAGTAATATGTAATAATTATACCAGTTATTGTTCCTCCTATGAGATAGGGCAATTGACGCTTTAAGGTTGATTTTAATATGGCCTCCAAGATATACTATTTACACCTAGTCAACATAGTTTATAGACCTACCAAAAAGTACAGGTTTTTTTGCAAAATACAAACCCGCAGATAGGATATTTCAAATGATACAAATAGGTGTGAGGAATCCTAAAGATTTGATAAAGTTAACACAGGTGCTCACTTAAACTGAAAGCGTCTAATGTCCAAAATCACCAAAACTAGCTGTTAATACTCAATACATCCAATTTGTTAGTTTATGGAACAGATGGTTTCCTTCAAACCAATACACGTATTATCCAAAGCAAAAAATCCCTGTCAGCATGTTTTGGTTTATTTTCAAACACGCAAACAGAATATACAGCTAATGAACATATGATCTGAATTCCATGAAAACTAAATTTAATCCATCGGCAAAATAACACTAACCGTATTTATATAATCATAATTAAGTAGATTGTATGGGAAGAAAAGGAAAGGAGATAGTAAAAGCAAACCTCCAAGAGGTAATTTCAGATTTACAAAAGGCATATGCAGATGAGTGGCTTGCGCATTATCAGTACTGGCTTACTGCCCATTGGATTAGAGGAATGGATGCTGATACAGTAAAACAAATTCTTATAAAACAATCAGCTGATGAGCTAAACCACGCAGAAAGACTTGCAAATAGAATAATACAGCTAGGCGGAACTCCAATAATGCAATTTGATCAACTGATTCAAAATTCAGCATGTGGGTATAAAGCACCACCTTCTGACCCCTCCAATATAAAACAAGTGATACAAGATGTATTAGAAGCTGAAGCATGTGCTATCGGGGCATACAGCAAGTTGAGTGAAAAATACAGAATGACAGATGTCGTGACTCATGAAATATTTGAGGAGTTATTAGAAGACGAAGTCTCTGACGAGGAGCAATGGGAAAACCTTGGTTCAAATTTGTAATCAATTTTATATTTTTTCTTTGTGCTCCATATGATTTACCATATCAATTATCTCTAAAAAGACAATTATTAAAAAAAAGTTCTGTTTTAGATTGGCTGTTGCAGTTTAATGGTAACCCCAATATTAACCCAACAAGATTCATTTGCGTTAGACTAAGTTTATTTTTGAATTGCAAATAAGTGTATTAGCATTATTAGCATATCACCAATATTATCCATATTTCTGTTTCCTGAGCAAATACGGTTTATTCTACTGATTATACCATATGCACTCCAAATAGAGTAGGTAAATCTTTTCTTCAGATAAAGGGGAAAAGTAAGAGAATACAGCTGCCACCGAAAACCCGGTCCATTGCTATCAACAATTTAGGGTTTTGCCAGGATCACGTTCCCATACACATCATAAATCAATAAGGGACCATTGTTGATACCGAATAAAACTATTGAATGCAATTTCAAAATGCAAATTACACTGCAAGTTTAACTATCGGGATTATGAATAATATAGTCAGGAAACCCCCAACCAACCATGCGGTAGGATAGCCAAAATGTAACGCTATGATTGAGAATACAAATGGCACCCAAAATGCTCCAAACAAAGACAAGCCATTAACAAAACTTACAGCAAGAGTTTCGTAATGACGTTGATCCAGTTTTATTGTTGCTATTTCTCTTGCTTTTGTGTATGGAACAACAAAACCCCCTGAAATAAAAATGCCTATCATAATGATTGAGGCAGCTATAACATAGATGTTTTCCAGAGAAATTAATGCAATGTTAATTGAAACAACTACACCACAAATAATTAGCAACATCAATCCAAGATTGCTATTGTGCCTTTTTGTTGTTCCATCGTAAATCCGACCAAAAATTGGAGCAAATACAACGTTAAACACCATTGCAAGCCCAGCTACAATACCAGCAAAATAGGGATTTAGGTGCAAATCATTTTTTAAATAGAGAACAATAAATGTAGAAACTAAATTCCAGCCTATTTGAACTCCAAGTAATGATAACCCCACAATGATCATTTGTTTATTGATTAAGACCAGTTTTAAATCAGAGAGTTTAATTTTAAAATCCGATTGTTGTATTTCATGATCTTTACGATTTGGTTTTAGGTTTTTTAAGGCATCATGCAAATTGTGTTGGGGATGTCGGTTATCATCATCTTTTTTAGGCCGTTGCCGTTGTTGTCTTTTTTGTTTTAGCCCATAAATTAAAAATATCCCACTTATAACTCCCAATATACCGCTAATTATCAAACTTGCCCTCCAACCAAAAGTTTGTGCAATAACAATCCAACCAAATAGACCAATTATTCCGCCCAATGAGTGGGCAGAGTTTAATATTCCAACTCCAAGACCATCTGAACCCTTCCCTAGATATGCAGAAATTAAAATGACACTAGGTCCAAAGAAAAATGCCATTCCAACCCCTACAAGAAACCTTAGAAAAGCTATTTGGATTAACTCTGTAGCAAGACCAGAGAGAAGAGACGATACGGACAACACCATTATTCCAAATACTGCAATTTTCTTTGGATTGTATTTTGCAGCAAGTATTCCGGCTGGGACTTGAAAAATACCTATACCTACAAGAAAACTGGCTGTTACTAATCCAAGCATAGACACATCTTGCTTAAAATCAAATAAAATCAAATAAAATATAGAAGAGATGTTAAACCAGTTTATTGCATAAAGCACTCTTGCAAACATTAAAGAGAGAACAGGAGCGGAAAGAGACTTGGTAAGAAATGACACTTTAGAAATTAAAAGTACTCTGAATGCATTATTATTGTTATGTTCTGGTTCGTATCAGAAACTGCTTTTGAATATTCAATGCCGACTAGAATTCTCGTCTTTCATTGTATCAGCAGAGGATTTTGGTATTGTAATCATGGCACCATCTTACAAATAGAGCAAGAACCAAAAGTAAAGATTGGAAAGACCATTAGACTTGAAATTCATTCTTAATCTAAGTTTGTAATTTATTGCCATATGAATTAAATTCTCCTAGATTACAAAGATATAATAATCAAAAAGATCATTATTATGTTAGATTTTCACCCAAATGACCACTGTAAAAGGACAGCTATTTATGAATCCATGCCATGAGTAATGATAGAATAGAAAAAATCAACGCAAATGCAAACGGTGCATCAAAAACAGATTTTCCTAAAACACCACAAACACTCATTCCAGCCATATCGCTTTTACAATTCCCATTTACTCTGAAGCAAGATCAAACAGCCGCAGTTGATGCGTGGATTGAAAACAACTATAGAGGAACAGTATTGTACAGTACTGGAACGGGTAAAACCGAAATAGCGTTTGAATGTGCAAAACGTTTTTTAAATTATAGCAAATCCTCAGTTTCTTTATATTATGGCAGTGCTGAAGGTAAAACAACAAAAAATAATTTGCCATTACTAACTGATGTAACATCTGTAGGCATTCCCACCCAATCAACGGACATAGAAAGTGATTCTGTGAAGAAAGGCAATCTTCATCCAAACAGTATTCGCTATTCCTTCTTTAACATTTTATTTCTTGTTCCAAGGATTTCATTGATTGACCAAACTATCAGCAGGTTACTCTCATATGGCATCCAAGAAGAGAAAGTTGGGGCATATTTTGGTGAAAGAAAAGAGACCAAAGAGATAGTGATAAGTACATATCAGAGCGTAATAAGGAATCTTAATTTAATCAGGCGCTCAAATATGGTAATATTTGATGAGGTGCATTTAATTAGAGACACAGCAAAATCATTTAGCAAAATTTTCGATACGGTAGTTGAAGATCCTAAAAAAGCTATATTGGGGCTCACTGCCACCTTAAATGAATCTGACTTTAAAAATAGCACCATTTTAGCAGTGCTTCCCCCTGTAAAAAGATATTCCATAAGAAAAGCAGTTAGTGATAAAAGGCTTGCAAAGCCAGTAGTCATCCCAATTAAAGTAAACCTCACAGAAAAAGAATCCAAAGAGTATGACACTTGCTCCACCAAAATAAAGAACATCTCAAATAGATTCAAAAGATATGATGTCAATTCAATGACCGAATTATTGAAAAAGGGAGGCTTCGCTAGTGGAATGGCAAAAGCTTGGTTTTCAAATGTAAGAAAGAGAAAACTATTGCTAAGCTATGCGGAAAATAAACTATCTGCAGCAGCGGATATAATATCAAAAAAATTTCCTGATGAAAAAATCATGGTTTTTAGCGAAACAATAGAATCTATCGAGAGATTAAGAGATGTCCTAAAACTTAAAGGGATAAATGCAAAGATTATTGATGCCAAGGTAAAAACTATGGAAAGGCAAAAGATACTCAATAAGTGGGGCAGTGATTTTAATGTACTTTTATCATTGCACACACTAGAAATAGGGTATAACGTTCCTCAGGTAAGAATAGAGATTATCATGGCCACTACTTCAAACATTAATCAAATAATTCAAAGAATAGGTAGGGTATTAAGAAAACATGAAGGTAAAGACGTTGCATTAATTTATGTAATTTATGTTTCCGATACCAGGGATGATAATGTTATAGAAGTGGTAAAAAAGGCAATAGAAAGCGGATCGGACAATGAAGACCATGTATTGAAAGGAGAGGAACAATCAAGAAAAGTGGCAGACAAATACAAATCAAAGGCACCAAAAGACAAATCAAAACTAAAGGTAAAAAAAGACATTATGGAAAATAAAGGCTTTGAGAACAGGGTTGAAAAAGCATATGGCATAGTAGAATCAAAGCTTCTAGAACCTAACATACTGGAACAGAAGGAAGAAAGCGGAGCATCAGATCACAACGACCAAAATAAAAAAAGAAAAACAAAAACCTACTTAATCAGAAGCAAAACGGACAAAGACAAATTCTACAAAGTAGATATAGAAAATAAAACATGCACTTGTGCAGATTTTATGTTCAGACATGTAAAATGCAAGCACATTATTGCAACAGAATTCATATTGCCATAGTACAAATACTCCAAAAAGATAACCATTTTCACATAAATCCCTTATTGGGTATTATATAAATTACATTTTGATCAGGTTAACAGGAGAATTTCCAATCATAAACAAAACAACGAATCCACCCAGATATTATAGGTAAATCGGGTTATTGAATTTAAGAAATCATCAAATCATTGATTCTTTCCCACATACCCAAAACACAATAATAACTTCAGTTTCTAGGTATCTCATAACAGTCCTAACATATGCATTATATTTTATTATGATAATAGGATAATAGTACAGGAAACCCATATTGTTATCGTGAACTATTGCGCCAAAATATGCCAAGAACACCTTTTGGAAAAGAAGATAAATAAGCGGATGTAAAAAATTCGCCGCCACTGTAGGGTATGCAGTAAACAGAAACCACAGAGATTGTTACTACCAATATGCCTGTTTATCTCAATCCGCGCTTTGATTCCTCCTCATTAGTAGCATCTTTTTGTTTTACGTACTCCTTTTGATGAGTTCTTTGAGTTGGACTTACTTTAGAATCGAATTTGTTGTCTCCAGATAAGTCAGCCAAAGTGTTTTTACTGTAACCAGAATATGACTCTGCAATTACATTTTCATTACGGGATTTCAATTCCTCTACCACATAGTCCTTGATATCAATCGAGCGAATAGAATTATTTTTTGTATTTTCCCCCAGTTTTTTATGAATTGATTTAGCAATATCTTTTGCCATCAGGAATGGTGTACCGGAGCGGCTTACACCTCTTGCAAGTTTATCCTCATCAAAGGTTTCACTACTACCATTTCGTTTTTCAACGTTGATCTTTGCCTGTTCTTGATTATTATCATTCAATTAAGCTCATTATAGTATATGAAAAATAAAATAAAAATATTCTAATGTATTATTTTAATTGCATTTACCAAATCTATTTTGCAATTCAATAATATAATTGACCATAGTTTTTACAATGGCTCATAGCCATAACATCAAATTCCGAGCTTAATGTCCGATCTTTATAATCCCACCATAATTTATTCAAAAAAGTTTATTATCTTTAGGGTCTAATTATTTGGCAATGACTGATATTGATGACTCTGTAAAGAAAATGAAAAACACAGAACAAGACTTTAAAGCAAAGGCAGAGACTACAGAAGATCATGCAGAAGGAAAACCAAGTTCAGAAACGCTGAACAAGGCAAAAACAAAGATAAAAGACGCCCTAACATAATTTTTTTAAAATATTAAAGTTTTTTTTAGGTCATTCAAATATAATTTTAATAGTTATAATAATGACAGTATAGATTTTGGATTGTACTTGTTTATTATTCAGTGTTGTATTTAAGAGAGACAACGGCCGAATGGAGAGTGCAGGAGTAGAGGCATGGTAAGTAATATCCCCAATTCTATAGATTGTTATCCATTGGATATAATTTTCATCTTTTACAAGAAAAGTATTATTGAATGAATAATGCGTTCAGCATCAAGATTACATAATAAGGCTAGTCATTGTATTAACTTTTTATTAGGGTAAAAGGCATTTTGCTTGAAAACCCCATAGTAGGTTTATTTGCTATGTATCACATATTATCAAAGATAAAAATTCAATATAGAGGCACTTTTATTTATCAAAGTAAATTTTATACATCAAGTACAACAATAACTTTGTTATAGATAAGGGGTTATAATACATAACTTGGCCAAACGACATTAAATAATTTCAAAAACACCTATTATATATAAAATAATGTTACAGTAATGTATACAATGAAAAATAATTTTATTTCAGCTATTATTACCGTATCAATATTTCTTGTTGCAGCAATGACATCAGGTATTGTATCTAATGCCACTGCTCAACAAAATGCAACAACTGGGCTACAAAATGCAACAGGAATTGCAAATAATTCGACAGGTGGAGTACCTGATCCAATCCTTGGAAGCGGAGCAGTGGGTACCGAGGGAACAGAAATAGGAGCAATGGGTAGTGAAGAAACACTTAGCGGCAATAATGCTGGAGAGGTTGAAAGTAGAGGTAATACAGGTGGCATTGGCGGCGGCTTAGGCTCTGATAGCGGTAGCGGTTCAGGTTCAGGTTCAGGTTCAGGTTCAGGTTCAGGAGTAGGTGGCTCTAGTGGTGGTGCAGGCGGATACTGAACTTAATCATCGCCATACAAACAAGTCCAAATACAAATTAATTACCTGATTATTTTTTTTAAAATACCTTTTATCTATTACATTTGATTCATTTCAAAAAAATTTAGTTTTTGTTGTTTGTGTCAGTTAAAACAAAAGATCTTGTAGGGTAAACTAATACACCAATCCAGCACTCATAGTTACATCCGAGACATTTTTGTAAGATCTTTCTTCTAACTTATCTAATGCTGACAGTATTTCATCCCTATTTTGTTCACTGGCGGATCTTTGCTTTATAAATTCAATTATCCCCCTCTTCTCGGCTGGAAAATCCATATCCTTTAGAATTTGTCCAATACTGGAAACCTTCGAATAGCTTTCAACATTAACCTCTTTTCTTTGTCCCTCCACCGCGTTCTGTTCGCTTATGACCTTGCCTGTCTGCCCTTGAGTATCATCTTCTTTGGGAATTTGATCGGGATTCGCTCTTTTATTTGATTCTTCCATAGGGGAATGTAAAGACAATACTCTATTTAAAAAGTTTGAAACTTTAAAGTTAAAATGAGGCAGCAAACTATAAGGGTTAAAAAAGCAGGGGCAACCAGGCCAAAAAAAAGGCCAAAATGCAATTTGGCCCTGAAATTACGTCATTATAGCACCACACATCTATCCACATATACCCAATCTCTTGACCGCATATGGTCTGCCATTTTTTTCTTCTCCTAATTATTTTTCAATGAACTAAACGTGTTATAAAAGTACAGAACATCATTTCAGAATGTCTAGCAAATTTTGCGCTGGCAGTGTGTTTAGGATCTCATTTTTTGTCGCCCATCCCCTTCTTGCTTGAGCTACACCAAGATTCAAAAAAGCAAAGTGAATTTGGTGATGAGCATCAGAATCAATTACAAGTCTAACACCATTTTCTACAGCCATTTTAATATACTCATCCTTTAAATCCAATCTATCATAGTGAGCATCTATCTCTAAAACCGTATTGGTGTCTTTTGCCGACTCCATCAGTTTTGGAATATCAACTGGATAACCATCTCTTTTATTTATTATTCTTCCCGTGGGATGGAATATTATGTCTATGCTAGGGTTTTGGGCAGCCGTAATAAGCCTGTGTGTCTGCATTTCAATCGGTAAAGAAAAGTTAGAATGGATTGCTGCACCAACTATATCCAGCTTATCTAACACATTATTTGGAATATCCAATGATCCATCCTTAAGGATATTTACTTCGGCTGATGATAGTATCCGAAATGAGGAATTGCTTGAACTTTGACTGTTTTTTTTATGCTTTATATTTGCAGTTTTTTCGTTACTGAATTTATCCAAGAAAAGGTCATCATTTTTTATCTTATCATTTAATTCAGAAATTTTATTTGCTTGATCTAATATTTGACCTTCGTCTAACCCGTTTGTTATCTTTAAACTTTTTGTATGATCTGTAATTGCAATGTAATCAAGCCCAAACTTTTCTTTGGCATAATATGCCATTTCTTCAATAGCCATTTTGCCATCCGTGTTATTGGTGTGGACTTGAAGATCACCTCTTAAATCACTGTAGCCCAATAATTGCAATAACCTATCCTCCATTGGTTTCCTCGTATTTTCTAGTTTCCTCTTTGCTAATTCTATTTCCCCCTTACTTTCCCTCATTTCTGGAGGTATCCAATCTAAATCTAATCTGTGGTATATTTCCTCCTCAGTTAAACCAGCTACTCTGTTTTCTGTAGAGTCAGAAGTAAAAAGACCCCACTCATTTAACCTTAAGCCCTTTGATTGAGCTATCTTTCCTAAGGCTATACCATGTTCTTTATTTCCAGTAAAGTATTGCAAACCTGCACCATAACGTTCTTCTGGAACTACCAATAAATCAGAATCAATCCCGTTATTTAATTTAACAAATGCTTTAGAGGATCCTTTACCCAATATTTCTTTAACTTCCGGCATACTAACAAATGATTCAATCACTTTTTGAGGAACATCTGACACTGCCAGAAAATCTATATCCCCTATTGTTTCCTTCATACGCCGAAAAGATCCAACAGCTACAGATCTTTTAACACAATCCAATTCCGATAAATATTTTTCAATCTGTTTTACTAATGGGTAAATCTCACCTAAAAGGAATCGGCCTTTACTTTTTCGGTATAAATCAATTTTTCTTAGAATCGCCTCTTCTTTTTTTTGGGAAAATCCGTCAATAGTCTTTATTTTGCCATTTGTCGCTGCATCATAAAGTTCATCCAAAGTTTTTATCTTTAAAGAATCATAAATCAGTCTTAGCGTTTTCGGGCCTATGCCTTCCAAGTTTAGAAATTCATCAACATTTATTGGTAATTCGGATTTTAATTGGTTGTAATAATTAATTTCACCAGTTTTTATAAATTCTTCAATTTTTGAGGCTATGGCCCTTCCAATTGATGGAATTTTTAATAGGCCTCCAATGCCTTCATTTATGTACAGTTTTTCGATATTTATTGACAAGTTTTCAATCTGATCAGCAGCCTTATTGTAAGCCCTGTTTTTAAAATTTATAGCATTGGTTTGTCTATCATTTTTTTTATTTGTATCCATCTCCAAAAGAAATGAGATCTTTCGAAGGATGTGAGCAATATCCCCGTTAGTCTTATTCATTGTTATCATCGTTATTTTGCAGATACCAGAATATGGATATTATTAATTAAATAACCAATGAAGTGTCATATGCAGGCCATAATGCCTTTATAGACAATATCAAATTTCTTTATTGTATTGACTCATTAATTTTGCCCATCTACAGATATTTAAAATAATTACAGTGTTTTTTAATAAACGAAAGTTTTCACCGTTCGTTTGTCATTTAAATAAACTTTTTTAGAATAAATTAAAAGATAAAGGTGATATCAAAGATAACCATCTTGTTTTAACCTCTTAATCCCATCTGTTAATCGAGTTGTTATTAAATGGATACACATTATCACGCATTTGGAAAAAAGGAGACAATAGATCCGGTCAAAACTTGTACCTCTGCCAACACCATCAGCATTATTAAACACATTATCGGCAAAAACAATATAGACAATTCATTCCAAATCCAAAAAAGCGAAAAATAAGAAATACTTTAGAGGAATCAGATTAAATTCATCACTCATGAACTCTTTACTTTATAAATTGAAAAAACAAAATAAATACCCAGAAGGTTTGACATAGATATCAAAGTGCTTAAATCTAAGAGGATTGTTGTTTTTTTTTTCATTGCTTCAGTTGTAATCATGGGTTCTTTTTTGGCATATTACGCCATTCCTACAATCATTGCAAATGTAATAAATTTACTCGACACTGGACCCTCGATACAAAATCAACATGACAATAAATTCACAATCAGTCTGTTCGCGGAAGGTTTATCCTTTCCCACCAGTATGGAGTTTGTTGATAACAACACCATCATGGTGCTTGAGAAAAACGGTGATGTACGTCTAGTCTCCAATGGGACAATGCAGAAAGAACCCATTCTCAGCGTTGATGTTGACAATGAAGCAGAACGGGGCTTGCTTGGAATAGCAATGTTAAAAAACAACACCAATGCAAGTAGCATTAACTTAACTGACAGCAATATTAAAAATTTTGCACCAAGTAACTCTGAATTCGATCCTCTAGATTCATATTATTCTGTCTTTTTGTATTTTACTGAAAAAATAAAGAATCCAGTCGATAATAATCACACAGTGCATAACAGAATCTATGAATATTCATGGAGTAGCCATCAGAATCTTGAAAATCCCAGGATGATAATGGACCTACCAGCAGAATTAGGGCCATACCACAACGGTGGAAAGTTAAAGATAGGGCCTGACAATCACCTGTATGCGATTATTGGAGATCTTGTGACCATAAACAACACTTTACAGAATCGCCCCGACGAGAGCAACCGAACTACCGTTCCTAACAATTCCTCAGTCATTATTCGTATCGATCCTCTTAAGGAATCACCCCCCAATGACAATCCTTTCTATAAGCACTACAATAACGATTCCAAACTAAAATCATTGAGCTACTATTACGCCTACGGCATAAGAAACAGCTTTGGATTTGATTTTGATCCAGTGACTGCAAAACTATGGGATACGGAGAATGGCGAGGACAAGTACGATGAGATCAATATAGCTGAACCGGGTTTTAACAGCGGATGGTACAAGATAATGGGACCCCTATCCAGAAATAACGGTTCCGGCATTACATCAGAACTTGTAAAATTTAATGGATCACACTACTCAGATCCTGTTTTAAGTTGGTTTAATCCAATTGGCATAACCGATATAGAATTCTTTAAATCTTCAAAATTTGGCAAGGAATTTGAGAACAATGTATTTGTGGGTGATATTAATAACGGTAATCTGTATTTCTTCAAAGTAAATGCCAATCGATCAGGGATTGATACCAGTAAGTTTAGAGATAATGAAAGTGGTCATCTTGGTGACAAGGTAGTCGACAACAAAACGGAATTGGAGAGGGTTATTTTTGCAAATGGCTTTGACGGAAGAATAACCGATATAGAAACGGGTACGGATGGCTATTTATATATTTTAACGTACTTTGACGGCAGGATATATAGAATATCCTAGTTTTTATTTTATAAATACACATAACAGAACACAATTTCAAAATACGATAGATTACAGTAAACTATAAGATGAATGCAATACAGCAATCATAAAAAAACG
>Ga0136617_10004838_pt1 | contig 12075 bp, 11 predicted proteins | sample AntDrymUQ3222106_2_FD_129672 | JGI IMG/M metagenome (GOLD analysis project Ga0136617, IMG submission 129672) | Polar desert sand microbial communities from Dry Valleys, Antarctica - metaG UQ322 (21.06) | ecosystem: Environmental > Terrestrial > Soil > Desert | place: Antarctica: Dry Valley...
AATCGCTCCCGCCGTGGTGGTGCCATCGCTGCTGCCTAATGGCACCACCCTTAGATCAAAAACGCGTCGGGTGGGGTCGTGTGTTTCGATTTCCACGCCCGACCGTTCGTTTCCTTTAAGTGCATCGTGAAACGCACTGTAGATTGCCGGGTTTCGCGTCAATTCCGTCAAACGCTGAGACTCAAGTCTCCCTGTCGCCAAATTAAAGAGGCGGTGCGCCGCAGGATTTGAGGCGACTACGCGCATGTCGTTATCGACGACAAGCAACCCCTCGCGCATTTCATCGAGAGTCGCCTCGAAGAGCTTACCCAGAGCGAAGATTTCAGTTGAGCGAGAGTCCGAAGCGCCGGTTACATTCTCAGCAGGGAGCGAGCTCATATTCTGTTGGTTGGTCTGGCGGAGCTTCAACAAAAAGTATCCCGCTAGAAACCCCAGCAGGGCCGTTGCAAACGCGGTAAAGCTAAACGAAGAAATGAGGATGAGAATCCCGACAAGCGTGGCACATATGGCGAGCAAAAAGCTGTGGTGCCTGGACAAAATCTGCTACCTTCGTCGTTAGTTGCCTTCCGGCTTTTCTGGGCACCCTGTAAAGCGGTAACCCACCCCGACGACCGTCTCAATGCAATTGCCGCACTGTTCTAACTTCTGGCGCAACCGCCTGATGTGTACATCCAAAGTGCGGGCGTCGCCATAATAACTGTAGCCCCATACGTTATCCAAAAGCTGCTGCCGCGTTACTACTCGGTCGGCGCTCTTGGCCAGAACCGAAAGCAGGCTAAATTCCTTATTCGTAAGTTTGATTTTACGACCGTCGCAAACTACACGAATGTCGCCAAAGTCGATCATTAGGTGGTCATCCTCATAAGTCTTCGTAGCTCCTTCATCTATGCGGCGCAAGATGGCGCGGACGCGCGCCAGGAGTTCTCTTACGGAAAATGGCTTAGTTATGTAGTCGTCGGCACCCAGGTCCAATCCTGCGACGCGATCAGATTCCGATCCTTTGGCGGTCAACATAATTATTGGCGTGCGCCGGGTTAAGGGTTCCCGGCGAAATCTCCGGCAGAGTTCCGTGCCACTCATACCTGGCAACATCAGGTCGAGCACAATCAGTATTGGTGGATTGCGTTCGTTCAGCGCCTCGATCAATCCCTGTTCACCCGTTGCGGCAACGACAGTTAACAAGCCTTCTCGCTCGAGGTTATATTTCAGACTCTCCGAAATATCTGGATCGTCTTCTATGATCAAAACAGGTCGCGTCATAGGGCTTCAATTGACATGCTTGATAAAAGCCGCTTCTGCCATGTAGACGGTCAACTCGCAGATATCGGTAACGTAGTCGCCGATGCGCTCCAGGTGTTTCGCCACGAAGATCAACCGCGCGTCCCGACTGGCTGTCGAGGGCTCCGATACCATTCTCTCGATCAGGTTATGAAATACTCGATTGTAGAGCTCGTTAATTTCGATGTCTCGCTTGATCACCTCTCGCGCCGCCAGCGCGTCGTTGGAGGTGAACGCGTCCAGGGCAGCGCGCAACATGCCGGAAGCTTGTTCAGCCATCTGGCGGAGTTCGATATTCGGTTTTAGCTCCGGTTCGTTATTCAAATCGATGGCGGCGCGCGCGATATTACAGGCGTGGTCAGCGATCCGTTCCAGAACCGGGGCCATCTTTGCCACCGAAATCACAAAGCGAAGGTCCCTGGCAGCGGGCTGTCTGAGGGCGATGATGTCTATGCATTGCCGATCGATTTCTACTTCAATCCGGTCGATTGCGTCGTCATGATTCAACACACCGCGCGCGAGATCGCTGTCCCGGTCCATCAGTGAGTGCATTGCCTTCTGCAAAGCCGCTTCGGCCTCGCCGCCCAGTAGCAGGACACGATCCCGCAGCGAATTCAGTTCGTCGTCAAGGTGTCTGTGATGTTCCATAGCCTTATTTTTGCTTTTAGATTTTTGATTTTAGATTGTCGCTGCACTCAAAGCTCTGAATTGTCCTGGAAGACAAAATCAAAAATCACCAATCTAAAATCAAAAATGATCTTAGCCGAACCTCCCTGTGATGTAGTCCTCAGTCAACTTCTCGTCGGGGTTAGTAAACATCTTCTCGGTCAAGTTCATTTCGATGAGCTTACCCAGCAGAAAGAACGCCGTTATATCGGAGACGCGCGCCGCCTGCTGCATGTTGTGGGTAACGATCAATATCGTGTACTGCTTCTTCAGTTCAACTATCAGCTCCTCAATTTTCGAGGTGGCCATAGGATCTAAGGCCGATGCCGGCTCATCCATTAAAACTACACTGGGGCGAATGGCGAGGGCGCGAGCGATACACAGTCGCTGCTGTTGACCTCCGGACAAGCTGAGGGCAGATTGTCTCAAGCGGTCTTTGACCTCTTCCCAAAGAGCGGCGTCTCTAAGCGGTTGTTCCACACAATGCTCGAGCTCACTCTTGCTCGAGGTCATCCTGTTGATCCTTAAACCGTAGGCTACGTTGTCGAATATTGATTTGGGAAATGGGTTTGACTTTTGAAACACCATTCCGACTCGGCGACGCAGTTCTACTACATCAGTTGCGCTCGCGTAGATGTTGCTACCATCCATCACGACGTCGCCTTCAACCCTCGTCCCTGGAATAATATCGTTCATCCGGTTCAGGGTACGGAGAAATGTCGATTTGCCGCAGCCCGAAGGGCCGATGAAAGCGGTCACAATCTGTTCCGGGATCTCCAGCGAGATGTCGAATAGTGCCTGAACACGGCCGTAATAAAAGTTGAGATGCCGAACACTTATCTTGGCCGGTCGAGTAACCGCCCCAACGCCGTAGGATGGAAGATTACCCGCATTGGGATCAACCGATGTAGAAAGCTGTGCAGACATGGTATGCAGTTTATCCAAAGTGCCCCGTAATGTATTCTTCGGTCAGCTTGATAGCCGGATTTTCAAACATCACCTTCGTGGGCGCAACCTCGATGAGCTCCCCCAGGTACATAAAAGCTGTGTAATCAGACACACGCGCGGCTTGTTGCATGTTGTGCGTGACAATGACAACAGTCAGCTCCCGCTTCAGATCGAATATCAGATCTTCTATCTTTGAGGTAGCTATAGGATCAAGCGCTGATGTTGGCTCGTCGAATAGCAACATCTCAGGGTCGGTCGCCAGGGCACGGGCAATGCAAAGACGCTGCTGCTGCCCCCCGGATAGAGTGTAAGCGGACTGGCGCAACCGATCTTTGACCTCATCCCAGAGGGCCGCCGCACGAAGCGATTGTTCAACGTGGTCCTTAAGTTCATTGCCGGCAATGCCTCGCAAACGAAGTCCGAACGCTACATTTTCGAATACTGATTTCGGGAAGGCGTTGGGCTTCTGAAAAACCATACTCATACGCATACGCATTTCCAGAGGATCCGTCTCAGGGCCGATCAGATTGATCCCACTCGGCTGCAAGAGTATTTTTCCCTCATAGCGGGTGTCTGGGTAAAGGTCGTGAATTCGATTAAAGCAGCGGAGCAAGGTTGACTTTCCGCACCCCGAGGGGCCAATGATGGCCGTAACCTGATTGGCGTTGAAGACCATGTTGATGTTTTTGAGAGCCTGCAGCTTTCCATAAAAGAAGTTCAGACCCTCCACTTCGGCTTTGATCTTCGGCGATACCTCGACAGGCCGCTGCGCCTCGGCGACGTCCGAGCTACGCTGAGGTTGAGCATATTGATCACTTGTCGTCATTTGCACCAGGCGGCCAATCGCAAGTTCCTGTCGGGCACTCATGCCTTCAGTTTCCTCACCACTTGATTCGCTTGCGAACCCTGTAGCGGATCAGGATCGCAATTGCATTGAGTAGCAAGGTCACCACGATTAATACCAATCCGGCAGCCGCAGCGTTAACCACAAAGTCCTGGTCTGGACGAGAAACCCAATTGAACATCTGTATCGGCAGCACGGCGAATGGCGACCATAACCATTCAAAAGATAAAAATGGGGGCTGCGTTTTGATGGGAGGCGGCGGCAAGAACGCGATAAATGTAAGCGCGCCAATTGTTATCAGCGGAGCGGTCTCGCCAATGGCACGGGACAACGCGATGATAATTCCAGTCATCGTTCCTCCTAATGAATAGGGGAGGAGGTGATGTCGAACAACTTGCCACTTTGTGGAGCCGAGTGCGTAAGCCGCTTCACGTATACCCTGTGGGATCGTTCTTAGCGCTTCGCGAGTTGCAACTATAACGATGGGTAGAATCAAAAAGGCCAACGTGAGACCTCCGGTCAATACACTTTGGCCCAGTCGAAACTGGTAAACCAGAAGACCCAGCGCCATCAAGCCATAAATTATCGACGGCACTCCAGCCAGGTTAGCGATATTGATTTCGATGAGATTCGTCACCCAGTTTTTTCGCGCATATTCTTCCAAATAGATTCCGGCGGAGACTCCCAGGGGGACTGCGGTAAACGCTGTGACTAGCATAATGAGGAGGGTGCCCACCCAGGAGGAGAGAATTCCTGCTCGTTCTGCAAAGCGTGAGGGAAAAGAAGTGAGAAATACCCAGTTGATCCGCGCCAGGCCGTCAATCAGAAGATCAGCCAGCAGGGCTCCCAGGGTTAATATTCCCACCAGGGTGCAGACTATCCCGATGATATTGAAGATGAAGTCCTGTCGCTTGCGCTTGACAATAATGCGCTTGAAGTCGCTCACTCAATACACCTCTCTAAACCGCTTGCGCAGAATGTAACCGAGGATATTGAAAATGAGCGTCATGATGAAAAGCGTTACGCCCGCCGCAAAGATTGATTGATATCCGATACTGCCGTGCGGGAGATCACCGAGGCTAACCTGCACGATAAAGGCCGTAATCGTCGCGGCAGGCTCACGTGGATCGAGCGTTAGATTGGGCTGCATTCCAGCCGCTATGGCAACGATCATCGTTTCACCGATGGCGCGAGAAATGGCCAGGATATACGAGGCAACAATTCCTGATAATGCAGCCGGGTAGACAACCTTCAGTGCGGTGATAATGCGGTTCGCGCCCATGGCATAGGCGCCCTCGCGAAGTGACATTGGAACAGCACGCATCGCGTCCTCGCTCAACGAACTCACGTAAGGAATGATCATGATTCCCATGACCACGCCGGCGCTCAGCATGTTGAACGTAGGCAATCCAGGTATGAGCTTCTGCAAAAGCGGAGACATGAACTGTAAAGCGAAATAGCCATAGACCACAGTGGGCACGGCGCTCAAGAGCTCAAGAGCGGGTTTTATGATCTCGCGGACCGCCGAAGGTGCGAACTCGCTTAAGTAGATAGCCACCACGGTGCCGATTGGTAGGGCCACCGCCAAAGCGACGCCCGTGGTTACGAGTGTGCCGGTGACGAGCGGTAGGATACCGAAGCGCGGCGATGCAAAAAGCGGCGTCCAGAGCGTGCCGGTTAGAAACTCTTTAAGAGAAACGTGTGTGAAAAAGCTCGAAGATTCATAGAGCAAGGTGCCTACGATTCCCACCGTGATCACAACAGAGGAGAAGGCGGCAAGAAACAGCAATGCTTCAATAAAACGCTCCTTAATATGAGACAGGCGCTTGGTGGCTGAAGGAGTGGGAGCGGGTGCCGGTCCCGTTTCCAGGTCAGCGGCCGCCGCGACCGGATGTTGCAGAGCAGGTATCTCGTCCATGGCTATTTGGCCGCAGGGATCACAGGCTGAACGCCGTTCGCTGGGATTATAATTTTGGTGGTCGTTTGAGGATCTCTTCCACCGGAAGCCCAACCTCCGGAACACCGCCAAAGCCGGTTCCGGTTTGCATTGAGCTCACTCGATCCATGGCCATTTGGTAGGCAGTGTCGGTGAGCGGCATGTACTTGACCTCCGCAGCAAGTGTCTTGACGTTCTTTAGATAAAACTCGACGAATTCTCTTACTGCAGGCTTGTCGAGCGATTTACGGCTGACGTAGATGAAAAGCGGGCGCGACAGCGGGTTGTAAGTTCCGGCCAACACATTTTCGGGGCTCGGTAGCACCGCTTCCTTGACCTTGTTTTTCTCCCACTCAATTGCAACTGCTTTCATTCTATTGCTGTGCGGAGCAAAGTAAGCGTAAGGGATATATCCGAGTGCGTACTTGTTACCTTCGATTCCCTGGACCAGCACGTTGTCGTCTTCACTTGCGGTGTAGTCTCCCCGGCTTGATTTGGCCTTGCCAACAATTGCTTCGGTGAAATAATCAAAGGTGCCTGAGTCGGCTCCCGCACCGAAGAGCGCAATTTTTTCGTTAGGCCATTCCGGTCGAACTTGATTCCAATGAGTTATCTTTCCCTGCGCCTCAGGCTCCCAGACCTTCTTAAGCTCAGCGATTGTCATGGAAGTCACCCAGTTATTTTGCGGGTTCACGACCACCGTGAGAGCATCGAAAGCAACGGGCAGTTCGAGAAACTCGATGCCGTTGGCCTTTGCCTGGGCCATTTCGTCAGCGAGAATTGGCCGCGAGGCATCCGCAACGTCAATCTCCCCGCGCACGAATTTTTTAAAACCCCCGCCGGTCCCCGAAATCCCCACCGTCACATGTACCTTCCCCTGTTTCTCTTTCTGAAACTCCTCGGCGACTGCCTCCGTGACCGGGAACACGGTACTGGATCCGTCGACCTTGATTACGGCTGATTCAGCCGGACCCGTGCTGGAAGGAGTGCCTCCGCCACTGCAGGCAACTCCAAGTATTGCCAGTGACATAGAGATGAATAAGGCAGTCCATCGGCAGGTGTTACAGGCTGGGAGCATATATGTCTCCTAAGGGTGTTCGGATTAACCGCTGAATCCTAGGTGCGGGCTGTTACATCCGTCTGAATTTCATCTAAACTCTGAGTAAACTCTGAGTCTCACAAGGGTTGTCGAAAGCGGTAGTTATTAAGCTTCCTGGGAACGTCCAAGAGTAGCCTGTAGCCAACATTGACCATAGTATCTATGCGCAGGTTGTATGGCAGGAGCTTTATTCTTAGCCGGTAAATATAAACGTGCAGACTCTCAGTATTAAGTGGCTTGTCGTTTCCCCATGCGTACTCCCACAACTCCTCTGCGGACACTATTCGCTCAGGTGAACGAGCTAAACGGGAAAAAATCAAGAACTCCGTGCGTGGAAGCTTAATTGACTGGCCGCCGCAGGCGACATAGTAGTTCTTGTGTTCGACACGGAGAAACCCGTCATCATAGACATCATCCGATGGCTCGTTCTCATCCTTCCGATCCGTAAGAGACGTCTCTGTAAGCGACATATCAATCCTGCCTCAAAGCTTAGATTTGCAAAAAGAAGTGCAGTCTGGCAGCCACCCGGAATCGTTCAGCGGCGATGCCGAACGATCCCAATGCGTGACCTAGAACTTAAGCTTCGCTCTGAACTGCATGACTCGCGGTCCCCCAACTGTGCTCGTGATGCGCCCGAAGTCCGGACTCCCCAACACAAAATCTGGCGAAGCGAAGTTGGCGCGGTTAAATACGTTGAAGACGTCCCAACCGAGTTCGACGGCCACGTTTTCCGTGAGCTTCGTCGTCTTCATGATCCCAAGGTCAAACCTGGACTGCGATGGAGCTCGCAGAATGTTTCGGCCAAGGCTTCCGTTTTGCCCTAACGGGGAGCAAAGCGCCGAGCGATTGAACGCGCCTTCTGTAATATCAGAGGCTGACTGGTCCAAATCGCCACAAAGCGCAGGCCTGCCGAAGCCAAGTCGATAAAGACCCCCGGAGCCGCGCACCAGATCCGTGTATTGCGTGGCGCTGCCGATCTCCGGCTCAGGAGAGAAGATGCCGTACGGTGTGCCGGTTTGCGCCTGGAAAAAGCCGGACAGTTGCCAGCCCGTAAAGAATTTGCCGCTGGAGCCGAAGGTCGGAATGTCATAAACGAAGTTGAAACTAAACCTGTGTGTACGGTCATAGTCGGATACGGCCCGATTTGCATCGAGGTTGCGCAGGTCGCCTTGCACCACGAAACCGGTGTTAGGCACGTCAGGCTTACCGGAACCAGCCGTACTTCCCGGGTCAGTTGAACTCGTATCAATTGATCTGGACCAAGTGTAGGCGGCGTTAAAGTGGAGACCGCGAGTGAAACGTTGGCTCAGGCTGAACTGTGCACCGTGGTAACTCGATTCCCCGTTTGACTGCAGCAGCAATGCCTCGGGCACGTTAAAGCCCAGGATTGGCACGCGCGCTTCGAAATTGATCACCTGTCCGCCACCAATCGTGGTGCCTGAACACGTCAGCGGGTTTGCCAAATTCAGATCCAGGGGCGTTCCACTCGGCACGCTTAGCACACTGGCGGCACAGGTCGCCGCCCCACCTATGCGATATGGGTTCGCAAAACCAAAGGCCCTGCCGACACCGCGGTCGCGGGCAGTGGTCCCCGCGTTGAGTGGACCGTTAGGCGAACCCGCAGCTACATAGGCCTGGTTGAAGCGTTCATAGATGTGGTCCGGAGTGTTTGTGTCGTTGAGATCGAATCCCTGATTGAAGGCGACGGCTTGCAGTAGATTTTTACCGCGTGTACCGACGTAACGTGCCTCGAACAACATGCTCTTGGTGACCTCGTATTGGAACCCGAGGTTCCATTGCTGCACGTAGGGAGTTTTCAGATTGCGATCCACGGCGCGAAACTCAAAGGTCTCGGCGATGTTTCCTGGCGGAGTTGTGTTTCCTCTTGCGTCACTAGTAACGCCGGTGTTGTCCCGGATGGCGTAAGTACCACCGGTACCGGAAGCGCGGGTGATCCGAAAAGGCAGCCAGTTGCTAAGTGGCAGAGTAGTGGGCTGCGCTGAGAATGCAGTCGTTATGGGCACATTGCCGGAGGGCACGGTGATTTCAATTTCCCGCAGAAAGGGGTAGTTGCTAAAGACCGTGTTGATGAAAGCCGCGCTCGGCCGATCGTAGAAGAAACCAAAGCCACCGCGAACTACCAAGCGGTTCGAGTCAAGTGGTGAATAGGCAAATCCGATTCGCGGGGCGAAGTTGTTTCTATCCTGCCCGTTGAGTGTGTGCTGGTTCCCGGCACGAGCCGTCACCGCAATCGCCCCGTCCACATTGCCGAGCCCGGTCGGCTGCACATTGTCGGGCACTATGAAGCCCGGCGATGGACTATCACAGAGTGCCAGCGTTCCGCCGGTCTGGGCGAAACATGGCTGGAAGCTGGAGAAATCGAAGTTGCCGATGCGGCCCTGTTTTTCAGCTGGCCACATGAAGAGTTCATAGCGCAGGCCGAGGTTCAGACTGAGCTTGCGGTTGACCTTCCAATCGTCAGCGATATAGCCGCTAAAATCCTGGAAGCGAAAACTCTTCTCCGTAATTCCGAACTGCGTATCGGCCTCGCTGGCGTTGCCCGTCAGGAGCTGCGTGATGCTGTCGAACTTCTCGAATTCCGTGGCCTGTTCTTCCGGCAAACTCGAGTCGTACTGGTGGCGTTTGTAGTCACCACCGAAGCGAAACGTGTGATTATTTGCAATCCACGTGACATTGTCGGCGAAGCTGTACGTTTGCTGCTTGCGGCGGTTAAAAGAGTCGTTTGGTCCACCAAAGGAGAATTGCGACAGATTGGTTCCGGGTCGGCCGATGAAGTGTCCCAGACGTCGGGTACCGGGACTACTGTCAAACAGCAGCGCCGGATTACCGATGCCTAACGCCTCGCTGGTCAACTCCTCCGATAGGAACGGATCGTCGAGAGTGCGCGTGTTGTTGAGCAGGAAAAAACCGAAGCGTGCCTCATTAATGAGAGTCGGACCAAAGACGTGCTGGTCGGAGATAGCCAGCGTACGGTTGCGATCGGCGCGCCGCAGCACAAAAGGCGAGATCGAGCTGGACGGATCCGGAAACGAGTCAAGTGCTGGAAAGTTACTGAAGAAGAAAGTGCCGCTCAGCGTGTTGGCCGTAGTTAACCGCCCGTCAAGACGAGTAGTGAATTGGTGCTGCTCGAACTCCGAGGGTCGCACGTTGAGCTGCTGCACCAGCGGATTGTTCTCACGCAGGTACGACTAACAACACCCGGTGCGTTGCCGAACTGGAACGCTCTCGAGCCGGAGCGATCAACGCCGATAAGCCGCGCGTCGGCACGCGGAGACGGGATAATAAAGTCCCCGGTCGCGGGGTTCATCAGGTTAAATAGCCTCAGCGCCACGGGCGAAATGTCAGCCGCAGACAGGCAGTTGACGCCGACGGTAGCCATTGTCCGCATTGAAAGCATCGGCTAGATTCTGAGCAGTTCGCGCGCCGCTAATCCTTCCCAGAGCCCGTGGCAGCACTGAGGTGCTTCTGGCTGTCGGCACGAAGCCAGTGACCGCTTTGGTGTACTGGTAGCCGCCGAAGAAGAAGAACTTCTCTTTCACGATTGGCCCGCCGATGGTGAAGCCCCCCTCGTTGCGCCGAGCTTTAGGCCTGTCAATGCCTTCCTTGTTGAAGAAGAAATCATTCGCGTTGAATTTTTCATTCTGAATGTAGTAGTAGGCGCTGCCGTTGAATTTATTACCGCCTGTCTTGGTAACGAGTTGAAAGTTGCCGCCGCCCGAACGTCCCGTCGAAGCGTCGTAAAGACTCGTCTGCAACTTCACCTCCTGGAGGGTCTCCGGAGCCGGCGCGATGTTGTCATTCAAGGAACCTTCGTTGCTAGTGATATTAGTGGCGTCCACGCCGTTGAAGAAGAGACTCGTACTCGTCGTGCGGGTGCCGTTGACGGAAGGTGATTGATTACCGTTTCCGTTTGTGAGCACAGGCGACAGTTCCGTGTTCACTCCCGCCTCAGTTGAGAGGAGTTGGGTAAAACTGCGAGTCGAGGTGGGAACCGAAACCAATTCCTCCGCTGATAGCTGTCGAAAAGTGGTGGCCGTCTCCGGTGTAACCATAGCGGCGCCTTCCACGATGTTGATAGTTGCCCCCACTTCACCGACTTCAAGCTTGTCTTCAAGCGTGCGTGGCACACTCGCCTCAACCTCGACCTGTTCTCTGATTCGCTTCTTAAAACCAGCAAGCTCGTAAGTGATTTCGTAGGTTCCGACGGACAACGCCGGCATGGTCCATCGCCCCTCCTCGTTCGTGGTAGCGGTGCGCGCGGCGCCGGTGCCAATATTCTTGAGTACGAGAGTCACCCCCGGTAAGGCGGCGCCATTGGGATCCTGAACCACGCCCGAGAGTGTTCCGGTCGAGCCCGACTGGCCCAGAACCATAGGGCCTGACAATTGGAACAAAACTAAGGCGCTAAGAGCGAACAATATTAGGGAAACGCGAGGGTGCTTCTGGGGGTATCTGTTGTACATGACGAAGTCTCCTGTCATTGTGAATAATTAGCGGTGATCGCTTGACGGGCTCATTTCTAACGAACATCAGCGACCCTCTCCAGTGCTTGATTGGAATACGGTGTTGGGTTTCAAATGAAGACTCTAATGGCAGGGGGTTAAGGTGCTGTGAATTGCACCTTAAATATTTGTTACTGCGGTTGAATTTGATCGTGCAGGGGCGTGCTTACTTAAGGCTGGACCATTTAGCGGCCGGGTTATTTAACACGATGTTAACACGTCCGTAACAGGTGGTGTGTAGGATGCCACCACCCTCGACAACACTTCAATGTTCCTGCTTGCTACAGTTGGATTCAGGTAACCCTATGGCAATTTCACATGAGCTCAGTGGCGAGATTGCTGCCGCATTATTTGCGGCCAAGGAGAGGTCCCCTCGCGAGCTGAACGATCTAAAAGAGATGGTGTTCGCCATCCACGCGACTCTCGAGCGGTTAGGCCATGATGCCCGAGCTGATCGAGGCCAGTCCCAATCAGTGAAGAAGCAAGCCGCAGGGCACAATTGGCCCGATGCTCGCTAAATGCGAGCAGGGGCCTCGAAATCGCCGTCTTAAATTTTGTTTTCGGAAGGATTCTAGCTGGACGCAGACTTATTGCAGAATCGCAACCCTCTTATCTTCGGAAATGCCGCCAATTAGATTCGCATCCCAGACTAACAAGTAACGTTTCTTCTTTCTCCCCGGGGCCTCTTCCTGCTCAAAGGAAAGCTGAACCAACCGAGTTTTAAAAGCAGAATCTACTGTAAGTGCTGAATAGGTGTAGAAGTACTCTGCTCGTTGGGGAA
>Ga0136617_10004839_pt1 | contig 12073 bp, 11 predicted proteins | sample AntDrymUQ3222106_2_FD_129672 | JGI IMG/M metagenome (GOLD analysis project Ga0136617, IMG submission 129672) | Polar desert sand microbial communities from Dry Valleys, Antarctica - metaG UQ322 (21.06) | ecosystem: Environmental > Terrestrial > Soil > Desert | place: Antarctica: Dry Valley...
AGGTCACCTGCCTTCCCGTCGCCGGGGCCGATGGTCCACGTCGGGTGCTGCTGGTCGGCGTCGGCGACGAGTCGCCCGCCGACTTCCGCCGAGCCGGCGCAACCCTCGCCCGCGCGACGAAGGACACCGACTCGGTGGCGACGACGGTGGCGGCGTTCACCGGTCCCGACGGCTTCGAGTCGTTCGTCGTCGGCGTGATGCTCGGCTCCTTCGGCTTCCACTGGCGCTCGACCGGACCCCCGGAGCACCCCGTCGCGCGGGTCGTGCTCGCGGGCCTCAACGATGCCCCCGAGCGCGATGGTGACCTGCGCCGTGCCATCGCCCTGGGCGGCGCGGGCTGGCGCAGCCGAGCGCTGGCCACCGTGCCGTCGAACCTGAAGAACCCCGCCTGGCTCGCCGACCAGGCGCGCGAGGTCGCCGCCGACTCCGGGCTCGAGGTGACGGTGTGGGACGAGCACGAGCTCGCCAAACGGGGCATGGGCGGACTTCTGGGCGTCGGCCGCGCGTCGGCCACGCCGCCGCGGCTGATCCGCCTCGACTACACCCCGCCGAAGGCCGGCCGCCGTACCCCGCGGGTCGTCCTCGTGGGCAAGGGCATCACCTTCGACACCGGCGGGCTGTCCATCAAGCCGGCCGAGGGCATGACCACGATGAAGCGCGACATGACCGGTGGGGGTGTGGTCATCTCGGTGCTCGGCGCGTTGGCCGCCGTGGGCTGCCCGGTGCGCGTGACCGGCCTGGTCGCGGCCGCGGAGAACGCCATCGGGGCCGACGCACTGCGTCCCGGCGACGTGATCACCCACTTCGGCGGGCGCACCTCCGAGGTCACCAACACCGACGCGGAGGGGCGGTTGGTCCTGGCAGACGCCCTGGCGTACGCCGTCGCCGAGCTGCGGCCCGCGGTCCTGGTCGACGTGGCGACCCTCACCGGCTCCATCAAGGTCGCGCTCGGCACGACGGTGGGCGGGCTCTTCGCCAACCACGAGTCGCTTGCCGCCACGCTGCGTGAGGCCGCGGAGCGTGCGGGTGAGCCGCTGTGGCGCTTCCCGCTGATCGACGACTACGAGGACCTGCTCGCCTCCAAGGTCGCGGACGCCGACAACGCCCCCGGCGGGGCCGGGGCGATCACGGCCGCGCTCTTCCTCCAGCATTTCGCCGGCGGCGTGCCGTGGGCCCACCTCGACCTCGCGTCCGTCGGCGACTCGCCGTCCGAGCGTTTCGAGTGGACCGCCGGTCCGACCGGGTTCGGCGCCCGGGCGCTGCTGACCTGGCTGGGCTCGCCCGAACCGCTCGCCGGGATCTGACCAGATGAACGATTCCATGCTGGGACTGACCGTGCGCTGGTCGCTCGCGGAGGCACCCGACGGGGTCGAGGACGCGTTGGCGTCGTACGTCGCCGACACCTCCCACGCCCGCTTCACCGGAAAAGCCGGTCTGCGCTTCAAGACCTGGCGGATGCGCTCGGGGGAGTGGTTCGAGGGCTGCTACGTCTTCGCTACCGCACAGGCGCGCGAGGAGTTCGAGCGCGAGTTCGCCACGGGGGCCGCGGACGCGCCCGGCTCGCGGATCATCGGCGGCGCGCCGGTGCTGATCGAGCCCTGCGAGATCGTGGCGGTGGCCGAGGGCGGCGGCGGCTTCGCCGCCACGCCGCGGGCCTGAGCTCGAGGCATCAGCCCTCGGGGGCCCACTCCTTCTTGGCGACCAGCAGGCCGTCGCCGACGGGGAGCAGCAGGGACACCAGGTCATCGTGCTCGGCTACCGCCCGCCCGACCTCGCGGATCGCGGCGGTCTCCTCGTCGCGTTGGGCCGGGTCGGCGACCCGGTCGTGCCACAGGGCGTTGTCGAAGGCCACCACCCCACCGGGGCGGAGCAGCCGAAGCGCGGCGTGCAGGTAGGCGGTGTACTCGCGCTTGTCGCCGTCGCAGAACACCAGGTCGTAGTGGCCGTCGGTGAGTCGGGGCAGCACGTCGAGCGCCGCACCGGAGATGGTGCGGGCGCGCTGTGGCGGGACCCCGGCGTCGGCAAAGGTCTGCCGGGCCAGCCGTTGGTGCTCGGCCTCGATGTCCACGGTGGTGAGTACGCCGTCGGCTCGCATGCCGCGCAGCAGCCAGAGTCCGGACACGCCGGTGCCGGTGCCGATCTCGACGACCGCGCGGGCATCGAGGACCGACGCGAGGAAACGCAGCGCGGCGCCGCCCCCGTTGCCGATGGGCACCACCCCGACCTCGTCCGCGCGAGCCCGCGCGTCCGCGAGGACCTCGTCCTCGGCCACGAATGACTCGGCATGGCTCCAGCTGGCGGGCTTGATCGGGCAGATGATGACGGCCTCCTGGGGTGGACGCATGGGAGCGGCTGGGACGAGCCGACTGTATCGCGGGCGGCCGCCCGGCCCCACGCCTCGACATCCACGCGGAACATCCGCGAGGCGATGCTCGTTGTGGAGGCAGAAGGTTTTCAAAGCACCCGTTCAGGCGCGCTCCCAGGTTCCTCTCAGGCGGCGTCCCTAGGGTTCCACGAGGAAGGACCGGGACACTGATCGCAACAAGGCGCGCACCAGAAGGGACGGCCCCCATGCGGGACCCTGCAGTCACCGGGGCAACCAAGGGTGCGCCCACCTGGGACGAGATCGTCGAGCGCCACTCCGACCGCGTCTACCGACTCGCCTACCGGCTGACCGGCAACCGGGTCGACGCCGAGGACCTCACCCAGGAGGTCTTCGTCCGCGTCTTCCGCGGCCTCGACAGCTACAGCCCGGGGACCTTCGAGGGCTGGCTGCACCGGATCACCACCAACCTCTTCCTCGACCAGGCCCGCCGCAAGCAGCGGATCCGCTTCGACGCGCTCTCCGACGAGCGGGCCGCTCGGCTGACCAGCACGGCACCGGACCCGCACCTGGCCTACGCCGAGCGCACCTTCGACGACGACATCGAGCGGGCGCTCGCTTCCCTGCCGCCGGACTTCCGCGCCGCCGTCGTGCTGTGCGACGTGGAGGGGCTCACCTACGAGGAGATCGCCACCATCCTCGAGGCCAAGCTCGGCACCGTCCGCTCCCGCATCCACCGCGGCCGGGCGATGCTGCGCGCAGCCCTGGCCCATCGCGCCCCCGCGCAGGGTCGGGTGCGGTACGCCGGCCCCGAAGGCGCGCGGTCGTGATCGGCCACCTCGGTCCCCGCGTCTCCGCCCTCCTCGACGGCCAGCTCGAGCCCGCCGAGGCCGAGCGGGCCTGGGCCCACGTGCACGCCTGCCACTTCTGCCGTGATCTGGTCGAGCGCGAGGGCTGGATCAAGACCCGCCTCGCCGGCCTCTCGTTCGGTGACGCCCCCACTCCCTCGGACCTCAAGGGCACTCTCGCCCACGGCCCCGTCGACGGACTGGTCGACGGATTGGCGCTGGGCCGCGACAGCCGAGAGGCCGTGGCCGGCCGGTCGCGCACGAGCGTCGCGGTCCTCGGCGGCGGTGCGCTGGGGGCCGCGGTCGTCGGGATGCTTGCGCTGGGTGTCGCGCAGACCGGTGTGCCGGTCGACCGTCGCCCGCCCGTCACCAGCCTGACCCGGCCCAGCGAGGCCGGTACGCCGACCCAGGTGGGCCTCCGGCTGCCGACCCGCAGTGCCCGCGCAGGCATCGCAGGAGTGAAGATGGTCCCGTGACCGACGCCAGGAGCAACCCGGACGAGCACGGCGAAACACACGAGTCGTCGGAGCCCGCAGACTCGCCGGGAACAGGCGACGAGGCCCGCACCGAGCCGCTGGCCGGGCTGCCCCTGGGCCGTCCCGACGAGCGCCCGTCCGGGCCGCCCGCCGCGCCGCCTGCTCGTCCGGCCACGCCGACCGGTCCGCAGGCTGCCTGGACCCCGCCCAACGCCCCCGCACCGCCGTCCGGCGGACCAGGCCCCTGGCCGAGCGGTCCGGGTCAGGGCGGCCACGGCGCGCCGTACCCGCCCCACGGGCCCCGGCCCACCATGCCCCTGCAGCAGCAGCAGCCCTACGGACAGTGGGCTCCACGCGGTCCCTACGATCGTCCCTACGGCCAGCCCGAGCAGACGCTGGTGCTGGGCCGACCCGACCGGCGCGCCGGCGGGCGGGTCTCGGGCTGGGTCTGGCCCGCGGTGGCCGCGCTGGCGCTCTTGGTCGGTCTGGGCGGAGGCGCGCTCGGCAGCGCGGTCTACGACCGTTACGACGACCGCCCGGGCGCCGTCGACAACGGGCTCGAAGGTGTGGACACCCGTAACGAGGCACCCCTGCCCGTCGACAACGGGTCCGTGGCCGCGGTCGCCCAGGAGCTGTTGCCCAGCACCGTGCAGATCGTCGCCGACTTCGACGGGGAGGACGGGGGGGCGACGGGGTCGGGCTTCGTCCTGGATGCGCAGGGGCACGTCGTCACCAACAACCACGTCGTCGCCAGCGCGGCGGAGGACTCCGGCACCATCGAGATCGTCGACCAGGACGGCAACCGGTACCCGGCCGAACTGGTCGGGCGCAGCCCCGTCTACGACCTGGCGGTGCTGTACGTCGAGGAGGTGACCGACATGCGGCCGGCGGCGCTGGGCGCCTCCGAGTCGCTCAACATCGGCGAGGGCGTGGTGGCGATCGGCTCCCCGCTCGGTCTGAGCTCCACGGTCACGGCCGGCATCGTGAGCGCGCTCAACCGGCCGGTCACCACCGGTGACTCCTCCGACGACACGTCCTACATCGACGCCGTCCAGACCGACGCGGCCATCAACCCGGGCAACTCGGGGGGTCCGCTGGTCAACCTCGCTGGCCAGGTCGTCGGCGTGAACTCCGCGATCGCCACCACCGGCGGTGGACTCGGCGGCGAGTCCGGCAACATCGGTGTCGGCTTCGCGATCCCGATCGAGCAGGTTCGCACGACGGCAGACCAGATCCTGCGGACCGGTGAGGCGCGCTACCCCGTGATCGGGGCGCAGGTGCGCACCGGTGGCCGCGACGAAGGTCGCGGTGCGCTGATCGAAGAGGTGACGCCGGATGCGCCGGCCGAGCGCGCTGGGCTGGAGAAGGACGATGTCGTCACCGAGGTCGACGGAGAGCGCGTCACCGACGGAATCGCCCTGATCGTGATGATCCGGACCCACCAGCCGGGCGAGACCATCGAGTTCACGGTCGTCCGCGGTCAGGACGAGCGTCAGGTCGAGGTCACCTTGGACTCCAAGGTCGGCTGACCCTCAGCTCTGGGTGCCGAACTCCTCCGTCTCGACGGGGGCGTCCATCGGGTGCTCGTCGACGAACGTCTTCGTCTCGGTGTACATCCGCGCGATGAACTCCTCGAGCTGGCTGCTCTCCACCCGCCACTGCCCCCGTCCGCCGATCTTGATGGCCGGGAGCTCGCCCCGCCGCACCAGCGCGTAGACCTGGGCGCTCGAGGTGTTCAGCACCTCGGCCACGTCGACGAGGGTGAGGAAGCGGGGGGTCTGCGCCATGCCTCCATGCTGCCATCCCGGCGGGCGTTTCCCGCGCAGGTCCACGGGCTCCTGTGGAGAACCCCGCGACGGGAACGGGCTCCCCGGGTGATGATGGGGCGGTGAGCTCTTCTCTCGGGGTGGCCGGAGCACCGCCCGCGCCGCGGGCCGGTGCCCCTGGGTGGCGCGACCCGCGGATGTGGATCGGGATCGCGATCGTCGCCGTGTCAGTCGTCGGGGGTGTCCGGCTGGTGGGCGGCGCCGACGACAGCGTGTCGGTGTGGGCGGTGAGCGCGGACGCCGGCGCCGGCACCACGCTCGAACCCGAGCAACTGGTGGCCCGGCGCGTGCGGTTCGTCGAGGACGTCGACGCCGGGCGCTACCTGCGCACCGACGCCGAGCTGCCGGCCGCCCTCTACCTCACCCGCGCGGTCGGCGCCGGTGAGCTGCTGCCCGCGGGTGCCCTCGGGGACGCGCAGCAGACCGGGCTGGTGCAGGCGCCGATCCGGGTGGCGGCCGAAGGCGTCCCGCCCACCATCGCCGTGGGCAGCCGGGTCGACATCTACGTCAGCGACGACACCGAGGCACGCCGCCCTGCTGTCCTCCTGCTCGCCGACGTGGCCGTGACCGGCGCGGCCGGCCGGTCCGAGGAGCTCGGCGCCGCGGGCGACCGTCAGCTGGTGCTGGGCGTGCCCGAGGAGGACGCCGACGCGCTGACGAGGCTGATCGCGGCCTCGGCCGCCGGCACTCTCACCGTGGTCGGCCGGAGCTAGCGGTGATCTGCGTACTGGTGGTCGCCTCGGGGGCGAGTTGGGAGTCGGTGGCCCTGCGGGTGTTCGGCGACGACCCCGGCGTCGTCGTCCTCAAGCGCTGCGTCGACATCGACGACCTGATGGCCTCGGCGACCGCCGGCCAGGCCCAGGTCGCGGTCGTGGCCCTCGACGCCCCCGGGCTCGACGCGTCGGCGGTGGAACATCTCCGACGCCACCGGGTGCGCCCGGTCGCCGTCGTCTCGGGTGGCACCGCCGAGGTCGACCAGGGCCGGGTGCGGGCGCACCGGATCGGGATCACCTCGCTGGTGGCCGAGACCGATCTGGAGACGCTCGGGCAGGCCGTCGCGGCGGTCGACGAGGAAATCCCGGCGGCGGCGGAGGATGCGACGCTGGGGGCTGCGCCGGACCTCGCTCGGGCCGGCCGAGTGATCGCCGTCTGGGGTCCGCAAGGAGCCCCCGGCCGGACCACCGTAGCCGCCGGACTGGCCGGGCTGCTCGCCCGGCGCGGTATCCCGACGGTGCTCGTCGACGCCGATCCCTACGGTGGGGCGGTCGCCCAGCAGCTCGGCATCCTCGAGGAGGTGTCGGGGCTGCTGACGGCGGCCCGGCTGTCGGCCGGCGGGATGCTGGAGGAGCGGCTCGCCAGCGTCCCGCGCTCGGTCGCGAAGAACCTCTCCGTCGTCACCGGCCTGCCGCGCCCCGACCGCTGGATCGAGGTCCGGTCCGGGGCCGTCGAACATCTGCTGGAGACCTTGCGTCAGCAGGCCCACGTCGTGGTCGACACCGGATTCTGCCTCGAGGAGGATCCCGCCACCGAGTACGGCGCCCGGCCCGGCCGCAACTCGATGACCCTGGGGGCGCTCGCCACGGCCGACGAGGTCGTCGTGGTCGGCACCTCCGACCCCGTGGGCCTCGCCCGACTCGCGCGCGCCCTGGTCGACCTGCGCGACGTACTCGCTGGCGCACCGGTGCGCGTCGTCGTCAACCGCAACCGGGCGAGCCTGGGCTGGTCCGAGCGCGACATCGCGGGCATGGTCGAGGGGTTCGCCCGGATCACCGGGCTGCACTTCCTGCCCGACGACCGGCCTGCCCTCGATCGCGCTCTGGTTGCCGGCCGCACCCTGGCCGAGAGCGGAGACTCCGCGCTCCTACGAGCACTGGCCCGGGTGGCGAGCAGCCTGGTCCCCGAAAGCCCCGCTGGGTCGACCAAGCCGCGCGGGATCAGCCTGCGAAAAGCAGGTAGAGCCCGCCCACGGTGAAGGCCACCATGGCGACGAGCAGCGGCAGCTGCCCCGCGACCTGGTGGCGGGCGGGCAGCAGCCTGACCGCCCGGTCGTGGGCGGCCACGACAGCGAGCACGTGCCCGGCGACCACGGCGACCACCTTGGCCGTGGCCAAGAAGGTCGGGTGGTAGGACAGCCAATAGTTCACCGCCAGATCCGAGGTGCCGAACAGGTTGCTGCCGTCCGACATCGGGTCGCTCATGAAGACCACCGTCTGTTGACCGACCTCGACCAGGTAGCTGAGGTAGTGGGCGACGATGTAGCCCACGATGATCGGCACCACCGAGTGGGCGAAGAGGTCCGGCAGGGACCACCGGCTCTCACCCGGCCCGACACCCGTGGTCGCGCACCCCACCGCGAAGATCACCCCCACGCCGACGCAGAATCCCAGCAGCGCGACGTTGTCCAGCAGGGCGGCCTGGTCGAGGCGCGCCTGAGTGAAGCGCAGCCAGACGCTCGAGTCCTGGAACGAGTCGTAGGCGGTGCTGCCGAAGAGCACCGCGACCACCGCTACCAGCCCCGGCCGCGCCGGCACGGTGTCGAGGTTGGCCAGGGGGCTGCGGATCACCAGCACGCCGTCGCGACGCCCCCAGACCGACAGCTTGGCCACCAGCGACGAGTAGACCTCGAACGGATCGGCACGCTCGTAGAAGGTGTCGCCGAAGAGCGCGCCGCCGACCAGCATGATGGCGACGTACGCCGCGCACCACAGCCGCACCGGGCCCAGATCGGTGGACTGGGGGTAGACGAGCTCCAGCCAGACGAACGCGAACAGCCCCAGCGCCGCCGGCCAGTAGCCCAGCCGGGCCGGGTAGGTGAAGAGGCCGCGTTCGGGGTCGCTGCCGGTGAGGAGGGCGAACCCGCGGTTGATGGTCCGGACCGGGCTGAGCGCCTTCCACACCGGACCCAGCAGGAGCGACGCGGGGACCACCCCGACCCACAGCAGCACGTAGAACATGCCGAAGAACGGATTGATCAGGAGGTCCTCGCCGAGGACCGCGGTCCAGGCGGTGAAGAGGAACAACGCCATCCCCAGGACGCGGAGGCCGACGACGAACGCGGTCGAGTCGACCGCGGAGGCGAGGAGCCTCGGGGCGGGCCGGCCGCTCGTCGAGGCGTCGTACCGCGGGTTGCGCCAGGCCAGCGCCAGCACGGTGAAGGAGACCGTCAGCGCTGCGACCGCACCGGCGATCGCGAGCCCGGGGCTGATCGGCAGGTCCTGGGCTCCGCCGATCCCGTGGGCGAAGATGCGTTCGTCCGCCGACGCGCCGGGGAGCACGCCCGTCAGCGGCAGCGCGCGGGTCAGCGGACCTCGAGCTGGACGACGACCAAGGGAGGGTCGTGGAGCTCGACCTCGACCACGCCGGGCTGGTCGAGGACGAGCTCGTGCTCGGACCTGCCGGCGTCGAAGGCGATCTCGGACTCGGGTGTGGAATGCACGTGCAGCTCGCCGGCCGTGTCGGCGTCGATGACGAAGGTGATCGGCTCGCCGGCGGCGGCCTCGACACGGGCACCCGCGGGGGTCACCTTGCCGCCGGCCAGTGTCATCTCGATGACGGTGCCCTCCGGCTCCGGCTCGGGCTCCTCCGTAGGGGTCTCCGACTCGGAAGCCGTCGTCTCCGCCGCCGTGGCCTCCTCGGCCACCTCGTCGCTCCCGCAGGCCGCGGTGAGGGCAAGGACGGCGACCAGCATTCCCGCGGTGGTGATGTGGCGCATTGGTTGCCTTCCGTCTCGTGGCGCGCCATCGATGCCGGCGGACCTCTGCCAGAATCCCACGGAGATCAAACGTCCCAAGGGAAGAGGGTTGTATGAGCGAGCGGCTCCGACCGCGGGACCAGGCCATTTTGGCCGGTGAGTCCCCGACGACCCCCATGCACAACGCGACCGTCGAGATCTTCGACCCGCTCGGCTCCGGCTTCGACTACGCCGATCTGGTCGAACTGATCGCCGACCGCATCGCCTTCGTGCCGCGCTACCGGCAACGCATCCAGGGGGTGCCCGCGTGGATCGCCAACCCGGTCTGGATCGACGACCCCGGCTTCGATCTGGCCTACCACGTACGCCGTTCCGCAGTGCCCCGACCGGGCACGCTGGACCAGCTGCGCGAGCTGGTCGCCCGGATCGTGTCGCGGCCCCTGGACCGCAGCCGGCCGCTGTGGGAGGTCTACTTCGTAGAGGGGCTCCAGGACGGCCGGTTCGCGGTGCTGTCGAAGTCGCACCAGATCCTCGTCGACGGCGTCGAGACCGTCGATCTCGGCCAGGTCCTGCTCGACGTCGCCCAGGAGCCCAAGGTGCTCGCGCACGACGAGTGGAGGCCGCGCCGACGCCCGACGCCGGCTGCTTTGGTGGCCGACGCGGTGACCGAGTCGCTCGCGCACCCGACGACCGCCCTGAGCACGGTCCGCGGCAACTCGGCCTCGCTGCTGCGCCACGCCGAGTCCGCGGGCCGGAGGATCGCCGTGGTCGGATCGGCGCTGGCCAAGCGGCGCCCGGTGAACGACTCCCCGGTCACCGGACCGCTCTCGCAGCAACGCCGCTTCGTGGCCGTCCGCACCGAGCTCTCGGTCTACCGCCGGATCCGTCGCGTGCACGGGTGCACGGTCAACGACGCCATCCTCGCCACCGTGACAGGCGCCCTGCGCGGTTGGCTGATGACGCGTGTCGAGTCGATGGCGGGAGTGCGGCAGCTCAAGGCGGTGGTGCCGATGTCGGTGATCGACGACGAGCTCGAGGCCACCTCGCTCGGCACCCAGATCGCGGCGCACCACGTCGACCTGCCGATCGGCGAAGCCAGCCCGGTGATCCGGCTGCACCAGGTGTCCTACTCGTTCCAGGCGCACAAGGACACCGGCCGGGCCGTCGCGGCAAACCGGCTGGCGGGCATCGCCGGCTTCGCGCCGACCACGTTCCACGCACTCGGCTCGCGGGTGGTGGGGGCCGAGGTGCGCAAGGGGTTCCACCTCAGCGTCACCAACGTGCCAGGGCCACAGTTCCCGCTCTACGCCGCCGGCGCGCAGATGGTCGAGACCTACCCGGTCCACCCGCTGCTGCCCGGACATGCGCTGGCGATCGGCGTCACGTCGTACGACGGCGGTGTCTTCTACGGGATCACCGCCGACAGGGACCTGCTGCCCGACGTCGACCTGCTCGGCCAGTGCCTGACCGACGCCCTCGACGAGCTCGACGAGACCACCAAGGACGCGCATCGTCCGCCCGCGCGGCCGCCGCAAGAAGCCGGGACGCCGGCCGTGAGCGCCCGCGTCTACGTGCCGACCACGATGGCCGGGCTCGCGGGCTTCGTCGACGTCGGGCTCGTCCCGGACTCCGCGGAGCGGTTCGTCGCTGCCGACGAGGACGAGGAGTCGGAGTACTCCGCGCTGATGGCCGCCGCGGAGGCGTCGGCGGTGTTGCTGGACGGACCGGGGTGCCGGGTGGTGCTCGTCGCCGAGCTCGACGACCCTGACGTCGCCGTACCGATGCGCCGGGTGGTCGCCGTGCACGTCGACACCGAGGCGGGCGCCGGACCCGACGACGACCTTTCGTGGTTCGCCAGCCAGGAGATCCCGTTCCTGCTCGACCGACGCTGATCGCTACAGTCGGCGGCATGGACGCGATCACCTTCCCGCCGGCGCCCGTCAACGAGCCGAACCTCACCTACGCGCCCGGCTCGCCCGAGCGTGAGGCGCTGGTCGCCGAACTCGCGCAGCTCGAGCGACGACAGCACAGCTTCCGCGCGCACATCAACGGCCGCCGACGCAACGGCGGCGGCCGGGAGATCAAGGTCGTCCAGCCCCACGACCACCAACACGTGCTCGGCACCATCAAGAACGCCACCACCAAGGACACCGAGGCGGCGATCAAGGCTGCCAGGGACGCGGCGCATCCGTGGCAGCGGATGCCGTTCGACGAGCGGTGCGCGATCATCCTCAAGGCTGCCGACCTCCTCGCCGGACCCTGGCGGCAGCGGATCAACGCGGCGACGATGCTCGGTCAGTCCAAGACGGCCTTCCAGGCCGAGATCGACGCCGCCTGCGAGCTCATCGACTTCTGGCGCTTCAACGTCCACTACGCCAAGCAGATCCTCACCGAACAGCCGATCGCGAACAGCCAGGGCATCTGGAACCGCACCGACCACCGCCCGCTCGAGGGCTTCGTCTACGCGATCACGCCGTTCAACTTCACCGCGATCGCCGGCAACCTGCCCACCGCGCCCGCGCTGATGGGCAACACCGTGATCTGGAAGCCGTCGCCCACCCAGCAGCTCGCCGCGTCGCTGACGATGGAGCTGCTGGAGGAGGCCGGGCTGCCGCCGGGAGTCATCAACATGCTGCCCGGCGACGGGCTCGACGTCTCCAAGGTCGCGTTGACCCACCCAGACCTGGCGGGCATCCACTTCACCGGCTCCACGCCGACCTTCCAGCACCTGTGGCAGACCGTGGGCGCCAACATCGCGTCGTACCGCACCTACCCGCGCATCGTCGGCGAGACGGGCGGCAAGGACTTCATCGTCGCCCACCCCAGTGCCGACCCCGACGTGCTGCGGGTCGCGATGATCCGCGGGGCGTTCGAGTTCCAGGGCCAGAAATGCTCGGCTGCGTCGCGCG
>Ga0136617_10004840_pt1 | contig 12073 bp, 10 predicted proteins | sample AntDrymUQ3222106_2_FD_129672 | JGI IMG/M metagenome (GOLD analysis project Ga0136617, IMG submission 129672) | Polar desert sand microbial communities from Dry Valleys, Antarctica - metaG UQ322 (21.06) | ecosystem: Environmental > Terrestrial > Soil > Desert | place: Antarctica: Dry Valley...
CAACCGTAACGGCCTCGTCGACCGCCTCCTGACCTCGACCGCGACCGTTCTTCTCGTCGTCCCCGTCTTCTTCGTCGCCTACGTCACGGGCCGTTACGTGGCGCGCGAGTGGCACATCGTCGAGCTCGGCTGGGATAGCTGGGAGACGCGTGTCGCCGCCTCGCTCGTGCTGGCGCTCGCGCCGATCGGCTATGTGGCACGGCTCGTCCGAGCGGCGGTCGTCGATTCCGGGCGCGTCGTCGTTCTACGTCGAGGCGGCGAGGACGAGAGACACGCCGGTGCTGCTTGGCGTCACCGTCGTGCTCGCGATCTTCGTGATCGTCGCGAACACGATCGCCGACATCGTGTTGGCGCTGCTCGATCCGCGAGTGCTGGAGCGCCGGTGAGTCGCATCCGCGCGCTCACAAGCAACCGAGCCTCCTTGTCGCGATGCTGGTTCTGGCGGTGCTCGCGGCCTACTGCCTCGCCTGGCCGGCGCTCTCGCCGCACGACGCGAACGGCGTCGACCTCGACCGCTCCCGGCAAGGGCCGAGCTGGGCGCATCCGCTCGGCACCGACCAGCTCGGCCGCGACCTGCTTGCTCGCCTCGCCGCGGACGGCCGGACGACGTTCCTAATCGCCGGGGGCGCGCTCGCGGTCATCCTCGCGATCGACACTCTCTACGGCACGCTTGCCGGGCTGGCGGGAGGCAGCGTCGACGACGCCCTGATGCGGCTCGTCGACGGCCTGCTCGCGATCCCGCGCCTGCCGATCGCGATCGTGATCCTGGTCGTGCTCAGCGTGCACGCGCAGACGATCGCGGCGATGGCGTTCGCGCTCTCGATCGCGAGCTGGATGCTCACGGCTCGGCTCGTCCGCGGCGAGGTGCGAGCGCTCAAGCAGAAGCAGTTCGTCGTCGCCGCGCGGGCGTCCGGTGCGTCCTGGACGCGAATCGCCCGCCGCCACGTCTTCCCGAACACGGCCGGAGCGATCCTGATCTCCGTCTTCCTCGAGCTGCCGGCGGTGATCCTGGGCGAGGCGTTCTTGTTGGTGCTCGGCCTCGGGCCGAACCCGCCGACGGCGACCTGGGGGAACATCGCCCAGGGCGGGCTCCAGTTCTTCCGGCTCTGGGAGATGCTCCTCGCGACGGCTGCGATCACCGTCTTCGTGCTCTCTGCGAACGTGATCGCAGACGGGCTCCACGACGCGCTCGACCCGCGACGCGCCGAGTGAGAGCCGACGGGGATCGGGGCGCCGGCGTTGCGGTTGGCGGGTGACATACGCCGTCGCACGCCGCATCTCGTTTCTGGTTGCGCTGCTCGCGCTGGCGCTTCCCAGCACCGCTCACGCCAAGCTCTCGCTCCAGTTCGATCGAGCGTCGGCTCGTGCCGGTGACCGCGTCTCGCTCGGGTTCGGGGAGTACTTCGCGAGCATGCACAACGTCGTACACGTGTATCTCGTCCACGCACCCATCCTCGGCAACGTGATCCGGCCGACGAGCGGCGGCGGTTTGCAGCGCCTCAGCCCACCACCCCGCCTGGCAGGCGTCCACAAGCTCGGACGCACGCTCAGCGGAAAGCCCGGCCCCACCTTCCTCGTGCCGTCCGTGCGTCCCGGACGGTATGCGGCAGTGATCTTGTGCTCGACCTGCGCGCATCCGTATCTGCTCGCGGCCTTCCAGGGTGGTTTCCCGGACGACGCCTACGTTCGGCCGACCCGCGCACTCCTGAGAGTGCTGCGCTAGCGGGCCGGCGGGCCCCCTGAGCTCAGGCCCGAGCGACCCGTTCCCGGGCTGCGGAGACGAGCTTCGACGCCTGTCTACCCGACCGCTTTCGCATCTCGGCCGAAGCAGGTTCCGACGAATAGCTCGCCCGAGTCTTGAATCCAAGCAGGACTCCGAGCGCGTTCCCGAGGTCCGGGCCGCCGGGACGGACTGTCTTCAGGAGATTGACGGCGTCATTGTGACTCTCTCCCTGAGCGTGCCGTCCGAGCGCATCACAGCAGATCGCATCAGCCGCGGCGATTCCGGCGAGGACGCAGAGCGAGACGTACGCGTCGCCGACCTCCGCAGGATCGGCCGTCAACTCGTGGAGCAGCTCGGCCTGTTCGAGAAACTGCTCGGCTTTGCTCAGTCGGCCGACGGCCGCAGTGCGATCGCATGCTCGCGTCCTCACGACCCGGCCCGATTTCGGTTGCGTCGAAGCACGGTGCGAAGGGAGCCGACGATGTCGATCCCTTCGAACGCCGCTTCGTGGATCATTGGCTCGCTCGTGGTTCCGGTCAGCTCGCCTTCGCCGTACTCCACGATCCGAGCGTCGTTACCGGTCCAGGCCGTGGCGGAACGTACAAGCTCGGCAAGTTGGCCTCGCCATCGCTCGTCGTCCGGGTCGATGAGCGACGCGCGCACGAGGAGCAGATCGAGGTCGCTGGTGACCGTCATGTCGCCACGAGCGGCAGACCCGAACAGCACGACGGCGATCGGCTGGATCTCCCACGTCTCGATCTGCTCGCGCAGCGCGGCGACGAGCTGGAGCCGTAGGGCGGCGAGCCCGAGGATCCAGGGCGTCGCCAGGTGCTCGTCGTTGAGTCGGTAGAGATGCGAGTTGCCGATCGATTCGCGGACGGCGACGCCCTGCCGGACGAGCCGGTCGAGCGCGAGCTGAACGGTTCGCAACGCGGCCGGCACGCGTTGATGGATCGCACGCCCGGTCAGACCGCCCTGACCACCAGCGAGAACGGTCAGGACATCGCCGTCGACTGCCGGCGAGATGACTTCGAGGGGACGAGCGAGATTCATAGCCTGTATAGAATAACAGTCAAGCGACTCGAATTACAGTCGTGCGGCTAACAGAGTACGTGAGTTTTCGTGCGCCGATTGGCTTGGCGATCGGCACGGTTGCCGGCGAAGGCGCGGCGCGTTAGAAGGCTGTATGCGACCCGTACCGCCGACTGGGCAGTGGCACGAGGACTATGAACGCGGGCGCCCGGGATGGGCCGGCGGAGGTTCTCGACGTCGCGGGCTGTCGCCCGCCGCGACTGCGCTCGATCTGGGCGCCGGTACCCGGGAAGCTCACTCGGCTACTCGTTCCCAGGTTCAGCCGTGTCATCTGTGTCGAGCCGGACGAGGCGATGCGCGATCTGCTGTCTGCCCTCCGTCCGGGCGCTGAGGTGTTGGCGGGCAGGTCCAAGGACATCCCGCTCCCGGACGGCCTCCGGAGAGTGGCGCACCGCCTTCGGCGCTTCGCCGTTCGAAGAGCGTCAGGAGGCGCGGTTCCCGAACCCCAGACAGTGGCTCGGGAGGGACTCGTCGCGTTCTTCGAGTCGATGGGCTGGTTCGGCGACCTTCCTGCGACCGAGCGGCGGCTGTTGCTCGACGAGCTTCGATCGCTATTGGGCGCTCCGCAGTACCGCCAGTCGTGGGGAACGCACGTCCACTGGACGCGGCTCGCCGACCGAGTGCCGTCGATCCAAGTCGGAGCTCTTGATATGCCCGCCGGATCAGCCACCGGCGCGTGGCCGGGACGGCGCGCCGATCCATTCCGCGAAGAGCGGGTCGACGATCACGTACTTCCGCTCGTGGAGCTCGATCTCGGCGGCGGCAAGCAGTCGGGGGAGCGCCTTCCGGACCATGTCCTTGGTCAGGCTGAGCCGCCGCAGGACGTCCGTCCGGTACGGCGAGCCGCCGCCGTCGACGAGCGCTCTCAGGGTTTTCTGCTGGGACGTGTCGAGCCCACGCCACTGGGCCTCGAACTCGGCGTGCAGCTCGTCGAGGGCGGCCTCGTGCGCCGTCTCCCAGTCCGCGAACGTCGCCGTCTCGCCCTGAGAGACCTCTTCCCAGACGAGATGGGCGAGGAGCATCGCCTGCTTCGGATGCCCGTCGGCGGATTCGAGGAGCGGGTTGAGCGCATCGCCCACATCGCGGCCCGTCTCCCGGAAACGCTCGATGACGTACGCGGCGATGTCCCGGTCGGCGAGGCGGCCGAGCCGCATCGGCACGGCCGATCCGTACAGGGGACGATCCCGGCTCTCGAAGAGCTGCTTCATCAGGCCCGGCTCCGAGCCGGCGAAGACGTAGGACGCGACGGAGCCGTGATACTGGATATGGCTCCGGATCAGCCCGTCGAGGCCGGGGATCTTGTCGATGTCCTGGAACTCGTCGAGTACGATGAACGCTCGATAGCCGCCGTGCTTCTCCAGCTCCAGCGGGAGCGCGAGGAGCGTGTGCAGAGCGGGCAGGGGATCGGCCTTGGAGTCGAGCTGCAGCCGGGCGCTGATCCCGAAGGCGCCCAAGGAGAGCCCGACTCCCGTGGTCTTCAAGAACGAATCGATCTTGCCGCGAATTGCGCCCTTGAGCTGCTGGGAGTACGCCCGTTCGAACCTCACGGCCACGTCGGCCAGGGAGACGGCGCGGTAGAGGTCGACGTGAATCGGGACGAGCCCTTCCTCTGTCGCCCCTTCCTGGAGCGCTTTCAGCAGCAGGCTGGTCTTCCCGTACTTCCTGGGTGCGTAGAGCCGAACGTAGTGTCCACCCACGGCCTTCTTCAGCAGCTCGTGCGTTTCGTCGTCGCGATCGATGACGTCCTCTGCGGCGAGTGGATGGGAGTAGATGAAGGGGTTGAGATCGTCGATCATGCTTGGTAGTCTACAAGACTACATATAAGTAGTCCGTGAGACGCAAGCGGCAGTCGTTCTCGGGGACACCATACGCAGGAAGGAGGCGGTCGCGGCGGGGCGAAACACTCTGGTCCGTGCGCTTTCGATCGACTCTCGTGCTCGCTGCCGTGGCGTTCGCGCTGGCCTCGCCGGCGCATGCGGCCAACCCTCAGATCGCAGGGCTGCAGGTCGCCCTGCGCGCCTACGGCTTCTATCTCGGGCCGATCGACGGCGTCTCGGGGCGGGGCACGGCGACGGCGGTGCGCGCCTTCCAGCGCTCGAGCAGACTCGCGGTCGACGGCGTTCCCGGAGCGACGACGCGGCGAGCTCTCGGCCGGCTCGGCGCCCCGCTCTACGGGAAGCGGACACTCATCCAAGGCCGCGTCGGCTGGGACGTCTCGGTGCTCCAGTACCTGCTCGCCCGGCACGGGGTCGGCCGCGTGATCGACGGCTACTACGGCGGAGAGACCGTGCTCGCCGTGCGTCGGTTCCAGCGCCGCGCGAAGCTCGCCGTCGACGGAATCGCTGGGCCTGCAACGCTGCGCGCACTCGGCGGCGCGGCCAGAAGCACGCGATTGCCCGACCGACGCTACCTCGTCCGAGCCGGCGACTCGTTGACCGCGATCGCCGAGAAGCACGGAACGTCGCTCCGCTCGCTTGCGAGCACGAACCGACTCGACCCGGCGCGGCCGCTCCTGATCGGGACGCGCTTGCGGATTCCCCGGGCGGCCTCGGCGCCGCTCGCTGCGCCGCCGTCGCTGGTCCGGGCGACGATTACCGCCACCGCGACGCGCTACGGCGTCGACCCCTCGCTCGCTCGCGCGCTTGCGTGGATGGAGTCCGGGTTCCAGCCGCACGTCGTCTCCTCCGCAGGGGCTCTGGGTGTCATGCAGGTGACGCCTCCGACGTGGGATTTCGTCGAGACGGTGCTCCTCGGCAGCAACGTGCCGAGGACGACCGAGGGCAACATCCGGGTTGGTGTCGTCTTCCTGAGCCACCTCCTGCGGGAGTTCCGCGGCGACGAGCGGCTTGCCCTCGCCGCCTACTATCAGGGTGCGAAAGCGGTTCGCGAACATGGGCTCTACGACGAGACGCGCACCTACGTCGAGGCGATTCGCTCGCTGCGAGGTCGCGTCTGAGCGACGATGCCCGCTGGGCGATGCGGGCGCGCTCCTTCGGCTCGAACGCCGACGCCTATGAGCGGACGCGGCCGCTGTATCCCGAGGAGGCCGTTCGTTGGGTGGTCGGCGACGACGCCCGTCGTATCCTCGATCTCGGCGCGGGAACCGGGAAGCTGACTCGGTCGCTCGTCGCCCTTGGTCACGACGTGATCGCGGTCGAGCCCTCGTCCGAGATGATCGGACAGCTTCGGCTGGCGCTACCGGGCGTCGAGGCGCTGGAGGGTGCGGCGGAGCGGATTCCGATCCCGCCGGGTCGGGTGGACGTCGTCACCGCCGGGCAGGCCTTCCACTGGTTCGACGCCGAGCTCGCGTTGCCGGAGATCGCGCGCGTGCTTCGCCCCGGCGGGACGATCGGCCTGCTCTGGAATCTCTGGGACGAGGAGAGCCCGCTCGTCGCTCGGATGTACGATCTGCTCCCGCCTTTCGGTGGGGCCGGGAAGCCGGAGCCGACCGCGTCGCTCGAGCGCAGCGAGCTCTTCGGACCGCTCGAGGAGGCGAGCTTCAATTGGACTCGCACTCTCCTGCGGGAGGAGCTCGTGGAGGGAGTCGGCACGCAATCGTCGGTCGCCACCTTGTCCGGCGCCGACCGGGCCGACCGACTCGCAGCGGTCGGCCGGTTCTGGGAGACGAGGAGTCGGCCGGCGGCGTCCTCGAGCTGCCGTATCGAACGCACGCCTATCGCGCCAACAGTCTTTGAAGGACGTGTCCGGGCTTTGACCCCGGACACGTCCCGAAAGGTCAGCGGGCCGCGCCGTTTTCCTCGAACTGGGCTTCCTCGGTCGAGCCCTTCAGCGCGAGGGTGGAGCTCTGGCCGCCGGAGACCGCCTGCGCGACCTCGTCGAAGTAGCCGGCACCGACCTCGCGCTGATGCCGCGTCGCGGTGTAGCCGTGCTCCTCGAGCCCGAATTCGCGCTGCTGCAGCTCGACGTAGGCGCTCATTCCGTTCGCCGCGTAGCCGCGCGCCAGCTCGAACATCGACTCGTTCAGCGAGTGGAAGCCCGCGAGGGTGATGAACTGGAACTTGTACCCGAGCTCCCCGAGCTCGGCTTGGAACGAGGCGATCGCGTCGTCGTCGAGATGCCTCTTCCAGTTGAACGAGGGCGAGCAGTTGTAGGCGAGCAGCTTGCCCGGGAACTCCGCGTGGATCGCCTCGGCGAACACACGCGCCTCGTCCATGGTCGGTGTCGAGGTCTCCATCCAGACGAGGTCGGCATACGGAGCGTAGGCGAGCCCACGTGCGATCGCCGACTCCACTCCCGCCGCGACGCGGAAGAACCCCTCCGGAGTACGCTCGCCGGTCACGAAGGGCGCGTCGCGCTCGTCGACGTCGCTCGTGATCAGCGTCGCCGCGTCGGCATCGGTGCGAGCGACGACGAGCGTCGGCACGCCTGCGACGTCGGCAGCGAGCCGCGCCGCGAGCAGCGTCCGGATGAACTGGCCGGTCGGAACGAGCACCTTGCCGCCCAGATGACCGCACTTCTTCTCCGCCGCGAGCTGATCCTCGAAGTGGACTGCTGCTGCGCCCGACTCGATCATCGCCTTCATCAGCTCGAACGCATTCAGCGGCCCGCCGAACCCGGCCTCCGCGTCGGCGACGATCGGCACGAGCCAGTCGACCTCGTTCCCCTCGGCCCAGTCGATCTGGTCGGCGCGTAGGAGAGCGTTGTTCAGCCGCTTCACCATCGCCGGAACGCTGTTCGCCGGATAGAGGCTCTGGTCGGGATAGACCTGTGTCGCGAGATTCCCGTCGGCTGCGACCTGCCAGCCGGAGAGATAGATCGCCTTCAGGCCCGCCTTCACCATCTGCACCGCCTGGCCGCCGGTGAGCGCGCCGAGCGTCGGGACGAAGTCCTCTTCCCGCAGGAGCTGCCAGAGCTTCTCCGCGCCGCGCCGGGAGAGCGTGTGCTCGACGCGAACCGAACCGCGCAGGCGGACGACGTCCTCGGCGCTGTAGTCCCGCTCGACCCCGTCCCAGCGGTCGAGCTCGGCCCATTCGCGGGCCAGATCCACGGCTTCCGTCGCTGCGCTCGCGTTCACGGTCTCTCCTCGGGTCGGACGGCGTAGTGGGTTCACTCTTTCCAGCCGACGCCTATACGACAAATCGAATCTATCGATCTCTCCCATAGATGAGGCTAATATCGAGGCGGCATGCTGCTCACGCAGATCGAGGCCTTCCTGACCGTCGCGGAGCGCCGCTCGGTCAGCGAGGCGGCGACGGTGCTCTTCGTGACCCAGCCGGCGCTGACGACCCGGATCAAGAACCTCGAGCGGGAGCTCGGCGTCGAGCTCTTCGTCCGCGCGCCGCGCGGGATGCGGCTGACGGCCGAAGGTCGTGCCTTTCGTGGGCACGCTCAGCGTGCCGTCCAGTCGCTCGCCGAAGGCGCCCAGCTCCTGCGACAGCTCCGCGAAGGCCGCGTGGGCGAGCTGCAGGTCGGCGCGGCGCCGGCGATCTCGACCTACGTGCTCCCGCTCGTCCTCCGCCGCTTCCAGGCCGCCTTCCCGAACGTCCATCTGATCGTCCGCACCGGCCACTCCGAGGAGGTGCTCGAGCTCGTGCTGCGCGAGCAGGTGCAGCTCGGTCTCGTGCGGGAGGTGCCGCATCCGGCGATCACGAGCAGCCCGCTCTACGAGGACGAGATCGTGCTCGTTGTCGATCCCGAGCACCGCCTCGCCGCGCAGGCTTCGATCGAGGTCGGCGAGCTGGCGACCGAGCGGCTGATCCTCTTCGACCGCACCTCGAGCTACTTCGTCCTCACGAGCGCGTTCTTCCGCGAGGCCGGCATCGTCCCGCGTGGGGTGATGGAGCTCGACAACGTCGACGCGACGAAGAAGATGGTCGAGCACGGCCTCGGGATCGCGTTTCTCCCGTACACCGCCGTTCGCGGCGAGCTCGCGGCCGGAACGCTGCAGGAGGTGGGGATTGCGGGCTACGAGCCCGTCCGCCGCTCGATCGTGGCGATCCGCCGTCGGGACGCGATCGTGCCGGAGGATCTCGTCGCAGGCCTCCTCACCGCCGTCCGCCGGGAGGAGCTTGAGCGCTAGCTTTAGCCGCCGGCGGCAGGGGGCGCGAGGACGAGCAGGGGCTTCCCGTCCGGACCGGCGTCGAACTGGTAGCCGTAGATCCGCGGCTCGGTCAGGCGAATGATGTCCCCGAGCTCCGCATCGCCGAGGTTCCCAACCGTGGGGACCTGCGAGGGCAGGAGCTGGCGGATCGGCCTGTCGAGCTCGGTCGCGAGCTCGACACGCCGGAAGAAGATGCTGCCGTTGGCCTCGCCCTTCGTCGACAGCGGCATGAAGACGAGGACCGAGTCCACGTCGTCCACGTACTTGAAGGTGTAGAGCGAGAGCTCGAGTGCGTGCCGGCGCAGCATCGTGAAGCTGCCGTCCGACCGAGCCGTCTCGGGAATCGCGCACTGGGCGCTCGTCCCGAGGCCGCAGAGCGCGTAGGAGATCGTCTTCCCGCCGTCGTAGGTCGCGATGTCCGTCTCCTCGGCCTGGCCGCGCGAGGTGTCGGGACGGACGAAGATCGTCTCCACAGGGATGTCCTCCGCCTCCGTTCGGACGGCGAGATCGCTGCCCCGAGCGACGGCGAGCTGCTCCCCGCTCGGCAGCTCGTAGGCCTTCGGGATCCGATCCGCGATCTGGCGCACGCGGGCGATCCTGCTGCCCTCCGGCTGCCAGCTCGACCAGCTCGGCTCGGGAGCGAGGTCCGGCCGGCTGACGAGGACGATGAACGAGCCCACCGCGGCGCCGACGAGCGCGGCGAGGATCACGTAGACGAGGCCGAAGCGGAACCGATACGAGGTGAGGCGGGCGCGCTCGCTGCGGTCGGGGCCGACCAGCGGGACGAGCGGCGTCTCCTCGTCCTTGCGGTGCGGCTCGACGCGGCCGGGGAGCGTCACATCTTCGGCCACGAGTCCTCCTTGGCGAGATCGACCGGCGGCAACTCGAGCTGCGCCCGATCGAGAACCTGCACGAGGTCGTCGCCAAAGAGCTCGCGGCGCTCGGCGAGCTCGTCGGCGATCTTCGAGATCGCGTCCTTGTTGTGGAGGACGAGGTTGTACGCATTCACGTAGGCCTGCCCGATGATCTGGGCCGCCAGGTTCCGCTTGTCGCCGTCCTGGAGCACACCGGCGATCGGGTTCTCGGCGAAGGGGCCGCCGCCGCTCGTGCGGTTCATGATCCCGATCCCAATCTCCTGGAAGCGCTTCATCACCCGCTCGCGCGCCTGCTCCTCGGTCTCGTCGTCGAGTGGCGTCACGTCGACGCGCTCGGGACCCATCGCGGAGGCGCCGACCATGAAGGCCGCCTGCGTCGTCGCCGACTGGACGTCGCCGCCGACACCGTTCGAGTTCTCGCCGTAGAAGACCCGCTCCGCGGCCATTGCGCCGAGCGTCCAGACGAGCCGCGCCATCTCCTCGCTGCGGAAGCGGCTGAAGCGCTCCTCCTTCTCGAGCGCCTGGTGGTGCCCGAGCGAGCCGCCGCGCATCCGGATCGAGAGCCGGGTCGACTCGGCACCCTTCATGAAGACATGGCCGGCGGCGGCGTGGCCGGCCTCGTGGATCGCGACTGCCCGCGTCTCCGAGGCGATGTACTCGATCCCGATCGCCGTGCCCGACTCGATCGTCGTCATCGCCTCGACAAGGTCGTCCCAGCCGAAGCGATCGCGGTCGTCGTGATGGGCGTGGGTGAGCGCCATCGAGCAGACCTGCTCGATCATCGCCGGCGAGTAGCCGTTTGTGATCCGCGCGATCTCGTCGCGGCGGCGCGGTGTGTCGAGGTCCTCCTCGTGCGCGACCTTCGTGATGTAGAGGTCGAAGACATCGAGACGATCCTGCTTCGTCGGGGTGCGGAACCAGACGTGGCGCCCCATCCGGCCCGGCCGCACGAGCGCGGGGTCGAGCCGGTCGAGCGGCACGTTCGTGGCGCCGATGAAGTAGATCTGATCTCCCCGCGGGCCTGGCGGCGGCAGCCGCAGCGAGACCTTGCCGAGGCGCCGCGGGACGACGTAGGTCGCGTCGAGGAAGGTGTTGAAGCGGCTCGTCAGGACGCGCTTGCCGAACGGCGGGTTATCGATCCCGTCCATCACGACGAGGAGCTGGTTGAGCGCGAGCCCGCTGCCGCCGCCCATGCTCGGGAACGCGAAGTTCAGCACTGAGCCGAGCCTCGCCTGGAGCCCGGAGGGCCCCGGCCGCTCGGGCGCGCGCTCGGCGAAGAGCCTCTCGCGCCAGGCGCGCGACTCGAGGATCAGGTCGCCGCTCGAAGTGAGGGCGCCGTTCGGCCCGTAGAAGAGGTGGTCGTGCACGTTCGGAGGCGTCATCCCGCCGACCGGGTTGCCGCCGCCGAGCGCCTGCCGACGCATCCCGACGGCATCGATCTCGTCGATGAAGACGATGCACTGGCCGCCCCACTTGCGCGCGAGCCGCTTCGCCTTGAAGGCGAGAAAGCGGACGATGATTGCGTCGACGCCGATGAACGTCTGCGCGAAGCCCGAGCCCGGAATCGAGACGAAGGGCGAGTTGAAGCCGGTCGCGATCGCCTTCGCGAGCATGGTCTTGCCGGTGCCGGGAGCGCCCAGGAAGAGCAGGCCGCGCTCGCGCTTGCCGCCGGCTCGCTCGAACGCCTCGCCCGACTGCCAGAGCGTGACAACGCGTCGCACCTCCTCTTTCGCCTCGGCCTGGCCGCGGACGTGGTCGAGTCGGACGCCCCACTGCGCGTCGCCGGGTTCGAAGCCTCGGATCTGCGAGATCCCCATCAGCAGCATGGGGCCGAGCAGGATTGCGAAGTTGGCGATGAAGAGGAAGGTGACGAAGACGACCTGCGTGAGCACGGCCGGGTTCGAGAAGGCCGAGCCGAGCCCGCTCAGGATGTCGCCGCCGGTGCCGATCCACGAGCCGCCTCGGATCAACCAGACGACCGTCATCACGGTCCCGACGAGCACTGCAAGCCGGGCCTTCTTGCGCCAGTACCAGGCGCGGCGCCGGCTCATGATGTCCTCCTCGCGCAGCTGCTGGCTGTCGGCGCCGAAGAGGCTCGGCCACGGGATCAGGCGCCGGAAGAGGAGGTCGACGAAGCCGCGAACGCGATCACGATCCCGACGGTTGCGACGAGCGACCAGAGGGTGCTCCAGCCGTTGTACTGGTGCAGCCAGACGAAGAGGGCGGGGCTCGTGAGAACGGCGACGAAGGTGGCGGCGCGGGTCAGCCGGCGCCATTGCAGCGCGAGCTCGCTGCCGGCCGAGGAGTCCGGAGAAATGCGCG
>Ga0136617_10004841_pt1 | contig 12070 bp, 8 predicted proteins | sample AntDrymUQ3222106_2_FD_129672 | JGI IMG/M metagenome (GOLD analysis project Ga0136617, IMG submission 129672) | Polar desert sand microbial communities from Dry Valleys, Antarctica - metaG UQ322 (21.06) | ecosystem: Environmental > Terrestrial > Soil > Desert | place: Antarctica: Dry Valley...
ATCGCGACCGGCGCGGACATAGATTTTTTTCGTGAGTGGAACGGCGCGCTCGTCGAGCAACGAGGTGCGCCGCTCGATCTCGTTGCGACGCATCTCGTGATCGGGATGCAGCCGGGCGAGCAGGTAACCGAAAATGCTTCCGACGAGTTCACGCACCGTGCGGACTTCGCCGTGCCAGTCGCCGTGGGTCGCAAGCTCGACGAGATGCTCGCGCAGTTGCAACGTAGCGCCCTGAACAGCCGACCGGCGCTCGCGTTCACCGAGTGGCAGTTCTGGAGTCCGCGCGCCGCTGACCCCCGCTTCACGAATCTCGGCGGCGCAATCAACTTCGCGGCGTTCTTCCATATGCTCTTGCGGCGCGCCGACAGCGTGCCCGTCTCGAACATGTCGAACCTCGTGCAGTTCGCCGGCATCCACCGCCAGCGCGGACGCACGTTCGTCACGCCGTCGTATCACGCCTTCAAACTTTATTCCGACATGGTGGGCGCGCGCGTGCTGCCGTTGCGGCTCGCCGCCGGCGCTTACTACGTGCGCGGCGGCAACCGGCGCGCGCCCGATGTGCCCGACGTGCCCGACGTTGATGCGCTCGCGCTACTCTCACCAGACGCGCGCACGCTCCGGCTCTACCTCGTCAACCGCACGCTCGACCGCGAGATCACAACGCACGTGGAAATCGCCGGCTTCGTTCATGCCGAACGAGCGCGCGTGCAAACGCTCGCCGCCGCGCAGTTCACCGCCGCCAACACGCCTGAACAGCCCCACGCCATTGAGGTGCGAACGAGCGTCGCGCCGGCGGGCGACACGCTGCGGCGCATCAGCTTGCCGCCACACTCGCTGACGCTCATCGAAATCACGCGCCGCCCCTGAAGCAGGGTGAGGCGATACCGCCTCGTGCCCCGCGCGGACGCGCCGCTGTTGTTCTCGTGCAGCGTGCTCAGCTGCTTCGACCGCCGGATTTCACATGATGTTCACTTTCCAAGCACTGCGCGGTCGCCACGACGCTCAAGTAGGCGTCAATTTGTTTCCCACTTACTGACATGATCATAGTTGTCCTTGACCTTATCAAATTTGTCAGGTAAGAAAGTTGCAGCACCTGTCAAGCAACCGCGTCTTTATGTCGAAGGGTGAAGACGCCAATTCTGCATTAACCACGGAAGGAATCAACGCTTTGTTTTTATCGCCTCGCAGCAGACGAATCGCTCTTTTTGTGCCCCGCCAACTCTTGGCTGTGTGGCTTTCGGCTCTCTTGCTTTCGCCTTTTCTTTTCCTCTCTTCGGTCTATGCCGACAACACAGCGCAAGGTCTTCCGTTCACTCAGAACTGGACTGACACCGGACTTATCACAGCTAATGATAACTGGACTGGCGTGCCCGGAATCATCGGCTATCGCGGTGATGATCTGACGGCGATGGCCGGCGCCGATCCTCAGACGATTGTCGCCGACGGCACGAGCACGCTTGTCAATGTGCTTGCCAATCAAACGAACCCCAGCACTTTCGGAACGGGCGGCGTCGCGGAGTTTCACTTAGCGAATCCGACCATCGCGCTCAACGGTTCAGGTACTGCCGATGCGCCATTCTTACTTCTTCATCTCAATACGATAGGTCAGACGACGATTAACATCGCCTACAACTTGCGCGACCTCGACGGTTCAATTGATAACGCCGTCATGCCGGTGGCGCTGCAATATCGTGTCGGCAACAGCGGTAACTTCACGAACATTGCGGCGGGCTTCGTCGCTGATGCGACGACCGGGCCGAATGTCGCCACGCTCGTTACACCCGTCAACGCCACATTGCCGGCGGCGGCCGACAATCAAACACTCTTGCAAGTTCGCATCATTACCGCAAATGCGTCGGGCAACGACGAGTGGGTCGGCATCGACGATCTTCAGGTGACGGGCAACTCCACGCCCACCACACCGCCCACGGGAACAGGGACGGCCAATCCAAGCACGGTGCCAGCCGGCAATCAGACGCTGCTCACCGTCGCCGTCACACCGGGCGCGGAACCGCCAAGTTCAGGCATCAACGTGATTGCCGATCTTTCCGCGATTGGCGACTCATCCGCTCAAGCCTTCACCGATAACGGGAACAATACTTTTACATACAACGCGACAGTTGCGGCGAGTACGACGGCGGGAGCCAAAACGCTGCCCATCTCGATCTCAGACGCCGAGGGACGTTCGAGCACGACTTCCATTAGTCTGACGGTTGAGCAGAATAACCCCGCCGGGGCCGCCGTTGTGATCAGTCAGGTCTATGGCGGCGGCGGCAATCCCGGCGCAACTTACCGCAATGATTACGTGGAACTCTATAACCGTGGCGGCGCGGTCGCCGATCTCTCCAACTGGTCGCTCCAATACGCCTCCGCGACTGGCAGCAATTGGGTCAGCAACCGGCAACCGCTGGGGGGGACCATCGCGCCGGGCGAATACTATCTGGTGAGTCTGGCATCAGGCGGTGCCAATGGCGCTCAACTTCCCGCGTCGAATATCACCGGCGAGATCAATCTGAGCAGCACGACGGGCAAGGTCGCGCTCGTCAACAATTCAGATGCACTCGCCGGCAACTGCCCCTTAAGCGATACGGAACTAATCGATTTCGTCGGTTACGGAGGCAGCGCCGACTGTCAGGAAGGAAGCACGAGAGCTGCGGCGCCGAGCAACACGAGCGCCATCTTCAGGCAAGGTAACGGGAGCATTGACACCAACAACAACGGGCCGGACTTTACTGTGGCAGCTCCGCTACCGCGCCGGACAGCGCCTATCGTCGAGCTCGGGCCGGCCATCGTGAACACCGAGCCGCGCACCAACGGCACGGATGCGCCACGCGATGCCAGCATCACCATTACCTTCACGGAGCCGGTCAACGTCACCGGCAATTGGTTTAGCATCAACTGCGCGACGACGGGGCTTCATAACGATGCGACGGTGGTTGGTAGTTCGAGAATTTATACGATCACTCCGAACACCAGCTTTATCAACGGAGAGCAATGCACGTTCACCATCGAATCATCGCTCGTTACCGATCAGGATACGGACGACTCTCAGCCCAATACTGATACGCTGGCGGCCGACTACACCTCTGGTTTCATGACCTCGACGGGCGCTCCGCCGCCTTACTCTCCCGATGTGCATCTCACGATGGGCAATCCCACCGACGCGACGGCCGACATCAACACGCCCGACGATTACTTAATGGTGAAGCCAGAGTTCACGCTCTCTTACAACCGAGATCGCGGCACATCAAACTGGACGAGTTGGCATTTGGATGACATGTGGATTGGCGACTTGCCGCGCGTCGATACCTTCCGCCCCGATCCGGCGGTGCCGGGCGAGTGGTATCGCGTGCAAGCGACGGACTATTCCGGCTCCGGTTTTGATCGCGGCCACCTCACGCCGAACGCGGACCGTGATGAATCACGGCCGGTTAATCAAGCGACGTTCCTGATGACGAACATGCTTCCGCAAGCTCCGGATCAAAATCAGGGGCCGTGGGCCGACATGGAGAACGATCTCCGCGCGCTCGTCTCGACGACGCAGGAGGCGTACATCGTGATGGGTGGCGCCGGCATTGGCGGCACCGGCAATAACGGGTTCGCGACGACTATCGCTAATAATCGGGTGACGGTGCCGAATGTGACGTGGAAAGTGATTTTGGTGCTGCCGAGAGGCGATGACGATGTCGCCCGCGTGACTGCCTCGACGCAAACTATCGCGGTCATCATGCCCAACTCGAACACTTTCAACGGCAGCACGATCAGAGACGACAATTGGCAGGACTTTCAGGTAAGCATAGATGAAGTCGAAACTTTGACCGGGTATGACTTCTTCTCAAATGTGCCCGACGAGATCGAAAACACCATCGAAGCTAGTGGTGGCGGCGGCACTCCGCCATTACAGTATTATCCGCTGGCGCAACCAATCCGGCTGCTCGACACTCGCGCCGGACAAACAGCCTGCGACACTCCCGGCGCGCCGCTCGCCGGCGACAGCATCCGCACACAACCAGCGCGCCTCCTCTGCGGTGGCGCCAACACTATTATCCCCGCCAGCGCACAAGCGATTGTCGGCAACGCCACCGTTGTCAACGCTGACAGTGAGGGCGACTCCGGTTTTATTACGCTCTATCCGAGCGGCGCGGCGCGGCCCACAGTCTCGAATCTCAATTACGTGCCGGAGCAAATCGTGCCCAACTCATTCACCGTGGGCTTAAACGCGGCTGACGGCTCGTTCAACATTTACGCTTCGTCGTCCACGCACTTCATCGTCGACATCACCGGATACTACGCACCGCCCGCCACCGGCGGCCTCTACTACCATCCGCTGACAAACCCGATCCGTCTGCTCGACACCCGCAACGGTCAGCCAGCTTGTGATGCGCCCGGCGCACCGCTCGCTGGCGGTGCGAGCCGCACGCAGTCGGCGCGCGTGGTCTGCGGCGGCGTCACCATCCCCGTGGAGGCTCAAGCCATCGTCGGTAATGCGACCGTGGTGAACGACACCGGCGCGGCGGGCGGCTTCGTCACTTTGTATCCGAGCGGCGCGGCCCAGCCGACTGCTTCCAACCTTAACTACTCGCCGGAACAAGTTGTGCCCAACTCATTCACCGTGGGCTTAGGCGCGGGCGATGGGGCGTTTCAAATCTACCCCACCTCAGGCATCAACTTCATCGTGGATGTGACCGGCTATTACAGCGACCAAGCGGTTGACGTAAACGGAACGGGGCTGCTCTATCATCCCCTGCCTGGTCCGGTCCGGCTGCTCGACACCCGCGCCGGACAACCGGCCTGCGACACTCCCGGCGCACCGCTTACGGGGGGCGGCGCACGCACACAGTTGGCACGCACCGCTTGCAGCGGCATTCCAGACGCCGCGCAGGTCATAGTCGGTAACGCCACAGTGGTCAACAATACGGCGGAGAACGGAAGCGGATTCGTGACCCTCTTTCCGAGCGGCACTGCTCTGCCGACCGTGTCGAATCTGAATTACGTGCCGGGACAGGTTGTGCCAAACGCCTTCACGGTGCGATTGGGCGGCGACGGGGCATTTCAAATTTATGCATCGACGTCGATCAACTTCATCGCCGACCTGACAGGCTACTTCGCTCCTTGACGGTCGGCGCTCAGTCGCGCGTATGGTTTGAGCAATGAAGCGCACTGGCGTCTCAAACGCACCGGTGTTTCCATTCTCTAAATCCTCTATCCGATTCGTTGTGAGGAGCAAATTCGATGAACGATAGTTTCATCCACCGCACGCGGCGGGCTTCGTGGACAGGGCTGCTGCTGCTGCTGTTGGCGCTGGCCGCCGTCAATTACTCGCAGACGGCGCACACTTCGCAAGGCGTCTGGCTGAAAGACGTGCCCCGGCAAATTGACCGGCAGGCGAAACATCTCTTCTACCTGCACGGCTTCATCGTCGAAAACGAAGGCATCCGTCCGACGAGTCCGCGCCATGGTGTTTACGAGTACGAGCAGATTGTCAGGACGCTCGCCAATCGTGGCTTCGTCGTTATTAGCGAAGCCAGACCAAAGGGGACCAACCCTGAAGTCTATGCCACGCAGGTCGTCACACAGATTCAGATTCTGCTTGAGGCGGGAGTGCCGCCGCACAACATCACCGTCGTCGGCGCATCACGCGGCGGCGCGATTGCGGCGATCACTTCGACGCTGCTCAAAAACAGGGATGTCAACTTCGTCATCATGGCGGCGTGCGGCAATTCAACCATTTACCGTAACTTCAAAGTAGATTTGTGGGGCAACGTCCTCTCCATCTACGACTACAAGGACGACGGGGTGACCACCTGCCGACCATTCCTCGATAAGTCAACGGGAGTTAATCGCCGCCGAGAGATTGTCCTCAAACTAGGCTTAGGTCATGGCATTTTGTACCGCCCGCTGCCGGAGTGGGTTGAGCCGGTTGTTGAATGGACTCGCCAACCGCAAAAGGGCGCGGCCAACAACGTAACGCGAAGTCGCCGTCATCGTCGTTGAGTGAAGCGCTGGCGAAACCATGCTAAAACTCAAAGCCGGGTCAGCTCCGTCCTGCTTGAATGGACGGCGTTGGCGGCGGCGTTAGCTCTGAAGCGGGAGATGACTGGCTCACTCGATTGAGAGCCGCGGTAAGACTAGAAAGCGGGTTGTGCTGCCGGGTGCCAAGTCATTCCTCGCTCACTGCGTTCCGGTTGCTGTTCCAGCGTGTCAAGATAATCAATCCACATTTTCATCACCGTCCGGCGTTCATCCGAGGACTCAGCGAATTGGAGGCCGAAGCCTTCTGTCGGGAGGTAATAAGCTACTTCGCCCCATAAGCGGACGAGTCCCCCGTTCGGCAATTGAACCGCGATTTCCATTAAGTCGTCGCCCGGTTCTTCCACTTGGGCGAGGACGAAGCAACCGCCGGCGCTACCGTTGACGATGATGCCTTGATGGACACCCGACGCTGTCTCCCAGTGTGCGGGCAGGTGTGTGCGTATGCGCTCTGATTTTCTTCGCTCATCCATAGCTGTTGGCTCCTGTGTTGGGTCTGACGTGATTGCCTGTGAGCTAAAGGGCTTGATTATTTAGTCTCCGCTGCAAATGTCACTCGATTTATTTCGCGTAAAGTGGTCAGCCCGGCGAAGAGCTTGAGCAGAGCCGATGCGCGCAGGCTGGATAAGCCTTCGGCTTCGGCGGCGCGGCGAATCTCTGAAGCGGGCCGGCGCTCGACGATCAGATCGCGGATGTTATTCGTCAGGTTGAGTAATTCGTGAATCGTGGTGCGCCCACGATAGCCGGTGTAGTTACAGTGGTTGCACCCGACGCTCATGTAATAAGTGCGCCGGCGATATTCTTCAGAGCGCAAACCAGATTGGAAGAGTTCTTCATTAGTTGGATGAGAGGGCCGTTTGCAAGCAGTGCAGAGCAGGCGGACGAGGCGTTGCGCCAAGACGCAGTTCAAGGATGAGACAAAATTATACGGCTCGACTCCCATGTTGAGAAAGCGTCCGATCACGTCAATCACATTGTTGGCGTGGACAGTCGTGAAGACTAAATGGCCGGTCAGCGCCGACTGAATTGCGATCTGCGCGGTCTCCGCGTCGCGAATCTCACCGACCATGATCTTGTCCGGGTCGTGGCGCAGAATTGAGCGCAAGCCACGCGCGAACGTCAGACCCTTCTTTTCGTTGACGGGAATCTGCGTGATGCCTTGCAACTGGTACTCGACCGGGTCTTCAATCGTGATGATCTTGTCTTCACTATTTCTGATTTCGTTAAGCGCGGCGTAGAGCGTCGTAGTCTTACCCGATCCAGTCGGGCCAGTGACTAGCACCATCCCGTATGGCTCCGCGATGTACTGGCGGAATTTTATTAAATCCTCTTCGGAAAAACCAACCACATCGAGCCGCAGATTGCGGAATTCATCGTTGATCTGTTCTTTGTCGAGAATACGGATCACCGCGTCCTCGCCATACGCGGTTGGCATGATGGAGACGCGGAAATCGACGTTGCGGCCTTTGTAGCGGACGCGGAAGCGACCGTCTTGCGGAATGCGGCGTTCGGCGATGTCGAGTTCCGACATCACCTTAATGCGCGAGATCAAGGTCTCGTGGTACGCCAAGTCAATCGGATCGACCTTTTCATAAAGCGACCCGTCAATGCGAAACTTGACGGTGACGGCCGTATCGCCTGTCTCAATATGAATGTCGGAGGCGCGCGATTCCAGCGCATTGAAGATCACCGTGTCGACGAGTTTGATGATCGGCGACATCTCCGAATCGGTCGCCAACCGATCAAGGTCTAAGACTTCCTCGCCGTGTTCTGTCTCCTTGACGAGCGAGATGCGAAAATCCGAGGCCGCCGCGCGCAGGACGCGCTGTGTCGTGTCGCCTTTTTTGAGGACCGACTCAATCGCTTCCGCCGTCGTCACATAAGGCACGATGCGTGTCTGGAGCGCACTGGCGAGTTCGTCCATGCGGAGCAGGTCCGTGGGATCGGCGATGGCAATGTGGAGGCGTTTGCCGTCTCTGCGTAAAGGCACAAACTGAAAACCCAGCATCAGCTCGACGGGAAACTCGTTTAGCAATTCGCCGTGGATCGGCGAAGCCCCTTGAGAGGGGAAGAGATCGACGTAAGGATAGCGGTAACGACGGGCTAGATCGCGCGCTTCGCGCACCTCCGCCGGCACTTCGGCGGAGGACGCCGTGATGTCCACGAGCCAGTCCTCAATGGCTTCGGCCAAGATGCCGCTGACTTCCGCCGTCTCCTCTTTGGACCCCTGCCATAGGTCCATGAGCGACACGCTATTCGGTATTTCGCTGTGAGCGGCCTCTAGTCCCGGAGTTTCCTCCGTTCCTTGTGTCATAATTGATGCTTGAACACTGCAATGAATGGCATCGTTGACAAAAATCGCCGGCGGATAGCGAGACTGGCGTCATCGCTGTTCGAGCGCAACCAGACGCGCTTGCGCGTTGCTGTCGTCGGCGTACCCGGCGGCGACGACATATTTATCGCACGCGCTGGGTTCGTACACATCGTTACCCTGATTATTGGATTTGAAGGCTGACATGGCGGTAGTGCCGCGCCGGCATTTATAGCAGTCGGCGAGTCCCAGCGAATGACCGAGCTCATGCGTCAGCAAACTCTGTAGCGCGCTTAAATCAGTGACGACCGGATTGATGGTCACAGTCAAGCGCACCACGCCATTCGACAGCGCATGGAATCTCGTTTCGCCCACGCGCTTCGTCACTCGTGGAATGCCACGCAACACAGTCAGGCTGGCGTTATTGGTGGCGACGCTTTCGCGCTCACCGCTGATCACGAAAACGATCTGAGAGTTGATCTCTCTGAGAGCCTGATTCCAGTTGGTGATGGCGCGGGAGAACGCCCCGGCTTCCGCCTCGCTAAAGTTACCTTTCAAGTAATAGACCTTGACCTGCGTGCCGGGCTTCCAGCGCCAGCCAATCGTTTCGGTGGAAGTTTTGCCCAAACGACATTGCTCCGGCATCGTCGCGACTTTGCCACCCTCTCCGGTGGCGGCCGCGCCCTGAGCAGTGATAACTGCTTTCTCACACAGTACCAAGGAAAGGCAGGAAGCGGCGAAGAGACTGTAAAGGAATAACTTCAATATGTTCATCCTCAGGTGCTTTCGTTTACCTTAATGCGAGCGCGCCGCGGCTGCTTTCCAGCTTTGCCGAATTAACTGCGGCAACAGAGCGCAAGGTGACTGCGATATAGCTGCGGGCCGCGCCGCCGCGTCTGACTTCGTCTTTACTCATCAGCTTGAACACTGCGGTCTGGCCGGGTTGCAAGAGAATGTCGGCATCGTAGTCCACCGTCTTTTGCGCGCGGGCGGCTGTGACATCGACGAACCACGACAGCAAGCTGACGCGGTAATAAACACCATCTCTCAGCGAGCCTTTGTAAACGCTGATCTCCGTTTCCCGATCTAGCCCGAAGACGTAATTCTGTTTCGGCGATGCCAGACCAGCGTCGATCACTCTGGCCGTGGCGTCGATCCCTTCGCGCTCCAGATTCCATCCGGCCAGTTCGCCCAGATAGGAAGCCGCCGACTGACGCTTCCTGACGCTCGCCAGTCCCTCGCTCTCTAACTTTTCAAGCTGTGCGACAAACTGATTCGTGCTGAAGTTTGTATAACTCGCGCTGCGATTAATCCCGGCTCTTTCGGAGATGAACACATGCGGATCATCCGTGGTGAAGTAAGTGACTTCGATTTGAGAGCGCAGGGTCGGATCAATCGGGCGAGACGGACGCTCGCCGAATGCCACTTGATTGGGACACGATTGAGCGTTGGCGCTGATGACGTTGAGCGAAATAATGGTGAGTAATGAGAGAGCGACGACGGAAAGTTTCTTTTTCATCACAGTATCTCCTTAACTTTTAGTAGCCGGATGAGTTCGCGGGCGAATTTGCCAGACTCTCGGTCTGGCAAATTCGTAGCACCGCGAAACGCTTAGGGGAATGGCCGCCCTGTAAGGGGTGAGCACTAGGTGCGAGGCGGTGGCGAGTGACGGCGGCACTCCGCTGGCGGCAGTTCGGCACGCACGGACGAAGGTTTTCCCTGCGTGAGCATTATCGTCTTGCGAGATGCAGTCGTCGAAACTGTTATGTTGTCTGGTTTAGAGCGAAAGGAAATGAGGTGTCGAAAGAAGCGGGAGCATTCAAACGGCCCGCCGGCGCATGAATGATTCCAGCCGCGACTTCAAGAATCCACTGAGTGAGAAAATTAAAAGCAGCGAGAGCGCGGGAGCATCCTCCTCGGTCGAGCAATGCGACCAAAATTTGAAGTCTTCTCTTTCAACTTGCCTTCGATAACCAGACCATCTCTCAAGAACAACGCTTGGCGTCAGACACGCTCACGCGATTCTAAAGAGACTCAAGGCTTTGCGTCCCTGCTTCACAACAGGTTTGCCTTTATCGTGTGCAACCATCGTTTTGTAAAGATCAGCGCCGCCGTTGCGAACAACCTCGACAGACTTATCTAACAAGTTTTGGCTTTGTTTGTCAATTGCTTATTGTCCTCGAAATAAGCAGCAATGCTTTTCTTGCGCGTTGAGACCCGATTGACGGCTCTTCACTTTGACACGTCAAGAAGACTGACACCGGCCATTTTGCAGTCCCTGTGCTAGGGCTCCGTCGCGGGAAATTGCACCTTTTCTCCGGCTTTCCGCAACAACGTCATTACACTCGCAGTGGCACAAGAGTTGAAATGGACTACGGCGCGGCTGGCGCGGCACCAAGCCGACGGCCCCACCGCACTGGGGCCGGCAGTCGCCGCCACCACTCCGCTCTCTTGCCCCACTCTCTACACACTACTTCCACGCAGGAGAACACATGAACACTCTCGAACTGAGATTCTACGAACACGCGGCGGTGCGGAAAGGCGCGCCGCTCTTCATCTGCCGGGCGGACGACCCGCGGCTGCCGCAAGAACTGAGGGGCGGGGTCCAGTTCCCGTGCATCATCACCGACGACCTCGCCCGCCTGATGGAGACGCTGACGCTGCAACGCATCGCGGAACTGTGGGAGGAGGCGGCACCCTTCCAGAGGCGCCAGAGGGAAAACTAGGCGGGCTAATACAACTGACTAATGTGCAACTCTTCGAAGGAACAATAGCGCGGCGGGCCCGCCGCTCTTAGCGAGTTGGAAAAACACACAAGGATTATTCCTAATTAACGAGTGGAGTAATTCACCCGGGAAGCTTCACCTCTCTTGCCACCGTGTTGTCGCGCCGGGCTTCTGTAAGTAACGCCACAAGGTGGCCCCGCATCGCCCTCGCCGCCCGCCACTAACTTAGTCTTCAGTAGGAGGAAATCATGAGAGGTGTCGTCATTCATTGTGAGGGGCGCTCTTTGCGCTGCATCGAAGGCAGAAGGAATGGGGGGCGGCTGAGCGTCCAAGCGGTGATGCCCGTCTCTGCCGAACGGCGAGGCGAGGGGCAGATGGACGCAGTGCCATCCCGTCCGCTGCATTTCGCCTTTTACCTCGGCGGTCGGCTCTACGCCAGCGCGCGCAAAGTAGTGATGACCAAAGGCCGCAGGTATCCGGGCGTCGAACACTGGTTCGTGTACCCCGACTGGATGCCAGCGACGGACGCCAATAACTCGCGGACGGGAGCAGATGCGCCTATGTGGACATAGGCGAGCGGTTATCCAGAGTAATCCAAAACGCATCAGATCGGAGCAACAGCGCGCCTGCTATATTCACATCTATCGCTTCCCCGCGTGCACAGGCGGGACAAAAAATGGTTCGCATGCCTTCTGTTGAATTGGGGGCTGTAGGAGTCATGCCCGAAAAGCAGAAGCGACGGGAGTCTCACTTCTCCCGCCGCCGCCCTTCGTCTCACGATGTTTTAGGGAACTACTTACCATCCGCCTTGCCCGACCGCTCCTTTCATCATCAGCCTTTGTTAGCGTTTCGCGTAGCGACTGAGTGTCTGCGGAAAAGCACGGACCCGCGCGGGCGTTGCCGTCGTCGCCTCCCCGACCAGTAACTCGCTGGCCTTCTTGCCGTAAAAGTCTTGATTGAGATCGTTGTCGGGCGTAATCGCGACGCCCTTGAGCGCAGCCCC
>Ga0136617_10004842_pt1 | contig 12069 bp, 9 predicted proteins | sample AntDrymUQ3222106_2_FD_129672 | JGI IMG/M metagenome (GOLD analysis project Ga0136617, IMG submission 129672) | Polar desert sand microbial communities from Dry Valleys, Antarctica - metaG UQ322 (21.06) | ecosystem: Environmental > Terrestrial > Soil > Desert | place: Antarctica: Dry Valley...
CACAAAGCGAAAAGCCTCCGTCACGCAGGCTTTTCGAATTGCTTGATTTACTTACGAAATTTGGCGGAGTGGACGGGACTCGAACCCGCGACCCCCGGCGTGACAGGCCGGTATTCTAACCAACTGAACTACCACTCCTGATAATGGTGGCCTGGCGAAGCCGGACAGCACACGTGGCGGCAACCGTTTGTCGTCGAATCCTGGTGGGTGCTGAGAGGCTCGAACTCCCGACATTCGCCGTGTAAGGACGACGCTCTACCAACTGAGCTAAGCACCCGGACTTCGGCGCGTGGCGCACGCTTGTTCGCCCGCCGCTGTTGCTCGAGACTCGCGGTTTCGTGCAATACCCGTCGCGCTGCGCGAACCTGACTCGTCAGTTTAACGCATCCTTGAGTGCTTTTCCAGCGCGAAACTTGGGCACTTTCGCGGCGCGGATCTTGATGGTCGCGCCGGTCCGTGGATTGCGGCCCTGTCGTGCGGCTCGCCTTCCGACATAAAACGAGCCGAAGCCCACCAGTGTGACCATGTCGCCTTTCTTCAACGAGCTTTGGATGGCATTCATCGTCGCGTCCACCGCACGACCGGCAGCCGCCTTGGAGATATCGGCGTGTTTGGCGATCGCGTCGATCAATTTGGATTTGTTCACTAGGCGCCCCCTATCGCTTAATGCTACAAAAAACTTGCGGCGCACGTCAACGGTACGCGCGAATGATGTTTATAACGCTCGCGATTTCGCAGTGTCAAGACTAAATGGCTGTGAGGTTACGCGGGCGCGATTCGCGGAGGCGCCGCGAATAAAAAACGCGCGGGAGCAGGTTTCGTGCCCACGCGCGCGGCAGGTGCAAGCAATCGCGAATCGTATTCTAGGCCGTCATGCGACGATTGTTACCCTTACCCTACGAAGTCAGTGCTTGAGCACCAGCGACTTGTCGTCGGCAACCGCCGCCGGCACGGCGGGCGGAACCGGTTGGTCCACTTCCTCGGCAAGCGGTGTGGGTTGCCGCTCCAATGCTTGCGCCAATACCTGTTCGATCCAGCGCACCGGATGGATGTCGAGGCGGTTCTTGATCTCGTCGGAGATTTCGACCAGATCCTTCACATTCTCTTCCGGGATCAACACGGTCTTGATGCCGCCGCGACCTGCGGCAAGCAGTTTTTCCTTCAAGCCGCCGATCGGCAACACTTCACCACGCAGCGTGATCTCGCCGGTCATCGCAACATCGCAGCGCACCGGAATGCCGGTCAGGATCGACACCATTGCCGTCACGATGGCACCGCCGGCCGACGGACCGTCTTTCGGTGTCGCACCCTCCGGCAAGTGAATATGCAGATCGGTCTTCGTGTAGAAGTCCGGCGCGATCCCGAGCGCTTTCGAGCGATTGCGCACAACCGACAACGCGGCGGAAATCGACTCGTTCATGACGTCGCCCAATTTGCCGGTCGTCGTCGTCTTGCCCTTGCCTGGCAGCGCGACCGCCTCGATCGTCAGCAGATCGCCGCCGACTTCGGTCCACGCGAGGCCCGTAACCTGGCCGATCTGGTTCTTTTTCTCGGCGATGCCGTACGTGAAACGCCGGACACCTAAATACTTGTCGAGATTTTTCGACGAAATCTCGATTGGGCTCTTGGCGCGGCGCGTCTTGCCTTCGCTTGCCTTCAGCAGCACCGATTTGACGACCTTGCGGCAGATCTTGCTGATGTCGCGCTCGAGGCCGCGCACACCGGCTTCGCGCGTGTAGTAGCGCACGATGTCGCGCAGCGCACTGTCGGCCACATGCATCTCGTGTTCGCGGATGCCGTTGTTCTTCCTTTGCTTCGGCATTAGGTATTGCTTGGCGATGGCGATTTTCTCGTCTTCGGTGTAACCCGAAAGCCGAATCACTTCCATGCGGTCGAGCAACGGCGCCGGGATGTTCATCGTGTTTGCCGTTGCCACGAACATCACGTCGGAGAGGTCGTACTCAACCTCGATGTAGTGATCGACGAACGTGTTGTTCTGTTCTGGATCGAGCACTTCGAGCAGCGCCGACGACGGGTCGCCCCGGAAGTCCTGGCCCATCTTGTCCACTTCGTCCAGCAGAAACAGCGGATTGCGCACGCCGACCTTGGACATGTTCTGCAGAATCTTGCCGGGCATCGAGCCGATGTACGTACGGCGGTGGCCGCGGATCTCGGCCTCGTCGCGCACGCCGCCCAGCGACATCCGGACGAATTTGCGGTTGGTCGCGCGGGCGACCGATTGTCCGAGCGACGTCTTGCCTACGCCGGGCGGGCCGACGAGGCAGAGAATCGGCGCCTTCAGCCGATCGACGCGCTGCTGCACCGCCAGATATTCGACGATGCGTTCCTTGACCTTTTCCAGCCCATAGTGATCAGCGTCGAGCGTTTTCACGGCGCTCGCCAAATCCTTGCTGATCTTGCTTTTCTTGCGCCACGGCAACGCCACGAGCGTGTCGACGTAATTGCGTACAACGGTCGCCTCCGCGGACATCGGCGACATCATCTTCAGCTTCTTCAGTTCCGCGAGGGCTTTGCTTTCGGCCTCCTTCGACATCTTCGCGGCCTTGATTTTTTTCTCCATTTCGTCAAGGTCGGCGTTTTCGTCGTTCTCGCCTAACTCTTTCTGAATTGCCTTGACCTGCTCGTTCAAGTAATACTCGCGCTGGCTTTTTTCCATCTGCCGCTTGACTCGGCCGCGGATACGTTTTTCCACCTGCAAGATGTCGACCTCGCCCTCGAGAACGCCGAGCAGATGTTCCAGGCGCTTGCCGACCTCCCCCATTTCAAGGATCTGCTGCTTTTGCTCGAGCTTGAGCGGCAAATGAGCCGCGATGGCATCCGCCAGCCGGCCACCGTCGTCGATCCCGGACATGGACGTCAGGATTTCCGGCGGAATCTTCTTGTTGAGCTTGACGTACTGGTCGAACTGCGCGAGCAGCGTGCGCCGCATCGCCTCCACTTCGTTGGCGCCGCCGTCGTCGGTCGGCAGCGGATCGGCCTCGGCCGCCAGGTAGTCGCCGAGATCGTTCACGCGCACGATTTTCACCCGCTGCAAGCCCTCGACCAGCACCTTGACCGTACCATCGGGCAACTTCAGCATCTGCAGGACCGTGGCAATGCTGCCCATTTGATACAGGTCTTCCGCCGCGGGATCGTCCTTCGCGGCCTGTTTCTGGGCAACCAGCAGGATATGTTTGCCGGCATCCATCGCCACGTCGAGCGCTTTGATCGATCGGGGGCGCCCAACGAACAGCGGGATGACCATGTGCGGAAACACGACGACATCGCGCAATGGCAGCAGCGGCAGCGCGGACAGGTCGACTGGGAGAGTGGAAGATTCGGGAGCCATGGCAGCCTTAAGAAAGGGGTCTTTGCAGGGACATTGGGGTACCGGCCCGAACTGTCAAGCGGTCTGACCTTTGTCTGGATTCCCCTTTTACTTTCAGGGATAAGGAACTACGAGTGCGCTGCCACCATCTTGGGCGGATCGGCGAACATGAGGAGCGGCTTGCCATCGTTGGTGATCGTGGATTCGTCGACGACAACTCGGCTTAGATTGGACAGGGAGGGTAGATCGTACATGACGTCCAGCAATACTTGTTCCAGGATCGAACGCAGGCCGCGTGCGCCCGTCTTGCGGGCAAGCGCCTTGCGGGAGATCGCGCGCAGTGCCGCCTCCCGCACCTCGAGCTCGACACCCTCCATCCGGAACATTTTCTGATACTGCTTCAACAGAGCGTTTTTCGGTTCCACCAAAATCTGGATCAGCGCGGCTTCGTCCAATTCGTCCAATGTCGCCGCCACGGGGAGGCGTCCGACAAACTCCGGGATCAACCCGAACTTGATCAGATCCTCGGGCTCGGTGTTGCGCAAGAGCAGCGTGATGTTCTTGCGATCGTCTGGACTTGAAACCTCGGCGCCAAAGCCGATCCCCGTCTTAGCCGTACGCTGGCGAATGATTTTCTCGAGCCCGTCGAAGGCACCGCCGCAAATGAACAGGATGTTCGTCGTGTCGACCTGTACGAATTCCTGGTTCGGGTGCTTGCGCCCGCCCTGCGGCGGCACCGAGGCGATCGTCCCCTCGATCAGTTTTAAGAGCGCCTGTTGCACGCCCTCGCCTGAAACATCGCGCGTGATAGACGGGTTGTCGCTCTTGCGCGAGATCTTGTCGATTTCGTCGATGTAGACGATTCCGCGCTGGGCCTTCTCGATGTCGTAATCGCACTTCTGCAGCAGCTTCTGGATGATGTTCTCGACATCCTCGCCGACGTAACCCGCCTCGGTCAACGTCGTGGCGTCCGCGATCACAAAGGGGACATCGAGCAGCCGCGCCAAGGTCTGGGCGAGCAGAGTCTTCCCTGAACCTGTCGGCCCGATCAGGAGGATGTTCGACTTCGCGAGCTCGACATCATCTTCCTTCGCCACCGAATCCAGCCGCTTGTAGTGGTTGTACACGGCGACCGAGAGGATTTTTTTCGCCGGCTCCTGGCCAATCACGTACTGATCGAGGCTCTGCCGGATTTCATGCGGCGTCGGAAGTTTGCTGCGGTCACCGCGCGCCGCTTCGCTGCCGGCACCCTCCTCGCGAATGATGTCGTTGCAAAGCTCGATGCACTCGTCGCAAATGAACACCGACGGGCCGGCGATAAGCTTGCGCACCTCATGCTGGCTCTTGCCGCAAAAGGAGCAATACAAAAGTTTATCGCCGGATGTTTTTTCGGCCATTCAACGACCTATCGTGGGAAGCTTAGAAGAAACTTTACGCGCTTTCGCCTCGTTTCTGCAAGACCTCGTCGACAATCCCGTATTCCTTCGCCGCATCGGCCCACAGAAAATTGTCGCGATCGTGGTCGCGCTCGACCTGCTCCGGTGAGCGGCCGGTGAATTGCGCCATCAGGCGGATGTAGCGTTTTTTCAAGTCAATCGCAAATTGCGCATGGCGCTCGATGTCGGACACCTGACCCTGAAATCCGCCCGACGGCTGGTGAATCATGACCGTTGAATTCGGCAGCGCGAAGCGCTTGCCTTTGGTGCCCGCCGCGAGCAGGAAGGCGCCCATGCTGGCGGCCATCCCCACACACAAAGTCGAAATATCGGGCTTGATGAACTGCATCGTGTCGAAAATCGCCATGCCCGCCGATACCGACCCGCCGGGCGAGTTAATGTAGAAATGAATGTCCTTGTCCGGATTCTCGGATTCCAGGAACAGCATTTGCGCGACAATTAGATTCGCCGCACCATCGTTGACGGTCCCCACCAGGAACACAACCCGCTCCTTGAGCAGCCGCGAATAGATGTCGTAGGCGCGTTCGCCGCGCCCGCTCTGTTCGATCACCATGGGGACCAGCCCCAAGGCGCGCGGGTCAGGCATGGGGGCGTCTGTTCGTTGCACTGGATCAAAAATCACGAGGTCTTTTCCTATTCGTTTACAGCGGTTCAGTGAGAGACTTCTGTGGAATACAGGCGCGCGGCACCAGTTCCCCGGGCGCTTGGCCGGTACTGCAAAGATGAGACTACCGGAGCACGCCGTCAAGCGGCGCTGACAAGCGCGCACGCCGGCGCCCGTTAAACAGCGGTTTTCTGCGGTCCTCGCATCGATCGGTCACGCTCGGGCGGGCTCCATCAGCGCTTCAAAAGCCATCGGCTTGTCCACGACGTGCGCCTGTCCGAGCACCCAATCGACGACGTTGCGTTCCAGCGCCGCGGCCTCAAACTCGGCCAGACGCTCGGGCTTTTCGTAATGCCAGCGTAACACCGCCTCGGGCTGCTCGTACGTTTGCGCGGTTTCCGCCACCATCGCCTTCACCTGTTCGGGCCGTGCCTGCAACTTCTCTCCGCGGACGATCTCGGCGAGGATCAAACCCAGCGCGACGCGATCCTCCGCTTGCGGCCGGAACAGGTCGGGTGTGAGCTTGATGTCCTCGGTTTTCATTCCTTGTTGTTGGAGATTGACAATCATCCGACGCATCAGTTGCACGGCCTCGAGGTCGACTAAAGACCTAGGCAGCGTGAGTTGCGCACCTTCGCGCAGTCCCTTCATCGCCTGCTCTTTTATGACTGCATCCAATTTTCGGCGCAGCTCGAAGTTGAGATTCGCTGCGACCTCGGTGCGCAAATCCTCGACGGAGCCGCTCTTGATTCCAAACGCGGTGGCAAACGCGGAGTCGAGGTCGGGCAACTGCGGCTCCGTGACTTGTTTGACCGTCAGCGAGAACTGCGCCGTTTTCCCGGCGACCTCCTTCCCGTGATAGTCGGCAGGAAACATCAGCGCAAACGCTTTGGCGTCGCCGGTTCTGGCCGCGGCCAGCGCGGCTTCGAATTCGGGAAGCATCTTCCCCTCACCCAGCGTGATGGCAAAATCGCGCGCCTGTCCTCCTGGAAATTCGGCGCCGTCGATGGCTCCTGTGAAATCGACCAGCACGCGATCTCCGCTCGCGGCGCCGCGGGACACCGGTTGGTACGTGGCGCGCTGTTTGCGCAAGACCAGGAGGGTGCGGTCGAGATCGGCGGGTGTCACTTGCACTTGCGGGCGTTCAATCCGGATCGCGCGGATGTCGGGTAGCTTGACCTCCGGGTAGACCTCGAACACAGCGGAAAACTCGAGCGCTTCGCCGGCAGCATCGCCCGGCTTGGATTCGATGCGCGGATTGCCGGCGACCCGCAGGTTCTGCTCGCGCACGACGTCATTGAAACTCGTCTGCACGGCATCGGAAATGACGTCGGTGCGTATTTGCGGGCCATACTGCTGCGCGATCATCTTGATCGGCACTTTGCCCGGTCGAAAACCTGGCACTTTGACCGTTCTGGCAAGCCGTGCGAGCCGTTTTCCGACTTCGCCGTCGATTTGCGCGACCGGGACTGCCACATTGAGGCGGCGCTCGAGCGGGCCCATCGTTTCCAACGTGGTCTGCATGTCTTCTTCTGATTCCTAAGCTGGTGCTGGTGCGAAAGGGGGGACTCGAACCCCCACGGGCTACCCCGCTGGAACCTAAATCCAGTGCGTCTACCAGTTCCGCCACTTTCGCGGGAGATCTAACTCACGATCGCTAACCCGCAATCGATTAGCCGGCGGGATCGAAAACCGAGCGTAGAGTGCGCGTAGTGTGGACGTCCCGCCGTCCGAACGCGAGCGACGGCAGCGAAACCGATCGCGTCCGCCGCCGCCGTGGCCCAACGCGCTAGTATAGCGGAGCGTGCTTGCGCGGTTTTGCGCCGCGAAACTCCTCGCTCGCATCGGCCACCCTGCTTCGTTGTCCTGTCGCCACCTTGTCCGTCGGTCACTACGAGAACTTTCCGGTCGCCTCCGCTCTTGTGCCCGCGCACTTGCGGCCGGCGGTGATCGCAATCTACAAGTTTGCCCGCGCGGCCGATGATCTGGCCGATGAAGGCGAGGCTTCGCCGGCAGTCCGCCTGGCTGCGCTCGCCTCGTTCGGCGAACACCTGGATCAAATCGAACGCGGCCGGCCCCCCGCTGAAGCACCCTTCGCCGCGCTTGCCGCGGTGATTCGAGAACACGCGTTGCCCCTCGCGCCGTTTCGTGACCTGTTGTCGGCATTCACGCAGGATGTGACGGTCACGCGTTACGCGTCATTCGTCGATCTCCGCGACTACTGCCGCCGGTCGGCGAATCCCGTCGGCCGGCTGCTTCTCGCGTTGTATCGCGCCGAATCCCCGGCCAACGCCGCAGCAAGCGATGCGATTTGCACGGGGCTGCAACTCACCAATTTCTGGCAGGACATAGCGCTCGATTGGCACAAAGGACGCGTGTATTTGCCGCAAGAGGATCTCGCGCGCTGCGGCGTGGATGAAACGCAGATCGAGGAAGCGCGTGTCGACGAACGCTGGCGGCTGCTGCTCGAGTTCCAGGTGTCACGTGCACGAGCGCTGCTCGAGCGCGGACGTTCGCTGCCGCGCGCACTACCGTGGCGGCAAGGTCTGGAGTTGTCGGCGGTGATCGCCGGTGGGCTGCGAATCCTCGAGCGGATCGACGCTGTCGGCGGCAACGTCTTCACGGCGCGGCCGACACTTGCGACGTGGGACTGGCTCACCGTCGCGTTGCGCGCAATGACGGACTGGCGCCGCGGAGACGTTGAAGTGCGATGACACCGGACGAATACTGTCAGCAGAAGGCAGCGCGGAGCGGCTCGTCTTTTTATTACAGCTTTCTGTTTCTGTCGCCACGAAAGCGGCGCGGGATCATCGCCGTCTATGCGTTCTGTCGCGAGGTCGACGATATCGTCGATGAAGTGAGCGACGCCAATGTTGCACGCACCAAGATTGCGTGGTGGCGGCGAGAGGTAGGCCAGGCTTTCCGCGGTGCGCCGCAGCATCCGGTCGCGCACGCGCTGCAGCCGGTCGTGGCGCAATTCCCGTTGCGCGAGGCGGACTTCCAGACCGTCATCGACGGGATGGCGATGGATTTGGAGCAGAGCCGCTTCCTCGATTTCGCGGCGCTCGAGCTTTATTGCCACCGCGTCGCTGGTGTCGTCGGTCTCATATCGGCGGAGATTCTTGGTTACGTCGACCCGTCGACGCGCGGGTACGCCCGCGATCTGGGAATCGCCTTTCAACTGACGAACATCATTCGCGATGTCGGCGAAGACGCCCGCAGGGGCCGCATCTATCTGCCGCAAGAGGATCTCGACCGTTTCGGCGTCTCGTCGTCGGCCATCCTGCGGGGGGAGTATTCCGATGCGTTCCGCGCGCTGATGGTTTTTGAGGTCGAGAGGGCGCAACAATGGTACGACCGCGCCCTCGCGCAGCTGCCCGAAGCGGATCGCCGGGCGCAGCGCGCAGGGCTCATCATGGCGGCCATCTATCGCACGCTGCTCTCGGAAATCGCGCGCGATGGATTTCGCGTGCTGGATCGGCGCACATCGTTGACGCCGCTGCGCAAGCTCTGGCTCGCGTGGAAGACGTAAAGCGGGCGGCCGGTAGCGGGCAGCCGGTCGCCGTTATCGGCGGCGGGTGGGCGGGGTGCGCTGCGGCCGTCACGTTGGCTCGTGGCGGGCGCGCGGTGACGATCTTTGAGGCGGCGCCCACGCTCGGCGGGCGGGCGCGGCGCGTTGCACGTGACGGTTTGCCGCTCGACAATGGCCAGCATCTGCTGCTGGGCGCGTATACGCGGACGCTCGAGTTGCTAGCGATCGTGCTCGATCATGCGACCCTGGAGCGCGTGCTGACTCGTCGCCCGCTGACGTTGTTGCCGCTCTCACCCACTCAGCCAAACGCACTGGCACTCGTGCGGCGGCACGCGCCCGGTGCACTGGGGTTGGCCATTGCCCTGCTCGATGCGCAAGGCCTAACCTGGCGCGAGCGGTTCGCCAATCTCTGGTGGTTTGTGGCGCTGAAGCGCGAGCGGTTCACGCGTCCAGCGGGGGAAACCGTCGCCCAGCTTCTCGCGCCACTACCGACGCGTGTCGCGCAACGCCTATGGGCGCCGCTGTGCCTTGCGGCGCTCAATACGCCGATCGCCGGGGCGTCCGCGCAGATTTTCGCCAACGTGTTGCGCGCAGCGTTTGCCGGACGCGGCGATGCCAGCGACTTCATCTTGCCGGTGACCGATCTCAGCACTTTGTTTCCCGAAGCCGCCGCGCGGTATGTGTGCGAACGCGCCGGACAGTTACGCCTGGGCAGTCACGCGCGCGTCGTCACTGCGGATGCGCAGTGCGCAACCTTGGCCTCCGAAGATGGGCAGCGCACCGTCTCCGCGGCGATCATCGCCGTGGGACCCCACCAGTTGTCCGACGCATTCGCGCCGGGAGCGCTCGCCGGCGTCCCTTCGCTCGCCGCTGCGGTCGCCGCGACGCAGGCGCTGACCTACGAGCCGATCGTCACGGTGTGGATCGGGCTCGCCTCTCCGATTGAGCTGCCTGCGCCGATCGCGCGGCTGGACGACGCGCCCGGACAATGGATTGTCGATCGTCCCGATGTCCTCGCACGCTCGACTGCCGATGCAGCGCGTCCACCGATTGCGCAACTGCTTGCGGTGATCATCAGTGCCGATGGTCCGCACATGAAGCTCCCACACGACGAGTTGGCGCGGCGCGTCGATGCACAAGTTCGACGACTCGGTGGCGGTTGCGGGCCATGCGTGTGGTCGCAAGTCATCGCGGAAAAACGGGCAACGTACGCCTGCACGCCACAGCGCGCTCGCCCCGCATCTCCGGCGTTGACACCTACGTTGTTCCTGGCCGGCGACTATGTCGATGCCGAGTATCCGGCAACCTTGGAGGCGGCGGTGCGCAGCGGCATCGCGGCGGCCGAGGCTTTGTTGAACGGTCCCGTCACAGCGCCTGCGCCCGTTCGCGCAACACGTATTTCTGAATCTTCCCGGTAGCAGTCTTGGGAAGGGGACCAAACACCACGGTTCGTGGTGCCTTGAAATGCGCGAGATGGTCGCGGCACCACGCGATGATCGCGGCTTCGGTCACCGCATCGGCCACCTCCCGAGCGGCTTGGGTGAGCGTGATGAACGCGCACGGCGTTTCGCCCCACTTCGCATCGGGGCGCGCGACCACCGCGGCCTCCATCACCGCCGGATGCCGATAGAGACACTCTTCCACTTCGAGCGAGCTCACGTTTTCGCCGCCGGTAATGATGATGTCTTTCGCGCGATCCTTGATCTCGATGTAATTGTCCGGGTGCCACACGCCAAGATCGCCGCTGTGGTACCACCCGCCCGCAAACGCCACTGCCGTCGCGGCCTCGTTCTTCAGGTAGCCCTTCATGATCGTATTGCCGCGCAACATCACTTCGCCGAGCGTTGAACCGTCGCGTGGTACAGGTACGCCCGTGTCGGGATCGGCGACCTGGGCGCCGGTCAACGTGGGCAGCGGCACACCCTGACGCGCCATTTCGCGCGCGCGTTGGACCAGCGGCAACGCGTCCCATTGGTGCTGCCACGCGCAGAGCGTCGCCGGGCCATACGATTCGGTTAACCCGTACAAGTGGGTGACGCGAAAGCCCATCCGTTCCATCGCCTCGATCACCGCTGACGGCGGTGCGGCGCCCCCCGTCGCGACCTGTACGGCGTGGTCGAATCGGGTATCCACCGCTTCGGGCGCATGGACCAGCAGATTCAGAACGATGGGTGCGCCGCACAAGTGCGTGACCCGATGCTTGCGGATAGCGTCGAAGATGGCCGCCGGCGCCACGCGGCGCAGGCACACGTGCGTTCCTGCGGCAGCAGTCACCGCCCAGGTGAAGGTCCAGCCGCTGCAGTGAAACATCGGCAACGTCCACAGATAGACGCTGTCCGGGTCGAGACCAAACGTAAGCGCGTTGCCCAGCGCATTCAGAAAGGCGCCGCGATGATGATAGACGACACCCTTGGGATCGCCCGTAGTGCCTGACGTATAAAGGAGCGCGAGCGAATCCCATTCGTCATGCGGACCAGGCCACGCGAATGCCGGATCGCCCTCGCGCAACAGCTCGTCGTAGGTCAGCTCGCCTAAGCGTTCGCTGCGCACGGCGGCGTCTTCGATGTCAACGACTAACATTTTGCGGGCCGTGAGCCTCAGGGCGTCGGTGATGATCGGGGCGGTTTCGCAATCGGTGAGCAGTACCGACGCATCGCCATGATCCAGGCAAAACGCGATACCGCGTGCGTCGAGCCGGACATTCAGCGCGTTCAGGATCGCGCCAAGCGCGGGAATCGCGTAATGCGCCTCGAGCAACGCGGGAATATTCGGCGCCATGATCGCAACCGTGTCGCCACGACGCACGCCGCGTTGGGCAAGCGCCGACGCGAGACGCCGGCATCGTGTCTCGAATTCGCGATAGGTGTACGCCAGCGCACCGTGGCGGACCGCAATCTTGTCGGGATAGATGAGCGCCGCGCGTTCCAGGAACGACACCGGCGTCAACGGCGTGTAATTCGCGTCGTTGCGGTGCAAACCGCGAACGAATGCGTGATCGAAAGGCAACGCTCCGTCCGGCGTCGAAACGCTCATCGCGCTAACCTTTAAACGGCGGGCTCTGCGCTCCGTCCCCCAGCGCGCGCTGCATCAGCACGCAATCGATCCAGCGGTCGAACTTACGTCCGACCGCCGGCAGCCGGCCGACCTC
>Ga0136617_10004843_pt1 | contig 12068 bp, 9 predicted proteins | sample AntDrymUQ3222106_2_FD_129672 | JGI IMG/M metagenome (GOLD analysis project Ga0136617, IMG submission 129672) | Polar desert sand microbial communities from Dry Valleys, Antarctica - metaG UQ322 (21.06) | ecosystem: Environmental > Terrestrial > Soil > Desert | place: Antarctica: Dry Valley...
GGCGGCCGCGAACGGGTCGGGCGTGAACGCCGCCGCCGCCGGCGTCCCCTCCCCACCCGACGACTCGTGCGCCTCCAGGGCGCCCGGCAGGTGCGGGTCACCCACTGCGCGGTCCCGGTGTCGGCGGTCGCAGGGTGCAGGATGCACCACTGGTAGGCGAGCTCCAGCTGCTTGCGGTCTGCCTGCCGGCGGACCACCTCGTTGTCGGTGAGAGCGGCGAGCAGCGCGGCCGGGCCGAGGTCGTCGACCCCGCCGTATCCCGTCGTTCGCCGCTTCGCTCATAGGGACAACTCAAGCACTGGCCACCGACAGTCCGAGGCCCGGAAAGCCATACTCCACAGGGGATTCTGCGACTGTGACCCGATCGTGCGTTTCGCATGGTCGATGCCGTGGCTCGCCGGGCTTCAAACCGGGCGTGGCGGCCCTCCTCGACCAGCGACGGGCGAGGCCCTCCTCAACCGATGGGCGAGACGGTAGACGGTCGCCTACCGTCAGCCGACGCTGACCTCGGCGCCGGCCCCGCCGACCGGCTCCATGGACTCTGCGAGCCGCATCGCCTCCTCGATCAGGGTCTCGACGATCTGGGACTCGGGCACGGTCTTGATGACCTCGCCCTTGACGAAGATCTGGCCCTTGCCGTTGCCGGAAGCGACGCCGAGGTCGGCTTCGCGGGCCTCGCCTGGACCGTTGACGACGCAGCCCATCACCGCGACTCGTAGCGGCACCTCGAGGCCGTCGAGGCCGGCGGTGACCTCGTCGGCGAGCTTGTAGACGTCGACCTGCGCCCGACCGCACGAAGGACAGGAGACGATCTCGAGCCGCCGCGGCTTGAGGTTGAGGGACTCCAGGATCTGGAGGCCCACCTTGACCTCCTCGACCGGCGGCGCCGACAACGAGACCCGGATGGTGTCGCCGATCCCCTGGCTCAGCAGGTGACCGAAGGCGACGGCAGACTTGATGGTGCCCTGGAACGCCGGGCCGGCCTCGGTGACACCGAGGTGCAGCGGCCAGTCGCCGGCCTCGGCGAGCAGCTCGTAGGCGCGCACCATCACGACCGGGTCGTTGTGCTTGACCGAGATCTTGAAGTCCTGGAAACCGTGCTCCTCGAAGAGGCCGGCCTCCCACACCGCGCTCTCGACGAGCGCCTCGGGGGTGGCCTTGCCGTACTTCTCCATGAGCCGCTTGTCGAGCGAGCCGGCGTTGACGCCGATCCGGATCGAGGTGCCCCGGTCCTTCGCGGCCGCAGCGATCTCGCGGACCTGGTCGTCGAACTTGCGGATGTTGCCCGGGTTGACCCGGACGGCTGCGCAGCCGGCGTCGATGGCGGCGAACACGTACTTCGGCTGGAAGTGGATGTCGGCGATCACCGGGATCTGGGAGTGCTGGGCGATTTCGGCGAGCGCGTCGGCGTCGTCCTGGCTGGGGCACGCGACGCGGACGATGTCGCAGCCGGTGGCGGTCAGCTCGGCGATCTGCTGGAGCGTGGCGTTGACGTCGGAGGTCAGCGTGGTGGTCATCGACTGGACCGAGATCGGGTCGTCGCTGCCGACCCCGACCTTGCCGACCCGGATCTGGCGAGTGGGCCGCCGCGGAGCGAGGACGGGCGGGGGCAGGGCGGGCATGCCCAGGCCGATGGCGGTCATCAGGCCAGGCTACCGACCTGAGCGTGGGGTCGGTCGCCCGGTCACAGACCCGAGTCCAGGGGGACGACGAGGTCGCCGACGATGAGCACGACACCCATCACCAGCAAGGCCGAGGCCACGACATAGGCCACCGGGAGGAGGCGAGCGACGTCGACGTAGCCCGGGTCCGGACTGCGCCGCAGCCGGGCGAATGCCCGGCGGACCGCCTCGTAGAGGGCTCCCGCGATGTGACCGCCGTCAAGGGGCAGCAGGGGGACGAAGTTGAACATGCCGATGAAGAAGTTGAAGCCGGCGATCAGCATCAGCAGGAACACCGACTTCTCGGTGATGTCGAGCAGCTCGGTGGACGTGGCCTCGCCGGCGAGCCTGCCGCCGCCGACGATGCTGACCGGGCTGTCGATGGCGCGCTCCTCCACGCCCACGATGGCCTTGGCTACGCCCCATACCTTGACCGGCAGCGTCGCGAGTGCCTGGAACGTCTCGACGGTCATGGTGCCCATCTGGTCGAGGGTGTAGAGCGGGCCGCCGGTGACCGGGCTGGCGCTGGGGACGACGCCGAGGAACCCGACGTCGGTCAACGTCGCATCAGCCGGGTCTTTCGAGATCGGCAGCGCGGTCACCGTCGTGTTGGTCTCGAGGGTGAGCTGTCGGCCTTCGCGCTCGAGGGTCAGCACCACGTCGCCGTCGGCATTGGCGCGGATCTGCTCCTGCACCTCCCCCCACCCGGTGACGGGCACGCCGTTGACGGCGACGAACCGGTCGCCCGTCTGGATGCCTGCCTCCTTGGCGGGAGTCACGGGGTCGTCCGCGGTGCACAGGCGTGGTTCCTCGGCGTACGGGATGACGCAGTCGAGCACCTCGCTGACGACCGGTTCGATCGCGCGGTCGTTGAGGTTGCCGTACGTCGCGAAGACGCCCGCGAAGATGCCGAAGGCGATGACCAGGTTGACGATGGGGCCGCCGGCCATCACGACGACCTTCTTCCACCAGGTCATCTTGTAGAAGAGTCGGTCGTCGTCGCCGGGGCTGACGTGCTCCCACTCTGCCGCGCGGGCGTCCGAGATCAGCTGGGTGAACATCCCGGTGTTGGACTTGCGGACCTTGAGCACCCGCTCTCCGTGCCCGTCGTACTCCACCTCGCCGAGGTCGTCGGCTCCGGGAGGCAGCATCCCGACGATCTTGACATAGCCGCCGAGCGGGATCGCCTTGACGCCGTACTCCGTCTCGCCGACCTGCTTGCTCCACACGGTCGGGCCGAATCCGATGAAGTACTGCGTGACCTTCCCGCCGAACTTCCTCGCCGGGATCATGTGGCCGAGCTCGTGCAGGCCGATCGAAGCCAGGATGGCCCCGATGAACAGGACCACCCCGAGGAGGTAGAGCAGCGCGGTCATCGGGTCCCTTCGGCGCCCGGGCGGGCAGTTCGAGCGGTGTGGGCAGTGTGAGCCAGGGCCCGTTCCCGGGCCCAGGCATCGACGGCGAGCACGTCGTCGACGGTCAGCTCGTCTGCGTCCGAGGATACCGGCCCGGCGGCTGCCGCGTGGTCATCCAGGACCGCGCCCACGGTCGGCACGATGTCGGCGAAACTGAGCCGGCCGGCGAGGAAGGCCTCGACGCAGGTCTCGTTGGCCGCGTTGTACGCCGCCGGGGCCGTGCCACCGGCCGCGCCAGCCTCGCGGGCCAGCCGGACCGCCGGGAACGCCTCGTCGTCGAGCGGGAAGAACTCCCACCTCTCCGGCCTCGTCCAGTCGACCGGCGGCGCGGTCCCGGGGACGCGCTCGGGCCAGGACAGGCCCAAGGCGATCGGGATCGCCATCGTCGGCGGACTCGCCTGGAGAATCGTCGAGCCGTCGACGAACTCCACCATCGAGTGCACGACGCTCGTCGGGTGCACGACCACCTCGATCCGGTCGAAGTCGAGACCGAACAGCAGGTGCGCCTCGATCACCTCCAGGCCCTTGTTGACCAAGGTCGCCGAATTCACGGTGATGACCGGGCCCATCGCCCACGTGGGGTGAGCCAGCGCCTGCTCGGGCGTCACGTCGCGCAGCCGGTCGGCAGTCCACCCGCGGAAGGGGCCGCCGGACGCGGTGAGCACCAGGCGGCACACCTCCCGCTCGTCGCCGGCGCGCAGGCACTGAGCCACCGCGGAGTGCTCGCTGTCGACGGGCACGATCTGGCCCGGTCTCGCAAGCCTGGTGACCAGGGGTCCGCCGATGATCAGCGACTCCTTGTTGGCCAGCGCGAGCGTGGTGCCCGCCTCGAGTGCGGCCAGAGTGGGACGCAGGCCCACGGCGCCGGTGATGCCGTTGAGCACCACGTCGCAGTCCAGGCCCGCCGCCTCGGTGGAGGCGTCCTCGCCGAGACCGGAGTACGCCGGCGCGAGCTCGGCCACCTGACGCTCGAAGAGCTCGGGCTGCGACCCGCCGGCGGTCAGGCCGACGACCCGGAACAGGTCCGGGTTGGCCCGCACCAGGTCGATGGCCTGCGTGCCGATGGACCCGGTCGAGCCGAGGATGACCACATCCCTTCGGTCGCGTCGCTGCACGCGCTCATCCTCGCAGCCGGGCACCAGGGGTTTCGAGACGGTCGCTTCACCTCCTCAACCAGCGGAAGGGCGGAGGACCGGCCTCAACGTGTCCAGCACGCCTGCGTCCTCGATAGTGCTGGGCACGACGGCGTCCTTGCCGTCGGCGATCTCGCGCATGGTCTTGCGCAGGATCTTGCCGCTGCGGGTCTTGGGCAGACCGCCGACGACGGTCACGTCCTTGAAGGCGGCGACGGCGCCGATCTCGTCCCGCACCATCCGGACGAGCTCGACCGCGATCTCGTCGGGGTCCGTCTCGACCCCTGCCTTGAGAACGACCAGGCCTCGCGGCAGTTGCCCCTTCATCTGGTCCGCGACGCCGATCACCGCCGCCTCGGCGACCGCGGGATGCTGGGCGAGCACTGCCTCCATGGAGCCCGTGGAGAGCCGATGCCCGGCGACGTTGATGACGTCGTCGGTGCGGCCCATCACGTAGACGTACCCGTCCTCGTCGACGTAGCCGCCGTCACCGGAGAGGTAGTAGCCATCGAACGCCGACAGGTACGACGCGACGTACCGCTCGTCGTCCTGCCACAGCGTCGGCAAGGCCCCCGGCGGGAGCGGGAGCCTGATGCAGATCGCCCCCTCGGTGCCGGCCTCGACGAGCTCACCGCTCTCGCCGAGGATCCGTACGTCCCAGCCGGGCACCGGCACGGACGGGGATCCCGCCTTGATGGGCAGCGGCTCGAGGCCACGCAGGTTGGCCGCGATCGGCCAGCCGGTCTCCGTCTGCCACCAATGGTCCACGACGGGGATGCCGAGGCTGTCGGTGGCCCACTGGTAGGTGTCGGGATCGAGCCGTTCGCCGGCCAGGAAGAGCGCCTTCAGCGTCGAGAGGTCGTGCTCCGCCCGCAACCGGCCGTCGGGGTCCTCCTTCTTGATGGCCCGGAACGCGGTGGGTGCCGTGAAGAGCGCCTTGACACTGTGCTCGGCGACGACCCGCCAGAAGGCGCCTGCGTCGGGAGTACCGACCGGCTTGCCCTCGTAGAGCACGGTGGTGGCCCCGTTGATGAGCGGCGCATAGACGATGTAGGAGTGGCCGACCACCCACCCGACGTCTGAGGCGGTCCACCACACGTCGCCCTCACCACAGTCGTAGATGTTCGGCAGCGACCACGCCATCGCCACCGCGTGCCCGCCGTTGTCGCGGACCACGCCCTTCGGCTTGCCGGTCGTGCCGGAGGTGTAGAGGACGTAGAGCGGGTCGGTCGCGGCGACCTCGACGCACGGCGCCGGGTCGGTGCGGCCGGCGCGCATGGCCACGTCCCAGTCGAGGTCACGGCCCTCGATCAAGTGAGCCTCGGCCTGCGGGCGCTGCTTGAGGACCACCGCGGAGGGGGCGTGCGCCGCCAGCTCGAGCGCCCGGTCGAGGAACGGCTTGTACTCCACGACCCGGGTGGGCTCGATGCCGCACGACGCCGACACCACCACCTTGGGCTGGGCGTCGTCGATGCGGACGGCGAGCTCCTGGGGGGCGAACCCACCGAAGACCACCGAGTGCACGGCGCCGATCCGGGCACACGCCAGCATCGCGATGACCGCTTCCGGGATCATCGGCAGGTAGATCACCACCCGGTCGCCCTTCTCCACCCCGAGCCCGCGGAGCACGCCGCCGAAGGCCGCGACCTCCGCCAGCAGCTCGGCGTACGTGAAGGTCCGTTTGTCACCCGTCACCGCCGAGTCGTAGATGAGGGCCGCCCGGCCGCCGGCCCCGTGGACGACGTGCCGGTCCAGGGCGTTGAAGCAGGTGTTGAGGGTGGCGTCGGGGAACCACCGGTAGAACGGCGGGCGGTCGTCGTCCAGGACTCGCTGCGGCTTCTTGATCCAGTCGACCAGCGCCGCCTGCTCACCCCAGAAGCCCTCGGGGTCGGCGAGGGATCGGTCGTACGTCGCGCGGTAGTCACCCATGGCGCAACCCTGCCGCGCAGGGGCGGTCCGCGTCCATCGGCGGGCCGCGAGAAGGGCGGCCAATTCGTTGCATCCGGTCGATGCCCGTGCGGGTAGAAATGGGCTACGTTGCCGCAAGGGGACCGCCTCGGCTTGCCGCGAACCCTGCGTCACCCTTCATGTCCGCCGTCGAGAGGTGTTTCCCGATGAACCGTTCACGCCGACTGGCGGCCTCCGTGGCCGCCGTGTCCCTGGTCGCGCTGGCCGCCTGCGCCCCGCCGGAGGACGACAGCGACGAGGCCACCACCGAGTCGGGCGTGGAGGCGAGCACCGCCACCTCGGCCGAGGACTTCGGCGGCATGGAGGGCCTGATCGAGGCCGCCCAGGCCGAGGGCACCCTCAACGTGATCGCGCTGCCGCCGGACTGGGCCAACTACGGCGAGATCATCGACGCGTTCGCGGAGAAGTACGACATCGAGGTCAACTCCGACCAGCCCGACGCGGCCAGCCAGGACGAGATCAATGCCGCCAACCAGCTGGCCGGCACCGACCGGGCCCCGGACGTCTTCGACCTCGGCCAGTCCGTCGCCCTCGCCAACACCGACCTGTTCGCGCCGTACCAGGTCGAGAACTTCGAGGAGATCCCCGCGGAGTTCAAGGACCCGGATGGCGCGTGGGTCAACGACTACGGGGGCTTCATGTCCATCGGCTACGACTCCTCGGTGGTCCCCGAGGTCACCGCGCTGGAGGACCTGCTGGGCCCGGAGTTCAAGGGCAAGGTCGCGCTCAACGGTGACCCGACCCTGGCGGGCGCCGCGTTCAGCGGCGTGATGATGGCGTCCGTCGCCAACGGGGGCTCTGCCGACGACATCGCGCCCGGCGTGGAGTTCTTCGGCCAGCTCAAGGAGGCCGGCAACTTCATCCCGGTCGACCCGACCCCGGCCACCATCGAGTCCGGCCAGACCCCCGTCGTCATCGACTGGGACTACCTGGGCGCCGCCGAAGCCGGCAACGTCGACACCTGGGAGATGGTCGTGCCCGAGGAGGCCGTCGTCGCCGGCTACTACTTCCAGGCCATCAACGCCGACGCGCCCCACCCGGCCGCCGCGCGGCTGTGGCAGGAGTTCCTCTACAGCGACGAGGGCCAGAACCTCTGGCTGAAGGGCGGTGCCCGACCGGTCCGAGCCGACGCGATGGCCGAGGCCGGCACGATCGACCAGGAGCTCTTCGACGCCCTCCCCGAGGTCGGCGGTACGCCGGTGATCCCGACCAACGAGCAGACGGAGAAGGCCGCGGCGTACCTCGCTGACAACTGGTCCAAGGTCATCAGCTGACGATGACCGACCTCTCGGTCGTCCAACCAGCCCCCGTCTCACTCGACCAGCCCGCGCCGCGGACGGGCCGGCGGTTCTCCGTCGGCCCGTCCCTGGCGCTGCTGCCCTTCCTGGCCTACGTCCTGGTGTTCCTTATCGTCCCGACGGTCACGGTGGTCGTCGGCGCCTTCCAGAGCGACACGGGGCCGACCCTCGACAACATCCGGGCGCTGGGCAGCGACGCCGCCGTGAACGCGCTCTGGAAAAGCGTGGTCCTGTCCGGGGTCAGCGCATTGCTCGGCGCCTTCCTCGGTGGACTGCTGGCCTACCTGATCGTGACGCTCCCGGAGACGAGTCTGCTCCGCCGGATCGTGCTCTCCGTGTGTGGCGTGCTGGCGCAGTTCGGCGGCGTCGCCCTCGCCTTCGCGTTCATCGCGACCATCGGGTTCTCGGGAGTGGTCACCGAAGCGCTGCGCAACGGGCCGGGGATCGAGATCTTCGGGTCCGGGTGGCTCTACGGGCTGCCCGGCCTGATCGTCGTCTACACCTACTTCCAGATCCCGCTGATGGTGATCGTCTTCCTCCCCGCGCTCGAGGGTTTGCGCCCGCAGTGGCGGGAGGCCGCGGTCAACCTGGGCGCCACCACCCGGCAGTACTGGACCCAGGTGGGTCTCCCCCTGCTCACGCCGGCCTTCCTGGGCTCGGCGCTGCTTCTCTTCGCCAACGCCTTCGCGGCCTACGCGACCGCAGCGGCACTGGTGAGCCAGGGCAACCCGATCCTGCCGCTGCTGGTCCGGTCCGCGCTGACCAGCGAGATCCTGCTCGGCCAGCAGAACCTGGCCTTCGCGCTCGCGCTGGAGATGATCGTGGTCGTGGTGGTAGTGATGGTGGCCTACGCACTGCTGCTGCGTCGCACGTCGAGGTGGCTGCGGTGAGGCCGTCGACCACGTGGCGGGTCACCCGGTGGGTGCTCCTGGCGCTGTTCGCGGCGTACTTCGCGCTGCCGCTGCTGTCGATGCTCGACTTCAGCACCCGCACACCGGGCAGCGCGCCTGGTCGCACCGGTGCGGCGTGGCTGAACCTCGTCCAGGATCCCCAGCTCGTCGGGGCCATCATCACCTCGCTGCTGCTCGCGCTCTTCACCGTGCTGGCGATGCTCGTCCTGCTGGTCCCCACCATGATCTGGGTCCGGCTCCGGGTGCCGGGCGCCTCGCGGCTCATCGAGTTCCTCTGCCTGCTGCCGCTGACGATCCCGGCGCTGGTCGTCGTGGTCGGGATCACCAACGTCTACGCCTGGGTGACCTACCTGCTGGGTGACTCGGCGCTGACGCTCACCTTCGCCTACGTGGTGCTGGTCCTGCCGTACTCCTACCGCGCGATCGACGCCGCCCTCCAGGCGATCGACGTCAACACGCTCTCCGAGGCGGGTCGCTCGCTGGGAGCCGGCTGGTTCACGGTGATCACCCGTGTGGTGCTGCCCAACATCGTGCCCGGCGTGATGTCGGCGGCCTTCATCAGCGTGGCGCTCGTGCTCGGAGAGTACGTCTTCGCGTCCTTGCTCAACCTCGGAGACACCCTGCCGGTCGTGATCGCCCTGCTCGGCAAGAGCGAAGGCGCGACCTCGGTCGCCGCCTCGCTGGCCTCCATCATCTTCGTGGCCCTGCTGCTCGTTGGCCTGTCGTTCTTCAACCGCGGCCGCAGCTACGACATCGGAGGACAGACCTAGCCATGACAACCACTGCTCCCACCTCCATCGGCACCTCGGTCGAGCTCACCGACCTGACCCGGGTCTACGGCTCGACGCGCGCGCTCGACGGGCTGACCCTCCACCTCGAGCCCGGTGAGCTGGTCGCGCTGCTCGGCCCCTCCGGGTGCGGAAAGACGACGGCGCTGCGGATCCTGGCCGGCCTCGACCAGCCCACCACCGGGACCGTGTCGGTGGGCGGCCAGGACCTCACCAGGGTGCCCGCGAACAAGCGCGACATGGGGATGGTCTTCCAGGCCTACAGCCTCTTCCCGCACCTCACCGTGCTCGACAACGTGGCCTTCGGCCTCAAGCTCCGGGGTGAGGACAGGGCGACGCGCACCCGGAAGGCGGCCGAGAAGCTGGAGCTGGTCGGCCTGAGCGAGCACGGCAAGAAGTACGCCGGCCAGCTCTCCGGCGGTCAGCAGCAACGGGTTGCCCTGGCCCGCGCGCTGGCCATCGAGCCGTCCGTCCTGCTGCTCGACGAGCCGCTCTCGGCCCTCGATGCCAAGGTGCGCACCCAGCTGCGCGACGAGATCCGACGGGTGCAGCTCGAGGTGGGCACCACGACGCTCTTCGTCACCCACGACCAGGAGGAGGCGCTCGCGGTCGCCGACCGGGTCGGGGTGATGAACAAGGGCCGGTTGGAGCAGGTCGCCCCGCCGGCACAGCTCTACGCCTCCCCGGCTTCCACCTTCGTGGCGGAGTTCGTGGGTCTGAACAACAAGGTGGCCGCGACGGTCCGGGACCGAAGGGCCGAGGTCTTCGGTTCCTCGGTCCCGGTCATCGACGGGTCGATCGACGGAGGCACCGGTGTGGCCCTGGTCCGTCCGGAGTCGCTGCTCCTCGAGGCAGGGGGCCCGAGCGCCAACGCCACGGTGGCGTCGGTCAACTTTCTCGGACCGATCTCGCGGGTCTACATCGACATCGACGGCGCCGAGGCCGTGATGGCTGCCGTCCCCAGCCCCGTCGCGATCAAGCTCCACCCCGGCGACCGGCTGGCCGTCGGCGTCGAGCAGACCCCGCTGCTCGTCGTGGCTGCCCCGGCCCCGTGAACGGGCGCGGTCCTCGGCCCCGAGGCCGCGCAGGATGTCCTGCGTCCACGCCTCGAACCGGCGCCGGTTCTCGAGCATGGGCGCGAGCACCTCGTCGTCGTGGGTGCCCTCCAGGAACAGCACGCAGCGGGCGAGGGTCGGGCCCGGTGCGGCATGACGTGAGTCGTGACGGCGTGGCGGGACACGGCGCCAACGCCTAGTCTCCGGAGGATGAACTCACCCGAGCGCGCGCGTGTCGGTGGCCCTTCGCTCCCCCAGGAGCGTCGGCTCGTCACCGAGATCCCCGGCCCCGAGTCGTCCCTGCGACTCGAACGCAAGAAGGCCCATGTCGCCGACGGCGTCGGCACCGCGCTGCCGATCTTCGTGACGGCCGCGGGTGGCGGGGTCATCGTCGACGTGGACGGCAACTCGCTGATCGACCTCGGCTCGGGTATCGCGGTGGTGTCGGTCGGCAACGCGGCACCCTCGGTCGTCTCGAGGGTGCAGGAGCAGGTGGCAGCGTTCACGCACACCTGCTTCATGGTCACGCCGTACGACGGCTACGTCGATGTCTGTGCGGCTCTCGGCGAGCTCACACCCGGCGACCACGCCAAAAAGTCCGCCCTCTTCAACTCCGGGGCCGAGGCGGTCGAGAACGCCGTCAAGGTCGCCCGCACTTTCACCGGCCGCAACGGAGTTGCGGTGTTCGACCACGCCTACCACGGCCGCACTAACCTGACGATGGCGATGACGGCCAAGAACATGCCCTACAAGCACGGGTTCGGGCCGTTCGCCGGCGAGGTCTATCGCGCCCCGATGTCCTACCCGTTCCGAGACGGTCTCTCCGGCGCCGAAGCCGCGGCGGTGGCGATCGACGTGCTGGAGAAGCAGGCCGGCGCGGACAACCTCGCCTGCCTGGTGATCGAGCCGATCCTGGGCGAGGGCGGCTTCGTCGTACCAGCCGAAGGCTTCCTGCCGGCCGTGCGCGAGTGGAGCGAGGCACAGGGGATCGTGCTCGTCGCCGACGAGATCCAGACCGGCTTCTGCCGGACCGGCGCGTGGTTCGCGTGTGACCACGAGGGCGTCGTCCCCGACCTGGTCACCACCGCCAAGGGCATCGCCGGCGGATTGCCGCTCGCGGGCGTGACGGGTCGCGCCGAGATGATGGACGCCGTCCACGTCGGCGGGCTGGGCGGCACGTATGGCGGCAACCCGGTCGCCTGCGCTGCCGCCCTGGGTGCGATCGAGGAGATGCGCGATCACGGCCTGACAGCCCGCGCCCGCGCCATCGGCGACCTCATGCGCGGTCGGCTCGAAGCGTTGGCCGCCGAGCACCCCGTCATCGCCGACCTCCGAGGCCGCGGCGCGATGATGGCGATGGAGCTGTGCGAGCCCGGCAACCGGGTCCCCGACGCCAAACGAACGGCCGCCGTCAACGCCGCCTGCCACCGCGCGGGCGTCGTCACGCTCACCTGCGGCACCTGGGGCAACGTCTTCCGCTTGCTACCTCCGCTGGCGATCTCCGACGCACTGCTCCACGAGGCGTTCGACGTCGTCGCCGAGTCGTTCGCGGCGACCGCGTGACCTCCGAGTCGGCGCCAACGCTCGCCGGAGACGCTTCGAGTCGGCGCCAACGCTCGCCGGAGACGCTTCGTGTCACCTCTGCGGAGTTGCAGACGACGATGCGCCGACTCGACGTCCCTGACCGACGACGATGCGCCGGCTCGGCGTCCCTGACCGACGACGATGCGCCGACTCGGCGGAATAGTGCTCCGGTGGTGACCGTTCCCGGCAGGTGACCTCTCCCGCGCTGTCCGTGCTCGACCTCGTCCCCGTGCGGGCCGACCAGACGACCGGCGA
>Ga0136617_10004844_pt1 | contig 12068 bp, 11 predicted proteins | sample AntDrymUQ3222106_2_FD_129672 | JGI IMG/M metagenome (GOLD analysis project Ga0136617, IMG submission 129672) | Polar desert sand microbial communities from Dry Valleys, Antarctica - metaG UQ322 (21.06) | ecosystem: Environmental > Terrestrial > Soil > Desert | place: Antarctica: Dry Valley...
ACTTAGTACTTAGTTCTTTGATGTGATCCTTTCCTCACGAGGAGCATGACATGGAGAAGACAAATTTTGAAAAGTTGCGGGTTTATAAACTCGCTGAGAATCTTGCCGATAGAATCTGGGACGTAGTGCTCAAGTGGGACTATCTTGCGCAAGATACTGTTGGTAAGCAGATGATCAGGGCCGCCGACAGCTTCGGGGCAAACATCGCGGAAGGAACCGGCAGGGGGACACTGCGAGACAACCGCAGATTCATAAGAATGGCTCGTGGTTCCTTGTACGAGACACAGCATTGGCTACGGAGGGCCTATAAACGAGCGCTGCTCAGCAAACAGCAAGTCGAGTCAATTAAGCCCATCATTAGCGAGTTATCCCCAACGTTAAACGCCTATTTTCGATCAGTGAACCAAGCGGCCGTAGATCAAACCAAGCGAAGCACAAAGTACAAAGTACAAAGTTCAAAAGCTTAGCTTTCTATGCTTGAACTGCGAAACATCACCAAGCGTTTCGGCAACGTACTCGCGAACGACAAGGTTAACATCGTCGTTAAGCCGGGGACGATTCATGCCATCGTGGGTGAAAACGGCGCGGGGAAATCCACCGCGATGCGCATCGCTTATGGGTTTTACAAAGCGGATGAAGGCGAAATTCTAGTTGACGGCCATGTGCACGACATCGAAACCCCTCACGATGCTATCGCGCTGGGAATTGGTATGGTCCACCAGCACTTTATGCTGGTCGACACGATGACTGTGGCTGAGAACATTGTGCTGGGCGCTGAACCCGGCAGTGGAGTTGCGCTTGATCTGGTCCAGGCAAGTTTTGAGATTCGGCGGCTCTCGGAGGAATTCAAGCTGGCCGTCAACCCGGGTTCTGTGATTGAGCGCTTGTCAGTTGGCCAGCAACAGCGCGTCGAACTCATGAAAGCGCTCTATCGTCACGCGCGCCTGCTGATCCTTGACGAACCCACAGCGGTGCTGACTCCACAGGAAGTCGAAGAATTCTTCTCCATCCTGCGAAGAATGCGTGAGCAGGGAAAGACGGTAGTAATAATCACCCACAAGCTGACTGAAGTTCTCGCAATTTCGGATGAGGTTACCGTGATGCGCGACGGTCGTGTTGTGGGTCGTTTACAGACCAAAGAAACCAACGCCACCGAACTGGCGCGATTGATGGTGGGTCGTGAAGTACTTTTACGCGTCGAAAAGACACCGGCCAAAACAGGAAGTGCCGAGTTGAGTGTTCGGAACCTCTCAGTTACGGCCAGGGGTGGAGCTAAGCCGGTCAAGGACGTTTCGTTGGAGGTTCGCAAGGGCGAGATTCTGGGCATCGCTGGGGTTGAGGGGAACGGCCAAACGGAGCTGATGGAAGCTCTTGCCGGACTACTAAGCCCCTCGCAGCTTTCCGGTGAGATCCGAATTGAAGATCGGGACATCACGCAGGAAGGTGCGCGACTGCGGCGAGAGTTGGGGATAGCTCATATCCCGGAGGATCGACATCGACGTGGTTTGCTGCTCGAATTCGATCTCGCGGAGAATTCGATTCTCGGCGTTCATTATCGCCATCCTATCGTTGCTTACGCCGGCACCTTCCTGGACAACGGCGCTATTCGCAGGCGCGCAAAGGAAATCCTCGAGGGCTTCGACGTCCGCCCGGCGAATCCGGATCTGCCCGCGCGCGCCCTCTCCGGCGGCAACCAGCAAAAACTGATCATCGGCCGTGAGTTCAAAGTTGATCCGAAGCTCTTGCTGGTTGTGCAGCCCACTCGAGGCGTTGATATCGGGGCCATCGAGTTTATTCATCGCAAGCTGGTGGGCCTGCGTGACTCGGGCTGCGCGGTGCTACTAGTGTCAGCCGAGCTTGAAGAGGTGATGTCACTCTCCGATCGTTTGCTAATCATTCACGAAGGACGCATCGTCGGAGAAGTTGACCCCAAGGTCGCGACCATCGAAGAGATCGGCCTGTTGATGACAAGGGGACACTAAGAAGATTTTCGATTTCTGATTTTTGATTTTCGATTGTAATTCTCCGAATCTAGAATCCAAAGATCCCGTAGAGGTTTGGTGGAGGAGCGGTATGCGCTTTAAAGCTTGAAAATCGCAAATCAAAAATCGCAAATCAAAAATCAATGAGCCTTTTGCGCGAACTCCTCTTTCCCTTGATTGCCGTCGTCGCCGCTTTTATTGTTGGGGGCATCCTGATCCTCGTTATTGGCGACAATCCCCTGCAGGCGTACGGGTTGCTCTTTGGTAGCGCGCTCTCCTGGCCTGTGGGCATCGGCTACACGCTTTTTTACGCCACACCACTGATTTTCACCGGTCTTGCTGTCCTGGTTGCTTTTCGTTGCGGCTTGCTCAACATTGGCGCCGAAGGTCAGCTATACATCGGCGCATTTGCGACAGCATGGGTGGGAATAACACTCGCGAATCTGTCCCCATGGCTTTTGATTCCTCTTTGTTTCATAGCCGCGATTCTGGGTGGCGGCGTGTGGGGAGCAATTCCCGGAGTCTTGAAAGCGCGCTTCGGATCGCACGAAGTTATCAACACGATCATGTTGAACTTCATCGCCGTCGCACTGCTGAGTTACTTTACGCAATATCACTACAAGACACCGGGCGATCCCATCATGCAGACGGTGCCGATCGGAGAAGGGGCACATATCGCACGCCTGGGCAGGTTTATTCCGGGCCTACCCGAGTTCATTCCTTTGAACCTCGCGTTTGTGCTGGCGCTGATTTGCTGCGGGCTGGTTTATCTTTTTCTTTGGCGAACGAAATGGGGCTACGAACTGCGGGCCACGGGCACAAATCCCAGTGCGGCGGAGTATGGTGGCATCTCGGTCCGCAAGCAGATCATCGTGGCAATGACGATCTCCGGAGCTCTCGCCGGAATGGTCGGTATCAATGAAGTGCTTGGTTATCGTTATCGCTACTACGATGGTTTCTCTGATAACTACGGCTTCACTGGGATCGCCGTCGCCCTCCTCGGTCGGAACCACCCCGTGGGTGTAATCATATCGGCGCTGCTTTTTGCGATTCTTCAGCGCGGCAGCATTCCCGTCGACGCCTTTACCGAACACGTGACCAAGGACATTGTTCAAGTATTGCAAGGCACGATAATTCTGTTTGTGGCAGCGGAAGCTTTCTTCCGTGGTCCGTTTGCGAAGTTTGGTTTGCTAAACCGCTCAAAGGTCTGAGGCAGTAGAGCGCGGGCATCGCGGGTCCCCAAGGGAAATCATGGCTGAGATCTTCACAATATCGTTGATCTGGTCAACTATTCGGCTGACCACTCCTCTAATCCTTGCCGCCTTAGGAGGCATGTTTTCAGAGCGCTCCGGCGTCATCAACATAGCCCTTGAAGGGATGATGCTGGCCGGCGCATTCACCGCAGCGGCAGTCACTTATGCGGTCGGCAGTCCTTTTGTGGGTCTGCTGGCTGGGATGGGCGCTGGGATGGTGATCGCTGGGATCCACGCAATCGCCTGCATCCGCTACCGCGCCGATCAAGTCGTAACCGGGACGGCCATCAACATACTGATGATTGGCGTTCCGGGTTTCCTTAGTGGCGCATTTTTCCTTTCGTCAGGTTCGACTCCCCAGATTCCCAAGGAGCAGTTGATACCCAGGACGCCCATTATGATTGCCTTCGCTTTGGTACCTATCGCGTGGTACGTCCTGTACAAAACTCCCTTCGGCCTGCGACTGCGCTCGGTTGGTGAAAACCCTGAGGCGGCTGATGCCGCCGGCGTGCCGGTAGCGCGCATGAGGTACGCGGGTGTGCTGTTGTCAGGAATACTCGCTGGCATCGGTGGCGCATATCTTTCGATTGGTCAGTCGTCGCTATTTACTCGCAACATGACTTCAGGAAGAGGTTTCATCGCGCTTGCTGCGTTGATCTTCGGGAAGTGGCGACCGGTGCAAACTATGCTTGCGTGTTTGTTGTTCGGTTTGACGGAAGCGGTGACGATCCAAATGCAAGGGGTCGTCAAACTCCCCTCGGGCGAGGACATCCCCGTTCAATTCATTCACATGGTGCCCTACCTGCTAACCATTATTGTCCTGGCAGGATTCATTGGCTCATCCCGGCCGCCCAAAGCGCTCGGCATCCCTTATCAAAAGGAGCGATAAAATGCGCGAAAAATTGCGGCCCCTGGCGGAACGGGGAGCGGAAGCGACCTGGTCTCCAATGGGAAGCATACAACCCGGTCGCTACCGCTCGCGGTTCTGATATAGCGAGACTTATCACGCCTATTTCGCTAAGCTAAGCAAAAATGCTTGAAGGTTCAGCAGCTTCCAATCTTTATGCGCGCGCCGAACACGCGGCGCGCACTATTCGTGCCCGCACTGCTCTGGACGGGCGGATAGCAGTAGTCCTGGGTAGCGGACTCGGCGGCTTCGCAGACGAGTTTGAAGAAGCGGTGCGCATTCCCTACGCGGAGATTCCGGGGTTCGCGGCTTCCACGGTTGCCGGACACGCCGGCAGTCTGGTTATCGGCAAGGTTGGACGGGTTCCAGTCGTGGCCATGCTGGGACGAGTGCACTCTTACGAGGGCTACTCGCTGGAGGAAGTCACGTTCCCGATTCGAACTTTCAAGCTAATGGGAATAGATACGCTTTTGTTGACCAATGCCGCAGGGGGCATCAACGTTCAATTGAGCGAAGGTACGCTCATGATAATCAGCGATCATTTGAACCTGATGGGTTTGAATCCATTGCGCGGCCCTAACGACGAGCGCTTTGGGACCAGGTTTCCGGACATGACTGAAGTCTATTCTCGCGCGCTCCAGGAAACCGTAGTCGAAGAAGCAAATGCGTTGGGGATCGAAGTACGACGTGGCATCTATGCTGCTCTTTCCGGTCCAAGTTACGAGACTCCGGCGGAAATTCACATGTTGCGCTCATTTGGCGCCGACGCCATTGGCATGAGCACTGTGCCGGAAGCAATTGTAGCGCGTCACATGGGAATGAAAGTGCTGGGCATTTCGTGCATCACTAACATGGCTGCCGGAATTAGCGACGGACCAATCAACCACGAGGAAGTGATGGAGATAGGGAACCGAGTGAGAGCCACTTTTGCTGTACTGCTGCGTCGCATCATCGGGCGACTCACTTAGCTCGAAAAGAATTAGCCACGGATTTACGCAGATAAACGCGGATCGGAACAAGAAATCTAACGCTCTTGATTAAGCTTTTTTAGATCTCTATACATCCGCGTTCATTTGTGGCCGAATTCTTGTTTGCATTAGCTGAGACGCGAGAATGGATTAAGGAAAAGCATTAGCATGATAATCGGCATTAGCGGAGGTACCGGATCGGGCAAAACGACGGTGGCCAACCGCATCCTGGAATCGGTCAGTGCGAGCGAAGTTGTTTTCATCCAACAGGACTCCTACTATCGTAATCTTAAAGACCTCCCGTTGGATTATCGCCAGCTCGCTAACTTCGATCACCCGCACGCTCTCGACAACGATCTACTGGTGCATCACATTCGCAAGCTCAAAGGCGGTGAACCGATCGAATTACCCCTTTATGATTTCAAGACGCACGCTCGAATGAACGAGACGCGACGCGTCGAGCCAAAACCGATTGTGATTGTGGAAGGTATATTGATTTTTGCCGATCCGCGTTTGCTCGAGCAGATGGACATCAAGGTCTTTGTCGACACGCCGGATGACATTCGATTCATTCGCAGGCTTCGGCGCGACATTGCCGAGCGAGGTCGGACCGTGGAGTCGGTCATAGAGCAATACGTCGCCACCGTGCGGCCCATGCATATGCAGTTCGTCGAGCCCTCGAAGCGTTATGCAGACGTTATTATTCCGGAAGGTGGCCATAATCTAGTGAGCATTGATTTGATTAGTGGAAAGATTCGCGAGAGGTTGGCGGGCGCTTTAACCTCGGTGGGAGGCCCACATTGAGCGAAGAGTCTTTACAGTCGCTTATTGAAACGGCGACTGACGCGCGTTTGCAATCAGTAGCGCCGTTTTCCCGGTTTCTGGTGGGGGCCGCTGTTAGAACAGAAAACGGCAAGGTGTACACCGGTTGCAACGTCGAAAGCGCGAGCTATGGTCTGACGGTCTGTGCCGAACGGGTCGCAATCTGGAAGGCCCTCTCGGAAGGCGAGCGGCAATTCACGGAGTTGGCTGTCGTGGCGGATACCGAGTCATTGACGCCTCCTTGTGGTACCTGTCGTCAGATTATTTGGGAGTTCGCCAAGCATGCGACGGTCGTCTTAGCTAATCTTCGCGGACTACGCGAGACAGTGTCCGTCAAGGATCTCCTGCCGCGCGCGTTTGACGCGAGATTCCTGAAAGAACTTGCGGGGCAGAAGTAGGATTGCTCCTCAGCAGGTTTCTGAAAAAGTGTTGAAGCAATAAACTCAGCAAAGCGATCCACGAAATGACACGAAGTAACTCGAACTAAGCTCCATTTCGTGCGGTTTCGAGTAGTTTAGTGGATCGTCTTCGTTTTTCAGCAGCCTCTTAGCAGCTTGAGTGCCGGCACAGTGTCCCTAATGCTGGCTATTATCGTCTTCGTTTCCCGGATTCAGAACATGTCAAAACGTTTTTGGGCTGTGCTCATCTTTTTCGCCATGGTTTTCAATCATTCTTTGCCAGACGCTTCCGCGCAGAGGCGAAGAGCTAGCGAGATTGTCGACCTGGTGGTCCTCGGCGGCGCGATTGTCACGATGAACGCTACGCGTCAGCTTATTGAAGATGGCGGTATCGCGGTCAAGGGCGGACGTATTGTGGCTGTGGGTTCGCGCGCTGACATTGCCAGGAGATACACAGGACGTCAGACTGTCGATGCGACGGGCAAGACAATCATTCCGGGCCTCATCAATGGGCATACTCACATCCCCATGGTTCTGTTTCGTGGGCTGGCAGACGACCTCGATCTGCAAGATTGGCTGACGAAGTACATCTTTCCCGCCGAAGCGAAGAACGTTACTGAAGAATTTGTGCGCGCAGGTACTCGTCTGGGTCTGGCGGAGATGGTTCGCGGTGGTACTACAACCTACTGCGACATGTACTACTTCGAAGACGCGATTGCAGACGAAACTGCTAAGGCGGGCGTGCGCGGTGTTCTCGGTGAGACCGTCATAGACTTTCCCGTAGCTGACAACAAGACAAATGCTGAGGCTATGGCTTACGTCGAGCGCTTCGTCAAGAAGTGGCAGGGCCATCATCTGATCGTGCCCGCGATCGCGCCACATGCCCCTTACACGGTTTCCGAAGAGCACTTAAAGGCCGCGCGCGCTCTCTCCGATCGCACCGGATCTCCTATCGTGACCCACATCTCCGAGACTAAGAGGGAAGTGGACGACAGCATTAAGGCCAAGGGCACGAGCCCCATCGAATATCTCGCGCGCATCGGTTTTCTTAACGAGCGCGTTATTGCCGCGCACGTCGTTTGGCCGACCGCAAACGAGCTGGACATCTTGAAGCGTTCGGGAGTTGGGATTGTTCACAATCCGCAATCGAACATGAAACTTGCCGCCGGTGTGGCGCCCGTGCCACAGATGCTAAGAGATGGTTTGTTGGTCGGACTGGGAACTGATGGCGCGGCCTCGAACAACGACCTCAGCATGTGGGAAGAGATGGACACGGCTGCCAAGTTGCACAAGGTCTTCAGCGGTGATCCTAAGGTGATTTCGGCCCAGGAAGCTCTTGAGTTGGCCACCATTCGTGGGGCGCAGGCGCTGCATCTGGAAAAAGAGATCGGGTCGATTGAAACCGGAAAGCGCGCGGACCTGGTACTCGTGGAGCGCAGCGCGTTGAACCAGATTCCGTCCTACAACCTTTATTCTGACCTAGTCTACGCGACCAAAGCCTCGGGCGTACAAACTGTAATCATCAATGGCCGCATTGTCATGCAAAACCGGCGGCTCCTGACCCTTGACGAGGCGGCCATTAGAGTCACCGCCCGCATTTTTCGTGAGCGAATTCTGAAGAGCCTCAGCAATCCTGGCGAGGGGAGCAGGCAGTTAGACCATTTGTGCCTTAGCTCACGAGACCCCGTTGCCTCAAATAAAAATCAACTCGAAATGAGAGGAGACTTGCCTCGGGTGGGTGTAAAGGACCATAATAGGTCGTCGAATCGACGGTAACTGTTAAGCGAGCTTTAAAGCTCGCTTTTCGCATTTCAGGAGTCAATGTATTGAAGGTAAATAGCATTTTGGTAGGAAATCCCCTGGGTAAACGAATTCTCTTGCCGCTAGTCCTTCCTGCCTTTCTCGCCTTTGTACTAACCTCGGTATCTGCCCAGGAATCCACTGACGAGGCAAAAGCGCAGGCCGCCGCGGCTGTCCAGGTTCGCATTGAGCGGGCGCGGGCGCTAGCTGCCGCTCACCGACTGGAAGACGCCGCCAGGGAACTCGAGTCCCTGCGTTCCACGGCTGCCGATGAGGTTGTGCACAACGTTACGTCTGTAATGTTGATGAGTATTTATTTGGAAGAGGGCAACTACATGCGCGCTGAATCCCTGCTCGAGGAAACATTTCGCGCCCGGGCCGCTCAGAAAGAGCGCTCAATCCGTACCTATTTTGCACTTGCGGGCCAAGCTGTGAACGGTGCCCGGGCCCATCTCGCACGTTATCGAAATTTCGGGATCAATGTATCGGACGCAGGGCTTCCGGCGGAGGCTTTGGCCGATTTGGATCGTATGCGCTCGCTGCTCGAACGGATGATTGCCCAAGCCCGCGAAATCTCCAAAGACGATTCAAGAGCCTATGACTCACTAGCGCTGCTTGAAGACGTCTTGGGTATCCGTCTCTCACTGGCTCGGGAAGGCGAAGACAGCAAAAAGCGGGCAAATGAGTATGCGGGTGCACGCCAGGGACTCTCATCATCGCAAAAGCAGGTGGCATCACTCGGCGGTATGCCGCCTCTTTCGTCCCCTGAGGAGAGATCGCCGTCTGCGGGAATGGCCACGTCCTCGGCTCCAGCCCCGAAGGTTGAAACGCCGGCACCTAAAACTTCGCAACAGAACACCGCCGCGAGTCCACCTGGCAACGCCGGTGCAGGATCTAATAGTGGTGCTGATTCCAACACCATCAGCGTTGGGTCGCTAAACAATTGGGCTACCAAGCGAGTTGTACCTGTGTATCCACAACTGGCGAAGGCTTCAAGAATTGTAGGTGTGGTCAGGGTGTTTGTGAGTACCGACGCCGACGGCAGAGTCATCGATGTCTCCCACTCTGAAGGCCCTCTGGTTCTGAAGCAGGCGTCCGAATTTGCGGCGCGCCAGTGGCGGTTTCAGCCGGCCATCGTGGCTGACAAACGGTTCGGACTCACCGGCTTTATTGAGTTTAACTTCACGCTCTAACTCTCTCATTTTAGGCGTTCTCGCTCCGCGCTCATTGCACCCCAGCGGGCTGCCCCGCTGGGACCCCGCGTAAAGCGCCCGCTTTTCCCATATCTGGTTTGTGGACAGCAGCTTCTTTAAAGTTGACTTTAAAGTAAGGTTTCGCTAGACTGCGCGAGGAAACGAAGAATCATTGGGTGTGGGGAGTAGTTGGGCTTTAACCCCGGAAGACGAACAAATCCAGGGCCTGAGTAACAAACTCGAATGAAGATATCGGCACAAGAGGAATTTGGATTGCGTTGTTTGCTGCAGCTTGCGCGAGCCGATGCAACGGGCGAGTTGTTAACCCTGGCTCAGATTGCGGGGCGTGAAGGCATCTCGGTTGCGAACGCCGGGAAGCTGATGTGGATTCTGAATAAAGCCGGACTTGTGCAATCGCAGCGGGGAATTAAAGGCGGCTACCACCTTGCTCGGCCAGCTTCCGAAATCCATCTGAACCAGGTTATTCGCGTGCTTGATGGGGAGCGGGTTGATTCTCACTGCAAGAGCTATGCGGGGGTGCTCGACGCGTGCGTACATACTGGCGATTGCGGGATACGACCGGTCATCGTCGAGCTTCATCAGATTGTTGACAATGCATTGTCCGAAATTACCTTGTCTCAGTTGCTGGACACGGAGGCTAACGTTGATGCGACGCTGCACCAGATTCAGATCACCAAGCAGCGCACGGAACAAAGAGCCTGAGAGCAAGCGGGCGAGACTTACCATAAGGCATGATACTTAAAACAAGATGAGCACAGCAGAAAATCTGGTCAGCCAGGAATACAAGTACGGTTTCGTAACCGAGATCGAGTCCGACACCATACCCCGGGGACTTTCCGAGGAGACCGTCCGTCTCATTTCCGAAAAGAAAAACGAGCCGGAGTGGATGTTGGGGTTTCGCTTGAAGGCTTTTCGGCACTGGTTAACCATGACCGAGCCTAAGCACTGGCCCAACCTAACCTATCCTGAGATCAACTATCAGGACATGATTTATTATAGCGCTCCGAAGCAGAAGGCGCTGAAAGCTAATCTGGATGAGGTTGATCCGGAACTGCTGAAAACCTTTGAGAAGCTAGGCATCCCCCTTCAGGAACAAAAGCAACTTGCGGGCGTTGCTGTCGATGCTGTTTTTGACTCGGTTTCGGTAGCTACAACTTACAAAGAGAAGCTGAAGAAGCATGGCGTAATCTTCTGCTCCTTCAGCGAGGCTATTCGCGAATACCCGGATCTGGTTCGCAAGTACCTGGGCACCGTTGTGCCGACGAATGACAACTTCTTCGCCGCACTTAACAGCGCTGTTTTTTCCGACGGTTCATTCTGTTTCATCCCTAAGGGCGTTCGTTGTCCGATGGAGCTCTCGACTTATTTCCGGATTAACAACTCAGAATCCGGCCAGTTCGAAAGAACTCTGATCGTCGCTGAGGAAGGCTCCTACGTTTCTTACCTCGAAGGCTGCACGGCGCCCAAGTTCGACAAGAACCAACTGCATGCGGCGGTGGTTGAGCTCGTCGCCTTCAACGACGCACAAATCAAATACTCGACAGTGCAAAACTGGTACGCCGGTGATGAAGAAGGGCGCGGTGGTATCTACAACTTTGTCACCAAACGAGGCAAGTGCGCGGGACATAACTCAAAGATTTCTTGGACTCAGGTCGAAACCGGCTCGGCGATTACCTGGAAGTATCCGTCGTGCATTCTGCTAGGAGACAACTCTATAGGAGAGTTTTATTCAGTGGCGCTCACGAATCACGCGCAGCAGGCCGACACGGGAACGAAGATGATTCATCTGGGCAAGAACACGCGCTCGACGATTATCTCGAAAGGTATTGCCGCCGGAAAATCGAATAATAGCTATCGCGGCCTGGTGAAGGTTATGCCCAAGGCTGAAAACTCGCGCAATTACACACAGTGTGACTCGATGCTAATTGGTTCAAACAGCGGTGCAAATACATTCCCCTACATCGAGGTCATGAACAACTCTTCGGCTGTGGAGCATGAAGCCTCCACTTCGAAAATCAGCGAGGAGCAGTTGTTTTACCTGCAACAGCGCGGTATCTCTCAGGAAGATGCAGTCTCTTTGATCATTAACGGCTTTTGCAAGGATGTGTTTCTGCAGTTGCCGATGGAATTTGCGGTCGAGGCTCAGCGTCTGCTTGGTATGAAGCTTGAGGGCAGCGTTGGATGAAGTGATAAGTGATGAGTGATAAGGGGAAGGCTTGTTTTCTTGTTGCTTATTACTCATCACTTATCACTGTTTTAAGGAGGAGCAATGATACGTGTTAGAAATTCGCAATTTACATGCAAGCATTGATGGTAACCCGATTCTGAAGGGTATCGATCTCACGATTAATAAAGGTGAGATTCACGCCATCATGGGCCCCAACGGATCGGGGAAATCAACTCTGGCCAAGGTTCTGGCCGGTCATCCGTCATACGAGGTAGCCAAAGGGCAAGTGCTCTACGAAGGAAAGAACCTGCTGGAGATGGCACCTGACGAGCGTGCGCGCGAAGGCGTCTTCATGGCCTTTCAGTATCCGATTGAGGTGCCGGGCGTTTCTAATGCGCAGTTTTTACGTCTCGCTTACAACGAAAAGCGCAAGCATCTCGGCGAAGAAGAATTGGACCCGCTTGAGTTCAAGGACCTGTTGAAAGAACGCGCAAGGGTAGTTGAAATGGATGCGAGTTTCATGACCCGGTCGGTAAACGAAGGATTCTCCGGCGGTG
>Ga0136617_10004846_pt1 | contig 12065 bp, 12 predicted proteins | sample AntDrymUQ3222106_2_FD_129672 | JGI IMG/M metagenome (GOLD analysis project Ga0136617, IMG submission 129672) | Polar desert sand microbial communities from Dry Valleys, Antarctica - metaG UQ322 (21.06) | ecosystem: Environmental > Terrestrial > Soil > Desert | place: Antarctica: Dry Valley...
AGCCAGCGCAGCGAGCTCCTCGTCCTCGTAGAAGTAGCTGCGGCTCGCCAGCGGCTCGGGCGCGGCCGGCGTGCCGCGCAACTCGGGCGAGGTGGTGTAGACGGCGACGCGACCGCCGGGGGTAAGGACGCGACGGCACTCGCACAGCACCGCTACCGGGTCTGGGAGGAAGAAGAACACGATCGACAAGGCGACGGCCGTGAAGCATGCGTTGGGGAACGGAAGCCGCTCAGCGCGGCCGAGCACGATCTCGGCGTCAGGCGCGCGCTCGCGCGCGAGGCTCGTCATTTCTTCGCTGTGGTCAAGCCCAACGACGGACGCACCGCAGGCCAGCGCGTCGCGGAGCAGGAGACCGCCGCCGCAGCCGATTTCCAGCAGCCGGTCTGCCGGTTGCAGCGCGAGCGCATCGAAAATGGCGCGGCGGGCGAAGTCGTGAATGTCATGTGCCCCGTAGATCTCGCGCGCGCGCCGGCCTGCTGGTCGCCGCGCGACGCGGTCGGTCAGCCAGTCGTCGAAGGCTTCAGGGGGAAGCCCGGTCTGCTCCCACGTATGCAGATCGTCCTCGCCCAGGTCGAAGTCGCGCAGCGCCTTGACATATCGGGTGAGTGGCTCAGGACTCAACGAGGCGGTGAGATTGGCGCCGCTGTCCACCCCCTTCAGCAGCCGCTTCGGCGCCTTCTGCTCCCAGGCGTCGGCGAGCAGCTCGGCAGCCAGGTCCTCGTCGGCGCGATCAAGGTTGACGTGCACGGCGCGCAGCCGCTTGCCCCACCAGAACTCCTCGCATGCATCAGGTCGACTCTGAACGGCGGTATGGATGCCGGGCACGTCGAGCATCGCGTTCATGTGGCCCTCGGTCCATAGCGTTGCAAAGATCCTGCCGGAGACGCGGAACGAAGGCCGTCCGTGATGGTCCTCCTCAACCGCCTCTGGCAACGCAAGCGCCAAGTGTCGAACGTGCTCCGCGGAGACCATGACCGAGGCGGACGATACCCCTCGCCACGGCGACCCCCGCTTACACCGCGAGAAGCAGGCGTCTCCTTCGGCGACCGTCAGACGCCCGCTCCGGACGAGACCCGAGCGTCAGTGCCGACCGTCCGCTCACTATCGCGATGCGCGACGAGGGAGCGTCTCGCGACCGTCGCGGCAGACGCTCGCTCCGGACGACGAGCAGGAGGCGTCCGCCTCGGCGGCCGACTCGCTACTGCTGTTGTGGCGGAGCGTACGTCTGGACCCGGGGCCAGACGGCCCGGTGCCGAGTTGCCGGTGGGCCGTCAGCAGCGACGCTCGCCGGCGCGCGGCTCGGCGGTTGGTCTGAGCGCGGCTTCGATGCGTCGCGCGAGCGCGTCGATGGTCTGCGCGAACTCGCTGACGGCTTCGAGCGCTCCGCGCTCGCCCCAGCCGGCGACGTAGGGCAGCGTTTCGCCGTCGACGGCGAGCCCGACGCTCGAGCAGACGATGTACGTGACCGTGTCGACGATCACCTCGGCCTGTTCGCGCGAGTAGCGTTCGTAGTCGATGCCGAGCGCGTGCGCGGTCTCGTGGATGAGGGTCCGCAGCTGCCCGTTGGCGGGCAGGGTCTCGGCGACGACGATGCGCTTGGTGTTGCGATCGCACCAGCCGCCAACGCCCTCGGGAGTCTGCTCGAACGAGACGGTGTAACCGAGCGAGGCCGCGAGCTCCTGCACGGGCGCCAGAAGGTCAGCGTGGGAGTCGCCGGTCAGCGGCTCGCACGGCGGCTTGAGCGGAGCCTGCTTGGCTCCCTCGACCGGCGCGACCTGGGTTTGATCGAACACCGACACCACGCGGAACAAGACCCGCTTCTCGCCGGTGTCCTCGCCGGTGACGGCGTCGCGGTCCTTGATCGTCATTGGTACTGGCGGAGCAGCGATAAACCCGCGTGTCGAATGTGGTCGGTATCGGCTGTGATCTGCGGGGGCGGTGTCGTGGCTGGGGTGGAGGAGTGGGCGGCCGTCGTCGCGGAGCCGGAACCCGTAGGGCGACGGCGCAGCAGCGATGGCCGCGTGCGCCCCCGGGACGTGCCCCCGGGGACGGGCGGGGCGAGATGGTGTCCCGTCAGACTCGTGTGCCGGCGAGTAGCAGCAACATCGGGATGTGGCCTCGTCGAAGGGTCCGGTGGTGCCAGACGACGGTCCCGCCGAGCCAGTTCTGGTCGCGTGGGCCGGCGCTGAAGTAGTCATCGACCACCCAATTGGTGCGCAGCTGCTCGGTGTTGGCGCGCGCGTCGTGTGAGCTGATGACGGGATGGACGACGGTGCAGATGAGCCGACCGCCTGGTGAGAGGCAGTTGTGGCAGGCGCACAGCATGACGTCGATGTGCTCGACGTAGTGCAGCGCCAGGCGCGACAAGACCAGATCGAAGCTGGCGGGTGGAGCGTTGAAGTCCTCGGGGTCAGCCCGGACGACCTCGCCCGATGTGCCGCGCAGGGTCGTGCGGGCCGCTTCCACCATGTTGGCTGAACCGTCGACGCCGAGATAAGCGCGACAGCCGGCGTCGAGGAGAACGCGTCCGATGGCGGCGTCCCCGCAGCCGAGGTCGAGGATCCGCAGGCCTTCCGCGTCGCCGATCTCCTGCAGAATCGCCGGTTCCTCCATGACGTAGGTCGGATCCGACACCGCCGCGCGGGCGCTGGTTGAAGCGATCGAAGACCTCGGGCTCGTCGTAGAACGCTCCGCCGCGCGGCGTCCCGGATTTCCCCGCGTCCTCGTTGTGCGCGGCAGTCGTTCGGGCAAGAGCGTAGGGCGCCCCTCGGCGGCTAGGCGGGCGGCGGGCGGTGTCGGCGTGCCGTGATCAGATAGCGGTCCGTCCCTGAGGCATATGTGCTCGAGGCGGGTTTCAACCCGGCCGCGCGCACGTCCTCATCGAGCATCTCGCGGGTGAAGGGCCAGAACTGTAGGCGCTGGCTTCGCGTCGTCACTCCGCCGGATTCGTCGACGAAAGCGACCGCCACGTCGAGATAGTGCGGCTCGTCCCAACTGTGGGCGACCGTCCACGCGTGGATGGCCAGTCCGCGCTTGTTGTCGCGCTCGGTGAGCTTGTCGGCGACTTGGAGGCCGGACCCTTGCTCGCGGACTCGCTCCCAGTTGCGCGAGGTCACGACCAGTAGGCCATCCTGGCGAAGCACGCCGGCCATCGCTTCGAGCGCTGCGCGCCGGCCGGCGCGTCCGGCTGCGTGAGTGAGTGAGTTGCCGATGCAGAAGACCGCGTCGAACGCGTCTGCCCATCCCTGGTCGGCCAGTTGTTCCCAAGTGCAGGTAACCGCGTGGACACTCACGCCGTGATCGGTGGCGAGCCGCTGCGTGCATTCGATCATCGCGCGGCTGGCGTCCGAGGCGACGACGTCGAACCCTTTGAGCGCCAGACCAACGGCGAGTTGACCGGTCCCGGCGGCGCAGTCGAGCACCTGGGCACCCGGTCGGAGCGTGTCGACGACGCTCGTGAACGCCGCGACGCTGCCTTCGGGCGTCAGCAGCGGGTCGGGGACCAGCCAGTCGTAGACGCCGGCCAGCGCATCGTAGGCGTCGTCGGGCATGACGGCTGGCAGTGTTCCACTCCTGGTCGGGCTTCCCGTGGGCCGGTGGCGGTTGAACTCGTCGTGACCCCGACGGCGCGGCATCGATCGGCCCGGTCGCGCCCAAAGCGCCCGGGGTGGAGGCGCCGAGGGCGTGCACGAGGTCATGGATGGCGACGCCGACGTTGGCGTGCCTATGCGGCCGCGACGATGAGCTCAGGCGGGGGGTCGCGGATGGCGTTTTTCGATGCGTTTGGCGAGCCCGTCGAAGAGCTCGGCGCACGTCTCGACGATGTCGAGGCTGTCGTCGTTCTGGCTCCAGGAGGCGATGTAGGTGATCGAGTAGCCGGAGGTGTCCAGGCCGAGACCGCCGACGACGGTCAGGGCGATCGATTCGACCACGAGCTCTTCTTGCGGTAGCTGAGCGTGACGTCATCGAGATCGGTGTGGCGCAGCAGCGCGTGCGAGAGCTCGTGGACGAGCGTCTTGATCTGGTGGTTGGGCGAGTTGGCGTGGTTGAGCGAGATGGTCTGCAGGCCGGGGATGAAGCATCCGCCACGCCCATCGGGGTGGAGCTCGATAACCAGCGAGCAGCCGAGCTCCTCGGTCAGGGCGGTGAGCCGCGGGAACGCCCAGGCCAGCGAGTCGCCTTCGGGTTCGGTGATCGGCGGGTCCAGCGGGATGGGCTGGGCCGGCGGGGGCAGCGGGTCGACCTGGGAGCGGTCCCAGACCGGGCCGAGTCGGTAGCGCGTGCGCGGCCGCTCGTTGGGGTCGTCGCCGGCGGCGAGCTGCTTCTTGGTGGGCGGGATCGGCATCCAGATCCGGATCACGGCGTGCTCGCCGCGCCGGACGCAGTAGCCGAGCTTGATCCAGGCCTTGAACCCGGCGACCCGGGTCGCTTCGGGCATGGCGAGGGCGATCAACAGCTGGTTGGTCAGCGAGTAGCTGTGGAAGTGGTGGCGCAGGCGCAGCCACTGCTGCCAGCCGTCGCTGGCGCGCAGCGCTTCGACGGCCTCGCGGGTGCGGCGCCGGTCGGCCTCGCGGCGGGCACGGCGCTCCTCGTCGGTGAGCGTCTTTGCGGGCATGAAGCCCTCCCGTGGTCCGGGTCCCGCCGGCTGCGGGACCGATCCCCGAACTACGGGCGCGGCATGGACGCCGCGCCACCGTGGCAGGGTCGGACCGCAGCAAGGCGGCGCGCCGAGCCATGACAGGCGTCAGGTGCGTCGGGCGACGTAGCTGGCGTAGTCGACCCTCAGGTCGGCGCTGGCCCTGCAGATCGTCTGGGCGCCGAAGCCGAGCAGGTCGGCCAGGACGGGTGCGCCGGCGGTGAGACACTGCTCGGTGACAAGGGCTAAGTAGGGCGAGACTTCGCCGCAGGCGCGCGCGAACTCGACGCCACCGTGGTCCGGCCGCGCCGCCAAGACGAGCGCGGCGACGGCCCGCACCTCGCGCCGATCCGCCAGCGCATCGAGTGAATCTTCTGGACCTGCAAAGACATCCTGACCCTCGAACGCCACGGCGCCCGCACCCTCGATGGCCTTCACGCTTCCTCAGCCTCGCCGCCTGCATCATGATCAACCACCAACTCGGCCGCCCCAGCCGCGCATGGAATCACTCATCTAGGCAGCGTGAACGACCGTTCCAGCTCGCCGCACACGCTGACGGCCAAGGCGGCAAAGGCCTCGCAGGCGCGTGAGCGGTGGCGATCGGCGTGCCAGGCGAGGCCGAGCGTCCGCGGAGGCAGCAGTGGCTCGAGCGATATCGCCGTCACGCGATCGTCGCGCCGGTCGACGGCCAGCCGGGGCAACAGCGCGAAGCCGACGCCGGCTGCCACCAGCCCGTGCAACGTCGCCGTCTCGTTGCAGTGCAACTGGATCTTTGGTGCCTGTCCCGCATCGGTAAGCGCGACATCCAGAGAGCAGGGCTGCTTGTAGCTCATCAGCGGCGTTCCGTCCAGCTGCCCGAATCTGGACACCGCGCTGTCGCGCGCGAGGGCATGGTCTGAGGGGACGAGGACGACGAAGGGGTCGCGCACCAGCGGGATCGCCGTCATCGCCGGCCGCTCGAGCGGCAGCTCGCAGAACGCGAGTTCCAGGGCCCCCTCGTCGACGCGATCGAGCAGCTCATCGTCCGTGATCGCTTCGTGCATGCCGATCTCGACGTGGGGGCGGTAAGCGCGAAAGCGCGCCAGCAGAGGCGGCAGAATGCTGATCCCCGCGGATTGAAACGTTCCGACGCGTACCCGTCCGGTTGTGCCTGCGGCCAAGGCCGCGAAGTCGGCCTCTATCGCGCGCGCACCTGCCAGCATTCGGTCGGCGTGCCGGCTTAGCAGCTCCCCCGCAGCCGTCGGACCGAGCGGCCGTGTACCGACCCTGCGTTCGAGCAGCGGCATCCCGAGCCGACGCTCCAGCGCCGCGACCTGCTGACTCACGGCGGATCGTGTGTAGCCGAGCTCGTCGGCTGCGCGGGTGAACGAGCGCGTTCGTGTGACAGCCACAAACGTAGACAACTGCCGCAGGTCGAGCGGCAACCCGTTAGCAGCGCTGGACATGTTGCGCAGAAAGAGTAGATGGATCGGACGGCGCATGCGGTTACCGTCCGATCCACGCCCGTGTCGGGCGCGAGGGAAAGCGCCACTGAGGAGGATGGGAATGAGCGATCTCCAGCGGCGGGTGGATGCCATCCGTGCAGGCACCGCCGATGTTGAGAACCACAGCACGGAAACGGGCGAGCGCGAGCGGCTCTGCGGCGGCCGGAGAGCGGATGATCGCTAGCGATCAGGAGCAGCGCGTCTGCGATCACATCGCCGCGCGGGAGAACGAGCTCGTCGATCTCCTGCAACGGCTGGTCGGCTACGACACTGCGGCACGCGAGCCGGACCGATCCGGAGGAGACATCGAAGGCCTCCAACGATATCTGGCGGCGCGGCTTCAAGCCAGCGGTGCAGCGGTGGAGCTCGAGGAGCCGCCAGCTTCGCTGGTGGCTGGCCATGCCTACGTGCCGCACGGCTTCGACTTCGCGGGCCGACCGCAGTTGGTCGCGCGGTTCGCCGGCGCGGACGACGGTCCCTCGCTCTTGCTCAACGGGCACATCGATGTCGTTTCGGCCGAGCCCCGGGACGCCTGGAGTACCGACCCGTTCGGGGGTGAAGTGCGGAACGGTGCCGTGTACGGTCGCGGTGCGTGCGATATGAAGGGCGGGGTCGCCGCGATGGTGTTGGCCGCCGAGGCGCTGCAGGAGCTCGGGGTCCGCCTCGGCGGCGAGCTGATTGTCAACACCGTGAGTGAAGAGGAGACGACCGGCGCAGGCGGACTCGCCACCGCGCGGACGGTGCGCGCCGACGCGGCGATTGTGCCGGAGCCAAGCGGCCTTGCCGTCTTGACCTGCTGTCGCGGCTCGCTACTGGCGACGATCGATGTGACGGGTCGCGGCGGTCATGCCGGCATTGCTCCGCGCCACTACGCGCACGGCGGAGCGGTCAGCGCGATCGAGAAGGCGGTCTATCTGCTCGAAGTTATCCGCAGACTCAACGGCGAGTGGGCGCTGCGTCCAAGACACGCCTATTTATCGCCCGCCGATGCGGTGGTGACCGCGATCCGCGGCGGGGAATGGATCGTCTCGGTTCCGGCGCGCTGCCGGATTGACGTGCATTTCGAGTTCCTGCCGGAGCAGGCGGACGCCGCGGGTTGGGGCAGCCGCGTGGAGCGCGAGTTCGAGGAGTGGATCGCTGCGGCGGCGGCGGCAGATCCGTGGTTGCGCGAGTATCCACCGGACATAACGTGGCTTCAGGGTGGCGTGCCGCCCGCGGAGGTGGCTCCTGACGAGCGTGTCGTCGAGGCGCTGCTCGGCGCGCAGATCTCGCTGGGTGGATGCGCCCGCGTCGCCGGGCTGGATAATTGGAGCGACGCGGCGACCCTCATCACGGAGGCTAGGATCCCGGCGGTGTGCTATGGCCCCGGCGACTTGCGTCTCGCGCACGGAGCCGACGAGCACTTGCTCATCGCGGAGATGGTCGGCTGCGCACAAGGCATTGCGGTCGCGGCGATGCGCTTCTGCGGGGTGGTGTCGTGACCGCGAACCCGTTCGCGGCGACCGCATTGCGGCCGTCGGCGCTCACGCCGGACGTCGCCGCAGACTTCGCGAGCGCGCACTTCGGCGTCCGCGGCGAGGTCGCCGAGCTAGGCAGCCAGCAGGATCAGAATTTCCGTGTCGGGTCGCACGTGCTCAAGGTTGCGAACGCCGCGTGGGCGACGGAAGAGATCGAGCTTCAGGACGCCGCCATGCGTCACGCCGCGGCGCGACTGCCCGGCAACGTGCCCGAGCCGGCGAGTCGGGGGATCGTCGAGGTGGAGTATGACGGCGCGCCGCTTCGGCTCCGCCTTCTTCCCTATCTTCGCGGCGTGCCGCTGCGAACACAGGCGCACCTGCCGGACCGGACGCTTCGGGCCGCCGGCGGGCTCGCCGGATCGGTGAGCGGCGCGCTCGCCGACTTTGCGCATCCGGCGGCGCAGCGCACGCTGCAGTGGGACATCCGGCGCGCCGGGGACGTCGTCGCAGCATACGCGCCGACCGTCGGGGATCCCGCGCGACGCTCGCTGGTGGAGAGGGCGGTGGCGCAAGCGCAAGCCGATCTACCGCGACAGGTGATCCACGGCGATGTCTCCGTCTGGAACGTGCTCGCCGATTCCGATCCCTCAAGTCGGCTCGTCCCGCGCCGGATCATCGACTTCGGGGACTGCGTGGACACGTGGCGCGCCGCCGAGTGCGCGGTTCTCGCCGCGTCGGTCTGTGCGCACGAGCCTGAGCGAGCTCTTCCGGCCGCCTGCGCCGTCGTCGCCGGCTTTCATGCGGTTAACCCGCTCGAGCCGGAAGAGCTGGCGGCGATGCATGCTCTGATCGCCGCTCGCGCCGCTATCTCGGCGGTCAGCGGCGAGCATCAGGCGCGCCTCGACCCAGACAACGTCTACGTCGCAGACAGCTTGGCAATCGCCTGGCGGGGCCTTGCCGCGGTGATGGCGATCCCGTCCTCGCTTGCGCACGTCGCGTTCCGGCTCGCGTGCGGCCTGCCGGTCGTGAGCCCGCCCGGCGCGCCGGCGTGCGCCGCTCCATGGCCCGCGCCGGTGCGAGTGGCGGATCTCTCGGCCGGCTCGGACGCTTTCGTCGCGGGAGCTTGGAAGCGCGCGGACGGCATTGCCGCCGTGCTCTCCGGTACCGGGCCGATCCTCGGCCGTTGGGGCGAACGGCGGCTTACCGGCGAGCAGGGTCCAAGCCTCGACGAGCCCGCCACGGTCCACCTCGCCGCCGACCTGTTCGTCACCGAAGGCTCGCCGGTACACGCCCCGGTGTCCGCACGCGCAGCCTTCTGTGCACCAGGCACCGTAGCCTTGTCGCTGGACGCCCAGACCACGCTCTGGCTCCGTGATGTCGAGCCTGCCGTCGAGGCCGGACAGAGCCTGGCGCCAGGCGACGTCGTGGCGCACATCGGTTCCGCAGGCGCGCTCCCACCGCATGTGTCGGCGCAGCTCGCCCCCGCAGAGCTCGGAGAGCCCCCTCTCGACGTTCCCGCGACGCTGGCGGCACCCTGGCTCGTGGTGTGTCCTGATCCCGGGCCGCTGCTGGGCATCGTCGCGACGGCGGCGCCCGAACCGGAGACGACTGCCGTGCGCGAGCGGCGGGCCCGTCACGTGGCGAGCCCTCAACGTCTCTACTACCCCGAGGCGCCGCCGCACATCGAGCGCGGCTGGCGTCAGTGGCTCTACGACGTCAATGCGCGCCCGCTGCTCGACCTCGTCAACAATGTCGCGATCGTCGGGCACAGCCACCCGGCCATCGAGGCGGCGGCCGCTCGCCAGCTCCGGCTGCTCAACACGAATTCGCGCTTTCTGTACGACGCCATGGGACGGTTCGCAGAGCGGCTCGCCGGCCTCTTGCCCGATCCCCTCGACACGGTCTTTCTGGTCAGCTCCGGCAGCGAGGCCAACGACCTCGCCCTCAGACTGGCCCGCGCGGTCACCGGTCGCGAGGATGCACTGTGCTTCGAGGGCTGCTACCACGGCTGGACGGGCGCCATGCACGAGACGCTCGAGTTGTCGAGCCGCATGCACAAGCTCATGCGACCGACGGCGGATCCAGAGCAGGCTTCACAAGCGCTCGCCTCCGCGCTCGGGACCGTCGGGCAGCGAGCGGCGGGAGCGTTCATCTGCGAGCCGTACCTGGGCAACTCAGGCGGAGTCGCGTTGCCCCACGGCTTCCTGGGACAGCTCTACGGCGAAGTGCGACGCGGCGGCGGCCTTTGCATCGCCGATGAGGTGCAGGTCGGTTACGGGCGTCTCGGCCATTACTTCTGGGCGTTCGAGCAGCAGGGCGTCGTGCCCGACATCGTCACGATCGCCAAGGCGACCGGTAACGGACATCCCGTAGCGGCCGTCATCACCTCCCGGACGATCGCCGACGCGTTTGGCCGGAACGAGGATCTGTTCGCCTCCGTCGGCGGCGCGCCAGTGTCCTGCGAGGTGGGGATCGCCGTTCTCGACGTGCTCCGCGACGAGCGGCTGCAGGCGCGGGCGCGGAACATGGGAGAGCAGGTCACCGCTCGGCTCGGCCCGCTCGTCGAGCGCTACGAGCTGGTGCACGCGCTGCACGGCATGGGCCTGTACCGAGGACTCGAGCTACGCAGGCCCGACGGCCGGGCCGCCGGTCCCGAGGCGCTGGCCGCCTGCGACCGGCTTTTAGAGCTCGGCGTCATCGTGCAGCCGACCGGAGCGGAGAAGAACATCCTGAAGCTCAAGCCGCCGCTCTGCGTCGAGAGCTCCGACATCGACCTGCTCGCTGCGGCGCTCGACGATGCCTTCGGCCGGGGTTGGTAATCGCCGTGCGAGTTTACGTGTCCGTCGACACGCGACCAGGAGGGGGGCGAAGAAGAGCATCAGCCAGACTGTTCCCGCACTCGATGCCGTAAGCGGATCGTTGCCGGACGACGCGGAGGTCGGCGCTGGTGGCCGGGAAGGCAGACCGAGGTCGAGACGCCGTCGACGAGGGTTTGTGCTAGATGTCGGCGGTGCGGGATCGCGTCGCCATCACCGGGGTCTTCTTTCTCAACGGGGCGGTGTTCACCGCGTGGTATGCGACCACCAGAATCCGCCGATCCTCCTGCGGGACACATGACTGTGTGGCCGGGACCTGATCTGCCAGTCAGGTGGGGCGGGCGACCTGGTAGCGGGTGTTGGTCATGCCGGTGTCGGTCGTCGACGTGCCCTCGTGGAGGAGCCGTAGGGGGTGCGTGAGCGCGTGAAACAGCGGGAGTCCTTGGCCGAGGATCACGGGTGCGCGGGTGATGGTGAGTTCGTCGATTAGGCCGGCGGCCAGGAACTCAGAGACGATCTGACCGCCGTCGACGTAGACGGCGGTCGCGCGGTCGGTTTCGAGCAGCGAGCAGGCATCTGCGAGCGACCTCAGCACGGCCACCCGGTCGTCGCCGGATTTCGGGAGCGTCGTGCTGATGACGAGCACCTCGAAGCGGTCATAGGGCCAGTGGTCGAACGTCAGGACCTTCTCGTAGGTGCCGCGACCCATAACCAAGTGGCTCATTCCGGCCGTGAACTCCTCGTAGCCGGGCGGAGCGTCCTGGCCCTGATGGGCGGCCACGTGCCGGGTCTCCGGGGGCGGGTCGGTGAGCCAGTCGAGGCCCCCATCGGGCTCGGCGATGAAGCCGTCGATGCTGGTCGCGATGAAGACGTGGCCGGTCCAGGTTCGCTGCTTCACGTGAGTGCCTCCAGGAGGGATTGGATGGGGACGGTTCCGGTCGGTTCGCGCTCCACAGCGCTTCTGAGCAGGGCTCCATGAGCGGCGTCGAGCAGTAGCTGCGCGGCCGTCTGTGGCGGCAGGGACGATGAGATCCGGCCAGCGGCCTGCGACCGTTCGACCAAGGAAGTCAGATAGAGGAGGTTCTGCCGCCAGCCCTTGCGCAGGAGAGCGCGGAGCTCGGGGTCGCGCAGGTCCTCGACGAGCATGTCGATCCTGGCAAGCAGCTGCGCGCCGTTGGCCCCAGACGGCGTTGAGGAGCGCGCCCACGACAGGAGCTCGTTGTATGGGTCTGCGGTAGTTGGGGCGCTCGGCTGGGCGGCCACCCAGCGTTGGCTAAGGGCAACCAGCAGGCCGTGCCGAGAGCCGAAACGCTTGATGAGTGTCGCGGGGTGAAGGCCGACAGCGGCTGAGGCGCCGACGAGCGTCCATGAGCCTGTCGCATTCTGGAGGGCCGTGCCGAGGCAGTCGAGAATCGCGTCGTCGCCGGGCCCCGGCTCGCGCGGCGCTGCTCGTGGGATTGGCTCCGGACGATCCGCTGCGCACCCACGAGCTCTTCGCCCCTGTCCTCTCGGTGGAGCGCTTCGCTGTGCCCACGCGCCGCCCTCCACATGCCCGTTGCCCGATCGCTTGTGCCCGCCGAACGGGGCCTCGAGCACGACGTCGTCTCCGCGGCGGTTGAGCGCCACGATTCCGGCGTGAAGCCGGACCGGCGCCTCGGCGAGGAGCGCCGGA
>Ga0136617_10004847_pt1 | contig 12065 bp, 7 predicted proteins | sample AntDrymUQ3222106_2_FD_129672 | JGI IMG/M metagenome (GOLD analysis project Ga0136617, IMG submission 129672) | Polar desert sand microbial communities from Dry Valleys, Antarctica - metaG UQ322 (21.06) | ecosystem: Environmental > Terrestrial > Soil > Desert | place: Antarctica: Dry Valley...
CTCGCGCTCGCGCTCGCGTTCATCCAGCGCCCGCTCCGCGGCGCGTGCCACCGACTCCGCGGCGGCCTGCTTCTGCGCCGCCTTCGCCGCCTGTGCCGCCGCTCGCAGCGCCGCCTCGCGCGCCTCGGCTGCCTGCCCGGCGGCCTCCTCGCTGGACGTCGCGAGCTCGGCCATGCGGTCCTCGAGTGCCTTGCGCGCGGCGGCCTCCACGCGCGCGCGCTGGCCGGCGTCGGCGCTCGCCCTCAACGCCGCGTCGAGGCGCTCCTCGAGCAGCACGCGCTCGCGCTCCTCGGCAGAGATCCGCTCGGTAGCGCGGCGGACGTCTTCGAGCGCGTCCTCGAGGTCGCCGCTGAGCGCGCTCTCGCGCGCCACGAGGCGGTCGATGTCCGCGAGCGCGGCGCTCAGCGACTGCTCGAGCTCGCGCTGCAGGTCCGCGTCCTCCTCGGCGCGCCGGTCGGCCTCGGCGCGCACCTCGGCGAGCACGGCCGTCAGGCGTTCGATCTTCGCGCCGGCGGCGTCGCGCACGCCGGTCAGGCGCTCGATCTGCGCCTGCGCGGCCGTGTGGCGGGTCCACAGCGCGCGCGCCTGTGCGACCGCGGCGTCGAGCTGCGCGCTGAGCTCCTTGATCTGACCGTGGGCGGCATCGCGCTCACCGGTCAGCATCGCGATCTTGGTGCGCGCCGCCGTGTGCTGCGCCGCGAGCCGCGCCAGCGCGGAGTTCACCGCGTCGCGCTCGGCGGTGCGGGAGTCCAGCGCCGCGCCGGCAGCCAGCCGCTGGCGATCGAGCTCTTCGACCTGCGCTCGGGCGGCGTCGCGCTCGTCGGTACGCGCGCGTAGGGCGGCGTCGATGGCGTCGCGCTGCGCCGTGAGCTCGGCGAGCTGCGCTTCGCCGCTGTCCAGCTGGGCGGTGAGCGCGGCGATCTGTGCCTGCGCGGCGTCGTGCTGCGTGGTGAGCGCGGCGATCTGCGTAAGCGCGCGCTCGCGTTCGGCGGTGACGCCGGCGATCTGCGCGCGGGCCGTGTCGCGCTCGGCGCAGCGCGCCTCGATCTCGGCGCGGGCGGCGTCACGCTGCTCGGCGAGCGCGTCGCTCTGCGCGCGTGCTTCCTCCTGCAGCGCGGTGAGCTCGAGGATGCGTGCGCCGGCGGCGTCGCGCTCCGCGGTGAGCGCTGCGATTCGGGCGCGCGCCGTCTCCTGCTCGGCGGTGAGTTCCTGCAGCCGCGCGCGCGCGGCCTCGTGCTCGGCGTTGAGCTCGCGCAGCTCGGCGCTGGCGTCGCCGCGAATCCTCGTGAGGATCTCGATGCGGCGCTCGGCGTCGGCCTGCCTGGCGGTGAGCGCGGCGATGTCCGCGCGGTCGCGGTCGCGGTCGGCGGTGAGCGCGGCGATCTCGGCGCGCGCGGCGTCGCGCTGCTCGGCGAGCGTGTCGCCTTCGGCGCGCGCGTTCTCCTCCAGCGCGCCGAGCTCGAGGATGCGGTCGTCGGCCGTGTCACGTTCCTCCGTGAGCGCGGCGATCCGCGCCAGCGCGATCTCGTGCTCGCCGGCGAGCCCCTGGATCTGGGCCTGCGCGCCGTCGCGATCGGCGGTGAGCGTCTGGATCTGCGCGAGCGCGGTCTCCTGCTCGGCGGTACGTGCCTGGATCTCCGCCAGCGCGCTGTCGCGTTGCGCGGTCAGCGTCTGCAGCGCGGCCAGCGCGTTGTCACGTTCGGTCGTGAGCTCGCTGAGCTCGGCGCTTGCGTCGCGGCGGCTTGCGTCGAGCGTTTCGATGCGGTGTTGGGCCTCCGCCTGCTCCGTGGCGAACGCTGCGATCTGGGCGCGGGCACGGTCGCGCTCGGCGGCGCGTTCCCGCATCGCTTCCTGCCAGCTGTCGCGCTCGGCGGTGAGCGTCTGGATCTGCGTGAGCGCGCGGTCTCGCGCGGCGCTGAGCGCCTGGATCTCCGTACGTGCACTGTCCCGCGCGGCGCTGAGCGCCTGGATCTCCGTACGTGCACTGTCCCGCGCAGCGGTCAGCGCCGCGATCTGCGCGAGCGCCGCGTCGCGCTGGCCCGTCAGCTCGCTCGTCAGCGCCTCGATCCCGGCCACCGCGGTCGCATGCTGTGCGGCGCGCGCATCGACGTCGGCGTGCAGCGCGTCGGCGCGCTCCTGTGCCGAGCGGGCGTGTGCCTCGGCTGCCGCGAGCCGGCGCACCAGCTGCTCGCGGTCGCTGCCGAGCTCGGCCTCGGTGGCGCGGCGCTCGGCGCGCTCCTGCTCGAGCTCGGCCTGGAGCGCGCGCACGCGCTGCGCCGCCACGTCGCGACCCGCGCGGGCGTCCAGGGCCGCGACGCTGAACGTCTTGAACTCGGTTTCGAGCGCGGCGCGCGCCTCCTCGACGCGCCGCAGCTCGCCGGCCGTCGCTTGCTCGCGCTCCTGAGCGGCGGCCAGCTCGGCCGCCACGGCGCGCGCGTCGGCGGACTGCTGCTCGAGCTCGCGCTCGAGCGCATCGGTCCGCTCGCCGGCTCCCGCGAGCTCGTGCTCGAGCGCGTTCGCTCGCCCGCCGGTGCCGTCGAGCTGCGTCGACAGATCCTCGATGCGGGCGCGCGCCTGCGCAAGCTCGACGGCGACCGCAGCCGTCTCGGCACGCGCGCCGAGCAGCTGCTCTTCGAGGTTCGCGCCCTGCGAGCGTGCGAGCTCGAGCGCGGCGACCGTGCGCTCCGTCGCCGAACGTGCCGCCTCGTGCTCGGCCTGCGCGGCGTCGCGTTGCGCCTGCGCGCTGTCGAGCTCCTCGGCCAGCTCGATCGCGCGGGCCTGTGCCGCTTCCAGGTGCTGTTCGGTCTCGCCGCGCACGGCTTCGAGCTCGCGCGCGAGCTCGACGCGCTCTTGGCGTGCTTCGGCCAGCGCGCGGGTCAGCTCGGCGCGCCCCTCGCGCAGCTCGGCGAGCTCGCTCGCGGCCTCCGCGATGGCGGCCGTCGCGTGCTCGAGGTCGGCCGCGCGCGCCGTCGCGTCGGCGCGCGCGGTCTCGAGCTCGGCTGCCTGCGCCTCGGCCTGCTCGCGCAACGCCTTGAGCGCCTTCTTGCGGGCCGCGCCCTTCCAGGTCGCCGACTCGAGCTGGGCCTCGAACTCGTCGGCTGCCGCTGCGCGCGCGGCGAGCTCCTGCGCGCGGTGCTCGGCCCCGGCGGCGCGCCCCTCGAGCTCGGCCGCCCGCTGGACGTGCGCGGCGAGCTGCGCGTGCAACTCGGTGCCGCGTTGGGTCGTGTCCTGGAGCGCCCGCTCGAGCTCGGCGGCGTGCGCCTCCAGCTCCTCGGCGCGGTGCTTGGCGTGCTCCTCGAGCGCCGCCGCGCGCTCGCCCTCTGCGCGCAGCCGGTCGGCCGCCGCCGCGAGCGCGGCCTCGGCCTGCGCGCGCTCGGCGGCAAGCTCGGCGGCATGGGCCTCGGCCGCGTCCGCCGCCGCGCGCTCGTGATCCTGCGCCACCTGCTCGAGCTCGGCGATCCGCGCGACGAGCTGCTCGGCCTCGGCACGCGCCTGCTGCAGGCGAGCAGCCTCGTCGCTCGCGCGCGCGTAGTCGGTGCGCAGGCCGGCGAGCTCCGCGCGGGCATGCTCGACGAGCGTCTCGGTCTCGCGGCGCTCGGCCTGCGCGACCTCGAGCTCGCCCTCGAGCACGGGCACGCGGTCGGCGAGCGCGGCGACCTGCCGGCGCGCCGTCTCGAGCTCGGCGATGCGCGTCTTGAGGTCGCGCACGAGCTGCTCCGCGGCCGCGCCCGTGTCGGCGCGTCTGCGGACCTCGTCGAGCTCGCGCTCGACCGTACGCAGGCGGCTCGTCACGCGGTCGGCGCGCTCGGCGGCGGAGCGGCCCGTGACGACCGCCTGGTCGCGCTCGCGCTCCACGCGGCGGGCGACCTCGAGCGTGCGCGCGGTCTGCGTCGCGCGCGCGGAGGCGACCTGCGTCGCCTCGTTGGCGGCGGCGGCCTGCGCCTGCGCCGTCTTCAGCGTCTGCGTGCGCTCGGCCGCGAGCGCCTCGGCGCCGGCGCGCGCATCCTCGAGCGCCTGCGCTTGTGCGCGCGCCCGTTCGAGCTCCTCGGCGATCCCGGCCGCCGTGGCCTGCGTCGACAGCAGCTCGCGGGCCGCGAGTGCCGCCTGCTCCTCGGCGGCCTTCTGCTCGGCGCGCGCGCGCTGCGTCTCGGCCTGGGCATGCTCGACGCGCTGGCGGGCCTCGTCGGCGGCCTTCTCGCCCGCCGCCCGCGCCTGCGCGGCGACGGCGGCCTGCTGCCCGCGCGCGGCGGCCCATTCGCGCTCGATCCTCGCGCGGGCCTCGTTGCGCGCGGCCTGGATCGCGGCGTCGGCACGCTTGGCGGCCGACCTCGTCTCCTCGCGCGCGGCCTGGCTCTGTGCCTCGGCGAGCGCGGTCGCCTGCTCGGCCTGCGCACGAGCGGCGTGGCTCTCGGCCTCGGCGCGCGCGGCGCGCTCCTGCGCCTGTGCGGTCGCATGCTCGAGCGCGCGCGCGCCGTCGCGCGTCGCCTCCACGGCCTGCGCCCGCGCGGCGGCGATCTCGCGGTCGCGGGCGGCGACAGCGGCGTCGAGTTGCGATCGTGCCTCGCGCTCGGCTGCGATCCGCGCGTCGAGCTCGGCGCGCGCCGTCGCGATGTCGTCGCGCGCGAGCCGCGCCTGCTCCTCGGCGGCGGCGCGCGCCTGGTCGAGGAAGGCGACGCGCTCGGAGAGCTCGCGCGTCTCGCGCTCGCCGCTGCGCAGCGCGGCCTCGGCCTGCGCGCGCAGCCGGGCGAGCTCGTCGCGTGCCTCGCGCGCGGCCCGCTCGGCGGCTGCGCGCAGATCACGCTCGACGTCGAGGCGCCTCGCGAGCCCCGCCATCGCCTGACGGCGCTCCTCGGCGGCGCCCTCGGCGTCCTCACGCCGGCGGCGCTCCTCGCGCAGCACGCTCGGGTCGATCGCGAGGGCCGGCGCGGCGGCGGCCGCGAGCGTTGCCGGCTTCGTCGTGCGCGCCGCGGCCGCCCGCGGCGGCGGCAGGTCGACGATGCCGTGGCTTGTCTCCAGCGCGAACGCGAGATGTCCCTCGGCCAGCAGCGCGGCGGGGACCGAGAACGCCGCACGCCACGGGAGCGGATCGGGGCCCAGGAGCGGCGCCCCGTCGTCGGGACCGGGCAGCGGCGCGACGCGGCGTGAGTGGCGCCCGTCGTCGAGCAGCAGCATCGGCGGCGCGAGCCGCTCGCGCGACTGCGCGCGCCAGTGTCCAGCGAGGCGCAACAGCACGGTGCCGCCGCCGGCGGTGACGCGCTCGAAGCGCTCGACCTCGAATTCAGGGGCGCGGCCGCTCAATTCGGCGCTCAGTGTAGGTCGGACAGCGCGGCGCGCGCGAGTGCGAGCACGTGCTCGGGGGTGTCGTCGGCGTCTAGGACGCGGATGCGCCGCGGATCGCTCGCCGCCAGCTCGTCGTACGCGGCGGCGATCATCTCGAAGAACGCTTGGTCCTCCTGCTCCAGCCGGTCGGGCGCGACGAGCCGCGACTGCTGTCGCGAGCGTGCCGTGATCGGGTCGATCCGCAGCAGCAGCGTCCGGTCGGGCATCAGGCCGCCGGTGGCGAACGCGTTCAGCCTCGCGATCTCGTCGACCCCGAGACCGCGTCCGGCGCCCTGGTAGGCGAGCGAGGAGTCCACGAAGCGGTCGAGCAGCACCCATGTCCCCGCGTCGAGCCAGGGGCGCAGGCGCTCGTCGACGAGCTGCGCGCGCGCGGCCGCGTACAGCAGCGCCTCGGCGCGCGGGTCGCAGCGCAGCCCGGGGTCCGTGACGAGCTCGCGGACGCGCTCGGAGAGCGCGACGCCACCGGGCTCGCGCAGCAGCTCGAACCGCCGCTCGCGGGAGAACTCGCCGTGCAGCGCCGTCGCGAGCGTGGACTTTCCGGCGCCGTCGATGCCCTCGATCGTGATGAGCCTTCCTCGCACGACAGCGACGCTACCGTTCCTGGCCGATGCTCGAAGGTACCGACCGCCATCCCCATGCCCGTGCCGTCCTGGGCGCCGCGCTCGCGCCCGGTGGGGCGCCCAACCACGCCTACCTCTTCTGCGGTCCCGCGGGCAGCGGCAAGCGCACGGTCGCGCGCGCGTTCGCGTCCGCGCTGCTGACCGACGGCGCCGCCGATCCGCAGGGCGCCGCTGCGCGCGTCGCGCACGGCGTGCACCCCGATCTGACGTGGGTCGCGCCCGCGAGCGCGGCTGGGATCCTCGTCGGCGACGTCGACGAGGCGGTCGTCGCGGGCGCGGCACGCACGCCGTTTGAGGCAAGCCGGCGCGTGTTCGTCATCGAGGACGCCGACGAGCTCAACGACCAGGCCGCCAACCGGATGCTCAAGACGCTCGAGGAGCCGCCGTCGTTCGCGCACCTGATCCTGCTGACGAGCCGGCCGGGGGAGGTGCTGCCGACGATCGCCAGCCGCTGCCAGCCCGTCCGCTTCGACGCGCCGTCCGTCGCGGAGATCGCGGCCCGCCTGGAGCGCGACGGCGTCGAGCCGCCGGTCGCCGATGCGTGTGCGCGGCTCGGCCTCGGCGACGCGGCGCGCGCGCTGGCGCTGGCGCTCGGCGACGGGCCGGCGCTGCGTGCCGGTGCCGAGGCCGTCGCGCGCGGCGCGCTGCGCGACGAGATCGCCGCGCGTCCGTGGACCGCGCTGCTGGAGCAGGCGCGCGCTGCGGGCGCGAGCGCGGGGGAGGCGATCGAGCGGGCTCTCGACGACGAGCTGCAGTACGCGATCACGAAGGATCACGCGCGCCTGCGCCGTGAGGCGGCCGAGCGCGGCAAGCGCGCCGCGCGGCGCGCGCAGACGGCGGCGCTCGACCGCGGCCTGGCGCTCGTCGGCCTGTGGCTGCGCGACGTCGCGTGCCTCGCCGACGGCGTACCCGAGCTCGTCCATCACTCAGACCGGCTCGCGCAGCTGCAGGAGGACGCGGCGCTCGCACCCGACGCCGTGCGCCTGCGCGCCGCCCAGGACCGCGTCGAGCAGACGCGCGCCTCGCTGCAGTTCAACCCCAACGAGGAGCTTGCGCTCGACGCGCTCGGCTCGCGCCTGGCGCGCACGCTGCGGGCGCGCCCCTGAAGCAGCCGGTAAACCAGGATGTTCACCCACCGCCGCCGCTGACCAGGGACAACATGTCTCGTGAGACGCTCGCGCGCCGCCTTCGTCGCTACGGTCGCCGCGCTCGGGCTGATCGGCTGGCTCTGTGCGGACCGCAGCGATGACATCCTCGCCGCGCTGACGACCTTCCCGCTGTGGGGCTTCGGCGCCGCGGTCGCGCTGCACGTCGCGACGCTCGTCCTGCGGTCGGAGGCATGGGGTCTGGCGCTCGCATCGATCGAGGGAGATCCGCTGCCGCGCCGCTGGGTGCACGGGGCGAGCAGCGCGGCGTTCCTGGCCGGGGCGGCGCAGAGTCAGGCGGCGCTGCCGACGCGCGTCGCGCTGCTGCGCCGCCTGGCCGGTGCCCGCGCGCCGCGGCCGGCGCAGATCTGCATGGCCGATGTCCCGATCTTCGCGCTCGAGATCTGCGCGACCTCGGCGCTGCTGCTCGCCGCGGCGATCGCGGGTCTTGTACCCGCGTGGGTCGCGCCTGCTGCGTTCGCGCTCGGACTCGCGGTGCTGCTCGCCGCGCGCCACGCAGCCGAGCGCCTCCCGCGCCGGCCGATGGTCCGCGGGCTCGCCGTGCTCGTGGACAGACGCCGTCGCGGACCGCTCGTCGCGCTCGTCGCCGGGCTGTGCGGGCTGACCGTCGCGCGTGTCTGGCTCGTGCTGCTCGTCTGCGAGCTGCCGCACGACCTCGGCCACGTGGCGTCGGTGTTCGCCGCGCTCGGGGTCTTCGGGTTGCTGCCCTTCGGTCCCGGCGCCCCGGCGGGAGCGACGCTGGCCGTTGTCGGGACCGCCGGCGTCGGGGCTGCCGTCGCGGCCGGCCTCGTGCTCGGCGCGACGTCGATCACCGCGGTGTTCCTCTACGCGCTGGCTGTGAGCGCCGTAGCGTTCGCCGATCGCCGCATCGCAGCGGTCATCACGCCGTCGGCGCGACCGATCCGATCGCGCCGAGCCGCGGCTCACGGCCATGCAGCTCGAACGCGCGGAAGCGTGAGAAGCGGCTGTGATCGGGCCCGTGGAAGTCGGCCGAGCCGGTGGTGAGGAGCCCGAGGCGCGCGGCACAATCGGTCAGCACGCGCGTCTGCGCGGCATCGTGGGTCGTGTAGAAGGCCTCGACCCCGTCGAGGCCGGCGGCGCTGAAGCGCTCGAGCGCGGAGCACACGTCCTCGTCGCGCGTGAGATCCCAGAACGGGTGCGCCCAGACGGCGACGCCGCCGGCCCCGTGGATCGCCTCGATCGCCTCCGCGACGGTCGGCGTCGTGCGGCGGCTGTAGGCCGGTCCGTCGCGGCAGAGGTAGGCCTCCAGAAAGGCCGAGCATTCGGCGAGCCCGTCGGCCTCCAGCCGCTCGCGGTTGGCGGCGATCGCCGCGGTGGCGAGATGCGGTCGCCCGACCGGCAGGCCGGCGCTGCGGCGCGTCTCGATCTCGCTGCGGTCCGGCGGGAGCCCGAGTTCCGTAAGCAGGTCGGCCATGCGGTCGATCCGCGCGGCGCGGTCGCCGCGCCATGCGTCGAGCCGCTCGCCGAGCGCCGCGTCGGTGTGGTCGATGCCGTAGCCGAGGACGTGGAAGTCCTCGCCGAGCACGTCGATGGTCGACACCTCGACGGCGGGCACGAGCGCGATCCCGTGCTCGGCGGCGGCGGCCTGCGCGGCGCTCACGCCAGCCACCGTGTCGTGGTCGGTGAGCGCCAGCAGCCGCACTCCGGCGCTCGCCGCGGCCGCGACGACGGCGGCAGGATCGAGCGCGCCGTCCGAGCACGTCGAGTGTGACTGCAGGTCGAAGGTCGGTGGCCCGTGGTCGATCGGCACCGCGGCATGATGGCCCATCCGGCGCCCGCCTGTCGATGCGCCCGTCCATGCAGGGTCTGGCGAGCGTGAGCAGCACCGGCCACCACGATGCGCGAGCAGTGGGTCGTCCAGGAACGTTTGTGGACGGCCCACTAGCCTCAGTCGTCATGCGGCCGCGTGCTCTCGTCGCGCCTGATTCGTTCAAGGGCACCTTCGACGCGCCAACCGTGGCGGGCGCGCTCGCGGCCGGACTCGACGACGCCGGCTGGGAGGTCGATCGCTGCCCCGTCGCCGACGGCGGCGAGGGCACGATGGCGCTGCTTGTCGAGGCGCTCGGCGGCGAGCTCGTCGAGGCGCGCGTGAGCGACCCGCTCGGGCGCCGCATCGACTCCCGGTTCGGACTCCTCGACGGTGGCGCGACCGCGATCGTCGAGACGGCGCAGGCCTCGGGGCTCGCGCTCGTCGCGCCCGAGGAGCGCGACGCCTGGAGCGCGTCGAGCTGGGGCACGGGCCAGTTGATTCGCGCGGCGTCTGTGGCGGGCACGCGGGAGATCCTCGTCGCCGTCGGCGGCAGCGCGACGACCGACGGCGGCGCGGGTGCGATCGAGGCGATCCGCGACGCCGGCGGGATCGGCGACGCGCGGGTCGTCGTGCTCTGCGACGTCGAGTCCGCCTTCGAGGACGCGGCGCGCGTCTTCGGTCCCCAGAAGGGCGCCGACGCCGAGCTGATCGCGCGGCTGGAGGAGCGCCTGGACGCCTACGCGCAGTCGCTTCCGAAGGATCCTCGCGGCGTGCGCGCGACGGGCTGCGCCGGTGGGCTGTCGGGCGGCCTGTGGGCCGCGTTCGACGCCGAGCTTCGCCCCGGCGCGCCGGCCGTGCTGCAGGCGCTCGGCGTCGACGGGAGGATGCGGGCGGCGCAGCTCGTGATCGCCGGCGAGGGCTGCATCGACGACCAGAGCTTCGGCGGCAAGATCGTCGGCGAGCTCGTGCGCCGAGCGCGCAGCGCGGCGGTTCCGATCCACGCCGTCGTCGGGACGAGCAGGCTCTCCGACGAAGCGGCCGCGGCGGCGGGCCTCGAGCGTGTGTGGACGGCCTCGACGCTCGACGAGATCACGGCCGCCGGCCGCGAGCTGGGCGTGTCGGCGCCGCGCCGTTGAGCGCTACGCCGAGACCGGCGCGCCCTTCGTCTCGAGCACGGCCATGAGCGCGTCGAAGACACGGTCGGCGGTCGCGGTCGTCGCGTTGGGTCCCATGAGCCCGATGCGCCACATCTGCGGCGCGCCCGGCAGCCCGCCGCCGACCTCGATGCCGTGCTTCTCCAGCAGCTCGCGCTGGACCGCGCTGGCGTCGACGCCGTCGGGCACGGCGACCGCGCTGAGCTGGGGAAGCTGGTGATCGGGCTCGGCGACGAGCCCGAGGCCCGCGTCGCGCACGCGATCCTGCAGGCGAGTGCCGGCCGCGACGTGGCGCGCGCAGCGCTCGGCGACGCCCTCGACGAGGGTCTCGCGCAGGACCTCGTAGAGCGCGTAGATGTGCAGGATCGGCGCGGTGTGGTGGTACGCCCCCGGGCGCTCGGTCCAGTATTTGCGCAGCAGCTCGAAGTCGAACGAGAAGGCGACGGGCGTGCTGCGGGCGGCGAAGCGCTCCATGCCCGCGGCGGAGACGGAGATCGGCGACATGCCGGGCGGTGCGCCGACGCACTTCTGCGTGCACGAGTACGCGTAGTCGATGCCCCAGCCGTGGATGTCGAGCTCGCTGCCGCCGAGGGTGGTGACGCAGTCGGCCATCAGCAGCGTGTCCGGCTTGTCCGCGAGCGCCGCGCCGAGCTCGGCGAGCGGGTGCAGCGAGCCCGTCGACGTCTCGCCGTGGACGACGGCGAGCAGTGCCGCCTGCGGGTTCTCGTCGAGCGCCTCGAGCAGCCGTGCGTTGGGGACGTGCTTGCCCCAGTCCTCCATGACCTCGACGACGGTGCAGCGTGCACGGCGCGCGATCTCGGCGATGCGCCGGCCGAAGTAGCCCGAGGCGCCGACGATGACCGTGTCGCCGGGCTCGGTGAGGCTGACGAGCCCCGTCTCCATGCCGGTCGTCCCGGTCGCCTGCAGCGGCAGGACGAGGCCCTCCGGGTTGCGGTACACGAGCCGCAGCATGCGCACGACCTCGCCCAGGATCTCGAACATCTCCGGGTCGAGGTGGCCGAGCATCGGCTTGTCCATCGCGGCGAGCGCGGCCGGATCGACGTTCGTCGGCCCGGGACCGCAGAGAAGCCGGTCGCTGGGGGCCAGAGGGGCGGAGGCAGGGGTCGGCATGAAGACGCACCGTGCCAGAGGCTGACCGCTGTTTCAACGGTTCGCCGGCGGTCCCCCATTGCGCCGGTTTGCAGAGCGCGATAGCGTGCGCCGTCGATGGTGGCCAAGCTGGGTGCACACATCAGGGGCAACGTGGTCGCGTACCTCGCGCTCTTCATCGCGCTCGGCGGGACGTCGTACGCCGCGATCAAGCTGCCGCGCAACAGCGTCGGCAGCAAGCAGCTGCGCAGCAACTCGGTGACGAGCGCGAAGGTGCGCAACGGCTCGCTGCGCATCTCAGACTTCCAGTCCGGAGCGCTGAAGCGCGGGCCGCGCGGTCCGCAGGGCCCGGCCGGCCCGGCGGGCGCCAGCAGCCTGGCGAGCGCCAAGACGCTGCGCGGCCGCTTCGAGGCGACCGGGGTCGCGCCCCCCACCGGCGCCACGGCCAGCGGCGCGATCTCGTTCGGCGCGCAACTGCCGGCCGCGCCGGCGCGCAACATCGTCCTGGCCGGGTCCACGACCCAGTGCCCCGGCACCGTGGCCGATCCGGAAGCCGCTCCTGGTCAGCTCTGCATCTACGTCGGCGATCGCGTCAACAACGCCAATATCGAGACGATCACCGACTCGGCGACCCCGGGCGGGTTGCCCACCGTCGGCGGGACGACGCGCCAGGGCACGGGCGTCGTCGTCGCGTCGGCCGGGCCGGGGACGTTCGGCGCCCGCGGTTCCTGGGCCGTCACCGCCCCTGACGCCGCGGCGACCCACTAGCATTGCCGCCGCTGCCGACGTAGCTCAGCTGGTAGAGCACTTCACTCGTAATGAAGGGGTCCCCGGTTCGAGTCCGGGCGTCGGCTCTTGCTGTTTGCAGGGGTTTTATGAGCCCCCGTGCTTAGCGCCCGGGCTA
>Ga0136617_10004848_pt1 | contig 12064 bp, 13 predicted proteins | sample AntDrymUQ3222106_2_FD_129672 | JGI IMG/M metagenome (GOLD analysis project Ga0136617, IMG submission 129672) | Polar desert sand microbial communities from Dry Valleys, Antarctica - metaG UQ322 (21.06) | ecosystem: Environmental > Terrestrial > Soil > Desert | place: Antarctica: Dry Valley...
CGCCAGCTCCACGACGTAGACACCGGGCCCGCTCGCCCGGACCGGCCGGCCGAGCACGGCGGGGCCGTCGGCCATGAGGCCGACCTCGCGCAGCAGCACTCCAGCGCTCACCAAGCAAGCGTAGAGGCTCCGGGCCGTCGGCGCGGCGCCGCCGTCGCTACCGTTTCGAACGGCTCTACCTGACAGGTTCTGGCCAGATTGCGCGGTACCGTTCAGGTATCGACGGCAGAGCCCTCGCGACGGGGAAAGGGGACACCATGTCCAGCAACGAAGTCCTCTGGATGATCACGCAGGAACGCGGGCGCCAGGCGGCGCAGGCCGCTCGCGAACGGTCCGCGATGAGCGCCAGGCGTCCTGCCGGCGGATCGCTGACGGGTCTGCTGGGTCGGCTCCGCCGGCGGATCGAGGACCGGAACCGTGAGCCCCTCCGCCCGATCCAGAACGCCCCCGGCCGCTGAGGCGTCAGCCCCGGCCCCGGACGCTCAGCCCACCCCGGCCGGCTGCGGCTGAACGTCCGGCGTCTCCACCCGACGCGCGAGAATCGTCCGGGCGAAGGCGACCATCGCCTCGCGCACCGCGACCGGTTCGACGACCTCAGCCACGTGGGTCAGCCTGATGGCGGCAGTGACCACCTCGTCGTCCCACTCGAAGCTGGCCCGGACCACGTGGCTGCCGTCTGGCTCGGCCGGCCCCAGCGGGCGGACACGTTCACGCCCCAGCACCCGCAGGACCTCGTCGAGGCCGCCGGGTGCCACGCGCAGCACGAGGTCGACCCGGTCGAAGTCTCGCTCGTAGGCCGCGATCGAGCTGGTCCAGTGGCGAGCCAGGTCGAATTCGGGCGGGCGTTCAAACGTGTGTTCGGTCGTCTCCACGCCCAGCGTCCGCGACACGCGGTACGTCCGGAACTGCCCGGCGCACCGCCCGACCAGGTACCAGATGCCACCCTTGAGCACGAGCCCCAGCGGCTCCACCTCACGATCGACGATGCGATCCGGGCGGCGATAGGTGATCCGGATCACGCGCGTCGTCCAGACTGCCGATGCCAGCGCGGACAGGTGAGGCACGACATCCGGCGACTGGAACCAGCCGGGCGCATCGATGTGGAAGCGCTCGGTGATCCGCGAGGCACGGGTACGCAGCTCCGGCGGCAGCGCTGCGAGCACCTTGAGCCGGGCCGCCGCGACCACGGTTCCGAGACCCAGCTCCGCCGCCGGCCCGGGGACGCCGGACAGGAACAGGGCCTCGGCCTCATCGGCGGTCAACCCGGTGAGCCGGGTCCGATAGCCCTCCACCAGCCGGATGCCGCCGTGTGGCCCGCGCTCGGCGTAGATCGGCACGCCGGACGCGCTGAGCGCGTCGACATCGCGATAGATGGTCCGGTCCGACACTTCCAGCTCGCGCGACAGCTCGCGGGCCGTCATCTGGCCGCGCGTCTGGAGCAGGAGCAGGATGCTGACGAGCCGGCTCGCACGCATGGCAGGAGTCTAGCCCGAAGCTGACAGTCCGCGTCAGGTACCCGGCCAGCCAGGCCGGGCCCGCCGATCAGGCGGCGGCGGGGACCGGTTCGGTCATGAGCTCCACGAGGCGGTCGACCTCGTCGTCCCGCAACCCATGACGCCGCAGCAGCGCCTGGGCGCCGCCGTGCCGTTGCTCGAGATGCACGAGGGCGTCAGCCATGTACTCGGGGACGCATTCGACGTCGACGGCCTCCGAGCGCCAGTCCACGAGGTGCTCGTCGTCGACGGGCTCGGCGAAGGCCGACAGCGACAGGGCGTAGTCGTCGACAACGATGTCGCTCGGGACGCCGACCGCAGCCAGCACCAGGGCAACGGCCACCCCGGTCCGGTCCTTGCCGGCGGCGCAACCGATCACCGCCGGCAGGCCGCCAGGCTCGATCAGCGAGCGGACGATGGCGGCCAGCTGCGTGCCACGCTCGTCGAGCATGTGCACATAGGTGCCGGCCAGACCCAGCCGCGACGTGGGGTCGTCGCGCAGGAGGGGGACGCTTCGGTAGACGACCCGGTCGGATGCGCGGAAGACGCTGGGAGCATCGTCGAGCTCGTGCGGCCAGCGCAGGTCGATGACATGGCGAAGGCCGAGATCGAGCAGCGCCGCCTGGGACGCGGCCGGAAGTCGATCGAGCGCGTCGGTCCGGAGCAGCGTCCGCCAGCGGGTCTGGCGGCCCTCGCCGGCCGGGTAGCCGCCCACGTCCCGCAGGTTGCGGGTGCCGGGCAGGCGGAGGTGGCGGGCCGGACTGGCCGGGCTGACGTCGGGAGCACCCTGGGTCGTTGGCATCGCAATGCAGCGTAGCCGGTGCCGGCCCGCGAAGGCGTCGCACGGGCGTCCGGCCTATCCTCGGCGTTCCGAAGCAGGAGAGCAACGATGGATTCTGGACGATCCGGTTCCAACGACCAGCAGGCGATCGATCGCTATCGCTACATGATGGCCACCGCGCCGCCCGAGGACGTCGAGCGGGCCCACCAGGAGGCGTTCGAACGGCTCTCGCCGGAGCAGCGCCGTGAGGTCCTCCAGCAGCTTGCCCAGCATGTGCCGCCCAGCGAGATCCGGGGCGACGATCCGGCTGCGCTGGCCCGGACGGCGACTCGCGCCGAGATGCGCCAGCCGGGCGTCCTCGAGCGGGCGTGGAGCGGCCCCGGGCTGGGCAGCATGTTCATGGCGACGCTCGCCGGCAGCTTCATCGGCTCGGCGATCGCCCAGCAGTTCTTCATGAACGATGCGGCGGCGGCCGAGGGCGGCGAGGGCGGTGAGGGCGCTGACTCGACCGGCGATGCCGGCGATGCCGGCGACGGCGGGACCGCGGAGGGCGGCGACGTCGGCGGCGACACGGCCGGCGACTTCGGTGATGGCAGCGACTTCGGTGGTGGTGGCGATTTCGGCGGGGGAGACTTCGGCGGGTTCTGACCGCGGCTCAGACGGCCGCGGGCAGCTCCAGTTCGTCCAACCGCCGTGCGCTGGTCGCTGCCCAGCGAGCCGGGTTCCAGAGCTCCGCGTGATCACCGGCGCCGACCAGGATGGTTTGCGCGTCGATGCCGGCCAGCCGGCGATGCGGGTTGGGGACGACGATGCCTGTAGGGTCGAACCTGAACTCGAGCGCCGACGAGAAGAGCAGCCGGCCGAACGTCCGCGATCCCGGCGCGCTGAGCGGCAGGGACGTGATCCGAGCCGCGAGATCGGCCCACGTGGCCTGGGGCCAGAGGGCGAGACAGCCGTCGAGCCAGGCCGTCAGGACGCCGCCGGAGGCGAAGGCGGGCAGGAAGCGATCGGGTAGTCGGAGGGGTGGGTCGAGGGCCGCGAGCTCCAGGGTGCCGAGGAGCAGACCGCCCGTCAATGTCGACCCTCAAGCGCGTGTTTGGGTGATCCGCTGATTCTAGCAGTGTCAGCTGCGGGTAGCTAACCGAATTCGCACTCGAGCGTGCGTGCACACGCGGCGCCCGGCGCCATCGGACCGCCCTCGAAGCGATCGTGTGTTTGGTTTGGTGGGCCCGCATCGACCACCGTCGAGAAACCCAGATCAGCTCCGCTGGCTGCCCTCGTTGCCCCGCTCGCGCAGGAACTTCTCGATATCGGCGATGAGGTCGTCGCCCGACGGCAGGCGCTCCTCGTCGACCATCGCCTCGAGCCGCTCCACGTACGAGCGGGCGACCTCGTCGGCCTCGGTGGCCGCATCCAGGCGCGTCCGGATCTCACGCGCCTCCTCGCGCAGCGGTCCCAGCGTCGGCTCGATGTCCATGTGGCGCCCGATCGCCCTGAGCAGCTCGACGGAGGCCGCCGGGTACGGCCCGTTGACGTAATGCGGCACCTGCGCGAAGTAGCCGACCGCCGGCAGCCCCGCGGCTGCGAACGCCATCTCCAGGACGGAGACCGCCGCCGCCGGGACTCGGAGCAGCCCGGTGGGACCCGCCCGGACCTCGCCACGGAGCAGACCAGCCCGCGACTCGGTGCCCAGGATGGGCACGGAACGGGTATGCGGCACGGCCGCCGGGATCGCCCCGAGGCTGACCCACTCCGCCACGCCCAGCCGCGCCGCAAGGTCCACCAGGTCCGAGGCAAGACTCCGCCACCGATCATCCGGCTCCTGGCCCGTGAGCAGCAGGAGATCGCGCTCCCCGAACGTCACGGCCCGCAGGACGAGCTCCGGCCAGGTCAGCTCGGCCAGCCTGCCGTCGACGATGTCGAGGGTGGGCCGGCGCGACCGGTAGTCGTAGAGCTGGTCGTTGTCCCACGTGGCCACGACGCGGCCGCCTGTCCCCAGCTGGGTCAGCGCCGCCGTCGCCGACGAGCCCGCGTCGACCCAGCCATCGAGCGCGGCCACGAGCGACGGCGCGACGAGGTCCGCGGCAACCACCTGATCGAGTTGGTACAGGGCCATGTCGCAGTCTAGGACGGCGGACCGGAAACGCCAGCCGCGGCGGCTCAGACGCGCGGGTCGGCGTAGTCGAGGAAGTCGATCTCACCGACGGACTCACCGGCCCGGGCGAGCAGGGTGGCCGCGTCGCTGAGCTGCTGGAGCGCATGCGTCTGGATGTGGATCAGGAAGTACCAGAGCGGAAGCCGGGCCGGCCCGTCGTCTGTCCACGCGGTCGCCAGCGCCTCGTCGCTGAGGCTCGCCAGCCAGGCGCGCATCTCGAGCTCGTCGCGCCGCCAGTGCCCGGCGAGCGACGCGACGGTCTCGTAGTCGGCCGGGCGGAGCTCGGCGTCCGGATCCCACTCGGCTGGCGGCGCACCACGCAGCCGTTGCCGCCAGCTCCACTCGACGTCGAGCTCGTGCACGAGGGTCGCCCGCAGGTCGCGCGTGGTGACGGTGTCGGCTGACACGAACGCCTTCGGCGGCAGCCGGGCGGCCGAGTCCAGGACGCGGTCGCGCACCCAGTACAGGTGGTCGAAGAGGATTTCGACGTGGCTCCCGCGCATGCCGGCACGATACGCGGCGCATCCGCCGGAACGGGTCAGGAATGCCGCGCCACGAGCGCTCGGGCTGCCGTGAGGACCCGATCGCGAAGCTCCGACGGCGCCACGACCTCGGCGAGCGGGCCCAGCCCGAGCACCGCGTCCGCCGCCTCGTCGCTGGTGTCGAAGCGCAGCCCGTAGCTGATCCAGCCCTCGTCGTCCGGCGGGCCTGCCTCCTCGACCCGGCCGAACTGCCAGCCCCGGCGGACCCGGACCGCGGCCTCCGGGGCGACGCGGACCGTCGTCCGGTATGCGGGCAGCTGCGCCTCGAACGCGGCTCGCGAGCCCGCCCACCACGCGCCGAGATCGAATTGCGGCGGACGCACGGCCGCCTCGTCCAGCAACCGTGCCTCCCGGATCCGCGATGCACGGTAGGTCCGGATCTGATCCCCGACCGCGGCTACGAGATACCACGTGCTGCCCTTCGCGACGAGCCCCAGCGGGTCGACGACGCGCTCGACCGTGCCCTGCTCGAAGGCGCGCTCGTAGGTCATGGCGAATCGCCGGCCCAGCCGCAGGCCGCGCTCGAGCTCGGGCAGCAGGGGAGCGGCGTCGTGCGAACGGCGCCAGCCCGTGGGATCGACGTGGAGATAGCCACGCGTCGCCTCGGCCTCGCGCCGGCGACCCACCGGCAGCCCGGCGATGAGCTTCACGATCGCCCGATCCGCTGCTGGCCCCAGGCCCAGGTCGGCCAGGACTGCCGGCGCAGCGGCCAGCATGACGCTGCGCAGCTCGCTGTCGGAGAGCCCCGTGAGATCCGTGCGGTAGCCGTCCGTCAACGCCCAGCCGCCGCGCCGTCCGCGCTCGGCGTAGACCGGCACGCCGGCCATGGACAACGCCTCCATGTCGCGGCTGATCGTCCGCTCCGAGACCTCGAGCCGCTCGGCGAGTGCCCGGGCGGGCAGCCGGCCGTGGCCCTGGAGCAGCAGCATGATCGACAGCAGGCGATCGGCGCGCACGAAGGCAGGCTAACCGGAAATCACGACACTCGATGGCGTGATTTGCCGGGTACGGTGCCGGCAAGCCGCAGGAGGATCGACGATGACCGATGCCACGACGAACGCCACCGCGCCGAGCGCCGAACGACCGCGCATGCCGCCCGAGTACGGGATGCCGGCCACGACCGAAGGGCTCGTGGCGTGGGCGAGCATCGAGCCCCGGTTGAGGGACACGCGCGTCTTCTGGATCGCCACGTCCGGGCCGGACGGCCGGCCGCGGGTGCGACCCGTCGACGGGCTGTACATCGACGGGCTGCTCTACATGGGCGGCAGCCCGCAGACGCGCTGGGCGCGCGACATCGAGGCCAACCCGGAGGTCTCGATCCACCTCGACGGCAGTCAGGACGTCGTGATCCTCGAGGGCACCGCCGAGCTCATGGAGCAGGGCGCGGAGCCAGAGCTCGCCGAGCGGCTGGCGGCCGAGAGCCAGCGCAAGTTCCCCGAGTACGGGATGACGGCCGACTCGTACCGCTCGGGGCCCGGTCCGTTCGTGTTCCGGCCGCGCGCCGGTTTCGCGTGGAAGGACTTTCCCAACGACCTCACGCGGTTCCGATTCGGCTGAGCGCGGGACGCGAGTAGACTGGTCCGGCGGGATTCGGCCACGCGCCCGCGAGCTTGGCCGTGGCGACGCTCGCGCATCAGCGGCGGACGTTGGTCATGACTCGACTGCGGCATGATCTCAACCACCTCACCAGCGTCGGGCTGCTGGTTGCCGCGCTGGCCACCGGCGCCACGGGTCTCATCGCCGACCTCTGGGACCTCAACGACTTCTGGTACCACACGGTCGCGGGCTATGTGATGGGCGGTCTGGCCATCGCCCACGTCGTGTTCAACTGGCGGGTCCTGTGGGGCTACGCGCGCTTCCGACTGCTGGGCCGCGCGCGCCGGCCGGCCGCCGCCCCCGCGCGACCGCCGGCGGTCAGCCGACCGGGCAGCGTGCCGGATCTGCGCCACGCGATCGTGTCGCGCCGCGGACTCATCGGCGCCGGCATCGGGGGTGCCGTGGGGCTGTTCGTCGGTCGCGGGCTCCGGTCGCCGCCACCCATCCCGCAGGGCTCGGACGTGGGGATCATCTATCACGAGTGGAGCAAGCCGGGAGTCATCGACGCGCTCGGTTCGGTGGCGAACTGGGGCCCATCGGTGCCGCTCTACAAGCGCTACCCGGGCGCCACCGCGGCGGTGCTCCCCGAACCGGATTTGACCGGCGGCCTGTCGGCGGCCGAGGCGATCGCCCAGCGCCGTTCCGCCCGGACGTTCGCCGCCCAGCCGATGACCCGCGAGGAGCTGTCGCGCGTCCTCCACCTGGCCAGCGGCATCAGCGCGGACAAGTTCGGGAACGCGCGCCGGACCGCGCCGTCCTCCGGCGCGCTCTATCCGGTCGAGCTGTACCCGGTCGTCCACAACGTCGAGGGGCTCGAGCGGGGCGTGTATCACTACGCCTACGAGGACCACGCGCTCGAGCTGGTGCGGGCCGGCGACCTTCGCCAGCGGGTCGTCGAGCAGGCGCTCATGCAGGAATTCCTCGGCCAGTGCGGCGTGGTGGTGTTCCTCAGCCAGATCCTCCAGCGCATGCGGCCGAAGTACCAGGATCGGAGCTACCGGTACGGGCTCGTGGAGATCGGCCACGTGGGCCAGAACCTGTATGTCGGCGCGACCTCGATGGGCCTGGGCGCGTGCGGGGTCGGCGCGTTCATGGACGACGACATCAACGCGATGCTGGGGCTCGACGGGACGGAGGAGGCGGCCGTCTACCTCGTGGCGGTAGGCAAGGTGCCGCCAGTCGCATGACTGCTGCACCGTGCGAAACCGCGTGCCGGCCGGACCCCTGCGCGGCGCTATCGTGGTGGCCATGATCCGAACCACGCCGTTCCACGAGCGGACGAGCGCGCTCAACGAGACCGGGCTCTGGGAGCACTGGTCCGGGCATCTCACTGCCGTTCGTTATCAGGCGTCGGAGAAGTTCGAGTACTTCGCAGTCCGCAACAGCGCCGGCATCTTCGACACGTCGCCGCTGTTCAAGTACCGGATCCATGGCCCGGACGCGGAGCGGTTCCTGGGCGGAGTGCTGGCCCGCGATCCGCGCGCTGCGAAGCCCGGTCAGGCCCAGTACACGCTCTGGTGCGACGACCGCGGCTTCGTCGTCGAGGACGGCGTCCTCCTGCGCCATGCCCACGACGACTTCGTGCTCACCGCTGCCGAGCCGAACCTGGCCTGGTTCGGCGACCGGATCGGGCGGCTCCGGGTCCGTGTCGACGAGATCACCGACGAGTACGGGGTCCTCGCCTTCCAGGGACCGCGCTCCGGCCAGATCCTGGCGACGCTCGCGCCCCGGACGGCGGAGCTGGGCTACTTCGACCTGACGCCCGAGACGATCGCCGGCTGCCCCGTGACGGTCTCGCGAACGGGCTACACCGGCGACCTGGGCTACGAGATCTGGTCCAGGCGCGACGATGCGCTGACGATCTGGGACTGCCTCCAGCAGGTGAGCGAGGGCCAAGGCGTGATCCCCTTCGGGATGACCGCCTTGTACATGCTCCGGATCGAGGCGGGCCTGCTGCTGCTCGACGTCGACTTCGCCTCGAGCCGCTACGCCTGGACGGACGAGCAGCGGGTGACGCCGCACGAGCTGGGGCTGGGCTGGATGCTCAAGGGCATCGAGGACCCGGACCGGCCCTTCATCGGCCGGCGGGCGATCCTGCGCGAGCTCGCGGACAAGAGCTCCCGATGGCGCCTGACCGGGCTGCTGATCGAATGGCAGGACTATGACCGCCACTACAACGACGCAGGCCTCATCCCGCCCAAGGATCACGTGCCGGTCCAGGAGGAGCTGTTCGTGTACGACGACGCCGGCGCCCAGGTGGGCTTCGCCACGAGCTCGATGTATTCCCCGATGCTCCAGCGTCACATCGCGCTTGCCCGCGTCCGGCCGGAGCTCGCCAAGCCGGGCACGGAGCTGCGTCTCGAGATCGCGGTCAACCATCGCTACGAGTACGTCCGCGCCCGGACGGCCCGGACGCCGCTCTACAACCCGGAACGGAAGACGGCCTGACGATGACCACCGAGACACCCGCCCGAACCCCGGCCGCCGCCGGGAAGGAGCGCCGATACGACGCGATCGTGGTCGGCGGCGGCCACAACGGGCTCGTGAACGGCGCCTACCTCGCGAAATCCGGCTTGCGCACGCTGATCCTCGAGCGGCGCCATCTCGTGGGTGGTGCGGCGATCACCGAGGAGCTCCACCCGGGCTTCTGGTTCACGACCTTCTCGTACGCCCTGAGCCTGCTGCGGCCGGACATCATCCATGAGCTGGAGCTTACGAAACACGGCTTCATGCCGCTCCTCATGCCGACGACGTTCGCGCCCAAGGAGGACGGCGATTACCTGCTGCTGACCCAGGATCGGGGTGAGAACCTGAAGGAGATCGCCCGCCACTCGGCCCACGACGCCGATGCCTACGAGGCCTTCGAGCACGACGTGTCGCAGGTCCTCCAGGCGATCAAGCCGCTGCTCGACCAGGTCCCGCCGGACATCTTCAGCGACGACCCGGAGGAGCTGGTCGCGCTCGCATCGGCCGGCCAGCGGTTCCGGCGGATGGACAAGCAGGTCCTCCACAACGCCGTCCGGCTCCTGACCGGCTCTGCAGCCGACTTTCTCGATGACTACTTCGAGTCGGAGATCCTCAAGGGCTATCTTGCCTCGTCGTCGATCATCGGGACGAAGGTAGGGCCGTACTCGCAGGGCTCCGGGCTCGTGCTGTTGTACCACTTCATCGGCGAGCACGATGGCGTCTTCGGGGCGTGGGCGTTCCACAAGAAGGGCAACGGCGGCTTCACCCAGGTCCTGGCCCGCGCGGCGCAGGGGTTCGGGGCCGAGATCCGGCTCGAGTCGCCGGTCGAGCGCGTCCTCACCCGCGACGGCCGGGCCACGGGCGTCGCTCTCGCCGACGGCTCGGAGTACCACGCCGACGTTGTCGTCTCGGCGCTCGATCCCCGGCGCACGTTCCTCGAGCTCGTGGATCCGCGCGAGCTGCCCGCCGATCTCGTCGACTCGATCGAGCGCTTCCGGTTCCAGGGCACCTCGGCGAAGGTCAACTTCGCGCTCGACGGCGCGCCGCGCTTTCCCGCCCTCGGCGACCGGACCGACCAGTACCGCGGCTTCACGAACATCGGGCCGTCGATGGAGTACCTTGAGCGCGCCTACGACGATGCGAAGTACGGCTGGTACTCGAAGCGGCCGTATCTCGATTGCGCCCTCCAGTCGACGATCGACCCGGACATGGCGCCGCCCGGCAAGCACGTCATGTCGTGCTTCGTGCAGTACTCGCCGTATCACCTGCGCGAGTCCGACTGGGACACGGAGAAGCCGAACCTGGGCGACACGGTTCAGCGCACGCTCGAGGGGTTCTTTCCGGGCTTCGGCGACCTCGTCCTGCATCGCGAGGTCGTCACGCCGCTCGACATCGAGCGGACCGTGGGCCTTTCCGAGGGCAACATCTTCGCCGGCGAGTTCCTGGCCCCGCAGATGTTCTTCTTCCGCCCAGCGCCCGGCTGGTCGCAGTACCGGACGCCCATCGAGGGCTACTACCAGTGCGGCTCCGGCACGCACCCCGGCGGCTGCGTGATGGGGGCGCCCGGCAAGCTGGCCGCCGGCCAGGTGCTCAAGGACGTGACGGCGAGGACGACGAAGGCACGCTGAGCGGGGCGTTGCAGCCTCGTTTCAAGACGTCGCTTGCGCTGGAATCCGCGGCCACTCACGGGCACCATGGCCGGAACCGTATGCATCCAGAGGCCATGACGACGCCTGGACATCGGAGCGAGCCGAAGCTCGAGCCGTCGAACTCCCCGTACCCCAACCTCGATGGACATCTCCTGCGGCTCATCGCCGGGGGAGGCGTCGCCACGGGGCGCCCTCGCGGCAGGGTCTCGCTCGATCGCGAGCAGCGATACCGCCAGTTCCTCGAGGCGCTCGGCGTCGCGGTGTACACCACCGACGCGAACGGTCGGATCACCTTCTACAACGAGGCGGCCGCCGCGTTCTGGGGGCGCCGGCCCGAGCTCGGCGAGGAGTGGTGCGGCTCGTTGCGGATCTTTCGTCCGGACGGCGAGGTCCTGCCACACGACCAGTGCCCGATGGCCGTCGCCCTGCGCGAGAACCGCCCGGTACGTGGCGAGGAGGCGATCGCCGAACGTCCCGACGGAAGCCGCGTCTGGTTCGCGCCGTACCCCACGCCGTTGCGCGACCGGCGCGGACGGCTGGTTGGGGCGGTGAACGTGCTGGTCGACGTGACGGAGCGGCGCCGGGCGGAACAGGATCTCCGCCGCCTCGCGGTCGACCTCGAGACCTCGAACGGGGTCAAGGACGAGTTCCTGGGGCTCGTCTCACACGAGCTGCGGACCCCCGTCACCACGATCTTCGGCAACGCGCTCGTGCTCCGCGATCGCGGCGACGCCCTTGGCGCCCCGGTTCGGGCAGGGATGGTCGCGGACATCGTCGAGGACGCCGAGCGGCTTCACTCGATCATCGAGAACCTGCTCCAGCTGACGCGCCTGGGATCCGGGACGGAGCCGGAGCTCGAGCCCCAGGTGATCGACCATGTCGTCCGTCGCGAGGTCGAGGCATTCCGTCGCCGTCGACCGGACCGACCGGTGCAGGTCACGGGCGGTGCCGGTGGGGCAATCGTCGAAGGCGACGAGACGTGGCTGGCACTGGTCGTGAACAACCTGCTCACGAACGCCGACAAGTACAGCTCGACTCACGCGCCCATCGAGGTGACGATTCGGGCGACCCCGACCGAGGTCGAGGTCTCGGTGCTCGATGACGGGATGGGGATCGACGCGGAAACCGCCGACCACCTCTTCCAGCCATTCTTCCGCAGCCAGGCGGCGAGGGCCAAGGCCAGTGGCATCGGCATCGGTCTCACCGTCTGCCGCCGCATCGTCGAAAGCCTCGGTGGCCGGATCTGGGCGCGAGCAAGGTCCGAGGGCGGCGCAGTTGTCGGGTTCGTCCTGCCGGTCGCCGACCTGGAGGCGCTGACCTAGCCCGGCTGGCCATGACTCGGCGCGTCCTGGGCCCGTCCTGGGCCGCCCCGCCGGCCCCCC
>Ga0136617_10004849_pt1 | contig 12063 bp, 13 predicted proteins | sample AntDrymUQ3222106_2_FD_129672 | JGI IMG/M metagenome (GOLD analysis project Ga0136617, IMG submission 129672) | Polar desert sand microbial communities from Dry Valleys, Antarctica - metaG UQ322 (21.06) | ecosystem: Environmental > Terrestrial > Soil > Desert | place: Antarctica: Dry Valley...
GCCTCATAGGACTCGGCAAGGCCAGGTTCCGGTTCGGCCGAACCCTCGCCGGGTTCGAGCAGACCCTCGAAGATCTGACGGGTGACGCGGAACGTCTCGCCATCGGTCGCGAAGGCTGGGTCAAGTGTGCCGGGGTCACCGGCCGCACCGAAGACGAACGTGCCTCCGCCGCCTCCGTCGCCACTGCTGGGGGCGCGCTCACTCTCGGCGCAGGCAGACATAGCCAACGCAGCAATGGAGACCGCCGCAATAGCGGTCAGACGCTTCTTTGATCCGTGCATGTAGCTACCTGCCTTCAGCATCGTTGCTTCGCACCGTCGACCACGACTGCGAACAGGCATGACCAGCGGCCCGGGGGCACTCCGGTTGAGAACCGGACCCTAGACCGTCCGGTAACGCCTTGCGACCCTGCTGGGCCGCCGAGACCAGACCTTTACCTGCTGACTGAAGGCACTTTCTCCGGAGAAAGTCACATCTGGGCGGCTGCAGACCGCACCTTCTCCGGAGAATGTGCGGATTCGGTAGCCAAGGCCTATGCGGTGACGCTGCGGCGGCCTTCGAAGGCCCGGCCGAGAGTGACCTCGTCGGCGTACTCCAGATCCCCGCCCACTGGCAGCCCACTGGCCAGCCTCGTCACGGTCATCTCCATGGGAGCAACCAGACGAGCCAAGTACGTCGCGGTCGCCTCGCCTTCGAGGTTCGGGTCGGTTGCCAGGATCAGTTCGGTGATCCCGCCGTCGGCCAGGCGGGCCATCAACTCCCGGATCCGCAAGTCCTCCGGTCCGATGCCCTCGATCGGACTGATCGCGCCGCCGAGGATGTGATAGCGCCCGCGAAACTCCCGGGTGCGCTCGATCGCGACGACGTCCTTAGGTTCCTCGACGACACAGATGACATCCAGCGCGCGGCGCGGATCGCGACAGATCTTGCATTGCTCGGCCTCGGCGACATTGCCGCAGATGGTGCAGAACCGCACCTCGTCGCGAACCCGGTTCAGCGCGGCCGCGAGCCGGGTGATGTCTGCTGCCTCCGAGCCAAGGATGAAGAACGCAATCCGCTGCGCGCTCTTGGGTCCTACGCCGGGTAAGCGGCCGAGTTCGTCGATCAGATCCTGGACCGCACCCTCGTACATGCCCCTACATCCCGGGCAGACCCAGCCCACCGAGACCACCGGCGAGGGGTCCCATGGCTTGGGTGGCGAGTTCAGAGACTTGCCGGCTTCCGTCGCGTACGGCGGCCACGATCAGATCCTGCAAACTCTCGACGTCGTCGGGGTCGACTGCCTCCGGGTCGATGATCACGTCGGTGATCTCCCCCGCGCCGCTCATCGTGACCCGGACCAGACCACCGCCGGCCGAACCGACCACTTCAGCCTCGGCGAGCTCTTGCTGGGCCGACATCAGTTGGGCCTGCATCTGCGCGGCCTGCTGCATCAGTGCCTGCATGTCCGGAGCTCCACCTGGCTGCATGTGAGTGAGGGTAGTGGGCTCTCCATCGCACCGCAGATCGGACGCGCGTCAACCGGCTGCCCCGCGGTCAGCCGGTTGACGCGTGCCGTCAGCCGGCGGCGCGCGGCGCGGCGTCTGGGCGGACCAAGTAGAAGATGACGCCCACTGATGTGACCGCGACGAGGACGTTGATCACCAGGAACAGGATCGTGCCCGGCTGAACGAAGATTCCGAGCAGCGCTCCCAGGAGAACGAGCACGGTCAACACGATCGCCGTGATCCGGGCCCAACGGGCACCCTTCCCGATGAAGATCGCGCACAGGGCAAGCAGGCCGCCGAACAGCACCAGACTGATGAGAGCTATCGGAACGAAGGCCGGAGCAACCGATTCGATGTACTCCCGGGTCCGCCCAGCCGTATCCGTGCGGGTGGCCGCCACCTCGTCGAGCAGGCTGTCCAGGAGCACGATCGTCAGCAGGGTGCGCACTGCGAGCAAACCGACCAGTGACCAGATGAGCAGAACGGCCATCCAGGTCGCTGCTGAACGTCCCGCCGTGTGACCGGTCCCCGATCTCGGACTTGCCATGTGACAACCACCTTCGGTTGGAGGGCGACGTCGGCCGTCAATGGCCCCCGCGTCTGTAAAGGCGGCCGTAAACCGGCCGCGCGTACAGCAGACGCAACCGGCCGCCTGCCGGTTCCAGCCGGTTCAGCTCGAACCAGCGAAATTTTTATACTCCGATGTCATCGCAGCCGCGCGGCGCAGTGATGAGAACCTTGTGGTCGTGCGATGTCGCCCCATGTGTCTGACGCTCCTGGTCGTCCTGCTCACCGGTTGCTCGTCCGTGGGCCCGAGCTCGCCTGGTTCGCTGACCGGCGCAACCACGGGTGCCACGTCCGCTCTCGCGCCGACATCCTCGGGAAGTTCGACGGTCGCGCCGCCGTCGATACCGACGCGGGTTGTCGTGATCGACCCCGGACACAACGGCGGCAACTCCGCCGCAACGGAGGAGATCAATCGGCCGGTTCCGGACGGGAATGGCGGTACGAAGCCGTGCAACACAGTGGGTACCTCGACCGACTCCGGGTACGCCGAGCACGCGTTCAACTGGGCCGTTTCCGTGGCGGTCCGGGACCTGCTCGCCGCACAGGGTGTCCAGGCAGTGCTCACCCGTCCCGACGATTCGGGGGTCGGGCCGTGTGTCGACCAACGGGCGGCGCTGGCCGATCAATCGGATGCCGCCGCGTTCGTGTCGATCCACGCTGACGGGTCAGCTGTCGGCGATCGTGGCTTTCATGTGATCACCTCGACCCTCGACCCTGCGGGCCCCGATGTCGGGACGGCAACCGATGCCCTGGCCCTTGCCGTACGGGATGCGATGGCCACCGTTCTGCCGCCCAGCAACTACATCGGCTCGAATGGATTGAATGCCCGGGACGACCTGGCCGGTTTGAATCTGAACCTCCGCCCGGCGATCTACCTCGAGTGCGGCAACATGCGCGACGCCACTGACGTCGCACTGCTCAGCGATCCGGCCGGCCGGGCAAGGATCGCCGCAGCCGTTGCCGCGGGGATCCTCGAGTTCTTGGGCTAGGCCCGGCGTCAGTCTGGCCAGAGTCGCTGTCTCCAGCGCAGAATCTCGCGAATGAGGTTCTATGCCACGATCGAACTCGGCGGCAAGACGGCCACCGGTGTAGTTGTTCCGCCAGAGGTCGTAGCCCAACTCAGCGCGGGCAAGCGGCCACCGGTGCGAGCCACGATCAACGGCTACACCTATCGCAGCAGCGTGGCATCGATGGGTGGAAGGTTCCTGCTCGGGATCAGCGCCGACGTACGCGCCAAGGCGGTCATCCAGTTGGGCGAGGGCCGGGTCTAGCCGCGGCACGGAGGTAGGGATTCAGCGTTGCCCGTCCACGGGTTGGGCACCAAGCTCCTGGCGCAGGAGAGACAGCGCGGCCTGTTCGGAGTCCAACGGTTGCGCTGAATCCGATGGCGTCACCGGCTCGCCGACCTCCTCAGTGTCGCCGACCCGATCCGTGGTCTCGATGGAGCCGGCGGCGGCTCCGACGCCGACCAGCGATTGCTGCTCCTCGCCCAGGTCGACGACGGTCTCCACCTGCCAGTCGACCCCGAGTTTGTCTCGCAGTGCCGCCCGGATGATCTCGGTGTTCATCTCCTCGGACAACCGGCGCATCAGTCCCGAGGAGTTGATGCCCAGCTTGAGCACCGAGCCTTCGACGGCAAGAACGTTCGCGGACATCAGCAGGGCCGCTGTGGTCCGCTTTCGTTCCTTGATCGCCTCGAGCAGGTCCGGCCAGAGTCGACGCAGATCAACGACCGTCAGTCCGCCGGTCGGGGTAGCTGGCGGTACGGGATCGGGCGTGGGATCGGAAGCCTTTGCCACTGGCTCGGCGGCCGGCGGGGCGACAACGGATGGTTGCACCGGGGTCGGCGCGGCAGGTTTCCTGGCCGGGATGTCGGCTGGTGCTGAGGCGGAGGCGGAGGCATCCGGTGGGGCTGCGTCGGAGATCTGCATCCGTCGCTCGAGTCGCTCGAGTCGCTGCAGGGTGGCCGAGGAGTCATCGCTGGCTGACGGCAGCAGCATTCGCGCGCACACGAGTTCCAGCAACAGCCTGGGGGCCGTCGTTCCCCGCATCTCAGTAAGTCCATTGTGGACAATGTCCGCGAGCCGAGACAGTGTCGCGGTACCGAGACGGGCTGCCTGATCGGCCATGACCGTGAGCTGGTCACCCGGCAGGTCGAGGATTCCCTTGTCGGCAGCGTCGGGAACCGCGTCGATGATCACCAGGTCGCGAAGGCGGTCGAGGAGGTCGGCGGTGAAGCGACGCGGGTCATGCCCTGCCTCACTGACTCGCTCCACTGCACCGAACACGCCGCTGGCATCTGCTGCGGCGAGCGCGTCGATGGTCTCGTCGAGGAGCGCCCCGTCTGTGACCCCGAGCAGACCCACCGCGCGGCGGTAGGTGACGCCGTCCTCGCCGGCACCGGCCAGCAGTTGATCCAGGATCGACAGGGCATCCCGCGCCGACCCGCCACCGGCCCGTACGACGAGTGGGAAGACCGAGTCGTCGACGGTGGCCTTCTCCTCCGCGCAGATGCGCACGAGCAGGCCGCGCAGCACGGACGGCGCCATCAGCCGGAACGGGTAGTGATGGGTGCGCGACCGGATCGTGGGCAGCACCTTCTCCGGTTCGGTTGTGGCGAAGACGAAAACCAGGAAATCCGGCGGTTCCTCGACGAGCTTGAGCAGTGCGTTGAAGCCTTGCGTGGTGACCATGTGCGCTTCGTCGATGATGTAGATCTTGTAGCGGCTGACCATCGGGGCGTAGAAGGCTCGCTCGCGCAGCGCCCGCGCGTCGTCCACCAGGCCGTGGCTGGCCGCATCGATCTCGATCACGTCGGGCGTTCCGGCGCCATCCGCGGCCAGACCGACGCAGGAGTCGCAGACTCCGCAGGGTGTCGAGGTGGGGCCTTGAACGCAGTTCAGTGAGCGGGCCAGGATCCGGGCGCTCGAGGTCTTCCCGCAGCCGCGCGGACCGGAGAACAGATACGCGTGGTTGATCCGTCCGTTGTCCACGGCCTGGGTTAGCGGCTCGGTCACATGATCTTGGCCGACGACCTCCGCGAAGGTGGCTGGTCGGTACTTGCGATACAGCGCCACAGCCACGCACGCGAGCGTACTGGCCGCAGCCGACACCCCGCGTTTGGTATTTGTGAGTGAGCATCGACCGAGCGGCAGCGAGGGAGGAGCGGAGCGAACGCAAAGCGCCCGGAGGGCGCGTACGCGCGGAGCGCGTCATGAATCAGCAAGGACCCCTCGTACACCCGACAGAGCCCGCTTATCCTTGCTGCCTTCCGGCCCTGGGGAGGTTCACAGGGTGACGCCGTACGAGGGGTCGTCTGGATTCTAGCCAGGTCCGGAAGGTGCGGGCTTGTACGCTCGCCCCTGGCCGGCCCCGAGTGCGCGGCGCCGGACCTGGAGGATTCGCCTAGTGGCCTATGGCGCTCGCTTGGAAAGCGGGTTGGGGGCAACCCCTCGAGAGTTCGAATCTCTCATCCTCCGCGCCATGACCCCAGACAGCGACGATTGACGGTGGACCTCGCGGAACACTTCCAACGTTGGGGGGAGCAGGGAATCCATCGGCTGCCGACGTATGGCCGGATCTCACTGGGCATCGCCGCCGACCCCGAGGTTCGCGATCTGATGCTCGAGGCCCCGGCCGAACAACGGCAACCCGTCCTGATCTTCGCCGTGGTCCATGATCTGCTGCTCAGCGGGACCGATCATCGTCTGGCTCAGTGGTATCCGACCGTGGGCGGACACGGCAACCCGACGGGCGATCCGTACCCGGATTTCCGGGACTTCGTACTCGAACGGCGGGCACTGGTGGTTGACCTGCTCGCGACCCGCAGCACCCAGACGAACGAGATCGGCCGCTGCTCGGTCATGCGGCCGGCGTGGGCGCAGGTCGCCGAGGAGGTCCAGAGTCCGCTCGGTCTGATCGAACTCGGCGCCTCGGCGGGACTGAACCTGCTGTTGGACCGTTGGGCGTACTCGTACTCCCCGGACGGGCCTCGGTACGGGGACGCGTCACGCGAGGTGCTGGTCGAGGCGCAGTCGCGCGGAGCCCCGGTGCCCCCGCTCGGTCCGCTCCAACTCGCATCCCGGATCGGCATCGACCTGCACCCCATTGACGTTCATGACGACGAGGCAGTGCAGTGGCTGCTGGCTTGTGTCTGGCCGGAGCAGTTGTCACGGTTCCAGCGGTTGAAGGCAGCGATCGACGTGGCACGGACCCAGCAGCCCCAGGTGATCGCCGGCGACATCGTCGAGTCGCTGCCCGCAACCGCGGCCGACGTACCGGCCGATCAGCACCTCGCCGTACAGAACTCGTGGGTGCTGAACTATCTTCCCGCGCATGCGCGGCAGCGCTTGACCGAGGAGCTGTCCGACATCGGAACCGCGCGCGACCTGTCCTGGCTGAGCGTCGAGAACCCGGAGTCCACGCCGGACCTGGACTACCCGCCCAGACCAGACGGGGTCGAGGAGCCGGCAGACAGCGGCGCGACTGTCGCGGTGCTCACAACGTGGCGATCCGGTCGGCGGACTGTCCGTCGGCTGGCCGACTGCCATCCGCACGGAACCTGGCTCCGCTGGTGGTGAGGCAGCCGGCAGATCGCTGCCCGGACGGCGGCTCTAGGATTTCCTCATGAGCCGCGCGGTCACTGTCGCCACCAGGGACCTCGAGTCCGCCCTTGCCTATCTGGAGGGGTTGAGCCTGATCCTGCAGACGTTGGACACCGAACGGCGCGGCCGGGACGGAACCGACCCATTGGTAGACGAACTCCAGAAGTTGGAAAACGCCCTCTACGAGTGGTCCCCGCTGCCCCACCAAGCCAGCTCAGGACAGGGTTGGGCCATCGTCGATCACAACCTGGCCGCCCTAAGGCAGCGCTTGGCCGAGCGGCGCGAGGAAACCTAGACCTCGGAGTCGCCGGCGTAGGCCGAAAATGCGTGGCGGTGGCGGTGGGATTTGAACCCACGGAGGGGGTAAACCCTCACACGCTTTCGAGGCGTGCTCCTTAGGCCGCTCGGACACGCCACCGTCGGTGAGACTACCCACTCACTTCCATCACGAGTCTGCACGGTGCCCGGCGAAGAAGGCCTCCAGCAGCCGCGTGGACTCCGCGGCGCGCAGTCCGCCGAGAACTTCGGGTCGGTGGTTGAGCCGGCGGTCACGCACCACGTCCCACAGCGAGCCGACCGCGCCTGCCTTGGGATCGCTGGCGCCGTACACGATCCGGCTGACGCGGGAGGCAACAGCGGCGCCGGCACACATCGTGCAGGGTTCGAGGGTGACCACGAGTGTGGCGCCGGTCAGGCGCCACGATCGGCTGTTCTCGGCGGCCGCCCGTAGGGCGAGGACCTCGGCGTGCGCGGTCGGGTCACCGCGGAGTTCACGTTCGTTGGCCGCGCAGGACAGCATGGCATTGTCCGCGTCGAGCACCACAGCACCGACGGGTACATCGCCCCAGGAGGGTGCCGTTGCCGCGATCTCGAGGGCGGTCAGCATGGCTGGCTCGTACGCCGAATGGAGCGCCATTACCGGGGCAGGGTGTCCAATGCCTGCGCGAACTCCTCGGCGAAGCCGAGCCGGCGGGCGATGAGACCCAACATCTCGTCGGCATAGAGGTCGAGATCGTCCAGGATCATCTGCAGTTCACCGGCCGGCAGGCCGAGGTCCTCCAGAATGCCGAGGTCGCCGATCGGCCACAGCTCGTCGGCGCTCTCCTCGTCGACATCCTCATCCAGGCGCTGCGCGACGTCGGTCGCGAAGTCCCAGTCGAGGGCCGCGGTGGCATCGGAGAGCAGCAGCCGGACGTCGTCTCCACCGGCGGTTGCCCGGATCACGACGAAGAACTCGTCGCTGATGTTCACCAGGCCCAGCGCGCCCCCGTCGCCAGGCTGCTGCCGGGTCGCCCGGATGCAACTCTCCAAGTTCTCGAGCACGGCAGGCGGGAGGACCCCACATCGCCAGACCCCGGCCTCACGACTTGCGGTGATCGCGAAACCGTCCACGGCGTCGTCCTCGGCGACTGCCATGACCACCCTTTCCACGACGTCGATCGGGGCACTTCCGCCGTACCCCGCCTCCGGGCACGGTAGTGCCTACGGCGCCGCGAGCGAGAGTGGCTGGTCTAGTCTGGGGACAGGTCGAAGTCTTCGCGCCCGCACCAGCGGGTCCCTGGCGACCGCGTCCCAGACTTGTCGACGAGTGGCGTTGCGCCCGCTCGCAGGAGGACCGCAAACACGTATGAGCACGAGCGTCCAGGAACCAGCCTTGCCCCCGGCAGCAGCCCCCGAGAGCCCACCGCCTGCCTCCGACGATCAGACGTACCGGCGAATCGTCGCCCGGGTGGTCTTCCCCGAGGATCGGGATCTGGACACGCTTCCGCTGTACGTGGACTTCGCTCCCTACCTGGGTGTTGATCCAGCCACCCGGATCGACCCAGGGGCTCCGAAGAAGACCGATCTCGCCGCCACAGCGACGCCGGTGACCATTTCGCCGGCACACTCCGAATACATCCGAAGCCGGCGCAGCTTCGCGCTGCCGCCCGGCGAACGGGTGTCCTTCGGTTCCTACTTCAACGCCTTTCCGGCCGCCTACTGGCGTAGGTGGACCGACGTGACCGAGGTACGCCTCACCGTCCGGGCGAGCGGTGCACCGACGGTCATCGTGTATCGGTCGAACTCCCACGGCGCCACCGAACGGATGACATCGACTGTCCTCAACGATGGCGAGTTGACGATCGACCTGTCCCTGGCTCCGTTCGGGGACGGCGGTTGGTACTGGTTCGATCTCGCCGCCGGCACCGAGGCTGCCGTGTTGGAAGAGGCTGATTGGTCTGTCGAGGAGTCCAACGGCGACGAGGGATCGGCCACCATCGCGATCACGACGTACAACCGTCCTGACTACTGCGTCGGGCAACTGGAGACTCTCAGCAGAGCTCCCGGCACGGTCGACCTGCTCGACGAGATCGTCATCATCGATCAGGGAACGCAGAAGGTCGTCGACCAGCCGAACTTCCAGGATCTTTCAGAACAACTCGACGGCCGGGTCCGGGTCATCGACCAGGCCAACCTCGGTGGCTCCGGCGGGTTCGCTCGCGGGATGACCGAGACTCTGCGCGCCGGTCGCAGCCGCTACGTCCTGCTTCTCGATGACGATGTCGTCCTGGAGCCGGAGGGAATCGCGCGAGGCATCGCCTTCGCTGACCTCTGCCGTACGCCGACGATCGTCGGCGGCCACATGTTCAACATGTACGAGCGTTCGGTACTGCATTCCTGGGCCGAGGCCGTCAACGAATGGCTGTTCTTCTGGGGGCCGGTCGCCGGAACCCAGCAGGCCCACAACTTCGCCCGCAGCAATCTCCGGCGGACCGCCTGGTTGCACAAGCGCTTCGACGTCGCCTACAACGGCTGGTGGATGTGTCTGATCCCGGTCGAGGTCATCCGCGAGATCGGAGTGAGTCTTCCGCTGTTCATCAAATGGGACGACGCCGAATTCGGTTTGCGGGCAGGCAAGGCCGGCTTCCCGACCGTGACGTTCCCCGGCGCAGCTGTCTGGCACATTCCGTGGATCGAGAAGGACGACACGGTCGACTGGCAGGCCTATTACCACCAGCGCAACCGCTGGGTCGTCGCACTACTGCACACCCCGTACCCGAGGGGAGGGAACCTCATCTCATGGAGCCTGCGCGGCGATCTCCGGCAGTTGCTCGCCTTGCAGTACTCCGCTGTGGAACTGCGGCTGCAGGGGCTCGAGGACGTCCTGGACGGTCCCGAACGGCTGCACTCCGACCTGCCCACCAGTCTGGCCAAGGTCCGCGCCACCCGGGCAAAATTTGCCGATGCCCGCGTGAAGGGCGAGGTCGATGCCTTCCCAGAGCCGCGCAGAGTGCGCCCGCCCAAGCGTGGCAAGGCACCGCGCTCGCCGCAGAACATGGTCCAGAGCGCGATCGTCGCGGCCATGGGTTCACTGCGGCAGTTCCGCGACATCCGGGAGAGTTCGCGGGTCCAGCCCGAGGCTTCGGTGGCGGCGATGGACAGCAAATGGTGGATGCTCTCGCGTTACGACTCGGCCCTGGTCACGACGGCTGATGGCACCGCAGCGTCCTGGTACCAGCGTGATCCCGAACGCTTCAAGTCCATGCTGCGACGCTCGATCACGTTGCACCAGCGCGCCGGGCGCGAGTGGTCGTCGCTGGCCGAGCGGTACAAGCAAGCCCTACCCGAACTCACCTCACCCGAGACTTGGGACGAGAACTTCAAGCACGAATAGTCGCCGCATCAACGCTTGCGGAGCAGGGTCAAGCCGTCAGCAATCGGGAGAAGAACTGTCTCCCAACGAGAGTCAGCGATGAGCTCGTCGTTCAATGCGATGATCGCCTCGTCGTCGGCGCTGGTGTCCGAGCCACCCAGGACCCGGCCTCCGCGCAACGTGTTGTCCAGGAGCACCAGCCCGTTGGTCTGCATCCGGGGGTACAGCGCTGCAACGTAGCCGGCGTACCCGGTCTTGTCCGCATCGACGAACGCGAAGTCATACGTCGCTTCCTCCGGCAGCTCGGCGAGGGTCTGTGCCGCCGGCCCGATCCGCAGTTCGATGCGGTCCGAGACCCCCGCCCGCTCCCAGTAGCGGCGACCGACTGCGGTCCACTCAGCATTGATGTCACAGCACAGCAGCGCCCCGTCCTCGGGCAGTGCTCGGGCTACGGCCAGGGCCGACAGCCCGGTGAAGGTCCCGATCTCTATCGCGCTGCGGGCGTTGACCGATCGGGCGAGCAGGATCATGAAGGCTGCCTGATCCGGACCGATCTGCAAGTTCACCTCGGCCATCGTGGCGGTCTCGGCGATCAGTGCCGCCATCACGTCGTCGGGTGGTTCGGTGTGAGCCATGACGTAGTCGGACATGGCGGGACTGATGAGCGAGGACCTCGGTGTCATAGCGTCTGATCATGGCCCTGCCCGATGACCTCCCGCACGCGCTGTCGGAGTACCTGCGAAAAGACCCGCTGGCCGTGCATCTGGGCATCGTGGTCGAGGAGATCAGGGTCGGGTACGCGCGGGCGCGGATGGCCGTACGCGCGGAGACCCTCAACGCTCATGGCGTCGCGCACGGCGGGGCCACCATGGCACTTGCCGACACCGTCTTCGCCGCTGCTTCCAACAGCCATGGCACCCAGGCCCTGGCCGTTGACCTGCATACCGAGTTCCTCTCGGCCGGAACGCTCGGAGACGTGCTGGTGTCCGAGGCCGAGGAGATCAGCCTCACTCGGCGGATGGCGGTCTATCGCGTCAGCGTGATCGCCGAGTCCGATGGTCGTCGCGTGGCCGAGGTCCTCGCCCGGGTCTACCGCCGTGACGACCTCCTGGTTGCGCCATGACCAGGATCGGGATCATCGGGCTCGGTCTGATCGGCGGATCCCTAGCGCTGGCCGCCCGCCGGGCAGGCCACGACGTCACGGCGTGGGACGCCGACGCGGCCACGCGCGAGGAAGCAGCCCGAGGGGGGGTCGCCGTGCTCGCGGACCTCTCCGGTGCTGAGTTGATCGTCCTTGCCGTACCCATGCCGGACTTGACCGATGCCCTGGCGTCGACGTTGGCCGCCGTAGGAATCTCTGACTCCGCGACGATCACAGATGTCGGTTCACTGAAGCAGCCGGTAGTCGATGCGATGCGCGCAGCCGGGGTGGCCGAGCGCTACGTACCGGGGCACCCGATGGCCGGCACCGAACACAGCGGGTTCGGCGCCGCTAGCCCCGATCTGTTCGTGGGGAGACGATGGGCGCTGTGCCTGGACAGTGACCACACGGACGTGGCCCGCTGGTTGCAGGTGGCAGCAGTCATCACAAGCCTTGGTGCCCACGTTCTTCCGCTGCTGCCATCCGAGCACGACAGCGCCATGGCGATGGTCAGCGGCCTGCCCCACCTCCTTGCCCTGGCCCTGGCGTCGTCGGCGCGAGATTCCGGTGCACTCGTCTGGGCGCTGGCGGCCGGCAGCTTCGCCGACCTCACCAGAGTTGCCGCGAGCA
>Ga0136617_10004851_pt1 | contig 12056 bp, 13 predicted proteins | sample AntDrymUQ3222106_2_FD_129672 | JGI IMG/M metagenome (GOLD analysis project Ga0136617, IMG submission 129672) | Polar desert sand microbial communities from Dry Valleys, Antarctica - metaG UQ322 (21.06) | ecosystem: Environmental > Terrestrial > Soil > Desert | place: Antarctica: Dry Valley...
CCCGGCCCGCATCGAGCGCCAGCTCACCCGAGCCGCCCGCTCGGTGATGTGAACTGCTCGAGGGATAGCGGACGTACCCTGCCGGCGTGGGAGACGAGCTGAACGGTCGGGTCGCGGTGGTTACCGGCGGCGGGCGGGGCATTGGGCGGGGCGTCGCCCTGGCCCTGGCCCGGGCCGGGGCCGGTGTGGCCGTCGGCTACCGCCGACACCGCGATCAGGCCGAACAGACCGTGGCCGACATCGAGGTCGAGGGCCGCCGGGCGTTGGCCGTACAGGCGTCGGTCGAGGACCGCGTCGAGGTCGAGGCCATGGTGGCCGAGGTCGTCGAGACCCTTGGCCCACCGAGCATCCTCGTGGCCAGCGCGGGCATCGCCAGCCGCTACCAACCCGTCGCGGACGTCGACCCGGCCCACTTCGAGAAGGTCGTGAAGGTCCACGCCTTCGGCCCCTTCCACTGCGCGGCGGCGGCCCTGCCCTCCATGCGGACATGTGAGCGAGGCGACATCGTGTTCGTCTCCAGCGTCGCCACCCGCGACCACATGGCCAACGGCTCGCCCTACAACGTGGGCAAGGCGGCCATGGAGGAGCTGGCCTACACCCTGGCCAAGGAGGAGATCGGCCACGGCATCCGGGTCAACGTGGTCGCTCCCGGGCTGGTCGTCTCGGACATGGGCCAACGCCTGGTGCGCTCCATGGGAGGCACCGACGACATGACCGAGCTCGACGACGCCTTCCCGTTCGGCCACGTCTGTCGCCCCGAGGAGGTCGGTGCCCTCGTCGCCGCCCTGTGCGGCCCGGCCGGCGCCTACGTCACCGGCCAACGCATCGAGGTCGACGGCGGCGGCTTCCCGGCCGGCCTGCTCCAGCCCCGCTGACCGACCCAGGCTGAGGGCGGCGGTCACCGGGCGAGGAGAAGTCCCCGCGCGTACGCAGCCTGACCGGCATGCTGGATGTCGTCTTCGGCCACGCTCACCAACCGCACCCCCAACGTGACCGGCGGGTCCCATCCCTCGTCCACCACTCGGTCGAGGTCGTCGGCGGAAAGGCCTCGCACGTAGGCGACCGTGCGGTCGTGGACGGCGCCGTAGTAGCCGGTCAGGGCTTCGGGTCCGTCGGGCCGGACCCCAGCCACGGCGACCTCGTCGTGGCCGTAGCCGGTGTCGGCGGGATCGGGATCGGGACCGAGACCGAACCGGGCGGCCCAACCGCCGGCCACCCAGATCTGGTCCTCCTCGACCAGATCGGCCACATGGCTGTCCTGGACCCTGGCCAGGTGCCACACCAGCCAGCCGACGGTGTTGGCCCCCGGTGCTGGTGCGGTGGCTAGCTGGTCGGCGTCGAGGTCGGCGACGGCCCCCTCGACCAGGTCCGGCAGCCGACCGAAGAGCTCGACGAACGTGTCGCCGGTGTGCATGGGGACCTCCAGGGTGTCAGGCGATCGCGGGAGCGGGAGCGGGGAGCTCAGGCTCGCACGGCGGCGATCAGGCGACGGGCGTTTCCACCGGTGATGGCGGCAACGGCACCGGCCGAGAGCCCGGCCGAGTGCACCGCCGCGAGCCCGGTCCCGGCGGGGATCACGGTGTTGGGAGCATCGGAGCCGAAGAGCAGCCGGTCGTGGAGGGCCTCCATGCGGGCGATGTCGATGGGTACGGGGTCGGCGACCACCGGCGTCAGGTCGGCGTGCAGAGAGCCGTGTCGGCCGAGGGCGTCGAGCGCAGCGGTCGAGTTCGGATGGGCGCAGTGGGCGATGACGATCGGCGCCTGTGGGTGCCGAAGGGCCATCGTCTCGACCGGGGCCAGCTCGTCGGCTTCGGTCCGGCCCGATCCGGCGTGGCCGACGTGGACCACCACCGGCAGCCGGACCGCCTCGACGAAGCGCCACACGGCGTCGAGGCGCGGGTCGTCGGCCCGGTGGCCACCCACGCTGCAGTGCAGCTTCAGGACCCGGGCGCCCCCAACCTCGACGGAGTGGCGGACGATGCGCTCCGGCGAATCGTCGCCCGGGTGGACCGTGGCCCCGGCGATCACCTTCACCGCCGTCACGCCCGAAGCGGTGGCCGCCGACGCCTCGTTGAGGCCGGTGGCGATGCCCGGCTTGTGGGTGTAGGGCAGAGTCCAGACCTCGTCGATGCCCTCGGCAGCAAGCTGCTCGCAGATGAGGTCGTGGTCGACGGGGTAGGCGAGGCGGCCCTTCCAGCCCAGATCGAAGTAGGCCCGCACCTTCTCGCCCAGCCTTCCCGGGAGCAGGTGGACGTGGGAGTCGACCACGGGGGCTGGCGCGGTCACATTGACAGGTGCCGCGGAGCGGCGAACGGCGACGAGGCCGGGCCTATTCGCCCTTCTTGGTCGCAACGAGGTCGACGAGGCCGCCGACGGTCTCCAGGTCGTAGACCTCGTGGTCCTCGATGGCCACCTCGAACTGGCGCTCGAGGGTGGACGCGATCTCGATGACGTCGATCGAGTCGGCGTCGAGGGTCTCACTCAGCTTGGCGTCGAGTGTGACGTCCTGGGCATCGCAGTCGAGCACCTCGACCGCGGCCTCACGCACCGCGGTGAGGATGTCGGAGCGCAGATCATCGGACAAGAGGAGCCTCCTGGGCCGCCCGGACGAGCCCGCACCCTACCCGCCGCCCGCAACCTCAGATCTGGAAGTACACGAACGGGACGGGAGCCTGGCCGCTGAACACGATGATGAGCACCACCATGGTGGAGTAGGCCACCGCCCGACCGAGGGTCATGGGGTCGGACTTGCCCTCGTTGCGCTCGATCTCCGCCTCGCGCCGGTCAAGCAGGATCAGCGCACCCACGGCGTAGACGAAGAGGATCATGAGGTTCTGGTCCACGGGCGCGAAGCGAGGCCAGGCCAGCTGCCCGTAGAGGCGCACGCTCGCGCCCACCGACCCGGTGCGGACCCAAGCGTGCTGAACCGCGACCAGGATGAAGACGTAGACGGGGGCCACGATCGGCCACCACGACGGGAGCCGACTGAACTGGGCGGCGGTGACGCGCTCCTCGGCCCGGTCGCGCCGACCGATGAGCCCGATCGAAGCCCGGCCGTGGTCGATGCCGAGCGGGGTGCCAGCCGGTCCGCCCAGGTCGGCGGAGGGCACCGGGATCGGATCGGTCTCGCCTTCGTCGGCGTCGGCGCCACGCCCGGCTGCGTCTTCGCGTCGACGGCTGCGCTCGGCCCGTCGAGCGGCGCGCCGTCGGGCATCGGCGCGCTGGGAGACCCACAGCTCGAGCGAGAGCACCCCACCCATGACGAAGCCCCAGGTCAACCACACCAGCCCGTCGTCATGCCAGAGCCCCGACAGGGCGAACACCAGGCACAGACACACCGCGCTCCACGCCCAGCCCCGGTGTCGTCCCCGCAGCGGACGGTAGAGGTAGTCACGGAACCAGGCCATGAGCGTCATGTGGTCGCGACGCCAGAAGTCACGGAAGTTGCGCGACCGGGTGAGCGGTTGGCGGAAGTTGTACGGCAGCTCGATCCCGAGCAGCTTCGAGCTGCCCCGGGCGATGTTCGAGTAGCCGGCGAAGTCGAGGGTGAACTGGATCACCCCGGCCAGGGTCCCGACCCACAGGTTGACCCAGCCCGGTCCCGACGGTCCGGAGCCGTCGCCGAACTGGGAGAACACCTGGGCCGTGGCGGGCGACAGGGCGTCGGCCACCGCGACCTTCTGGAAGAGGCCGATGAAGATGAGCTCGAGGCCCTCGCGCATCTGCTCGGGCTTGGTCCGCATCGGCAGGTTGACGATCTGCGGCAGCATCCGCTTGGCCCGGATGATCGGCCCGGCCAGCAGGTGCGGGAAGTAGGAGATGAAGACCATGAAGTCGACCAGCGACGGGGTGGGTTCGATCTCGCGGCGGTAGACATCGATCGTGTAGCTGAGGGTGGAGAACGTGTAGAAGCTGATGCCCACCGGCAACACGACGACGAGGGCGACCTGGGGGTCGGAGAAGCCGATGGTGTCGAGGACGCGCTCGACGGGGCCCCGGAACCAGTCGAAGTACTTGAAGAAGGCGAGGGTCAGGAGGTTGCTTCCCACGCTGACGGTGAGCAGCAGTCGGCGGAAGCGCTGGTCCTGAGAGGCGCCCATGGCCCGGGCCACCGAGAAGTCGATGACGGTGGTGGCCAGCAAGATGGCCACGAAGCGGACGTCGACCCAGGCGTAGAAGACGTAGGACCCGCCGAGCAGCAGCAGCTTGCGCCCGGTGCGGGGCATGGCCCAGTAGCCGAACACCACGAGCGCCAGGAACGCGGCGTACTCGAAGGAGTTGAACGACACGGCCGAACCCTAGAGCCAGGGCCACAACCGGCCCAGGCCGGCTCCGAGCCTCCGTCGTCGGACCGGTACCCTCGCCGTCGTGCCTCGCCGCGTCGCCCCCGGTGGGTGGCCGGAGGGGACTGCCGCTCTCGTTACCGGTGCATCGGGGAGCCTCGGTGCGGTGGCCGCCCGCACCCTCGCCGGCCGGGGCCTGCCGGTGGCCCTGCACGCCCACACCCAGCCCGTCCGGGCCGGGGCCCTCGCCGAGGGACTTGACGTCCCAACCGTCGTCGTCGCCGGTGATCTGGGGGGTGCTGCAGCGGCGGAGGATGTGGTGGCGGCTGCATCCGAGGCGCTGGGTCCGATCGGCGTGCTCGTGCACTGCGCGGCAGTGAGGAGCGACGGCCTCGTCATCGGTCAGGACCCGGCCACGTGGGCCGAGACCGTGCGGGTCAACCTGCTGGGCACGTTCAACATCGACCGTGCTGTGCTGGGTGGCGGCGAGGGTGGGGGCATGGTGAAGGCCCGTTGGGGCCGCATCGTCAACGTGACCACGCCGGTCGCCCGCTTCGGCAACGCCGGCCAGAGCGCCTACGCGGCGTCGAAGGCCGGGGTCGAGGCTCTCACCCGGACCCTGGCCCAGGAGGTAGGGCGCCGTGGGATCACCGTGAACGCCCTCTCGCCGGGCTTCGTGGCCACGGCGATGACCGAGGGCGTCTCCGACGCCGCTCGCGACCGGCTCATGGACCGCACCGCGTTGGGCCGCCCCGCCACGGCGGAGGAGATGGGCCCGGCCATCTGCTTCCTGCTCGATGCCTCCTACGTCACCGGTCAGGTCCTCGCCGTCGACGGCGGCATGACACCGTGACTTGGGTCCGTTCGATGAAGGACCTCACGGCTTGCGTTGTGGTTCGCACCGGTGCGGAGGATGCCACCGCGCTGGCGGAGGCGACCGGGCTGGCCGAGCCCTCGGTCGCGTCCGTCTGCCGACCGTTGGTGATCGGCCTGTTGAGCGTCATCGATGACCCTGCGGTCGGTGTCGTCGCCGGATCTCCACGCCATGCCCACGTCCGGGTCGAGCTGCTCGCCCCGGCACCGCTCGATGTCGACCTGCAGGTCACTGCCAGCCTGCGCCGAGCAGCTCGCCTCGGCGCCGCCGATGGCCTGTGGATCGACGTCGATGTCGACGGGCCGGGAGGCGGCGTCCTGCGATCGCGCCACGTGGTTGCCGCTGACCTGAACCGACGGCCGCAGCAGCGCGGTTCCCTCCCCAAGCAGCATCGGCGGCCGCCCGGCGCCGAGGCGGCCGGCTCGTTCAGCGTGACCCGGGCCGTGCTGGCCGCCTATCGCCAGGCGGCGGCGGACACCTCGCCGGCGCACCAGTCCGGGCGTGGCGCCGACAACGACGACGACGACAACGACGAGGGCGACACAGGGCTTATCGTCCCCGGGCTGCTCTCCCTGTTGGGTTCGGTTGCGGTGCTCCCCGGCTCGGTGACGGTGCCGACGGAGCTGCGCGCCCGGTTCCTGCGGCCGCTCCCCGTCGGCGCAGCCGCCGAAGTGGCGTTCGCCCCCAACCGAGGTGAACGGGCCTGGACGGTCACCGCCGGCGACCCGGCACGCACCGTCCTGGCGGCCACCGCCACCGATCTCGCCAAGGCACGGACCCGGGGCTGACCGGGCCAGCGGACGATCCTCGCCCGGCGAGGTCGCGCTCACTCGGCGCCACCGCACCGGGACCAGGGACGGGGCGTCGGTAGGATCGCCCGTCGTGAGCGTGGAGGAGGGTGCCCGGGTGCCCGACGTGGTCGGGTCGATCGAGACCGTGCTCGACGACCTCGAGGCTCAAGGTGTCGCCCTCCTCGCAGGGGCCTGCGGCGCCGATCGTTCCGCTCGCCTGCGCAAGGCCCTGGCGGGCGTGGCCGCCGACGAGCGAGAGGCGGGGACGGCCACGACCTACCACCGGGGCTCATGCCAGCGGGTCTACCGCCTGCCTGCCCTCGACCCGGAGTTCATGGCCGCGGCGGCTGATCCGACGGTCCTCGACGTGTGCCGTCGGATGCTGGGCCCCGACGTGCTGCTCTCGAACCTGAGCGCCAACATCGTCGGGGCCGGCGGGCGTCACATGGCCATCCACGCCGACCAGGGGTTCCTGCCCCCGCCCTGGACCGACCCGTGGGGCGTGCAGGTCATGTGGGCCCTCGACGACTTCGTCGAGGAGCGAGGCGCCACGCGGGTGGTGCCCGGCAGCCATCTGGCCGGCGGGCCGCCCGAGCGGGCCGTGCCCGCTGGTGACAGCGCCCCAGTGCTGTGCCCGGCCGGGACTTTGATCTTCATCGACGGCCGAACCTGGCATGGCACGGGCGCCCACACCGGCGCCGACACACCGCCCGAGGGCCGCCGCCACGCCCTGCTCGGCTTCTACACCAAGCCCTGGCTGCGCACCCAGGAGGCCTGGCCCACCAGCCTGCCGGCCGAGGCGTTGGGCGGCGACGCCGAGCTGGCCCGGCTGTTCGGCATCCTCCCCTGGGAGCACCTGGGCCTGGTCGAGGGCCACCCCGCCCCGCTGGGGCCATGACCGTCGACAGCCCGACTGCGCCCCCCGAGTCCCGCCCACAGCGAGCCCGCCCGTCGGATCGCACCGGGCGACGCCCGGTACGGCTTAGCGGTCGGGTCCGTGACTTCGCCCGCCGCCGGATCTCGCTGACCGCCGCTGCGGTCGCCGCCGTCGTGCTGCTGCTCGCCGTGGAGGTCGGCGTGCGCGCCGTCGAGGACTGGCTCCCGCTCAGCCAGGCCGGCGACGCCGCCGAGGTCGAGCTCAAGTGGGATCAGATCCGCGCCCTCGAGGACGCCGGCGAGCGCACCGACGTGGTGTTCTTCGGCAACTCGGCCATGGACGCGGCCATCGATCCCGCGGTGTGGGCCGACGAGTCGGCCGCCTATCCCCTCGTCTTCAACGCCTCGCTGCTCGGCCAGCCGTTCGACTCGATGCGGCGCTGGGGATCCGAGTTCGTCCTGCCCCACTCCGACCCGGCCCTGGTCGTCGTCGGCGTCACGCCGTTCGACGTGCCCCAGATCGACATCCTCAACACCAGTCGGGCCTTGGTCAACAAGCTCTTCGAGGACGCCATGGACCGCTTGGAGGATGGGCCGCTGGCCCGCGCCGATCGGCGCCTGCGGGACCAGTCAGCCATCGTGCGCAACCGGGCGTCGTTCCGGTCGCCCATCCAGCTCGTCCGAGCCGGGGGTGACCGCCTATCGGGCGAGGAGAAGCCCAAGCAGGACAGCCTGCAGCCCGTGCTGCTCCAGACCGGAGAGGTCGTCGCCCGCACGGCTGAGGTGTGGGAGCGCGACCTGATCCAGCCCCGTGGCGGGGTGGCCAACTACTGGGGCTACGCCGAGCCGGCGCCGCTCGGCTTCAGCTTCGAGTCGGCGGTGCAGCGCGAGATCTTCCGGTCGTCGCGCACGACCCGGACGCAGATGACCGGGTTCGAGGCCATGGCCGACGAGGACGGAACCGACGTGCTGTTCGTCATCCCCCCGGCCCTCCCCGAGGCCTACACCCCCTTCACCGGCAGCGTGAGCGCCACCGAGGCGGCCGAACGCCATGTCCGCCGGGTGGCCGCCGACCTCGGCGTGCCCGTCCTCGACTTCAGCGAGATCGACTACCCACGGGACCACTTCGCCGACCCGGTGCATCTCAACAAGCGTGGCAGCGAGGTCTTCTCCCGGGATCTGGCCCGAGCCCTCGACGACCTGTGAACGCTGCGACCCGTGAGCAGGCTGACGACCCCGCCACAAGCCGGGGCCGGGCCCTTCGGGCTGGCCTCGCCACCGTGGCGGTCTTCCTGCTCGTGGCGTCGGTGGTCGTCGCCCTGCTGCTCAGCCAGTTCGGAACGGTCCGAAGCGGAGACCGCCCCCTGCGGACCATCGACGAGCCCGTCGGGGCGACGACCGACGGCGGGCTGGGCGAGTCGTGGCAGGCGATCCGCGGCCGCTGGTCCACGGCCCCTCAGGGGGCGACGGTCGCCGAGCCCGACGAACGCATCAGCGTCGCGGTGCGACCGGTCGGGGGGGTCGATGGGACGATCGAGGTGACCGGCCCAGCTGAGGTCGAGGGCTGGAGCGTCGTGTACCGCTGGGTGGATCCGGGGACCTACGGCCTCGTGGTGCTCGAGCCCGACGCGGGCGAGATCAGCGTGGTCGCAGTGGTGTCGGACCGGACCCGCCTGCTCGGCACCGCAGCGTTGCCGTCCGCCGACGCGGCTCTCCGAACGGTCGCCGTAGAGCTCGCAGGGCCGGTCGCGCGGGTCCGGGTCGACGGCGAGCTGGTCGTGGCCGGACGCGACGACGACCTCGACGGCACCAGCGCCGGCGTCGCCCTGATCGGCGCTGCGCCGGGCGCACGGTTCGACCGTTTCCGCAGCTCTCCGCCCGAGGACACCCGTTCCCGCACCGTCACCATCGGGGACCGTTGATGGATGACCACCGCCCCGAACCTCGCGTCGTGCTGGTCACCGGAGCCGGACGGGGCATCGGGATGGCCGTGGCCCAGCGGTTCGTCGCCGCCGGAGATCAGGTGGCCGGGACCTTTCGCACCCACCTGCCCCCCGACGGTGTCCTGGCCGTGCAGGCCGACCAGCGTTCGACCGCCGAGGTCGACGCTGCGTTCGACCAGGTCGAGGCCGAGCTGGGTCCCGTCGACGTGCTCGTGGCCGGCGCCGGCATCGGCCCCATCAACATGTTGATGCGGGCCTCCGACGACGACGTGGCCGACGTGATCGACACCAACCTGGTCGGTGCCATCCGCGTGGCTCGCCGGGCCGCCGGCCCGATGGCCCGACGCCGCGGGGGACGCATCGTCTTCATCGGATCGATCTCCTCGGGCTGGGGGGCGAGCGGGGGCTCGCTCTACGCCGCGTCCAAGGCTGGGCTCACCGGCCTGGCTCGGTCGCTCGCTCGCGAGCTGGGCCCCCGTGGCGTCACCGTCAACGTTGTCGCCCCCGGGGCCATCCTCACCGACATGCTCGATGCCGCCGGGTCTCGTCTCCAGGCCGAGGAGATCGGTCGGGCCCCGCTGCGCCGAGCCGGCACCCCCGACGAGGTGGCGGCGGTTGTGCAGTTCCTGGCCTCCGACGAGGCCGCCTACGTGACCGGTGCGGTGCTGCCCGTCGACGGCGGCCTGGGGATGGGACTCTGAGCGACCGTCACCGTCACCCGACCGTGGCAGCCGGGCGCGACCCGGCTCGGTCCGGCCCAAGCCCGGTCGGGGCGCGCGTCGACCCTCCGGTGACGAGTGTGCGCACCGACGGCAGGCCGGCCAAAGCGACCACCCCGACGGCGCCCAGGACGATCATCGCAACGTCGCCGCTGATGCGGAAGCGCTGCAGTGGTTGGCTGGCGGCGGCCACCGTCGTGGCCGCCGCGATCCACCCGAGCAGCGGACTCAGGGGGATCCGCCGGCGCCACAGGACCACGGCGCCGTAGGCGGCCAAGGGGGTCAGGGCCCAGCCGACCACGATCCCACCCTGAGACCGCGGCGTGCCGCGTTGCTCGATGGGGTCATCGAGTCTGACCGTCTCGAAAGGCCGCCAGGCGCCCCAGAACCGAGCCACTCGAGCGAGCACGACGGTCGGGGCCCGGCCCAGGTTGTCGGAGTAGTAGGCCAGGGCGTTTCGCTGGTAGATGCGGCTACTGGCCTCCTCGTTGTCCTGGCCGGGGCGCGACGCCTCCTCCCGATCCTCGCCCAGGCAGTCGATCGAGCGCAGCCCGAGCAATCGCTCGTTGAAGAACGTCTCGTCACACGTCGAGGCCCGGAGGCCGGCTCCGGTGCCGTGGGTGAGCACCGGGCTCCCGAAGCGGGCCCAGTTGAGACCGATCCAGGGCGCGAGGAGCAGGGCAACGGCGCCGACCAATGCGGCCCCCCGTACCGCTCGCGCGCCCAGCGATAGAGAACGGCGACCGAGGATCAAGGGCACGGCGATGAAGGCCACGGTCAGGAGGGCCTCGTTGCGGAGGAGACCGGCGGCGCCGATCGCGGCGCCGAGCCATGCCGCGTTGGCCACCGACGGGCGGGCGTGGAACCGATAGGCCAGCACCGACGTCCCCGCCACCGCCACGGCGAACAGCCCCTCGGGCATGAGGAGGACGTCGTTTATCCAGACCAACGGGTGTAGCGCGGCGATGGTCGCGGCGATGAGTCCGGTGGCGTCGTCGCGCAGTGTCCGACCCAGCAGGAACACGGCGGCCACGCCAGCCGTGCCGAGGATGGCGACGACGTACCGCAGCGCCTCGTAGGAATCGATGCCAGCCCAGACGAACGGCGTCAGGATCACCCCGAACATCGGGGCGTGGAGGGCGGTGTCGACGCTGCGTCCGCCCGGCCCCTGGGTCTGGAACCAGTCGCCGTCGGCGTTGTGCTCGGCATGGGTGAGGTATGTCGCCGAGTCGTTGAACGACACGCACCGCCCCGCCGCCCGCGCCGCGCGGGCATCTCTCAGTCCGTCGACGATCACGCAATCGGTCCCGGCCCAGGCGCCCCCGACGCGAACGGCACCCGCCATGAGCAGGATGAGGACGAGCCCGACGCGAACCGTCAGTCGAGGTCGACCCGTCGGGGGTCGTCTCCGCCGGGCGCGGGCCGGGGCCTGATCCCTGGCGGCGGTGGCGATCTTCTCTCTGCCGGTGGAGGGCGACCCTGGATCGGCAGCGACATCGCTCGTGCCGGTCCTGGCTGTGGTTCGAGCCGCTCGCGGTGGCGGCGACGTCCGCGGCACCGGGTCCTCCGTGACCGGGGCCACTGGTCGGCGCCGGATGGTGCGGCGTTCCTCCTCGGGCCCGTTCACGCAGTCGAACCGTCGAGGCGCGCCGCCCATCGAGAACCCTCGGCGCCCCGGCCGACGAAGCCCACCCCCTCGCCCAGCCCCTCGTCGGGCAGGTCGACCGCGGCGACCTCCTCCTCGTCGACCACCAGGCGGGCGCGCCCCCCATCACTGGCGAGCACGACCCGAGTCCCCGGAGCAATCGAGGCCGTCGCGTCGGCGCGGTCGACGACCTCGCCGTCGACACGAAGCTCCAACACCCACCCGTCGCCGCCGAGAGCGACCAGCGCGCCGACGTAGGTCTCGTCACCGCCGTGGCCCACGACGAGGCCGGCACCGGCGCTGACGGCTTCGACCTCCGCCCCTATCCCCATCTCCCCATCTCCGTTCAGCAGGGCGAACGACGGTTCAGCCTCGGACCCTGGCGGCACGTTCAGCGACCCGTCGACGACGGTCCACCGCCCCTGACTGAGGTCGAGCCCCTCGGCGGTGTCGCCGTCGAAGCCGTCGACCACCGGGGCGGCGCCGGGGTCACCAGAGGCCCCTCCCTCCTCGGCCGGGGCGGTGGTCACAGGGACCGTCGGAGAGCCTCCAGGGGCGACGGTGACCGCCGCCTCCGGCGGGATCCCGGCGACGTCGGGGTCGAGCGGGAACGTGCCGAGAATGGTCGCTGAGTTGCTGACGCCGTCGGGTGCGCGGACCGCGCCCACGACCGAGATGAGCAGGCCGGCCAGTGCGAGTGCGGTCATCAACCCGAGGACGACCACCGGGCCGCGGTAGGGCCCCAGCCCTGGCTCGCCTGGGCCACGATGGGTGCGTGGCTTGCGCGAGCTCGACCGTGGCCCCGCGCTCGCGGTGGCTCGGGTGGGTGCCGCAGCCTGCACCTCGTCAGCCAAGGGACGGATCGACCGCGGCGAGCGGAAGGGTAGGCGGCGAGGCGAAGTGTCCGGCCAGGTTGGCGAGGGTC
>Ga0136617_10004852_pt1 | contig 12055 bp, 14 predicted proteins | sample AntDrymUQ3222106_2_FD_129672 | JGI IMG/M metagenome (GOLD analysis project Ga0136617, IMG submission 129672) | Polar desert sand microbial communities from Dry Valleys, Antarctica - metaG UQ322 (21.06) | ecosystem: Environmental > Terrestrial > Soil > Desert | place: Antarctica: Dry Valley...
GGGCGTCGGGTTTCCCGAGACGCTCGTCCTCTAGCTCCTACTACTAGGCGGCGCGGACCTTCGCGTGCAGCTCCTTCAGGCTGCGGAGGACGTCCGCCTCGTCGTGCCCGAAGTCGTTCAGATGGGCGTGAACGGCCGCCTCGAGCAGGCGGTGCTCCTCGTCGTCCAGGCGCAGCTCGTGCGTGCCGCCGTCCGGCTCGGGATCCTCGCGCCAGCGCGCGACGATGAACTGGGCGTACCAGGCCGGCCAATCGGGATCCGGCTCGCCACGCTCGGCCTCGTAGGCTGCGTGGGCGCTCTCCGCGACGCGAAGCAGGGTTCGCAACCTGTCCTCTGCCAACACTTCCGGTACCTCCTCTACATTCGAAAGATGCCGAACGTCGATTGGGGGATGGGAGCGTTGAGCGCGGCCGAGATTCCGAGCGCGAGCACCCGGCGGGTGTCGCGCGGATCGATGATCCCGTCGTCCCAGAGCCGCGCCGTCGAGTAGTACGGACTACCCTCGGCTTCGTACTTGGCCCGGATCTCGTCGGGATCGGCATCGCCGACGAGCGAGAGCACGGTGGCCGCCTGCTCGCCGCCCATGACCGAGATTCGCGCGTTCGGCCACATCCAGAGCTGCCGCGGCCCGTACGCGCGCCCGCACATGGCGTAGTTGCCCGCGCCGAACGAGCCGCCGGTGACGACGGTGAACTTCGGTACGTCCGCGCATGCGACCGCCATCACGAGCTTCGCTCCGTCGCGCGCGATCCCGCCCTCCTCGTACTCCTTCCCGACCATGAAGCCGGTGATGTTCTGGAGGAAGACGAGCGGAACCCTGCGCTTGCAGGCGAGCTCGATGAAGTGCGCGCCCTTCTGCGCCGACTCTGCGAAGAGCACGCCCTTGTTCGCGAGGATCCCGACGGGATAGCCCTCGATCCGGGCAAAGCCGCAGACGAGCGTCTCGCCGTAGAGCGCCTTGAACTCGGCGAACCGGGAGCCGTCGACGATCCGCGCGATCAACTCGTGGGGATTGAGCTCGTGCTTGAAGTCCTCCGGGATCAGCCCATAGAGCTCGGCGGGGTCGAGCGCCGGCGGCTCGGGCGGAGCGATCTCCCAGGGGGATGTAGGCGTACACCTGTGTAGGTGCCGGACGATCTGGCGTGCGAGCGCGAGCGCGTGCTCGTCGGAGGTTGCGTAGTGGTCGGCGACCCCGGAACGGCGCGTGTGGACGTCGGCGCCGCCGAGCTCCTCGGCCGTCACGTCCTGGCCGGTCGCGGCCTTCACGAGGGGCGGCCCGCCGATGAAGATCGTCCCGGTCCCCTTGACGATGATCGTCTCGTCGCACATCGCCGGCACATAGGCGCCGCCTGCCGTGCAGGAGCCCATCACCACCGCGATCTGCGGGATCCCGAGCGCCGACATCCGCGCCTGGTTGAAGAAGATCCGGCCGAAATGCTCGCGGTCGGGGAAGACCTCGTCCTGAAGCGGAAGGAAGGCGCCCCCGGAATCGACGAGATAGATGCAGGGCAGCCGGTTCTGCTGCGCCACCTCCTGCGCCCGCAGGTGCTTCTTGACCGTGAGCGGGAAGTACGTGCCGCCCTTCACGGTCGCGTCGTTCGCCACGATCACGCACTCGCGACCCTCGACCACGCCGATCCCGGTGACGATTCCGGCCGAGGGAGCCGTATCGTCGTACAGCTCCCAGGCGGCGAGCGCGTTCAGCTCGAGAAACGACGAGCCGGGGTCGAGGAGCCGGTTGATTCGCTCGCGCGCCGGCAGCTTTCCCCGCGAGCGGTGCCGCTCGATCGACTTCTCGCCGCCGCCGCGTGCCACGAGCGTGCTCCGCTCGTGCAGCTCGGCGACGAGCGCCTCCATCCGGTCCGCGCGGCTCGTGAAGGTGGCGTCGCGGTCGAGCGTCGAGGTGAGGAGAGCCACGGCGAGAGCGTATCGTTACGGTCAGCCGGTGTTCTGCCTCGTCCATGGGCTCGGCGTCGGCCAGGCGTACTTCGAGCCGCTGGCTCGGGTGCTGGACGGCGCGGTGGTCCGGCCCGAGCTGCGCGAGCCGCAGCCGATCGAGGAGCTCGGCCGCCGCGTGGCCGAGCTGCTGTCCGGAGCGGCGGTGCTCGTCGCGAACTCGATGGGCTGCCAGGTGGCGGCCGCCCTTGCGACGGATCGACCGGAGCTCGTCGAGGCGCTCGTCCTCGTCGGCCCGACCGTCGACACGCAGGCGAGGAGCGCCCGCCGACACGTGCTGAGGCTGGCGATCGACGGCTGGTACGAGCCGCCGCGCCTGACGGCGACCGTCGTGCGCGACTACTTCGGGATCGGGCCCGTCGATCTGATGCGGCAGGCGCGCTTCGCCCTCGAGGACCGGATCGAGGAGCGGCTACCGCGGATCGAGGCGCCCACGCTTGTCGTACGTGGCGAGCACGACCCGCTCAGCCCCGCCCGCTGGTGCGAGGAGGTCGTCGCGCTGCTCCCGAGCGCTCGACTCGTCACCATTGCCGGCGGCGGGCACGCCGTCCACTACTCACATCCCCGCGAGCTCGCTGCCGAGCTCAGCCGCTGGCTCGCAGAAACACGAGCAGCTCGCGGCTGAACGCGTCCGGCACGTCGACCATCGGCACGTGCCCTGCCGCGTCGAGCACCACGACCCGCGCATCGCTGAGCGAGCGGGCGACTTCCTCACCGTGCGCCGCGGGAATGAGAACGTCGCGACCGCCCATCAGGAGGAGCGTCGGCGCCTCGATCCGACCGAGGTCGGCTCGCAGATCCGCGGTGACGATCGCAAGCGCTGCCGTGCCGATCGTCAGCGGCCCCGAGCGGATCGCGTCGCGCGCGAGCAGCGCGAGCAGCCGTGGCCGCGAGCGGAGGAGCTCGAGCGCGAGCGGTAGCGCGGATCTCGCGGCTGTCCGACCGGGAATCCCGGCAGGCGCGACGAGCACGAGCCGACGAACCGTCTCCGGATGTCGCGCGGCGAGCCGGGCACAGAGCAGCGCGCCGAGTGAGTGCCCGACGAGGTCGGCGGGGCCGAGCGCCGCGGCCCGCGCCCAGGCCGCGAGCCAGTCGAGCGCCCGATCGAGATCGAAGGCTCGTACCTGGGGGATCCGGCCGAAGCCCGGCAGGTCGAGCAGATGCACCGTGTGCTCCACCGCCAAGGCAGGGAGAACCGGACGCCACCAGCGCCACGAGCCCGCGAGCCCGTGTACGAGGACGAGCGGCGGCCCCTCGCCGGCGCTGCGCCAGCGGACGCGCATGCCGGCGACCTCCACGGTCTCTGGCCGAAGCTGCATCCGGGGATCCTGCACGGTCGGTCGGGTTTCTCGTCGACGGCACGGCGATAATCGAGCGAGATGGATCCGAACCTGTCACGTGAAGCCGCTGAGCTCTACGCGCTTCCGGAAATGGAGTACACGCGGGCGCGGAATGCGCGAGCGAAGGAGCTCCGCCCGTCCGACCCGGAGCTCGCGGCCGCGGTCGCCAAGCTGCCGAAGCCGAGCCGGCCTCTTGCGACCATCAACCACCTCGCCCGCGAGGATCCGTCCGAGGTTCGAGCGCTGATCCAGTCAGGGAAGCGCCTCCGGACGCTCCAGGAGGACGCCGTCCGCGGCAAAGGAGGCGCATCCGATTTCGCCGCGGCGACGGCCGAGTTTCGGGAGGCGCTCGAGCGTGTGCAGCGGCAGGCTCGAGCCCGCGGGCTCACCGACGCGCTGCTCACGCGCGTCGCCTCGACGCTCCGCACGGCGGCGCTCGATCCCGAGTTGCAGCCGCTGCTCGAGCGTGGGCTGCTTGCGGAAGAGCCCGACCCGGCCGGCTTCGCCTTCGACCCGGCGCTCGCCGGCGAAGCCCCGCGACGTTCGCCCTCCAGGCGGCCCGACGCGAAGGGCGGACAGCGCGCCAAAGCGAAGCTGAAGCGCGCTCGAGAACGGGTCAGCGAGCTGAAGGAGGACGCGAATCGGTCCCAGCAGGAGCTCGTGCGCGCGCGCGAGGCCCTCGCGGTAGCCGAGCGGGTCGCAGCCAAGGCGGCCTCAGCGCTAGAGAAGGCCGAGACCGAGCTCGATCAGATCCAGACGTCGACCTGACTTGGGATCGCTCGAGGCCTAACTGACGGCCCCCTGCGCGAGGTCACGTGGCGCCGCCGCACCTCTGGAAGCCGTAAGCCACAACCCGCTTGTTCAAGGCGAGCGTGAACGTGATGTAGGCGGGGAGCGCCGTCGAGAGCGCGGCACTGTCTCTGTTCGCGAAACCACGCTGAACAGCGACGGCGAGCGTTACTCCGCGCGCGAGAGAAGCAACGAGTCTCTGGGCGACGACATCGCCAGCCGGTGTGCCGATCGCCTTCATGCGGCCGACGAACCGTTCTTGAATCCGGATCTGAGCGGCCCAGATGGCGGCGGCCGCAGCCCACTGCTCGCTCTGCGGAAGGAGCTTCGCCGCCTGCGCGCGAGCACGGATGGGGGCAAGCTCCCGCTGAGTCTGCACGCAGACGGCGTCGCCCTTGCGGATGAACTCCGTTCGCGTGGGAGCCGCCTGGGCAGCGCCGACGGAGGTCGCCGCCACAGCGAGAACGGCGAAGAGAGCTACAAGACGCATGTCTTGACCATGTGCGAGAGGCGGCCCGGAGTCAACCCTCATTCTCGGGTCCATTCCGCTCTACCAAGCCGACAGGGGCGACAGGGCTCGAACCTGCGACCTACGGTTTTGGAGACCGCCGCTCTACCAACTGAGCTACGCCCCTCTGTCTCCTCGGATTGTAGTCGGCGATTTCCAGGTCGCCAGTACGCTTCCGGCGTGCAGCAACGGCAGGCGCTCGGGCTCCTCTTTCTCTTCCTGGCGACCTGCTTTCTCGGGATCGCGATCTCGGCAGCGCGGGCCGCGTCCGAGACACCCGGCGCCGTCGTGATCGCGCTCGCGGCGGCGGCGCTCGCGGCCTGGCTCGTCTCGATGTCGTGGCGCGGGCTACGACGTGGCGGGAAGAAGCAGCAGAGCCGCTGAGGAAATCGCGCTGGCGCAGCGTATTCTCTCTTCGTGGGCGTGAAGACCGAGGACACGAGCGCGCTCTGGCAGGAATACCGGCGCACGCGCGACCGAGCCGTCCGCGATCGCCTGATCCTCACCTATGCGCCGCTTGTCAAGTTCGTCGCCGGCCGGCTCGGTAGCGGCCTCCCCGCCCACGTCGACGAGGGCGATCTCGTCTCGTACGGCCTGCTCGGGCTGATCGGCGCGATCGAGCGCTACGACCCCGACCGAGAGATCAAGTTCGAGACGTACGCGATCACGCGGATCAAGGGCGCGATCATCGACGAGCTGCGCGCCCTCGACTGGGTCCCGCGTTCCGTCCGGGCGCGGGCGCGCGACATCGAGCGTGCGATCGCGGAGCTCGAGAAGAAGCTCCATCGCGCCCCGACCGACGAGGAGATCGCGGGCAAGCTCGGTCTCACCCAGGACGAGCTCGATAACAGCCTCACGGAGATCTCGCGCTCCTCGATCGCCGCGCTCGACGAGCTCTGGACTGCCTCGGACGGCGGCGACCAGATCGCGCTCCTCGACACGATCGAGGACACGCTCGGCCCCGAGCCGCAGACGGCGCTCGCGCAGACCGAGATGCGCGAGGCGCTCGGCGAGTCGATCGCGCGGCTTCCCGAACGGGAGAAGCTCGTGGTCACGCTCTACTACTACGAGGAGCTGACCCTCCGCGAGATCGGCGAGGTTCTGGGCGTCACCGAGTCGCGGGTCTCCCAGCTCCACACGAAGGCGATTCTGCGCCTGAAGGCGCGGCTCGGCGGGGCAGCCCGCGCGACCGTCTAGAAAGAGCGTCTAGAACGCCATCGAGGCTCCGGTCGGAGCCACTGGTTAGGATGGCGGCCCGATCAGCCAGCCGAGGAGGACCTGTCCGTATGCCCGCTCTCGAGCCCGGAAAGCTCCGCAACGTCGCCGTCGTCGGCCATCGTGGGACCGGCAAGACGTCCCTGGTCGAAGCGCTTCTCTTCCAGGCCGGCGAGCTGAACCGCCTGGGGACGATCGAGGGCGGCTCGACGGTCGGCGACTGGGACGACGACGAGCAGAAGCGGCGGATGTCGATCTCGCTCGCGCTCACGCACCTCGACTGGCAAGGGCGCAAGCTGAACCTCGTCGACGTGCCCGGCGATCCGAGCTTCCAGGGTGAGGCGCGCTGCGCGCTCCGCGTCGTCGAGGGGGCGCTCTTCGTCCTGAGCGGCGTGATGGGTGTCGAGGTGGGGACGAGCCGGGTCTGGAAGCGCGCCGACGAGCTCGGGCTGTCGCGCGTGCTCTTCGTCAACATGCTCGATCGCGAGCGCGCGGACTTCTTCCGCACGCTCGGCCAGCTCCAGAGCCAGCTCTCGGAGCGCTGCGTCGCAGTCCAGCTCCCCATCGGGAGCGAGCACGAGCTGACCGGGATCGTGGATGTGCTCCACATGTGCGCCTACACCAGTCCGGACGGCGGCAAGGAAGCGGAGGCCGGACCGATTCCGGACGAGCTGGCAGGGCTCGTCCAGGAGTACCGCGAGAAGCTGCTCGACGAGGTCGTGCAGACCGACGAGGCGTTGATGGAGCGCTATCTCGACGGGCAGGAGCTCGGTCTCGAGGAGGTCGCCCACGCGCTCAAGGACGCTGTCACGCGAGGGCTCGTCTTCCCTGTCGCGTGCGGAGTGGCGACCAAGAACCTTGGCACGCACGCGCTCCTCGACCTGATCGTCGAGGGCATCCCCTCACCGGCGAAGATGGGCTCGATCACGCATATCGAGGGCGCCGACACGGCCGCGTTCGTCTTCAAGACGATCGCCGACCCCTTCGCGGGGCGGATCAACCTCTTCCGCGTCCTCCAGGGCTCGGTCCGGCCGGACCAGACGCTCGTCGACGCGCGCACACACGCGAAGGAGCGAATGGGGTCGCTCCTCTTCCAGCAGGGCAAGGAGCACATCTCCGCCGAGGAGTTCGGGCCGGGCGACATCGGCGCCGTCGCCAAGCTGAAGGAGGTGCAGACGGGCGACCTTCTCCTCGACCGCGAGGTCGCCACCGACGTGCCCGAGATCGGCTTCCCCGAGCCCGTGATGAGCTTTGCCGTGACGCCGCGGATCAAGGGCGAGGAGGAGAAAGTGGCCGGCGCGATCCGCCGGCTCGCCGAGGAGGATCCGACCCTGCGCCTGCGCCGCGATCAGCAGACCGGGGAGGAGATCCTCTCCGGAATGAGCCAGATGCACGTCGAAGTGGCGCTCGAGCGCGCCAAGCGCCGCTTCGGGGTCGACGTCGAGCTCCATCAGCCGCGCGTCCCCTACCTCGAGACGATCCGCAAGGAGTCGCGCTCCCATGCGCGCTACAAGAAACAGACCGGTGGACGGGGCCAGTTCGGCGACTGCACGATCGTGCTCGAGCCGATCGAGGGCAATGTCGGCTACGAGTTCGTGGACAAGATCGTGGGCGGTGTGATCCCGCAGAGCTTCCGGCCCGCGGTCGACAAGGGGATCCAGGAGGCGATGCACCATGGCGAGCTCGCGGGCGCGCCGGTGCAGGGAATCCGCGTCCTCCTCGTCGACGGCTCCTACCACACCGTCGACTCCTCCGAGATGGCGTTCAAGATCGCCGGCTCGATGGCGTTCAAGGAGGCCTACTCGAAGGCCGAGCCGGTCCTGCTCGAGCCGATCATGGAGCTCGAGGTGACCGTTCCGGACGAGGCCGTGGGCGCCGTCAACGGCGACCTCAACTCGCGGCGCGGACGGTTACACGGGATGGAGCCGGCCGCCGGGATGACCACGATCAACGCCGAGGTCCCGATGTCCGAGGTGCTCACGTACGCGCAGTCGCTCACCTCGCTCACGGGCGGCCGCGGCGACTACTCGATGCACTTCCTCCGCTACGAGGAGGTCCCCGCACACGTCGCGCAGAAGGTGATCGAGGTCACGAAGAGGGAGCGCGAGACCGCCGGAGCGCACTAGATTCCGCCTGTGGATAACTCCGGCTGTTTGCTACGGTCGGAGGCATGCGCGTCACGCGATCAGCAGCGACGCGGACGTGCGCGATCTGCGAGCGCACGCTGCTCATGGGGGAGCACACCGTCCGCTATCTGCCCGGTGGCGGCGACTACGTCGATGTCTGTCCTCTTTGCCAGGAAATCGCTCTCGAGCATGGCTGGGTGCGGGAGGGAAGCCCGACGACGCCGACGGTGCCGAGAGACCTGCGGCGTCGGAAGCTGCCCTGGGCGGGCCTCTTTGGGGCCCAGCGCAGCGCGGAGGCGCCGGTCGCGGCCGAGCCGATCCTGCGCCGGCTCTCGGATCAGGAGCTCGATCTGGTCGAAGCCGCCGACCTCTTCAACGCGAGCCCATACCGACGGACGGTGGCCGGAATCGCTAAGAGCCTCGGAGCGCCGAAGGCGTCGATCGTGCCGCTCTCGGGCGTCAGCGGCGAGATGATCGTCTCGGTCGCCTGGGAGATCTCCTGGTACCAGTACCGCGTCAGCCCAGAGTCCGCCCAGCCGGTGCGGCTCGCCGAGCGCGGCCACGATCTGGGTGAGCTCGAGGGCGGCTACCAGGGCTGGAACGCGAGCCTGGCCGACGACGGCCGGCTGATGCCCGACATCGCTCGGGTCTGAGCGATGTCCGGCTGGCATGCGAAACCGCTCTTCGACGTCCCGACGATCGACCCGGAGGAGCCGAGCGACCCCGTCTGGCATCCGCTGCAGCACCATCTGAGGATGACTGCGTTCGGCGCGAATGCCTACGTGGCGGCCGAGAGCGGACTGAACCTGCTCGAGGCCCATGACGAGACGAAGAGCGGCCAGGAAGAGCTCTACCTCGTCGTGTCCGGAGCCGCGCGCTTCACGCTCGACGGCGAGGACGTCGAAGCTCCGGCGCCGTTCGTCGTCGCGGTAGTCGACCCCGCCGTGACCCGTGCGGCCGTCTCGGTCGAGCCGGGCACAACGGTGCTTGCGTCCGGTGGCGAGCCGCGCAAGGGATTCGAGTCGAGCTGGAGCGGGCGTTGGTTTCGGAGCGTGCCCCGCGCAGGGGATGGCAGAACCCGACCGAATCCCTCAGACTGAGCCGATGATCTACTGCGTCATCCCGAGGGAGCTCGAGGCGGAGCTCTACGACAAGCTAGTCGAGTACTACAGCGACAACCCGAACGTGACCGTGATCATCGACCGTCGCGAGGGCGACGATCGTCGCAACGGCCGCGGCTACGGTGGCCACCGCGAGGTCCGCGACCGCCGCAACGCGCGCATTCCTGGAACCTTTCCGGATTTGCCTGTGCCTGACTAGACTGGCCGCCGATGGCCGTCACGGGCGCGAAGGAGTTCAAGAACTACATCGGCGGCGAGTGGGTCGGCTCGAGCTCGGGCGAGACCTTCGAGTCGCACGTCCCCGCAACCGGCGAGGCGCTCGGGAGCTTCCCTCGCTCGGGCGCCGAGGACGTCGACCGCGCGGTCGCCGCCGCCAAGGACGCGTTCGAGGAGTGGCGCCTCGTCCCAGCGCCGGAGCGCGGCCAGATCCTGCTCCGCTTCGCGCGCCTACTCGAGGACGAGAAGCAGGAGTTGACCGAGCTGATGAGCCGCGAGATGGGAAAGGTGCTCGCGGAGGCGGGCGGCGACGTCCAGGAGGCGATCGACATGTCGGTCTACATGGCCGGCGAGGGCCGGCGCATGTTCGGCCACACGACCCCTTCCGAGCTGCGCGACAAGTTCCAGATGTCCGTCCGGATGCCGGTCGGGGTCGTCGGCGCGATCACGCCGTGGAACTTCCCGATCGCGATCCCCGCCTGGAAGCTCGCGCCCGCGCTCATCTGCGGCAATACGGTCGTCCTCAAGCCCGCGGAGGACACGCCGCTTCTCGCCGAGCGCTTCATCGAGCTGCTTTCCGAGTCGGGCCTTCCGGACGGCGTCGTCAACCTCGTCCACGGCTACGGCGAGGAGGCGGGCGACCGGCTGGTGCGCCACCCCGACGTCCCGATCATCACGTTCACGGGGTCGCGCGAGACCGGTGTGCTCGTGACGAAGAACGCCGCCGACAACTTGAAGCATGTCCATCTCGAGCTCGGCGGCAAGAACGGGATCGTCGTGATGGACGACGCCGACCTCGACCTGGCCGTCGAGGGGATCGTCTGGTCGGCGTTCGGCACCTCCGGCCAGCGCTGCACTGCGGCGAGCCGCGTAATCGCGCACGAATCGATCTACGACGAGCTGCAGAAGCGGCTTGTCACGCGTGCCGAGAAGATGCGGATCGGCCCGGGCTGGGATCCGGAGACCGACCTCGGCCCGGTGATCAACCGCGAGGCGCTCGACAAGATCCACTCGTACACGGGAATCGGCTCCGACGAGGGCGCGAATCTCGTCACCGGCGGCGAGATCGCCTCCGACGGCGACCTCGGCAAGGGCTTCTACTACCGGCCGACGATCTTCTCGGAGGTCGAGCCGCAGATGCGGATCGCGCAGGAGGAGATCTTCGGGCCAACGACCGCGCTGATCCGCATCAAGGACTTCGAGGAGGCGATCCGCGTCACGAACGGGATCCGGTACGGCCTCTCCTCCTCGATCTTCACGCGCGACGTCAACAAGGCCTTTCGCGCGATGCGCGACCTCGCGACCGGGATCACCTACATCAACGCCGGCACGACAGGCGCCGAGGTGCATTTGCCGTTCGGCGGCACGAAGGACACGGGGAACGGCCATCGCGAGGCCGGCCAGGCGGCGCTCGACGTCTTCACCGAGTGGAAGTCGATCTACGTCGACTACTCCGGCAAGCTCCAGCGCGCCCAGATCGACAACGTCGAATGATCGAGAAGGTCAACCTCACGGAGAAGCTCGCCTCGTTCGACGAGGCATTTCGACCACGGATCGTCGGCCACTACAACGACAACAAGATTCAGCTCGCCAAGACGCGTGGCGAGTTCGTCTGGCACTCGCACGCTGAGACGGACGACTTCTTTCTCGTCGTATCGGGGCACCTGACGATCCAGCTGCGCGATCGGGACATCGAGCTCGACGCCGGTGACCTCTTCGTCGTACCCCGCGGTGTCGAGCACTGTCCACGAGCAGATCCTGAGGCGCACGTCCTGCTGATCGAGCAGACCGGGACGCCGAACACGGGCGACTCGATTGAACGTGGGGCCGCGCCCGAAGAGGAAATCTGAGCTCAGTGAGAGCGCGCCTCTTCACCGACGGCGGCGCTCGCGGAAATCCCGGCCCTGCCGCCTACGGGTACGTCCTCGAGGCCGACGACGGCACCGTGTTGGCGGCGCACGGGGAGTCGATCGGGATCGCGACGAACAACGTGGCCGAGTACAGCGCCCTGATCGCGGGGCTCGAGCGGGCGGTCGAGCTCGGCCTCGGCGAGCTCGAGGTCGTCTCCGATTCGGAGCTGATGGTCAAGCAGATGCGCGGCGAGTACAAGGTCAAGAATGAGGCCCTTCGCCAGCTTTCGCTCCGTGCCAAGCGGATCGCGGGGGCGGCTGGGACTGTTCGCTACACCGCGGTGAGACGCGAGCAGAACACGCTCGCCGACCAGCTCGTCAACGAAGCGCTGGATGCCGTCGGCTAGAGCTGGGTCGTGCCGGTGATGTGGTGCAGCTCGACGTCGAGCCCGAGCGGGCTCAGGTGCGCGGCCTTCGCGATCCCATCCTGCTCCTCAAGCGTGAGCCAGAGCTCCTGCTCGAACTCCTGGATCGTTTCGAGCTGATCGAGTCGGAAGCTGAGCGAGCAGGTGTGGTCGCCGCCGACGAAGAGGAGCCGCGCCTCCACGTTGCCCGAGCGCTCGAAGTCGTGGCCCTGACGGAAGACGACCTCCCAGTGCTCCTTGCTCGCCGTCCACTCCTCGAGCTGGTCGGCGAAGAGCGCGAGCTCCTCCGCGATCTCGACCTCGATGGACGCATCGGCGCGCTCGCCGGGGGTCTCGCGGGGCTGGACGCGAAGGCTCGCCACGATGGCTCGGGTACCCGGCTCTGCTCGGATCAAACCCGGGAGCCCCGCCGCTATACTGCGCCCCGCGCGGATGTAGCTCAGTTGGCTAGAGCGTCTGCTTGCCATGCAGAAGGTCGTGGGTTCGAGTCCCATCATCCGCTTCGAAAA
>Ga0136617_10004853_pt1 | contig 12054 bp, 9 predicted proteins | sample AntDrymUQ3222106_2_FD_129672 | JGI IMG/M metagenome (GOLD analysis project Ga0136617, IMG submission 129672) | Polar desert sand microbial communities from Dry Valleys, Antarctica - metaG UQ322 (21.06) | ecosystem: Environmental > Terrestrial > Soil > Desert | place: Antarctica: Dry Valley...
CGCCCTGGCCGGCACCCTCGACTTCAACCCCCTCGCCGACGAGCTCGACGGCGTGCGGCTGGCCGAGCCGTTCGGTGACGAGCTCCCGTCCAGAGGCTTCGTCGGCGGCGACGAGGGCTTCGTCGCCCCCCCGGAGGACGGAAGCCAGATCGACGTCGTCGTCGACCCGTCCAGCTCCCGGCTGCAGCGCCTGGAGCCGTTCCCACCGTGGGACGGCCACGACTTCGTGCGTCTCCGGGTGCTCCTCAAGGCCGTCGGCAAGTGCACCACCGACCACATCTCGGCCGCCGGTCGCTGGCTCAAGTACCGCGGCCACCTCGAGAACATCAGCCGCAACCTGTTCCTGGGGGCCATCAACGCCTTCACCGGCGAGCCCGGCACCGGCCTGTGCGCCATCCACGGCCAGACCGAGCCCCTGCCCGACGTGGCCCAGCACTACCGCGACGCGGGCGAGCCATGGGTGGCGGTGGGCGACGAGAATTACGGCGAGGGGTCGTCCCGGGAGCACGCGGCCATGGAGCCCCGCTTCCTCGGGGGCCGGGTGGTGATGGTGCGGTCGTTCGCCCGCATCCACGAAACCAACCTCAAGAAGCAGGGCGTCCTGCCCCTCGTCTTCGCCGACCCCGCCACCTACGACCTGATCGGCGCCGACGACCGCATCTCGGTCCTCGGACTGGCCGATCTGGCCCCCGGGGTACCGGTGCCGTGCTGCCTGCACCGGCCCGACGGGTCGACCGTCGAGTTCCTCTGCACCCACAGCTTCTCGGCCGAGCACGTCGACTGGTTCCGGGCCGGCAGCGCGCTCAACCTCATCCGCCGGCGGTTCCAGGGATAGGAGACGCGCTTCCGGCCGGAGGTCGGGTGGGCGCTAGCTTGGCCCGCATGGCACCTACGCCCGGGCCCGACTACCGGCCCATCATCCACGAAGTGGCGAGGCTGGGCGGCGATCTGTCCCAGGTGTGGCCCGAGGTCGACGCCCGGCTGCGACCTCTGCTGGGCTACGACGCGTCGGCGTTCTCCACCATCGACCCGACCACCCTGCTGTGGACCAGCCGGTCGGTGATCGGCATGGACTCCAGCCCCGACCGGGAGCGCAAGGCCCTCGAGCTGGAGTTCCGGGGCGACGACCTCAACAGCTTCCCGAACCTGCTCATGCAGCAGATGCCGATCGGCAACCTTTACACGACGAGCGGCGGCAACCTGTCGCGGTGCATCCGCTACGAGGCGCTCCTCCAGGGCCTCGACCTGGCCGACGAGGTGCGGGCCGTGGTGCGCTCGGAGGGCCTGAACTGGGGAGTCCTCACCCTCTACCGGATGCGTCCCCGTGAAGTGTTCGTCTACAAGGAGATGCGGGCCGTGCGCGACGCGCTCGAGCCCCTCGGCGAGCTGCTGCGGCTGCGCATGCTGCAGGCGGCGGCCGAGAACCCCGGCCCGCTCGACCGGCCGCCCGGCCTGATCCGGGTCTCGGCCGACGGTGTCGTCGAGGAGACGACCCCCGCGGCCGCGGCCCGGCTGGAGGCGGTCGACGACCCTGCCGCCATCCCCGCCGCCGTCGCCGAGGTCGTGGCGGAGTTCACCGGCGGCAACGCCCTGGCCATCGCCACCCTTCCCGCAGGCGAGGAGGGCTCGGTGACCCTGCACGCGTCGACGGGTGCCGACGCAAGGCTGGCGATCGTGGTGGAGGAGGACCGCATCGTCCTGCTCGACCAGTCGGTGGTCGAGGGGTTCGGCTTCACCGACGACGAGATGGAGGTGCTCCCCTTCTACATCCAGGGCCGCACGACCCGCACGATCGCCCAGATCATGGGGATCGACGCCTTCGCCGTCCAGGCCTCGCTCATCGGCATCTTCGACAAGACGGGCACCAAGAACCGGGCCGACTTCCTCGCCACCTTCTGGGACGGGTACTTCAGGGCACCCTTCGAGGCCGGTGCCCAACCGAGCCCGTACGGGTACTTTCTGTAGGAGCGGCGGCCCGCCCCGGGCCCGGTACGAGATGGTGGCCCCCGGGAGCACCTAGACTGAGGCGCAATGGCACGGAACAACGACCGCGATCGCGGCAAGAAGCGGACGCCGGTCCGCGACCTCAACCGGCGGGGCAAGCCCAAGGTCTGCATCTTCTGCCGCGACCACATCGTCTTCGTGGACTACAAGGACGTGAACCTGCTGCGCCGGTTCATCAGCGACCGGGCCAAGATCAAGGCCCGTCGCACCACCGGAACGTGTGTCCAGCACCAGCGTGACGTGGCCGTGGCCATCAAGACGGCCCGGGAGGTGGCGCTCATCCCCTACCTGCAGCGAACGGTGAGCGACAAGGCCGGCGGCCGCGAGGGTCGCGGTGGCGGTCGTGGACCGGGGGGCGGGCGTGGTCCGTCCGACCGCGCGGCCGTTCCCGACGTCGACGTCACGCCCAACGGTGTCGCCGCCGACGAGGCGGTCGACGAGATCGACGCCGACACACCCGTCTACGCCGCCGAGTAGCACCGGCTGGGGCTTCAGCCCAGCGAGTCGAGGGCCTGGGTGAGGTCGCTCACCAGGTCGGCGGCGTCCTCTATGCCCACCGAGAGCCGGAGCAGGGCGGGGTCGACGGCCTCGCTGGTGCCGGCCACTGCGGCGTGGCTCATGAGCGTGGGGTAACCCAGCAGCGACTCCACGCCGCCGAGCGACTCCCCCAGGGTGAATAGGCGGGTACTGCCGGCCACGGCCCGGGCCGCCGTCTCGCCACCGGCGAGGGTGAAGGCGACCATCCCGCCGTAGCCCCGCATCTGGCGGCCGGCCAGCTCGTGGCCGGGGTGCGAGGCCAGGCCGGGCCAGCGCACGTCCTTCACCGCGGGGTGGGCGGCCAGGGCATGGGCCACCTCCGCCGCGTTGCGGCAGTGGCGATCCATGCGGGCGGCCAGCGTCTTCACCCCCCGCAGGACGAGGAAGCAGTCCATCGGTCCCGGCACCGCCCCCGCCGTGTGCTGGACGAGCGCGATGGCGGCGGCCAGGTCGTCGTCGTTGCAGGCCACGAATCCACCCACCACGTCGGAGTGGCCCCCGAGGTACTTGGTGGTGGAGTGGATCACCACGTCGGCCCCCAGCTCGAGGGGACGCTGGAGGTAGGGCGTGGCCAGGGTGTTGTCGACCACGCACAGCGCGCCCCGCTCGTGGGCCAGCCCGGCCAGGGCCTCGATGTCGACGATGGCCAGGGTGGGGTTGGTGGGCGACTCGACCCAGACCAGGCGGGTCTCCGGGCGCCAGGCGGCAGCCACCGCGTCGAGGTCGGACTGGTCGACGGTGTCGAATCTGACCGGCAGCAGCTTCGACACCAGCTTCCAGGTGCCTCCGTAGCCCTGGTGGGGCAGCAGGACGTGGTCGGCGGGACCCAACCGCCGCAGGACTGCGTCGGTGGCCGCCATCCCACTGCTGAACGCCAGGCCGTGCGCCGCCCCCTCCAACGACGCCAGGCACCGCTCCAGGGCCCGCCGGGTGGGGTTGGCGGTGCGGGCGTAGGAGTACTCGGGGTCGTGGCCCACGCCGGGCTGGGCGAAGGTGCTCGTCTGGTACACGGGCACGTTGACCGCGCCGGTGGTGGGATCGGGGTCCTGGCCGGCGTGGATGGCGCGGGTCTCGAACCCGTCGCTGTCTGGCTCGGTCACCTCAGACCGCGATCGTGCAGCGGATCTGGGTGCCGTGCGGTCCGGTCTGCACCTCGCATTCCTGGGCGATGGACTGCACCAGGAACAGGCCCCGGCCCCGCTCCGACACCGGATCGGGGACGACCGCGGCCGGTGGAAGCCCCTCGAAGCCGGGGCCGTCGTCGCTGACCTCGATGCAGATGCAGCCCGGACCGGACCACGCCCTCACCTCGACCGCGCTGCGGGCGGCCCGGGCCGCGTTGGTGGAAAGCTCGCCGGCCACCAGCAGGACGTCGGCGATGCCCGACGGACGGGCCTCGCTGCGGGCCGCGGTGCGCACCGTGTAGCGGGCGAGAGCGGTGAGCTGGGCGGCCATGACCCCCTTGCCACACACGTCGCCGATCGCCGCCCCCCACCGGCCCCGGCCGAGGGGGAACACGTCGTAGAAATCGCCCCCCACCTCACTGCGCCCGCCGACCGGGTGGTACCGGCCCGCCACCTCCAGGCCGGGCAGGAGCGGCAGGGTGTGGGGCAGAAGGCTGCGCTGCAGGGTGCGCACCACCTCGGCCAAGGCGTGCTGGGCCCGGGCGTTCTCGATCGCCACCGCCGCCCGGCCGGCCAGGTCCTCGACGAAGCCGAGGTCGGACCGGCGGTACCGGCGCGGTCCGTCCATGGTGAGCGCCAGAACGCCGATCCGGCGCTCCTGGGTGGAGAGCGGCACCGCCATCGCCGACCGCACGCCCAGCCGGCGCAGGATCTCCAGCTCGTCGTCATCGTGGGCAAGCTGCCCCCATGCCGCATCCGAGAGCTCGGGAAGCATGGCCGGCTCGCCGGTGTCGACGACGCCGAGGAGCAGGGGGTTCCGCGACGGACGACCCCGGTCGGCCCGCTCCCGCAAGAGTGCATCAGCGTCGGGATCGGCGTGGGCGGTGACCACCAGTCGAAGTCCCTCGTCGTCGACCAGGTAGACGGTGCAGGAGTCGGCGATGAGGGGGACGGCGAGCCGGGCCACCCGGGCCAGGGTGAGCTCGTAGTCGAGGGACGAGCTCAGCACCCGGCTGGCCTCGGCCAGGAACCCCTGGCGCAGGGCCGCCTCGTGCTCGGCAGCGTAGAAGCGGGCCCGGTCGAGCGCCTGGCCGGCCTGCTGGCCGATGGCGTCGAGGAACCGACCGTCGTCGGCGGAGAACGTCCTCACCTCGGCCCACCCGAGGGCGAGGGCGCCCACCGGGTCGTCGCCGGCGAACAGCGGCACAATGGCGAAGGCCTGGTTCCGGGCCGGAACGCCCTCGAGCTCGGGGTACAGGTCGTCGCGCTCGGCAAGCGAACCCATCAGCACGAGCCGGCGGGTGCGGATGGCGTCGGACGCGGGCAGGTCGGACGCCAGGGGAAAGGTGCGGAACCGCTCGATGGTGGCCGCGTCGTAGCCGACGGAGCGGACGACCTCCATGGTGCGGCCGTCGTCTGTCAGGAGGCAGAGGGCCCCACTGGCCGCTCCCGACCCGGTGGTGGCCCGCTCGACGATGACCCCCGCCACCTGGTCGGGGGTCCGGGCCTGCGACAACCCGGCGGTGATGGCCTGGAGGTCGGCGAGCCGGCGGGCCGACCGCTGCGCCGCGGCCCGGGCGTCGCGCTCGGCCTGGAGCAGGCGGGCCAGCTCGGCCTCGGTCCAAGGACCGATGGGGACGCCGGCGTCGTCTCCCGGCCAACCGCTGTCGAGATCCTCATGGGGCTCAACGGCGGTGCCGACGTCGTCCTGCACGAACCAACTCTACGGGAGCCGGCCTCCTAATGGGCGGGATCAGTAGTCGACGCGGCGGCGGGTGACCCGCCGGCGGGAGGACGCGACGGGAGCGCCCACGTCATCGACCACGTCGCGCTGCACGACGGTGCGCCGGCCCTGCCATCCGCCGTCGCCGAAGAGCAGGAGCGTGGTCGCCAATCCGATGGCGCCCACGACCATGAGGATGACTCCCACGGTGGCCATGTCGATGCCGGCCGTCTGCACGTCGACCGCGAAGGCCAGCACCGCTCCGAGGGCGAGGAGGAACACGCTCACACCGATACCCATGACGACCTCCTGGTTGGACTGCTGTCGTGACGGCCAGCTTTGGGTGGCCCTTACCCAGCCCCACCGGCGGCAACCCCGGCCGGCGGTGGGGTGCCGGCGGGAAAGGGGGGACGTAGCAGTGCCAGTCGAGGCGCCGACGCGCCACAGCGCCGTGATTCGGGGGGGCGAAGCCCGGATCACGACGCTGTGGATGTGAACGCCGTCGGCCACGGCCACGGCGACGGTGGCCGGTCGGCGCTGGTCGGCAGGTCCCAAGCCCGCCGGCCTACCTACCGGCCCCCTCCGTCCTGGGCTTCACGACGGCGTGGACGAGGCCGGCGATCGAGAGCAGGGCCACCAGGCCGGCGGCGCCGTAGGCGACGGTGGCGGCCTGGCCCCCCTTGGCCCCCAGCTCGCTGAACCCGAACGAGGTGAGCAGGGCGCCCCGCAGCATCTCGGCCTTGAACAGCGTGTCGGACTGACGGGACAGGTCGGTCAGCTCCTTCTGCATGGCGGGCAGGGCGGGGTCGCCGCTGGCCTGGGCGGCCGCCACCCGGGGCCGGAGGGCCATGACCTTGTCGCTGACCTCGGAGTACGTCTGGCCGTTGGCCAACGTCGGGATGTGGACGCCGATGAAGTCGTTGGCGAAGCACTCCGCCTGCTTGCCGGTGGTCAGGGGCTTGCCGGCGTTGGCGACCACGCAGTCCGACTTGCGCTCCGCGTCGGTGAGGAGGTCGGCGGCCTTGAAGGTGATCTTCTGGCGGCCCAGCTGCTCGGACACGTAGCGCTCCGAGAAGTCGGCGTTGGTCGTCATGACGGTGCCGACGACGGCGAGCACGGCCGCGGCCGCGAGTCCGGCGGTGCTGCGTAGGATCCGGCGCCGCCGGGTACCGCCTCGGTGAGGAGGCTGCGCCAGGCGGATGTCGTTCGTCCCGGTAAGTGTGGCGGTCATTGCATTTCCCTTCTCGAGTCGAATCGCCCCGATTGGGCGACGCGGGCTGGCGTGCTTCTGTTGATTCCGGCAGGAGAGGCGGCGAGCCCGTCCCCACGAGCTCCCGGCCCGGTCATGGCGACCCGAGCGGGAGGACGGTGCGCCGTTGCACCGCGGTGCGAGGGGCGGAGCTCAGAGGCGGGTGAGGCTGCGCCCGGCGGAGGAGATCGAGGATCTCCTGGTCGTTGCGGAACGGCGTCTCGACGCCGGTCGCAACGTGCCGCACGACTCCCCGCAGGTCGGAGTCCCAACAGCTTTCGTCCGCCGATACCCAGACCCGCACGAGAAACGTGTGCATCTCCACCTCCCCGTCATCCGCCGTTCCGTCACTGCCAGGAGCAGAATGCGCCCGAGGTTTCGGGCCCGGTTCGGGTGGCGTTCGGGTCGGGTTGGTGACGGCGCCGGGCGCCGGGGGTCAGGCCTCGGTGCGGGAGGGCGTACGGGGGCGGGCGTCGGGGAAGGCGACCGGCTCCACGTCGATGGCGGCCATGCGGTCGCAGTAGCTGCGGTACATCCGCCGGGCCTCGCCATGGCGGCCGGCGCCGGTCAGGGCGGCGACCAGCTGGAGGTGGGCCCGCTCGTCGTACTGGTCGCGGGCCAGCACCCGCAGCAGGTAGCGGGCGGCCCCGTCGTGGTCGGCCGCGGCCAGGGTCAGGTCGGCCAGGGCCATGGCCACCGACACGTAGGTCGTGCGGGCCTCCTCCCGGAGCACGGTCGACCAGTCGGTGTAGACGTCCTCCTCCAGGAACTCCCCGGCGTAGGAGGCCTCGGCCTTGGCCAGGAGGGCGGCCGCCCCCGGGTCTCCGGCCGCCAGTGCCCACAGGCCGGCCCGGGCGTTGTCGAGGAACACCTCCACGTCGACGGTCATGTGGTCGAGGCGGGCCCACGCCGCGGTCCGGTCGTGGGCCAGGAAGTGCTCCGGGTCGAAGCGCTTCTCGGGATCGAGGACGGCGCGGAGGGTGGAGAGTGTCACCGATAGGCGCGATCCGGCCCGGGCCGGGTCTTCGTCCTCCCACAGCAGGTCGATGAGCACGTCGCGGGGCACGGGATGGCCCCGACGGGCGATCAGCACCTTGAGCAGGTCCCGCGCCTTGCGTGACTGCCACTCGACGGTGTGCACCGGGACCCCGCTGCGCTCCACGCCGAAGCCGCCCAGGACGCGGACGGCGAGCGCCGGCAGGGCGGCGCTGGCGAGATCGGCCTGCAGCCGGGCCGCCTCCGAGGCGAGGGTGCGGGCGCCCAGCTGCGACAGGGCCCGCTCGGCCTCGACCGCCGCCGTGAGTGCGCCTGCGCCACCGAGGCGGGCCTGGGCGAGGAGCACCCTCGCCTCTCCCAGCGGATTGCCGATGGCGGCCCAGACCGATGCCGCCTCTTCCAACAGCGGGGCCGCCGACCGGGGGTCGCCGAGCACCCGGGCCTGGAGCTCGAGGGCCTCCGCCAGGGCTGGCCGGTCGCGGTGCGACCTCGCGGCCCGGCTGGCCTCCTCGGCCCGGGCCGCGGCGACGACCAGGTCTCCGGTGCGCAGGGCGGCCTCGGCCGCAGCGATGAGGGCTTCGGGGCGGGTGAGCGACGCCAGCGCGAGGGCCCGTGCGGTCAGCCGGGTGGCCTCCTCGGGGTCGGTGTCGGCCAGGCAGAGGGCAAGCCCGGCCAGCGCCGGGACCCGGCCCTGATGGTCGCCTGACGTCTCTGCGATCGAGAGGGCCTCCTCGTAGTGGGCCCGGGCCAGCGTGAGGTGACCCTGCAGCCGGTGGACGGTGCCGAGATGGGCGAGCGGATAGCTCGCCATGCGCGAGCCCCTCTGTTCGTAGTCGGCCTTGGCCGCCTCGAGCTCGCGGGCTGCCTCGTCGAGCCGACCCAGCCCGAGCAGCACCTCGCCCCGGGTGGCGAGGGTCAGGCCGCGGAACATCCCGATCCCGGCCAGGACCGACAGCCGCACCGCCTCGTCGAGCTCCACCAGCGCCTCCCGGTAGTAGCCCTCGGACAGGAACCGCGATCCCCGGTTGTTCCGGATGCGCACGATCTGCAGGTGGTCGTGGGCGGCCTCGGCGTGGGCCAGGGCCCGTTCGTAGTGGCGCATTGCCTGGCGGTCGCCCTCGAAGGCGGCCGCCATGCCCCGCGCCGTGTGCGCCATCGCCCAGGCCCGGTCGTCGCCGCTGAGCCGGGCCGCGTCCTCGACCTCCCCGGTCAGCCGCCGGCACCGGTCGACGTCTCCGACCAGCCACGACGCCCCCGCCGCCCATCCCAGCACCATGGCCCGCAGGGCTGGGCTCCCGTCGCTCTCCAGGGCCCGGTCGTAGATTGCGAGCGCCTCCTCGAGCTCGCCCCGGAAGTGGTGGGCGAGCCCCGCCACCAGCCCGGCGGACAGACCTACAGATCCGCTCTGGGTCAGGCAGGGTCCCACCGCCGCGACCGCGCCGTCGTAGTCACCCCGGACGAGCCTGGCTCCCCCTTCGACGCAGGCGTCCGTGTCGTCGCTCCTGTCGGCGGGTTCCCCCGCCGGCTCCGTCCCGACCGGTGCGCCGTCGTCACCGCCAGCGTTTCCGCCCGGAGAGAGGCCGCCGGCCAGCAGCCCGGCGAGCGCCCGACCCGTCTCTCCCTGCCCCTCCAGCCACGCCGCCGCCCGGCGGAGCATCACCGCGCTGTCGGTCGCACCCACCGCCAGGCGCGACCGGGCGAAGCCCCGGAGCACCGGGGGGACGACGAGCCACCCGTGGCGGTCGGTATCGGGGACGACCCACAATCCGTCGCGGGCAAGGGTGGTCACCAGCTCGTCGGCCCCCGGACCGACCAGCTCCGCCGCCAGTGGCGCGGTGAATCGATCCAGCGGGACCACGGCCCGGAGCAGCTCGACGACGGCGACCGGCGTCGCCGGCAGGACCTCCTCGACGAGGAGCGCCTCCAGCGGGCCCCCGGCGTCGCCCGCCCGGCGCACCATCGCCGGCCACCGGTCGGCCGGTGCCTCCCGCAGCCACTCGGCGATGACCCGCACCCCCGCCGGCCAACCCGCGGTCGCCTCGTGGAGCTCGGCCGCGAGCCCATCGCGGTCGTCGCCCAGGATCGTCGCCGCCATCGCCGCCGTCTCCGCCCCGGTGAAGCGCAGCGCGCTCCCGGGGAGATCGGACGCCAGGCCCTGGCCTCGCAGCCGGGCCACACCGAAGACAGGATCGGTCCGGGAGCTCAGGACGATGTGCAGGAGCGACGGGCCTCCGCGCACCAGGTCGCCCAGGAGCCGGTACGACGAGTCGGCGCCCGCCAGCTCGTGGACGTCGTCGATCACGAGGGTCAGGTCGTCGAGCAGGCGCTCGGTGAGCATGCCCACCACCTGGTCGGCGGCGAGGGACCCCTGTCCTTCGGACGGAATCGCCCATCCTTCGCTCGTGGTCGGGGCGGCGACCGCGGCCGGATCGACGGCCGGCACCCGCAGCCGGACCGCCTCGAGCAGGCCCCGGGCGAGCACCGCCGGATCGCTGTCGTCGGCCCCGACGGAGTACCAGGCGCATCCCTGACGCCTGGCCCATCCGGCGAGCAGGGAGGTCTTGCCGAGCCCGGGGGCGGCGGTCACGAGCGTGAGCCGGCGCCGGCCGACCTCCTCCAGGCGATCGTCCAGTCGGGCCCGGACGAGCACCGCCGGCCCGTCCGCCGGCGCCCGCAGCTTGCGGCTGCCGACGCTCACCCACCCCTCGGCCACAACGTCCCCTCGCCCCAACAAAGGTCCCACCCGATTCTCGCGCCACCCGAGGTCCCGTCCCAACCCGGGCCAGTGGTCCCGTCGAGGAGGCTCACCTGGACGCCAAGCGACGGCGGCAGCAATCGAACGGACGCCGCCGGCCACGACTGCCGCCGAGGCGGCCCCACCTGGCTGGCGGCCCCGGCCGGCGCCAGCCGGCCCCCGGCAAGCCATACAGCAAGAGGGCGACCGGCTCCGCCGGGCGCCCTCTTTCCTCAACTCGCCGAGGAAGCTCCGCTTCCGACGGCGAAACTAAGCGTGCAGGCCACACTCCGTCTTGGTCTGGCCCGACCAGCGGCCGGCGCGGGGGTCCTCACCGGGTGCCACCGGGCGGGTGCACGGCCAGCAGCCGATCGACGGGTAGCCACGGTCGACCAGCGGGTGGACGGGGATGTCGTTCTCTGCGATGTAGGCGGCCACGTCGTCGTCGGTCCAGGTCACGATGGGGTTGATCTTCACCAGGTTCCGGCCGATGTCGAAGGTGGCGATGGGCGTGTTGGCGCGGGTGGGGGCCTCGACCCGCCGCACCGCCGTCATCCAGGCCGACCGGCCCTCGAGGGCCCGGCTGAGGGGCTCCACCTTGCGGGCGTGGCAGCAGGAGTCGACGTCGATCTGCCACAGGTCGCCGACCTCGACCTCGGGGTGCATCACCGTCAGGTTCATCCCGTACTTCTCCCGCATGCGGTCGGCAAACCACAGCGTCTCGGCGAAGTGGAAGCCGGTGTCGAGAAACACGACCTCGAGGTCGGGAGCGACCTTCAGGGCGATGTCGACCAGCACGCAGTCCTGGAACGACGACGTGAGCACCAGGCCGTCGCCGAAGGTCTCGGCGGCCCAGGCCACGATCTCCTGCGCCGTCGCGTCCTCGAACCGGCGGGAGAGGGCGGCCAGATCGGCCAGGTCGGGGGTGGTGCCGAGTGGGCTGAGGGCGGTCATGATCCTGCGCACTCGCCGGCGCCCACCTCGGCGACGTAGGGACCGGTCTCGTCGTAGTCGACGTAGAAGTCGGGGGCCTCGTCGGGGTGGGGGAAGTGGTCGAGGTCGGCCAGGTAGGTGGCCATGGCCTCCACCCCGCCCGACCGGTCGAGCCAGTCACCGAACGTCTCCCCCGCCGACCGCTCGGCCGCGAACCGCCCGATGAGCCGCACCGAAGCCTCGCCCGCCCGCTTGGCGGGCACGCGCATGGCCTTGCGCCCGAACTCGATCTCGGCCGACCCGACCCGTCCCCCGAGCATGATCTGGTAGCCGGGGGCCGACTGCCCGTAGGCCCGGCGTTCGACGCCGACGAAGCCGATGTCGGCGATGTGGTGCTGGCCGCAGGAGTTGGTGCAGCCCGAGATGTTGATGCGCACCCCGCCGACGTCGGCCAGGCCCGCCTCCTCCAGCTGCTTGCCGATCTCGTCGGCCAGGCCCCGGGACTGGGTGACGGCCAGGTTGCACGTGTCGGCGCCCGGGCAGCTGACCACGTCGCGGGCCAGCTCCGCGCCCGGCATCGCCATCCCGATGGCGTCGAGCCTGGAGAAGAGCCCGGTGAGCTGGTCCTCGGTGAGGCCCCGGAACACGAAGTTCTGCCGGTTGGTGACCCGCACCTCGCAGCCGAGCTCGCGCTGGATTGCGGCGACGGCCCGGAACTGGTCGGTGGTGATGTCGCCCAGGCGGGCGTAGGCCA